>ERZ795043.93-NODE-93-length-117310-cov-15.992938_pt1 | contig 117310 bp, 103 predicted proteins | sample MGYA00375127_ERZ795043 | MGnify/ENA primary metagenome ERZ795043 (study PRJEB30172, sample SAMN05518447) | compost metagenome | isolation source: Feedstock adapted compost from Newby Island compost facility, Milpitas, CA | place: USA:Newby Island compost... | reverse complement strand
TTTGGTATAATATATAATTCGGCAAAAGTGGAGGAAAATCCTGCTGATATATAAAGTAAAACCCTTTAAAATCAATAATTTTGGGGTTTTACAAAAAGCTATATAAAACTAAATGATGGAGGATAATCATGTTTAATTTTAATGACAAGATTGTGTTTGACGATAAAAAGTATGATGTATTGACAGTTGGAGAAATGTTGGTTGATATGATTTCTACAGATTATGGTGATGATTTTGAGTGTGATACTTATAAAAAATATTTTGGAGGATCACCTGCAAATATTGCTATAAATTCTAAAATGTTAGGTATAAATTCAATTATTGTTTCATCGGTTGGCAATGACGGACTTGGAAAGTTTTTATTAAAAAAATTACAAGAACACCATATTGAAATTAAATATGTAAGACAAGTTGACTATTCCACAAGCATGGTTTTGGTTACAAAAAGCAAAAGCAGCCCTACACCAATATTTTACAGAGATGCAGATTATCATATTGAATATTCAGATGAGCTAAAATACTTAATTGAGAACATAAAAATAGTTCATTTTTCTAGCTGGCCTATATCGAGAGATCCGTCAAGAAGTACAGTGGAGATTTTGATTGATGAGTGCAAAAGACATGATGTTTTAGTATGTTATGATCCTAATTATCATTCTATGATCTGGGAAAGAGGTCACGATGGAAGAGAATATATAAAATCTTTAATAGCAAAAGTTGATATAATAAAGCCATCTGAAGATGATGCGGAAAGGATTTTTGGTAAAGACACGCCAGAAAATCAACTTAATAAATTTTTGGATCTTGGTGCTAAATTAGTGATTCTTACATTAGGGAAAGATGGGGCAATAGTTTCTAATGGAGAAGAAACAATTAGATTTAATACATTAGCAGATGAAGTTGTGGATACTACTGGTGCAGGTGATGCATTTTGGTCAGGTTTCTATAGTGGTTTGATAAAAGGATATACTTTAAAAAAATCATTGGAATTAGGATTTGCAGTCAGTGCATATAAACTAAGGTATGTAGGAGCAATAGTTGATTTGCCAGACATTGATACGATAAAGTCTATGTACGATTTAAAAAAACTGAGGTGATATTAATTGGCACTTAAAAATAAGGTACAACTCATAACATATCCTGACTCTTTGGGAGGAAATTTAAAAACTTTAAATGATGTCTTGGAAAAATATTTTTCTGATGTATTTGGTGGTGTCCACATTTTGCCGCTTTTTCCATCATCTGGTGATAGAGGGTTTGCACCTATAACATACAGTGAGATAGAACCTAAATTTGGAACATGGTACGACGTTAAGAAAATGGCTGACAATTTTGACATTCTTTTAGACCTAATGGTTAATCATGTATCCAGAAGATCTATTTATTTTCAGGATTTCTTAAAAAAAGGTAGAAAATCAGAATACGCTGATATGTTTATTACATTAGATAAACTTTGGAAGGATGGAAAACCTGTCAAAGGCGACATAGAAAAAATGTTTTTGAGAAGGACTTTGCCATATTCCACATTTAAAATAGAAGAAACAGGAGAAGAAGAAAAAGTCTGGACCACCTTTGGTAAAACGGATCCATCTGAGCAAATTGATTTGGATGTCAACTCACATTTAGTGAGAGAATTTTTATTAGAAGTTTTTAAGACATTTAGCAATTTTGGAGTTAAAATAGTGAGACTTGATGCAGTAGGGTATGTAATAAAAAAATTGGGACAAGCTGTTTTTTTGTAGAACCGGAGATATATGAATTTTTAAACTGGATAAAAGAACAAGCAGTATCGTATGGAATAGAACTGCTTTTGGAGGTACATTCACAATTTGAAATACAATATAAATTAGCAGAGCGTGGTTTTTGGATTTATGATTTTATTTTGCCATTTACTGTTCTTTATACTTTAATAAATAAATCAAACGAAATGTTGTATGATTATCTAAAAAATCGTCCCATTAATCAATTTACAATGTTGGATTGTCATGACGGAATTCCTGTAAAACCCGATTTGGATGGACTTATTGACACAAAGAAGGCTAGAGATGTAGTCGATATATGTGTACAAAGAGGTGCGAATCTAAGCCTAATATACGGAGATAAATATAAATCAGAAGATGGCTTTGATGTGCATCAAATTGGGTGCACTTATTATTCTGCATTAAATTGTGATGATGACGCATATTTGGCAGCCAGAGCCATTCAATTCTTTACACCAGGTATACCACAAGTCTATTACGTAGGCCTTTTAGCTGGAGCAAATGACTTTGAAGCAGTAAAAAAGACTAAAGAAGGGCGAGAGATAAATAGACACAACTATGGTTTAAAAGAAATAGAGGAATCAGTTCAAAAAAATGTAGTTCAGAGATTGTTAAAATTAATCAGATTTAGAAATGAATACGAGGCATTTAATGGTGAATTTTTTATTGAAGATTGCCGAAAAGATGAAATTAGGCTTTCATGGGGAAAAGATGATAAACGTTGTAGTATGTTTATAGATTTAAAGACATATAAGACAACTATTGATTATATAAACGAGAACGGTGAAGAAGTAAAGTATTTAGTATAAATTGTCACTTTCATTTTTTTATTAGAACAATATGTGTATTAAAAAACAAACAAGTTCAGCGAAAGATTAAAGCAAGTCCAAAGCGATTATTATGGGCTTGCTTTACGTTTTGTTATAAAATATTCTTTTTTATTTCAGTTATGAATTTTTCAATGTCTTTAAGCTCAGACGTTATTATACTGTATAATTCCTCTTCACTAACCATATTATATAAATGAACCATGCGATTTCTGTATCCTGCCATTTCGACTAACTTTTTGCTCGTTTCTGAGCTTACAAAACCCTTTTCACCAAGTCCTTTGGCGATTGCCTTATATTCGGTAGACAAATCAATGTTTCCTGTCTTAGCTAATATGTGTCTTCCTATGTCGAATATTGCTTCCAAAGATCGTCTTAAAAAACTTTCTGCTGCTGCAGCGTTTTTTTTATCATTTAAAAAAGAATCTTTATCTAGAGAAGCAAGAATCCATAATTCTTTTAAATAGCCATCAATAAGAACTAATCTATCAATTATTAATTGCTTGTTTATCATAAACTTCACCATGCCAACATTAATAATTTTCTAAAACTTCTTCATTGTATTTATCAAGAACATACTTAAAATCTGCCGCTTTCTGCAAAATTTTCATTTCATACATATCTTTGTACGTCTCTGAATAATAATATATACACACACCCTTCAAAGCTTCACACTGAAAAACTGAATTTTTTTCCTGTAAAAAAATTAAATCCAATCTATACGGCATAAAAATATCTTCCATATCATTATAAATCTTTGCATAAAGCTTATACCTATCGTTAATAAATTCGATATCTTGTAAAAAGACAATTCCAACATCGATATCAGACAATGGATCGATGACAGTTATTTTCTCATTATTTAATAATTTTAATGCATTCTCTTTCTGCGAGCCAAAAATATATAAAAGCGCTATATTGTATTTTTTACAAATATCAATCAAAGTTTTTGATAAATTGTACATGACAAATCACCAATTATATTATATCACAAAGTCTATTGCTATGCCATTTATAGACAAATTTTTTTAAAAGTAATATAATATAGTAGGTTTTATTAAACAAAAGATGGTTTTATAAGTAGAAGGTGGATGCGATGGCTACAATAAGAGATGTTGCAGAAAAAGCTGGTGTGACTGTTACAACGGTATCTAGAGTCTTGAATAATAGGGGATATATAAGCGAAAAGACGAGAAGAAAAGTATATGAAGCAATGAAAGAGCTAAATTATCAGCCAAATGAATTAGCTCGCTCACTTTACAGAAGGAAGTCTTACTTAATAGGACTTTTGATTCCCAGCGTTTCACATCCTTTTTTTGCAGAACTTACAAGCTATATTGAATATTATGCATATCAAAATGATTATAAGATACTACTTTGCAATTCCTTACAAGATGTAGAGAAAGAGAAAGGCTACATAAATATGCTTAAAAGACATCAAGTTGATGGTATTATAATAGGAAGCCATACATTGAAAACTGAACAATACCTTAATGTAAACTTGCCTATTGTTGCTATTGATAGGTACTTCTCTGAGAAAATACCATATGTTGCGTCAGACAATTACAATGGCGGTGTATTAGCCACAAAACTATTGATACAAAAGGGTTGCAGAAAAATTGCACATATCAGTGGTCCGTTGATTTTAAATACACCTGCTAATAATCGTTATAAAGCTTTTATGGATGTCGTAAAAGAGCATAACATTGAAAATGTCGTAGTTGAGACAAAATTAAACGTATTTGATACCGACGAGTATAAAAAATTGATTATTAAGCTTTTTACAGACCATCCTGATATTGATGGTGTATTTGCTAGCAGCGACTTGATTGCAGCCACGATTATAAATGCAGCTAGAGAAATAGGTAAAGAAGTCCCAAAGGACTTAAAGATTGTTGGTTATGATGATATCAGCATTGCAAAGACGATTGTCCCACCGTTGACTACCATAAGACAGCCTATAGAAGAAATGGCGAAAAAAACTATTGAGATAATTTTGGACCAAATTGATGGCGTGGAAGTAAGTATAGAAAATGTTTTGCCTATTACTTTAGTTGAAAGAGAGTCTGTTTGATAAAAGTTTTGAAATATAATATTAAACTACAGGAGGCATAAAAATCATGTGGAAATTATATGCAATATTGTCTGCTCTCTTTGCAGCACTGACATCAATTCTTGCGAAGATAGGCATAAAAGGCGTGGACTCTAACCTTGCAACAGCGATACGCACGACCGTCATTATATTTTTATCATGGGGTATAGTCTTTGCTGCAGGTACTCAATCTGGCATGAAGAATTTGACAAAGGAGAATTGGCTGTTTTTGATTTTATCTGGACTTGCTACGGGACTCTCTTGGCTTTTTTATTACAAAGCAATAGCATTAGGCGATGTATCAAAGGTGGCTCCTATAGACAAGTCAAGTATCGTCATGACGCTTATTTTATCTTACATAATCTTGGGTGAACATTTTGATTTAAAGACTTTAATCGCAGGAATTTTGATTACTGCGGGTACTTTCGTAATGATAATGTAAAATATACTCCTTTAAGATGCCCTCCAATTTGTCTGATGTCATCTTTAGCCTTTCTTTAAATTTGTCACAGAAAACGAATGACAAAAGTGATATAGTTTGAATTGAAAAGGCATAAGTAGTGGTTTACAATAAAATTAGAAAAAATAATAAATTATGAGGAGGGTGAACAGCATGGAGAAAAATATGGCTTTGACAAATAAAGGCGGAACTGCAAAAGCAAAACTTCAAAAACTCGGCGGATTTCTAGCTGGAATGGTTCTTCCTAATATAGGCGCATTTATAGCTTGGGGCCTCATAACCGCATTCTTCATACCGACGGGATGGACGCCAAATGCAAGCCTTAATAAATTAGTCAGCCCGATGATAACATACTTGCTGCCTATTTTAATAGGTTATACAGGCGGTAAATTGATCTACGATGTAAGAGGCGGTGTCGTCGGTGCAATTGCAACGGCAGGTATCGTAATAGGATCATCAATTCCTATGTTTTTAGGTGCGATGATAATGGGACCACTTGGTGGATATTTGATCAAGAAATTCGATGAAGTAGTAGACGGGAAAATACCTACAGGTTTTGAGATGCTGGTAAACAATTTCTCAGCAGGTATATTAGGAGCGATATTAGCCATCATAGCATTTCTTTTCATCGATCCCGTTGTTACTGGAGTTTCAACAGGATTAGGTGCTGCAGCACAGTGGGTAACTACAAAAGGATTATTGCCGCTGATTGCAATATTCATTGAACCCGGCAAAGTGTTGTTCTTAAACAATGCTATAAATCACGGTATCTTGTCACCGCTTGGAATACAGCAAGCAAAAGAGGTTGGGAAATCAATATTCTTCTTGCTAGAGACAGACCCAGGTCCAGGGCTCGGTGTATTGATGGCATACTGGATATTTGGTAAAGGAACAGCAAAGCAATCGGCACCAGGTGCTGTAATAATACACTTCTTTGGCGGCATACATGAGATATACTTCCCATATATTTTAATGAATCCTATACTGATATTGGCTGTAATAGGTGGTGGTATTGCTGCAGATGCAACATTCGTATTGACAAAGGCAGGATTAGTCGCAACGCCTTCACCAGGAAGCATCATCGCTGAAATCGCTATGTCTCCAAAGGGTGGACTTCTGCCGGTATTGACAGGTATAGCTGTCGGTGCCGTTGTATCATTCTTAATAGCTTCTGTATTTGTAAGAAGAGCTAGCGAAGAGAGCATGAGCGAGGAAAACATGAACTTTGCAAAATCTATGGTAAGCAACTTGAAAGCGCAAAGCAAAGGACAAGCTGTTACATCAGATATTCCGGCTGCAGAACCAAAATTAATAGTATTTGCATGTGATGCAGGAATGGGTTCATCTGCGATGGGTGAATCAATATTGAAGAAGAAACTTAAAGATGCAGGATTAAATATTTCAGTTAAGCACTCAGCAGTAAACCAAATACCGAAAGATGCCGATATAGTATTTACACAGGAAAGCTTAGCTGAAAGAGCGTCACAAGTTGCACCGACAGCACAGATAGTAAAAGTAAATAATTTCCTAGATGGCAAAGTGTACGATGAGTTTATTTCATCACTTAAGAAGAAATAATAAACATGGTGAATATGATGAAGGAATTAAGCGATCGTCAAAAATTCATAATAAAATCTTTAATAGAGAAAGGTCCTTTAAATATAGAGGACCTTTCCAAATTAATGAATATAAGCAAAAGGACTATAGATAGAGAGATACATGATGCAAATAAATTTTTAAAAAATTTTCGCTGTGTCATAACTGAAAATGATTTAAGATATGAGATAAATGGCAGTGATGAGAGCTTAAAGGCAATAAATAAAGAGATAGGAGCGATTTCTTACGGAAGCCTTTTAAGCCAAGAGCAGAGGCAGATCTACATGACGTTACAGATACTTTTGTCAAATGAGCCGCTGAAATCTACCTACTTCAGCTATTTATTCAATGTCTCAGAAGGAACAATAAGCATGTACCTTGATAAGGTAGAGATATGGCTTAAAGTGAGAAATTTAGAGCTTGTAAGAAAGAGAGGCATTGGCATCAAGGTAAATGGCAGCGAAATAGACAAAAGAAAGGCAGTAATCGAGCTTATGTACAATTATCTGCCATTAGATGAGATGCTTTTATATCTTTACGGTGAGGAATATAACAAATATGTCTCGGAATTTTTTAACAATATCTTCAGCAATGAAGTGATAGAATTGGCAAAAAAAATAGTAAGGCAGATAAATAGCTCCATCCTAAAAATAAATGATGATAACAATTATTTTGCTATGTTTTTGCACATAGCTACAGCCATATACAGGTACAAACAAAATGAAAGCATTATGCTAAATAAAGAAATTGTTGATGACATATTGTCCTCAGAAGAATTTAATTTTATATACAATGTTGATGAAGTAATGAAAAACAATGGCATTGTGCTTAATAGGGATGAATTAGCATATCTTGCCATACATTTAAATGGGAAAAAGTATATATACGAGAAAGAAGGTTTTATTGAGCTTGGCATAACTCTTGACGACCTTTCAAAAGAGCTTATAGAAGAAGTATCAAAAATATTAGGAATCAATATAAAATGTGATGAACAGCTTTTATACGGTTTATCTCAACATTTAGAGACATTGATATATAGGTTAAGCATGGGGCTTCAGTCTAGAAACACATTGATAGATCAAATTAAAGAGTACTACAGTGAATTGTTTGAGGCAGTAAATAAAGCTTGCAGGCTTATATTTTCAAAATACAATATAAATGTACCGGCAGAAGAAATAGGATATATAACGATGCACGTGGGCGCTGCGATTGAAAGGCAGAGAACTGAAAAGAAGTTAAAAGCCCTTGTAATATGTCCAAACGGAATTGGAACGGCAAAGATACTGTCGGAAAAGCTAAAGAGCGTTTTTCCTGAGATTGATTCTATTGACATTGGTTCAATAAGAGAGAAAGATGAAGCAAATGATTATAATTTGATAATTTCTACTGTTAAGCTATATGATAATGATGAAAGCAATGATAATATAATAATTGTATCGCCTTTTTTGACATTGGCTGATATAAAAAAGATTAGAGAGTATATAGATGATATAAGTTTAAATAAAGAAAATAATTATTTGATTCCTTTTAAGATGAATAGTATAAATATGATTGAAAATCAAAATAGGAAGATAAAGTATTTAGATGAAACTTTAGAAAATTTGAATATAAAAAATATAAAGGCCAAGGATTTAGACGAGATAATCGATATTATTGCTGACGAGATATTTGAGATTAAAATTACTACTGATAAAGATGAGATAAAGGATCTGATAAAAAAGCGTGAGATGATGGGTAATACTGTAATACCTGGAAGCAACATAGCGCTTTTGCATACGAGAAGCGACAGCATACTTGTACCGTATATCGGGATATACAGGCTCGTAAATCCTGTTAAAATGAGAAGCATAGGCTTTTCTTATGAAGATGTCGATACTATACTTGTTATGATAGCAAGAAAAAAAGAGGATAACACCATATTGGAAATGCTGGGTGAGATAAGCATTGCACTTGTAGATGATGAAGAGTTTAAAGATACGTTGAAAACTGGCAGTATTGACGATGTAAAAAACATAATTATTAAAATATTAAATAAAAATTAGGAGGATAAATTGCAATGAACAGCGATATTTTAAATGAAAACAACATCGTATTGAATGAAGCATCTGAACCAAAATTTTCAGCCATTGAGAGAGCTGGAAGAATGTTGGTAGAGCGAGGTTATGTTGAAAAAGAGTATATTGAAGGGATGAAAGCAAGAGAAAATGATGTTACGACGTATATTGGCAATGGTATAGCAATTCCACATGGTGTATCTGAATACGTCAAATATATAAAGAGATCTGGAATAGTTGTAATACAGTACCCAAATGGAGTAGACTTTGGCGATGGCAATATCGCATATATAGTTATAGGCATAGCCGGCAAAGATGATGAACATCTGGAGATATTGTCAAGCATTGCTTTAACATGCCAATATGAAGAGAATGTAAAAAAATTAAGAGATGCAAAAACACCACAAGAAGTTATCAAAATATTACAAGAAGGTGAGGAACAATGAAAAAAGCAGTTCACTTTGGAGCTGGCAACATAGGAAGAGGATTTATAGGAAGCCTCCTGTACAAATCTGATTATGATATATATTTTGTCGATATATTTAAAGAACTTGTTGACAATATTAATAAATATCAAAGCTACAATATTTTCATATTAGGAAGCGATATAAAGAAAGAAGTAGTAAGTGGTGTCAAAGCTATTCACATAGATGACGAAGAAAATTTATTAAAAGCGATCGAAGATGCAGATGTAATAACGACATCTGTCGGAGTCAACAATCTTCCAGGCATAGGAGAAAAATTGGCTTACTATTTGGATAAAAGATTAGATAAAACAGATAAACCATTAAACATAATGGCTTGTGAAAATGCTTTATTTGCAACTAATATATTAAAGGACAGCATATACAAAAACTCAAATGATAATCTTAAAAAGTATTTAGATGAAAAAGTCGGTTTTCCAAATACTGCAGTCGACAGAATAGTTCCAAATGTAGACATCGAAAAGGAAACGCCCATAGACGTTGCAGTAGAAGAATTTTTTGAATGGGACATTGAAAAGAATGCTGTCGTAGGGGAGCTAAATATTAAAGGCTGCGAATTGGTTGATGACTTAGAGCCGTATATAGAGAGGAAGCTTTTCTTGTTAAATGGATCCCACGCAACGACGGCATACTTGGGTTATCTAAAAGGATATAAATATATTCACGAGGCAATAGAAGATGCTTTTATAAATAAGATTGTGAGAAATCTTCAGTTGGAAGCATCATTTGGATTAAATTTTAAGCACAAAATTGAGATGGAAAAATTAAAGGAGTATTCAGATAAGGTCATAGAAAGATTTAGAAATCCTTATTTAAAGGATGAAGTTGTGAGAGTGGGTAGAGACCCCGTGAGGAAGCTTTCAAACGGCGATAGACTTGTTTCACCTGCAAAATTATGCTTAGAGGCCGGCATGATGCCTGTAAATATTGTATACGGAATAGCAGCTGGTTTTGCTTTTGATTACAAAGATGATCCAAAAGCTATGGAAATACAAGAAAGCATAAGTACGTTAGGATTGGAAGAGACAGTGAAGAAAGTGACAGGACTTAAAGACGAAACTATCCTTATAGACAAGATAGTAAAGAAGTACGAAGAACTTAAAACTGGCGAGATAAAATAAACTGATTTAGCCATGGTCTTAAACCTAAAACTATAAGGTTTAAACCATGGCTTTTACTGTATTGGAAATTCAAAATGAAATCTCAACTAAAAACATCTTTCAAATCTATAGAGAGATCATCAAATATAGAAACTTTAACTTTATCTTCTTCAGTATAAATTTCAGGCCTGCCATATCTATTATTTTCCTGCAATGTAAATACATTAACTATTTTAAGCTCGGGCTCTATTATCCAATACTCCTTTACTCCATTTTTTTCATACAAATTAAACTTTTCTACTCTATCCCTTCTTGCAGTTGAAGGAGATGTTATTTCAACAATCAAATCAGGAGCACCTTTGCATCCTTCATTGTCAAGTTTCGATTTATCACATACAACTGCAATATCAGGCTCTACAACAGTTTTAATATCTTTCTCGTTTTTTTCAGTAAATTTTACTCCAAAAGGTGCATAATAAACTTCACATTCCCTGTCTTTTAGATAATTAGAGAATTGAGTATATATTGCTCCTGAAATCTTTTGGTGTATTCTCAATGGAGGAGTCATTAAATAAACCTGGCCGTTGATTAACTCAATTCTTTGATTATCTGGCCAATTTAAGTAATCTTCATAAGTATATACTTCTTTTTTATCAGGTAATCCCATAATATCACCTCTTAATTATATCTTTGCCAGCAATTTCTCTAAAAACTATCTATACCTTCATGAAAATTTTCCCTCATTAATTTCATTGTATCATGCATATATTATACATGCAATATATGATATAATATATACCACGTACAAAACATGCCACTATTTATGGCATATTTTTTGCATTATTTTGTTTACGGGGGATGGTAATAGTGGATGAAATTGTGAAGATAATAGAAAATGAAGACAAGAAAAACCCTCTAACTGATGAAAAAATAGCTTTTATATTAAAAATAAATAGAGAAGAAGTCACTCAGTACAGGCTTGAAAATGACATACCCGATTCTAGAGAGCGCAGAAAACCATATCTATACGAAGATGCTAAAAAGATTCTCAGTGAAGATAGAGAGATCTCTGACAGGAAGTTTACTAAGAGATTAAACGATTTAGGCTACGACATATCGAGATTTGCAGCATCACAGATAAAAAAGGAAATTTTAAGTTCAGAAGTTATAGTGGCTGATAATGTAAAAGACAATGATGATGGTAAAGATGATGAAATAAGACGAGAAAGTGATCTTATGTCTTTTAAGGAGATAATAGGATACGATGGAAGTTTAAAAACACAGATAAGCCAAGCAAAAGCTGCAATTTTATATCCGCCCCATGGTCTTCATACATTAATACTCGGACCGTCTGGTGTTGGGAAAAGCCAACTGGCTGAAGCTATGTATAATTTTGCAATAGAATCAAAAATGATGACAAAAGAAAGTCCTTTTATTGTCTTTAACTGCGCAGATTATGCGGATAATCCACAGCTTCTTATGTCTCAGCTTTTTGGATATGTCAAAGGTGCTTTTACGGGTGCAGAATCGTCAAAAGCTGGACTTGTGGAAAAGGCAGACGGTGGCATACTATTTCTTGATGAAGTCCACAGGCTTCCCAGTGAAGGACAAGAGATCCTATTTTTTTTACTTGACAAGGGTAGGTTTAGAAGGCTTGGTGAGACAGACAATGAAAGAGAAACTAATATAATGCTTATTGCAGCAACGACAGAAAATCCAGAATCATCGCTTCTCCTTACATTTAGACGTAGGATACCTATGGTTATTGAACTGCCGCCGATAAGTGAAAGGCCTCATACAGAGAGATTTGAAATTATAAAATTTTTCTTTAAAAAGGAAGCATTTAGAATAAATAAGCCGATAAAATTAAAGCCAGATGCACTTAGGGCTTTAATGTTTTATGATTGCCCTGGGAATATAGGCCAAATGAGGAGTGATATACAAGTAGCCTGTGCAAGGGGATTTTTAAAAACGTTAGATAGCAAAGCGGATACAATCACCATAAACTTGTCTGACTTGCCAAATCATGTAAGAATGGGATTATTAAAGGTCAGCAAAAGGGAGCCGTATATAGAGGAATACGCAGACAAGGATGTAATCATATATCCTAATAAAATAAGTAAGCTGCTGCCAAAAGAAGATAGGTATATGCTGCCTGATGAGATATACCAGTTTATAGAAGACAGATTTACTGAACTTAAAAATGATGGACTAAAAAGAGAGGAAATATATAAAATAGTGGGCAGCCAAGTCGAATCGGAATTAAAAAAATTTGCCAATGACATAAGGTCAAGGAGCCTCGTTTCAAAGAGGGAATTAAAAGAGATTGTGGGGGAAAAGATACTGTATGCTGTGGAAGAGGCAATAGACATAGCTAAAGAAAACTACAAAAATATAAAAGATAATCTATTTTACGCACTTGCCATACATCTAAGTGCGGCGTATGAAAGAATTAAAAGCGGCAAATCAATATTTAATCCTCAGCTGGAGAGCGTCAAAAGAGAGTATGTCAGAGAATACGTTGTGGCAAAAAAGATGGTAGAAAGGATTAATAAAATTTTAAATATAGAGCTGACAGACGATGAGGTTGGTTTTGTAGCTATGTATTTAAGAACATTTTCGGCCAATGAAAGTGGAAATAAGGGAAATGTAGCTGTTATAGTATTAACACACGGTCATGTGGCGTGTGGCATGGCAGATGTTGCAAATAAGCTTTTGGGCGTAAATATAGCTCACGGCATCGAAATGGCACTTGATGAAAGCCCGGAAGATGCGCTGAAGCGTACGATTGAAGTTGTAAAAAAAGTTGATGAAGGCAAAGGGTGCATTATACTTGTTGATATGGGCTCACTTATTACTTTTGGAGAAATCATAACAAAAAGAACAGGCATACCAACAAGGACGATAGGAAGGGTAGACACTGTCATGGTGCTGGAAGCTGTGAGAAGAGCTGTTATACCAGATACTACAATAGATGACATTGCAAATGCTCTAGATGAAAATAAGTCTTATGTTGGGCATGTAGAAGGCGTAAAAGATTCAAACAAACTTCCAAAAGCCATAATAACCATCTGTATAACTGGCGAAGGCACTGCACTTAAGATTAAAAAGTATATAGAGGATAAGATACCGGAAATAAAAAATAGATTAAAAATAATACCTGTAGGGCTCTTTAGTGAAAGAGAGTTAGACGCAGAAATAAATAAGATAAGAAGCAAAAATAATATTCAAGCTTTTGTGGGAACCATCGATCCTAAAATAAGTGATATCCCATATATCTCTGTTGAGGAAATAATGAATGGAGAAGGATTGATAAAACTTAGAAATCTAATAGGGATTGATGTAGAAGCTGAAAGCAGGTTAAAAGAAATATTAGATGATGATTTGATATTATTTGATATGGATGTGTCGATGAAAAGCGATGCTATAGACAAGATGGTAGAGCTTCTTGAAGAGAAAGGCTATGTGGATGAAAAGTTCATTTTAAGTGTGTACAAGAGAGAATCGATGGGAGCCACATGGATGAAAGGCGGAGTCGCGATACCCCATGGCGATACAAAATATGTCACAAAACCTGTCATAGCGATAGCAAAATTGAAAGAACCCATCTACTGGGAAGGAGATTTTAAAACCGACTTAATTTTTATGCTGGCTTTGAAAGAAGACGCTAAAGATTACATGCTTGATTTGTACAAGGTTCTGTCGAATGAAGCAATATTGAAGGACTTAGAGAAAGCCAAAAGTTCAAGGGAAATAAAAGAAATAATACTTAGAAATACAATACCGTCCAATTAATTGGCACGGTATTTGCATTATATAAAGGTGTAAACAATGAGGAGGTAGATTCTATGAAGATATCGGAGTTTTTCAACAATGAATTAGTTGTTACAAATTTTGATGCCAAATGCAAAGAAGATGTTTTTGATGTACTGTACAAAAAATTGTACGAAAATGGATTTGTTAAAGAGAGCTATTTAGAAGCAATAAAAAAACGCGAAAAAAATTTTCCAACTGGTTTGCAGCTAAATAGATACAATGTTGCAATACCACATACAGACCCAGAGCATGTAGTAAAACCTGCAATAGCTGTTGCAACGCTGAAAAACCCGGTTATATTTAAAAACATGGCAAATCCGTTGGAAGATGTGGAAGTTAGTTTAGTTTTCATGATAGCATTGAATGAGGAACATAGCCAAGTTGAAATGCTGCAGCAACTAATTCAATTAATTCAAAATGACGTTTTACTGGAGAAGATTATTAGAGAAGATGGAGGTGATGGAATAGAAAAAATTATTAAACAAAATTCGCAAAAATTGACTGGGGGCAAGTGATTTAATTACAGTATAATTATTCTTTATTTAAATTGAAAGGAGAAAATAGTATGAAAAAAGTATTGGTATGTTGTGGATCATCAATGATAACTAGTTCAGTTGCTATCAATAAATTAAAAGAAGTCTTTAAAAAAGAAAATATAGATGTTACATTTGGACAGTGCAAATTTTCTGAAGTTCCTTCAATGGCAAAAACATTCAAGCCAGATGTAATCGTACCAACCGGTCCCCTTGATGAAAAGGCAGCAGGCGGAGTTCCAATTGTTAGAGGTACATCATTTATAACTGGTGTTGGTGAGAAAGAAACAGTTGAACAGATTTTAAATATCTTGAAAAAATAAAAATTTAATGTGAAAGGAGAGATTTTATGAAAATAGTTATCGATGCTTTAAATTATATCGCATCATTAGGACCTATGGTCATGATGCCCATCATAATATTAGTAATAGGACTCATATTGAGGCAAAAACTAAGTGGTTTGATTCGCTCAGCTCTACTTGTCGGTATTGGTTTTGCCGGTGTAAATACTACAGTTAATTTCTTCATAAGCAGTGTAGGTCCTGCAATTCAAAAAATGGTAAGCATTTGGGGCCTTAGGACAGATATCATGGATGTCGGTTGGCCTGCAAGGGCTGCAGCAACATGGTCATTCCCAATGGCTGCTATAGTGGTAATCGTAGTTTTAGGTGTTAATATCCTTATGTTGACATTAAAATGGACAAGATGTGTAATGGTAGATTTCTGGAGTTATAATCATTTCATATTTACAGCAGCACTCGTCTGGTATACGACGAAGAGTCCTACATTAGCAGTTATATCAGCTATTATTACAGCCGTTGTATCATTCCTTCTTGCTGACTGGACAGCACCACTTGCAGAAAATTATTTTGGATTGCCTGGCGTATCTTTCCCAACTTCAAACTCTGTGAATTGGGCGCCTATTGCATGGTTCATGGATAAAGTATACGACAGAATACCAGGTTTTAGAAATTTAAAAGCAGATCCAGAATTCATACAGAAGCGATTTGGCATATTAGGTGAGCCAATGCTTATGGGGTTGATATTTGGCATTATCATTGGATTATTAGGTCATCAACCGACTAATCAGGTTTTGACGATAGGCATGAGTACTGCTGCCGCAATGGTTCTTATTCCTAAGATGATGCAAATATTGATGGAAGGACTTATACCATTTGCAGATGGAATAAAAGATATGTTAAATAGAAGGTTCTCAGGGTCTAATTTCACAATAGGAATTGATGCTGCTCTTACGGTTGCAAATCCATCAGCAATTGCTGTCGGAATATTGATGGTACCTACCACATTGATATTGGCTATGATACTTCCAGGAAATAGATTGTTGCCTTTGCCTGATATAGCATATCAAGCTATGTGGTTGGCTGCTTGGCCTGTAGCATTTTCAAAAGGCAATATAATAAGAGGATGGGTTACGACTGTAATAATAACCTGCCTAGTTCTGTTAGGTGCTACAGATATGGCTCAGATTCATACACAGCTTGCTATAGCTGGAGGATTTAAGATTCCACATGGTCTAAGCTTGATATCGACAGAAGATGCAGGTACACATCTAATAAGTTGGATAATATGGAAGATTATGTCTATATTTTAAATCGTGATTGTATATAAATCTTAACAATAATACTGCTTATTGTTAAGATTTATATTGTTTAAAAATTAGTAAAATTTAATAAACAGGAAAGGAATAGTGATAAAGGATGAAGATAACATCATTAAAGATTTACAAGGTAAAACCGAGATGGATATTTTTAAAAATAGACACTGACGAAGGAATATCTGGATGGGGCGAATTGATTTCTGGCACCAAGACAGAAACAGTTGTAACAGGCGCATATGAAATGGGAGAATACCTTATTGGCAAAGATCCTAGGCAGATTGAAGATATATGGCAAGTGATGTATAGGTCATTTTTCAGAGGTGGCCCTATAAACATGACGGTTGTATCAGGCGTAGAAATGGCATTATGGGATATAAAAGGTAAGTATTATAATATGCCTGTTTATGAGTTTTTAGGAGGCAGCGCAAGAAATAACATAATGGTTTATTCCTGGATAGGAGGCGATAGGCCATCAGATGTTGCAGAAGCTGCTTTAGATAGAAAAAATAAAGGTTTTAAAGCAATTAAAATGAATGCGACTGAAGAACTTCATTATATAGATTCGTTTAAAAAAGTTGATGCGGTACTTGAAAGAGTAGATTCTATAAGAAAAGCTGTAGGATATGATTTAGAAATAGGGATAGATTTCCATGGACGCGTACACAAAGCGATGGCTAAAGTTTTAGCTAAAGAGCTAGAAAAGTATAGGCCAATGTTTATTGAAGAGCCAGTATTACCGGAAAACAACGATGCATTGGCTGAAATTGCGTCACATACATCGATACCTATTGCGACAGGTGAAAGATTGTACACTAGATGGGGATTCAAAGACGTCTTAAAAAGCGGCGTTGTAGACATAATTCAGCCTGATTTAGCATTGACAGGTGGCATATTAGAAGGTAAAAAAATAGCTGCTATGGCTGAATCATTTGACGTAGCTGTTGCCCCACATGCTCCATATGGTCCAATTGCACTTGCTGCAACATTGCAATTAGATGTATGCACACCTAATGTATTTATACAAGAACAAAGTCTTGGGATTCATTATAATCAAGGATTTGACTTACTTGACTTTGTTGAGAACAAAGAAATATTTGAATACAAAGATGGTTTTGTCGATATACCAACAAAACCTGGCCTTGGAATAGATATAGATGAAGATCTTGTAAAAAAAGTAGATATGGAAGGATTGCATTGGACGAATCCTAAGTGGAGAAATTATGACGGGACAATAGCTGAATGGTAACCTATTTATTAGACCTACATTAAAAATTTTACGGAATGGAAGGATTGAAATGAAAGATCATGATGTCTTAACTAGAATTAAGGAATTGGGTGTTTGTGCAATTGTAAGAGGAACTTCTGTAGATAGTTTGTGCAACATTGCTGATGCTTTGATAGAAGGTGAAGTTCATGCAATAGAAGTTGCTTTTAATACACCTCATGCATCATATATGATAGAAGAGCTTGTAAAGAGATATAATGATCAGATGTTAATTGGCGCTGGTACTGTGTTGGACACAGAAACTGCAAGGGTTGCAATACTGTCAGGAGCATCATTTATATTGTCGCCTTCTCTAAACATAGATATGATAAAGATTTGCAATAGATATGGTGTTTTACCTGTTCCGGGTATTTTTACACCTACAGAGGCAGTAACCGCTTGGGAAAATGGCGCAAAGATTGTGAAAGTATTTCCTGCTGGAGTTTTGGGTCCAAACTATATAAAACAGTTAAAAGGGCCTCTATCTCAGATAGAGATGATGGCAGTCGGAGCGGTAAGTATTGACAATTTTGGTGATTTTATAAAAGCAGGAGCGTGCTCTGCAGGTATAGGTGGTGAACTTGTAAACAAAAAACTTGTTCAAGAAGAAAAATATGATGAAATCACAAAAAGAGCAAAAGCATTTGTAGATGCATTTAAAAAAATAAAAGAAAAAAAATAATTTTATCATCTGTCAAATCCCTATTGTCATTTCAATAGGGATTTTTATATGCTTATAAAATAATTATAAACTTAATAGTTATATTATAATCATAAGGTATTCTTCAACCAAGCATTTTTATAAATTATTTTTCAGTATAAGACATAATATGACCATCAACATTGATATAATTATTGTTGAGAAGCAGTTATTATGGGAGGTCATTAAAATGACAAAGAGCCATTTATTAATTAGTTTCATGATTTTATTTATTTTTTCGATAGTGTTAAATACAAAAGTTTATGCGAATGTCTCAACACCAAGTGATTGGGCAAAAGAAACAGTTACAGAGTATATTTCATATGGTTTAGTCGATCCAGACTTTCAAAACAATTATCAAGACAATATAACAAGGCAAGAGTTTGCAATGCTAATAGTAAAAGCATATGAAAGAGCCACCAATAGCAAAATTATTTTATATAGTAGTGGTTACCAGTTTACGGATAAATGTGATCCACTGTATAAAGATTATATTCAAAAGGCTTATCAGATAGGAGTAATAAGTGGTTATGACAATGATACATTTGGAGCGTATGATCCGATAACAAGAGAGCAGATGGCGTGTATACTGGTCAGATTTTTAAAATTGCTGTATCCAAACGATAATTACGACGTCTCAAAAAATGTGTCTTTTGCAGATGAAAATGAGATTTCTGATTGGGCTATGAACTCTATAATTTATGCTTATGATAATGGTATAATTCAAGGTACGGGAAATAATCTATTAAGCCCGAAAGGATTTGCCACAAAAGAGCAAGCGATAGTTATGCTTTACAGACTGCTTAAAAGTAAATCTATAATAAACGAGAGCAATATTTCTATCAAATCACTTGATGATATATATGTAACAGTCACTCAAGGCGAAAATTACGCACCGCCCAATACTGTAAAAGCTGTAATGAGCGACGGATCCATACAAATGGTTAAAGTGACATGGAATTCTACAAATATAAGTACTCAAAATGTAGGGACATTTATCTATATAGGAACTGTCAGTGGATATAGCAGAAATGTAATACTGAATCTTACAGTAACAGCCAATGAAAATATTCTGACGGTTAAGGATATAGCAAAGAAAAGCAATGCTGTAGTTCTAATTGAAACATATGATAGCGCTATGCAACCTTTAGCACAAGGAAGTGGATTTTTAGTATCTTCAGATGGAAAAGTTGTTACGAATTTTCACGTTATAAAGGATGCACAATATGCGAAGGCATTTTTAGAAGATGGCAATGTTTATGATGTCGAATCTGTCATAAATTACAGTGAAAGCCAGGATATAGCTGTGCTAAAATTAAAAGGTGCCAGTGGACTTTCATACCTTGAGTTTGGTGATTCTGATAAAGTTGAACGTGGTGATGATGTAGTCGCAATTGGTAGCCCTAACGGGATGGAAAATACTATTTCAACAGGTATCATAAGCGGCCTTAATCGAGCCAGCAATATTCGCAGTGGATATGATCTGCAGACAACTGCTCCTATAACCCACGGCAGCTCAGGAGGTCCATTATTTAACATGATGGGACAGGTTATAGGAGTTATATACAGTGGGGCTGAAGCTGGGGATATTGAATTTGCTATACCAATTAATGAAGTAAAGCCGTATTTAAATGGGGGAAATCCTAAGCTGCTATCGGAAGTAAATAGAAAGATGACTTACGAAGAATTTTCTAAATATCTGCAGAAAAAATATCCGGGGTATGTGCTAAATAATCAAACCGTTTTATTCAATAATTTTTCACTAGTGGAAAAGGATAATGAATTAATTGTCTTTATCAATATGTATGGAGAAGATAACTATTTTAACTATGTTAGAAGTTTGTTGCCAGATACTAATATAAGCATATCTGATTATGCAAAAAATCGTCTTTATGTAGAGGAGATTATGAGGGAGATATACGATGAGACAGCAAAAGAATATCCGGATAAAACTGTAATTGGCGGAGTATTTGCATATTTCAGCTTAAACTATTATCCGGGTAATCTCTATTATAAAGTGAATTATAATGCAAATACAAATGCATGGGATGTAACGGAATGGATTTTGGCATTTTATTATCAAAATGGATTTACTGTACAATGGATGCCTTACAAAACTATGAATTAAAGTAAATTTATAAAAAAGCCAACCGCTTCTTAATATCAAGTACGGTTGGCTTTTCCATTTTTATGCATGAAATATTGGCTCTACATTTTTAGCTACTTCTTTTAGATGATTGATTTCATCCTCTGTGATCTCTTTATAGTTTTCTGCAACTTCTAAGGCTATTGGGAAATATGATTCATCTCCAGGAGGTATTGCAGCAGTTATTGGCTGAGATAATGTAAATCTTAGTGCAAGTTTTGCTACCTCTTTATCTTCAATTGGCATATACCAAGTTTTTGGATGATTTTTATCATTTTCAGCTTTTGTCGTAAATGCCATTGCCTTTATGGCAAGCCGACCTATATTTTTTGATTTTGCCTTTTCAATAACTTGGGGTCCAAAATTGCCATTAAAATAATTTACGAAATTAACAGGAAACAATATTGCATCAAAATCAAACACATCTAAAAGTTTCAATGCAATATCAACAGAATGTGCCGAAAACCCAGTATATCTTATTTTCCCATCTTTTTTCGCCTTGTCTAAAAGCTCCAGCACACCGCCTGGGCTTATAGCTTTATTGTAATCATCTTCTGTCTTCATTTCATGCAATTGATAGAGATCAAAATAGTCAGTTTTTAGCCTTTTGAAAGACTCTGTCATTTCCTTTAAAGCACTTTTTTCTGTCCTGCCATCAGTTTTACATGCTAAAAATATTTTATCTCTTTTGCCAACAAGAGCATTTCCAAGTTTGATTTCTGCATCACCATAGCTAGGGGACACATCAAAATAATTAATTCCTCGATCAATTGCATCAGATACCAAATTGTTAGCTTTACTTTGCTCCATATTCATAACTAGTATTCCGCCAAAACCAATAATCGAAAGCTCCTCGCCAGTTTTTCCTAGAGTTCTTTTAATCATTTATATCACTCCTTTAAGGCTATAATATAACACAGGAATAGCAAAATCAAGGTTATCATGAAATTTATTCCTATCAAGATTATACCGTTTTACCTTGTCTAAACCAGTATGCAATTAATAAAAATAATGGTACTATAATTTGCAGCGGCACATGGATATAAAGGGACACCAGTGGAAGCTCAACTGGTATTTGTATAAAATATGATTCTGCTGTGATAATTGACAGAGCATAAATGCTTGCAGCAGTTGGAATAAGCAAAAATTTATATTCCTTTATATCAAAAACTGACTGAGATGCTTTCAAACCAGCGTAAGCGAAAATAATGATTTTGATTAAATTGCCTATTATCATAAGAGCAATATACAAAGAATCAAGATTTTTAAAAAAGCCTAGTGAAATAAGCCGCGTCATCGAATAAAATGGGAAGTTGATCCTAGAAGCTTCATAGACGCCAATAGCAGATATAATGTTTATATTATTGAATGCAAGAAACAACCCTGTCAGTATAAATACAACAAAAGAATGTTTGAATAGCTCTTTTTTGTTTGGCACTTCTGGAAATATCATCATAAAAACAATGATTTCTCCAAAGGGAAAAGTCAAAATTTGTGGATATGCCGCTTTTATAATTGGCATTATTCCGTCTCCAAGTATTGGAGTAATCTTATTTAAACTATAACCAGGAATAGTAAAAGCAAAAAGAAATACAACTAAAATTAATGAAATAAATCCTGGCAATAAAATACTAGCAACTTTTAAAGTGACACTTATGTCAAAAAGTAGAAAATAAGTTACTACAACCAATAACAATATAGCTATTACTTTAATAGGTGACATTGGATATATACTGCCAATGCTAAGCTCCAGATAATCTCTTGTGACACGTGCAGCCATATAAAAAAAATAAAACATATAGACTGCCGATAATACTTTTCCTATTGTTTTTCCAAAACTTAATTTCAATATTTCTGTTAAATTTAACCTATATTGTTGGTACAAAAAAATGTACAAGTATAAAAGTGGCATTGCTGATGCCATTGCTAATAATATTGCCATCCATGAATCCTGTTTTGCTGATATTCCATGAGCAAATAAAATAGTATTTCCTATTTCAAATAAAAAAATCGAGAATAATAGTTCTTTTTGCGTGACGCTTTTCATATACTTACATCCTCACATTTCTATACTGACATTATTAGTTTTAAATGTTAATTACAAATTATTCGAAGATTTGTAAAGATATTTGCGTGATAGAAATTTCTTGACATATGGAGTTTGAAAAAATAAAATTGTATTAATATTACATTTGACTGGGGGAGATATACATGTATTACAAGAAATTAATAGGAGAAAAATGTTACTTATCGCCTATGAATGTCGATGACTACGAAAAGTACACAGAATGGGTAAACGACATGGAAGTTGGCGCTGGAATGCTTTTTGCATCACAGATTGTTACAAAAGAGAAAGAAAAAGAAATTGTAGAAACATTATCGAAAGAATACAATTTTGCGATAGTAGACATTAAGACAGACGAGCTTATAGGCAATCTCGGTTTTCCTAAACTAGATTACATAAATAGAGTTGCTGAAGTAGGATTATTTATAGGCAATAAAGAATATTGGGGCAAGGGTTATGGTCAAGAGGCACTTAATTTAGCACTTGATTTTGGATTCAGCATTCTTAATATGCACAATATTTATTTAAGAGTTTATTCTTACAACAAACCGGCTATATCTTGCTACAAAAAAGTTGGCTTCAAAGAAGCAGGGAGGATAAGAGAAGCAAAAAGAATAGCAGGTGAAAGGTATGACGAGATAATCATGGATATATTGGAAGACGAATATGAATCAGTCTATATCAAAAAAATCGTAAGCGAAAAAAATTTTTAAAAGCGTATATAAGATTTTTAAGCTTTCCCTATATTATAAGTGAAACCAAAAATAAAATATAGGGAGAGGATACAGATGTTAGGAATAAATTACATATACGATAATTTAAACAGCTTTTCAGGGAGTGAAGTAAAACTTCTATTGTTTCTATTAAAGCATGCTGATAAAAATCCGGTGCACATTACAACGGACGAATTTAAAAATGGCAAACTAGATGATACCAAGAAAAGATTGGACACTGGAACAGGACTGTCAGCCGGTGCAATTTCTGAATCAATAAAAAAGCTGATCGACAAAAAGCTTCTGATATGCTTTATTGACAATGTAGACATGGGCAGAATAAAAAAGTATTACATGCTTTCAGATAATAAAGATGTCAGAAGCATAACGTATGCTTTTGATAAGGAGACTGGTGAATTTATAAGCTATGAAAAATGGTTTGAATCACTTAATCTTGATGCAACTACAAAAAATGAAACCACGTTATTAAATAATAGTTCGTCAAAATCTGAAACCATTGAAAATTCACCAGTTTCAAAAAATGACGACATATATACTATGTATAATAATATATATGTATCATATCAATCAGATAGATTGAAAGATAATAATAATGTGATAGATCAATCTATCAATGATTCTAGAGATAGATCTGATTTAGATAATCATTCTATCCATCATAGAGACTTTAATAATACGTTAGAAAGTGTACCATCGTATGTGAAACTCAAGGAAGAGGCAGAAAAACACAATAAAATAGAGCAATCAAAAAATGAAGTATCAAATTTTACTAAATCAAAAAATGAAAGCACAATATCAAGCGCCCTAATTGATGCTATAAAAAGCAAGTACAAATTGAATGACGACGATATAAAAGTCTGCTTATCAAGGATGAAGGGAAAAGAGATTAAGTACCCTGCAAAATTTCTAAATAAAGTTGCAGAAAATTATGTAAAAGAAAAAGAATTGTTTTCACAAATAGAAAGCACACAACAATCAAAACCATCATACGAAGTACCCAGGAACTATTTCAACTCATATCCTCAGAGAAAGTACAACATAGATGAGTTAGAGAGGTACCTTTTGACAGGTAGGGCTAGTGATGATCACGTATTTCCGTCGTTTACGTAGCAGGTAAAATAAATTTTTAATATTTTCTAAAAAGTGACATACTATGGCCATTGTAAGTGATAAAATATTTTATGGATATGCAGGAAAGAAATGACTTATATCGAATTAATAATAAAGACCTAAATTGGTTTTAAATTATTTGAGGAGATTTTAAGATGAATAAGGAATTTATTTTACATAGAATAAAGCCTTATTTAGATAAAAACAATGCAATTAGCGAAGATGATTTTGACAAATTGTTTTCAATGCTTGATTTGCACCAGCAGTACGAGATTATAAATATTTTAATAGATGAAAATATCGAGATTATTTATGATGACAGCAATGATTATAGTAAAAATAATGCTTCAATCAGACATGATAATGTGCCTGCAGGAAAAATAGAGTGTCTAACGAATGAACAATTATGCATATTGTACCAGCAAGGCAATAGTTGGGCTCTGGAAGCACTTGTGAACCGAAATAAAAAGCTTGTAATGAGTCGTGCATATAAATATTTTAAAAAATATGAATTATGCCTTGACGAAGAAGACCTTGTACAGTATGGTTATTTAGGTCTAATTAAAGCTGCTGAACGTTTTGATGTAAAAAAAGAAGTTAAATTTGTAACATATGCGGTATGGTGGATAGATCAAGCTATTAAAAGAAATATTTGTGATTATGGATTTATCATAAGGCTACCTACTCATTATTTTGATACAATCAATAAAGTTTTAAAAATATTGAGCAATCATTACGAGCTGTCAAAAGAGCAGATTAAGAAAATATTGATAGAAAATAATATAAAAGAAGAAAAATATAATGAAATTATGTTCGTTATAAAGAACTTGCTGTCTATCGATTCTTTAAACAGATATGTTGGACAAGACATGGAAGATGGTGACACTGAATTGCTTGATTTTATAGTCGACAAAACAAATCCAACAGTAGAAGAAGATGTTGATTCAAAACTATTAAAAGAAACTATCAATAAATTATTAGATACATTAAAAAAGAGGGAAAAAGAAGTTTTAAGAATGCGATTTGGATTAGATGGTGGAGATGGAATGACATTAGAGCAAATAGGCAAAGAATACAATATCACAAGAGAGAGAATAAGGCAGATAGAGAAAAAAGCAATTAAAAAGTTGAGACATCCTTCAAGGTCAAAAAAATTAAGAGATTTTATATTGAGGTGAAAAAAGCAAATGTTAAACTTAAAAGATAGGATTAGCGAAATAATACAAAGCAATTTAAAAGACGACGAAACCATTATCGTCTTAAAGGGATTTAGCATAAAATTATATGATAGCAATATCACAATAGACATTGAAAACATATTAAAAAATGATAAACTAAAATACTTCAATCTAGTAAATGAAAGACGAGTAATTACTTATGAGGAATATTTAATCCTCTATTCGTTTATATTATATAAATTCAAAAAAATAATAATTCTTGAAAATAATATGTACATAAACTACTTTCCTTTATACGTTGATATTCCGGAATATATAAAAAAATCTTTGCTGATTAACTTTGATGAGGATAATGAATCAGATGAAGAAATCGGCAATTTATCAGATTATACAGCAATATATAGTAATTTTAAATATATCAATGGTAAATATTATGTCGTATACAATAATATAATTTCTGATGAAAAAGAAGAAAAATATCCAGTATTTACAAAGGCTGATACAAAAATTGAAAAGGAGATTGTGACGTCTTTAGATAAATGCTACAAGTTGGATACTGAAGAGAGCTACGTGACTTTTTTAGACGACATTATAGAAGGAAAAGTAAAAGATATACATATATTGGGGGACTGGCACAACGCTTATAATTCATATTTAGATAAGCTTCAGATTTTAAAAAACATATATGAAAGTGACATAGATATTAAAATTGGGTATGTTAAAGATAGGGAAAGACCGGTAACAGTCAGAAAAGAATACTATGAAATATTGAAAAAATATTGGGGGAAAGATGCATTTAGAGAAATTAAAATGTATGACATTGATAGATTATATATTAAAGAAAAAGTCGTAAAAAGTGTATCCCAAGGTGAAATAATTGAAAGAATAGTTGAAGAAGTTGAAAAGTGCTATAGAGGGGAAAATTATAGAGACATTTTTGTAACTGCACCTACTGGTTCAGGAAAATCTGCTATGTTCCAGATTCCTGCCATCTATTTAGCAGAAAAATATGAACTTTTTACTATAGTGATTTCACCACTGATAGGTCTGATGAATGATCAAGTTTATAATCTAGATAAAAAAAATTACAAATATGCAAGGACAATAAATTCAGACATATCACCTATAAAAAGGCAGGAAATTATAAATGAAATCGCCGATAAAAAGTGTCATATATTATATCTTTCGCCGGAGTCGCTTCTCAGCAAAAGTGATTTAGAACAGATAATAGGAGATCGTCAGTTAGGACTATTAGTAATAGATGAAGCCCACATAGTTACAACATGGGGCAAGCAATTTAGACCTGATTATTGGTATTTGGGGGACCATCTAGACAGAATAAAAAAGTATCAACGCAAAAATCGAAAAAAAAATCGGAATCCCAACTTTGTAATAGCTACATTTACTGCAACTGCTATTTATGGCGGAATGGAAGATATGTATGATGAGACTATACAAAGCCTTAAAATGTTAGATCCTATTACTTACCTGGGCTACGTTAAAAGAAATGATATAAAAATAAATATAGAGAAATCTGAAGTAACAATTACTCAAAAAGATGAGTATGAATTAAACAAATTTGATAAGCTTATAGAGAAAATGAATAAATCATTGACACTGGGACAAAAAATGCTTATCTATTTCCCGACGATAGCGCTGATAAATAGATTTTATGAGTACTGTATAGTTAACAATTTAGGAAAATACATTACCAAATATCATGGCAGGCTCACTCCATACGAAAAAAGGGAGAATTATACTAAATTTAAAGAGAATAAGACTCCTGTAATGTTAGCAACAAAAGCATTTGGCATGGGGATTGATATTGACGATATTGATATAATTGCCCACTTTGCCCCAACAGGCAATGTATGCGATTATGTGCAGGAAATAGGTAGAGCCGCCCGAAAGCCTGAAATGATTGGAGAAGCATATTACAATTTTATGAGAAATGATTTTAAGCATATAAATAAATTGCACGGCTTATCAACTGTAAAAGAGTATCAACTAATTAACGTCATAAAAAAAGTGTATGAACTTTATCTGCAAAATATAAAAAATAATTCCAATAAAAAATTGACAAAAAGAAGAAATGCTATGCTGGTAGATGCAGAGTCTTTTCAGCACATATTTGAGAATCCATTTTTTGATGAGGAAGATGGAATAAACAAAGTAAAGACCGCAATGTTATTAATACAAAAAGATTTCGAAAGAAGATTTACATTTTCACCTTTTAATATTAGACCTATACCATTATTTGAAATAGGATATTTTAAGATAGATCCAAAAATGCAAAAGGATATAATTGAAAAATATGGTGATGTATTGCATGAAGAATACGATTATCCTGATATTTGCTCTGTTAATTTAAAAAAGATATGGGAAGAAAATTTTTATGAGAAATATTCATTTCCAAAGTTTAAATATATGCTTTATTCAAGAGATAAGGAACTAAACTTTGAATATAAGGACGAAATGCGGCATGCACTGTGTGTCGAAATATATTTCAAAGATAGTAATTATTTAAATATGTACAACAAATATATAAATGCTGTAAAAGATATTATATATAATTCTGTAAGAGAATCAAAATATTACAAGATAGATGGTAAAGGCGGATTGGTCGACTTATTGATGACAAAGATTGGCAACAACGAATATAAAGCAAAAAGCATAGTTGAGTCTATTATTTCTTCTATGTCTATTTTCCAAAGGGATTACAATAAAAATATACATAGTAGAATTTATACGGTTAAACCATTAAAGACTGGAGAAATTGAATACAGATTTATGAGCGGTGTTGCAGAGTACTTTAGATGGATTGATAGAATATTTAACTATATAATAAACAATGTTGATGTAGGGAAAATATATTTGGTTGACGACATCGAAAATGGCAATATAAAAGAAATGATGCTTATTTTAGGTTTGATGGAATCTTTAGATTTATTGATATTTAAAGCATTGGGCGGGAAAAACAGTCAGATATATATTTATGTAAATCAGACTAAAACGATGAAGGAAATAATAGAGAAGCCTTATAGGTATAAAAATAAGCTATTAGAGATAATAGGGGAAAGGCATAAAATGTCAGTTGCAATGCTTACTTACCTTTTTGACGGAAATTTCAGCAGCGAAGAATTTTGGGACCTAATAGAAAATTACTTTTTAGGGATATTGCCTAAAGAGATAATGTGATTAATGTGGCTTAGTTTCTTTGCCACATTTTTTATTTTAAGCATTTTCTGACGCAACATGGAAAGCCATTGTGATAAGATTAATATGCAAATAAAATAATTGGCAACTTAATGATTCTATTATAATCATAATTAAAAAGAAGGGGAGATCTATATGAAAAAAGCAGGCGGCATTATTTCATTGATAGCAGGTGTTATAAGCATATTTGCAGCTATAGCAACACTGCTTGTAGGTGGAGTTGGATCAGCATTTGAAGCAGAAGGAGCAAATACGGTAATAGGACTTGGCTGGGGTGGAGTTGTATTCTCATTCCTAGTAGTAATATTTGGAGCAATAGCTATTGGGGCAAAGGGTAAAGCTGCAGGCATCCTATTAATCATTTCTTCAATTTTAGGTGCTATATTAGGTGGAACATTAGTTGCAATCTTTATGGTGCTGTCGCTTGTTGGAGGAATTCTGGTTTTGATTGGAAATAAAAAAGAATCAGAAGACAGTACAAATTCGTAGAAATATTGAAAGGGCTTATAGCTTTTATGCTAATAATATCTTTGCATTTTTATATAATATGAATTTTATCTCTCGCAGAAATATTATGAAGTAATTTTATTTCTGCGAGTTCGCTTTTATAAACATGTGTTAAAATTAAAATTATTAGCAAAGAATGCAGGAAAATTTGAATGGATGGAGAATAGATAAATGTAGATACTTGCTGATAAAAGTTAAACGGATGTGTTTTATGTATAAATTTTGTATGTAAGTGTAATAGGGGAGTGCAAGCGATGGCGTTGAATCTTGATTATTTAGATAGAGATGACGAACTCAGGTTTAAAGAGGAGAATAGTCATTTAAGCAAAGTCAAAAATGCTATAAAAGAAGAGGAAAAGAGACTAGGAGATGAACTTCAGAAAAAGGTAAAGGATAATGATTTAAAAAGTCCGCTATATCAAAAAATAGCTGATGAGGAAGTAAGTAATAGCTATCTACAGCTATTAAGCGATAAGTTAATAAAACTAGACAAGCTTAAGTATTCTCCATACAGTGCACGAATGGATTTTCAGTATGATGGCGAAGATGAGATACAGAGAATTTACATAGGCGAAGTGCCTTACATTTTCGGTACAGATACTGAAGATCTAAACATATACGATTGGCGGTCTCCAATTGGGGATGTATATTATAAAGGCGGCATAGGACCATGTGAGGTTGTTGTAAAAGATAGAAATGGAAAGTTAAGGACGATAAAAGGCAAAAGTTATTTAAAGCGAAGCATAGTGATAGAAAAGGGGCAAATTACTAGGATTCAAGATCTAGAAGTTGTTGGTAAAAGCAAAGAAGACGAAAAGATAATTGCAGACAAAAACCTCATTGAACTTTTAAATAAAGGATCGGATACTAAATTAAAAAATATCATTGCATCTATACAAAAAGATCAAAATGACATTATAAGAGAGGACATTAGCAAAGTTGTTTTCATACAAGGATGTGCCGGAAGCGGGAAAAGCACTATCGCTTTGCACAGAATATCGTATCTAATATACAGCTATAACTTGAAAGGTGAGGATATATTAGTAATTGCTCCAAATAAATTATTTCTAAATTATATAAGCACTACATTGCCAGAGCTAGATGTGGAAAATGCACTGCAAGTCACATACAAGGACTTTGCAGAAAAAGTAATAGGAGAGAAAATACCAGTTGAGTATGATTTGAATAGAAACAATGAAAAAGTCAATCAATATGAAGATGTCCTTAAAATAAAAGGAAGCCTTCAATTTAAAGAGATTATAAATACATATGCTGAAAGTTTATTGATAAAGGCGATACCAACTAGGGATTTATCAATATACGATAAGACATTGTATACATATAAAGATCTTCAAAATATGTTTATGGTACAATTTGGAGGTTATAAATTAAACGAAAGAATTGAAAGATTTAAAGAGTATTTAAAAAAACAGTTAAAAGATAAGAAAAAAGAATTAGTTGAGGAATATAAAGAAGAGCTTTTGAATCAATTAAATTTATTTAAAAAGCAAGCTGAAGGGTATAAAAGTATTAATGATGAAATATCAGTATTTGCAGATGAAATTGACAAAAACGTCAATAGGATGGAAAGGCATTTTGACATAATAGTCGGTGAATATCTAAATAGCATAAAAGAATTTGATGCAATTGAACACTATTTAGAGTTGATTACTAATACCGAGCTATTGCAAAGGGCAAATGAAGGCAGGCTGGATGACAAAACATTAAAGAGAATAGTAGAATTTTCATCAAAAGGCTTTACAGAACAAGATGTTGCAGGGATACTTTATCTTTTTAGCTTATTAAATAATACAGATAGCTTCAAATACAAGCACATAGCGATTGATGAGAGTCAAGACTTAAGCCCGTTTGAGATATTTACGCTAAAGTTATTTTCTGATAACTCGTCATTTACGATAGTAGGTGACATAAATCAATCGATTGTGCCATTTAAACAGACATACAACATAAATACTGTTAAAAAAATATTTGATTACAGCAAAAACTTAAAAATATACAATATCAAAAGAAGCTATAGAAGTACTTATGAAATAGTTATGTTTGCCCGTGAGCTAATTAAGTATAATGATGGTGCATCAGAATATTTGCCAGAGCCTTTAATGAGGAAGGGCGATAAGCCTCTTGTCATTGAGAAAGAAAATAATGAGGAGATTTATGATAGAATTATTGATATAATAAAAGAAAAATACCATGGTAAAGAGAATATAGCCATAATTTCAAAGACTGTTGATGGTTGTGAAAGACTTTACGAAAATTTAAAATCAAGGATGTCTGTCAATCTCATATCAGACGATATGAAGGAGTACAAAGGCGGGATATCAATAATTCCGGCATATTTAACAAAAGGCTTAGAGTTTGATATAGTGATTATTGCAGATGCTGATAAAGAAACGTACTCTGATACATTGATGGATCGCAATTTGCTTTATGTTCAGATAACTAGGGCGCTTCACAATGTCTACATATTGAGCAAAGGAGAACTTACTCCAATAATTGAAAAAGTCGATTTTGACTTATACGATAGAGAGGAATCTGCACATGACAAAAATATAAAGCTTAATACTATCAAAGAATTGATAATAGAGACAATTAAAGATAAATTTGGATCTGTGCCATATGAACTGGAGATAGCAGTAAAGAAAGAAAGCGACAATGAAAAATTAAAGAAGATGTTGTCTAAAGTTGCTGTATCTGAGGACATAAAAGAGATTATGTGATAGGTGGTGCACAATATTTGAAAGAATTAGATTACACAGCGCGTATGACAGGTGAGCCATACCTTTATTTTGAGACAAAAGTTGTTGCAAAGTTGATGCAGGATAAAATTGAAAAAGAAAAAATGGTAGATATGATAAAAGAAGAAAATTTATTCCAATATAAAACAAAAAAAAGCATTGATAAGATATTTAATGCTGTCTATAAGCGACTTTGCGTGCTTGACGAATATTTATTAAATATTGTTGCAAATTACAACAGCCAGGAAAGCAAAATTATCGTTTTGTACGGCTTGATGAAGACAAACAGACTTTTTTTTGAGTTTATGAATGAAGTATTTAGAGAGAAAATCAATGAAAGATCATATAAGCTAAATAAATCGGATATTATGGCTTTTTTTGATAGCAAAAGAGAGCAAAGTGAAAAAGTTGCTAAGTGGCATGATTATACATTGAATAAGCTATCGCAGGTTTTTACAAAGACGCTTTTAGAAGCGGGACTTATCAATAATAAAGTTGAAAAGAGGATTGTAATTCCTTCAATCGATAAAGGATTAATAGATCATTTCATTGAGATAGGAGATGCAGCATATATAAAGGCGATGATGGGAGATATGATTATATGAGTGAGTTAGATAAAAGATTGCAAATGGTATATGAAAAAATAAAATCAAAAGAGATAATTTCAAGAAAAGGGTTAGGCAATGAAATACCTTACTATATATTTGATTATGATCCGCATGACGAGCTTAAGATAAGGGATTTTGTTAAATTGATTATGAAAAATTTTAGCTATATCGGTTCAGAAATAAATCCAGTAGAAATTGACTTATATGAAGTATTTCTAGAAATACTTAAAGAAAAAAATATTTTCGACGTTATAGAAGAATATGAAAAAAACATGGGGAAAGACAAAATGTTTAGAGCATTAGAGTCTGTTTCCAAACCTGAAAATTTTATAAATATAATAACAAAGCAAGTAGAAGGACACAATCTAATTCTGATTACAGGTGTGGGAAAGGTATGGCCCTTTATGAGGGCACATATTATTTTGAATAATTTAAAAAATCACATTGACAAAACGGCTACAATATTGTTTTTCCCTGGCACTTTTAGTGGTACATCAGTTAAGCTATTTTCTATATTTGAAGATAAAAATTATTATAGAGGGTTTAAAATATCATAAGGGGGAAATGCAATGATTATAAAAGATTTGTTCGTAAAAGATATAGATAGAGATCTAAATGGCGTTATAAAAGCAGAGCAGACTGATGACATATATCAAGAGCTTGATGAATACGTCGTTACAGATGAATTATTAAAGCATTTTAATGACTTTTTTTCTGCTTACTGTAAATCATTAGATGGGCCGACAGATAAGATAGGTGTGTGGATTTCTGGCTTTTTTGGTTCTGGTAAATCACACCTTTTGAAGATTTTGGCATACATATTAAATAATCAAGACATAAACGGTAGGAGACCAGTAAGTTTCTTTGATGATAAGATTAAAGATCCACTTCTTTTAAGCGAGATGAAAAGAGCTGCCAATTCTTCATGCGATGTAATACTTTTTGACATAGACTCAAAAGCAAAGACAGACAGCAAGGTAAAAGAAAGCGGACTAGTAGAGACATTTATGAGAGTATTCGATGAGATGCAGGGCTTTTACGGTTTTACACCGTGGATTGCAGAATTTGAGAGAAACCTTTATAGAGACAACAAGTACGATGAATTTAAGGAAGCATTTGAGGCAGTATCAGGCAGAAAATGGGAGGATAGAAGAGATGCTGCATACTTTGAAAGAGACAATATAGTAAAAGCCTTGACATTATCTACAGGCATGTCAAAAGAAGCAGCTGAATTGCTATTTGACAAGGCAGAGAGCAATTATTCAATTACGATAGACAAATTTGCAGACATTGTGAAAGAATACTGTGAATCTAGAGGAAATGACCACAGAGTACTGTTTTTTGTAGATGAAGTTGGCCAGTTTATCGGCGATAATTCAGATCTGATGCTAAATTTGCAGACGATAGTGGAGGATCTTGGCATAAAGTTGAAAGGAAAAGCATGGGTAGTAGTAACATCGCAGCAGGATATAGACAGATTTGTAAAAGAGACAAAAAATAAAGAGTACGATTTTTCAAAGATACAAGGAAGATTCGCTACAAGGATAAATCTTTCGAGTGCAAATACTGATGAAGTCATAAAAAAGAGAATATTGGAAAAAAGCGATGTTGCTAAAGATACATTGAGAAGCTTATACGCCGAAAAAAGTGCTGTACTTAAAAACATAATAAGCTTTTCATCAGCTACATCTGACATGACGTCATACAAAGATGAAAATGACTTTATAGAAGTATACCCATTTGTGCCTTACCAATTTAATTTGCTTCAGAATGTCTTTGAAGTCGTAAGAAGCCACGGCGCAGCAGGAAAACACATATCAGAAGGTGAAAGGTCACTTCTGGGCGCATTTAAAGAGGCAGCTTCTATGTTTAAAGGCAAAAATATTGGTGTACTAATACCATTTTATGTATTTTACGATACAATCGAAGACCATCTTGACTCATCAGTAAAAAGGGCAGTCATACAGGCACAGAAAAATGAAAGCATAAAAGAGCAAGATGTAAAGCTGTTGAAGCTTCTCTTCCTTTTAAAATATGTTGATAGAGTCAAGGCAAATGTGGAAAATCTCACGACGCTTATGATAGATGATATAGATGTAGACAAGATTGCATTGAGGTCCAGCATAGTCGAATCATTAGATCGTCTAAAGAGAGAAAATTACATCCAGCAAAATGGCGATGAATATATATTTTTAACTGATGTAGAACAGGATATTAATAGAGAGATAAAATCAGTAAATGTAGATGAAAGAGAAATAATCGATGAAGTAATGAAAATGATATTCGCAGATATATACGATAATAAGAGCTTCAAATACTCTTCATATAATGTCTTTAATATAATAAGGCAAGTTGACGGCTATAATTATGGCACCATGAAAGGTGACATAACGATAAAGATAGTTACACCTTACTTTGAAACACCAAAGACTGATTATGAGCTTTTACTCATGTCAAAAGACAGCAGCACAATGATATTAAAACTGCCAGATGACACAGATTGCTTTGACGAGGTGAAAGAGTATATACAGACAAAGAAATACATCAATGATAAGTTGAATAATGCGGCAGAAGATATTAGAAAATTGATAAGCATAAAACAGAGCGAGAATGATGGAAGGGAAAAGAGAATAAAAAATCAGCTAGCAAACTTGATAGCTGCTGCAGGTGTGTACATTGAAGGCCAGAAGTTTGACATAAAAGTAAACAATCCCCGTGAAAAAATCGATAATGGGTTAAAAATATTAGTAGAAAATGTATATACAAAAATGAACTACATCAATGTTCATACGACCGGTGCTGATGATATAAAGAAGATAATAAAATCAAATGAGACAAAGCTGTCATTTACAGAAGAAGCCGACAATAAGCTGGCCATAAAAGAACTACAGAAATATTTGGAGGAAGAGAGGTTTATAAAAAGCAATTATTTGACAGTAAAAGACGTAGTGGATAGATTCTCCAGTAAGCCGTACGGATGGAATCAACTAGACATCGCAGGCTTGATTGCAACTATGTTTAAGGGTGGCATGGTTAAAATCAGCTACAATGGCGAGTATATATCTATTGACAACAAAAATGTCGTAGACTATCTTACAAAAAATAGCGAGATAGACAAGACGGTAGTAGAGTATAGAGAAGCATTAGACGCGAAATTTTTAAAGAAAGTGAAAGATGTTGCAAACGTGATTTTTGGTCAACTGGATTTGCCTGATGAAGAGGATAAACTTTATTTAGCAGTAAAGAATTTAGTCGATAAAAAGATTGAAATTATAAAAGGCTACATAGCACAATACAAGAATAGATATCCAGGTAAAAAGGAGCTAGATATTGCACTTGACTTATACACTGAAATACTGCACAAGAAGGATGAAAAGGAATTTTTTGATAAATTAATCGCTGAAGAAGATGACTTAATTGAAGTAAATGAGGAACTAGAAAAAGTCATAAGCTTTTATGAACATCAAAAAGATATATTTGATAGCGGGTTAGACTGCTTGAAAATGGTAGATAATAGCGAAAGCTACATTTCAAGCCCAGTGATAAGAGATAAATCCATTGCATTGAGGAGAATAATTGAGAGTCCATCACCTTATGCGATGATAAAAGAAATACCTGAGCTTGTAGATGAGATAGGAAAAGAGTACGAAAAAATCTTAAATGAGAGAAAAGAAATAGCAAAGAAGAAGATATTAGATGACAGAAAACGCGTAGAAGAAAATCTTCAAATTGAATGTTTATCAGATAATTTTAAGAAAAGACTGCTGTTGTACTTCGATGATTTTTTAAGTCAATTAGATAGGATTACACAGATTAAGGACGTGGAAGCATTAAAATCCCTTTCTGATGAAAGATTTATAGGGTGTATCAAGGAAATTGATGCAGAGGTGTATAGAGTACAAAATGAGAAAAAAGATGTAAAAGACGATGACCAGCATGAAAAACCGAAACCTATAAAACAAGTAGAACTAAAAAATTACATAGGTAATCTTACAATTTTGGAGACAGAAGATGATGTTGATAGATTTTTAAATCAATTGAGAGAGAAACTTATAGAAAATTTAAAAGAAGGCAGGATACGCCTATTATGATGAATATCGACTTTTGATGGAGGTCTTCAGATGAATAAAAATGCTATAAAAAATTACGCGGTATGGGCAAGGAATCAATTGAAAAAAGACATAGAGTTTAAAGCATATTCTTACGAGATTACAAAAGACAGCATACAAGACGTGAAAAAGTTAAATGATGCAGTCTTATTAAATGGCAAGCTGTACAGCGATGATATATACGATAAGCGCAATAAACTTATAGAGAGGATACAGGAAGTAGGAGATTTTGATCAGGTAATAGAAGAGATTGCATACACTTGGTTCAATAGATTTATAGCACTGAGATATATGGAGGTCAACGGATACCTGCCTACAGGTGTCCGCGTGCTTTCATCCAGTGAAGAAGGTAGATGGGAACCGGATATAGTGTACAATGCATTAACAGTTGACTTGCCAGTAGATAAGAAGAAAGTCTTAGAATACAAAGAGAAAAATAACATAGAGGAATTGTACAGGTACCTTCTTATAATACAGTGCAATGAATTAAACCGTATACTTCCTTTTATGTTTGAGGAAATAAATGACTATACCGAGCTGCTTCTTCCTGACAATCTATTAAAGGAAGGCTCTGTCATTAGAAGGCTTGTAAGCGACATAGATGAAGCTAACTTTAAAGAAGGAGTAGAAATAATAGGTTGGCTTTATCAATTCTATGTATCAGAGAAGCATGAAAAAGTCGTTGGTATTAATAAAGGGACTATAAAAAGGGAGGACATCCCAGCTGCTACACAGCTATTTACACCAGAATGGATTGTTAAATATATGGTGGACAATTCTTTAGGTAAGCTATGGATTGAAGGCAAGAATGATAAAAACCTTAAAGACAAATTGACGTTTTACTTAAATAGATGTATTGATATTGATTCATCGGACAATAAAAATAATGATTTCAGCGGATTAAAACCTGAAAATATTAAGATATTAGATCCAGCTTGTGGCTCGGGGCATATATTGGTCTATGCTTTTGAAGTATTATATGATATATACTTAAATTACGGTTATATGAAGAGCGAAATACCAGCTCTTATAATAGAGAATAACCTTTATGGTCTTGATATAGATGACAGAGCTGCACAATTAGCTTCTTTTTCAGTAGTAATGAAAGCAAGAGAAAAAAACAGGCTATTTTTTAAATACATTGAAAAATATGGTTTAGAAGTGAATATTGTTTCTATAAAAGAGACAAATAGTCTAATCAGAACAGATGATGCTAAAAAAATATTGCTGCAAGGTGTAAAAGACATAGAATATGCCGATAATCAGATTAACAATCTTTTAGATATATTTAATGATGCAAAACTGTATGGCTCAATCTTAGAAGTTAAAGATGTAGATTTTGATTTTTGGCAGGAAAGATTAGATTATATAAATTCAAATATAGGAAATATGATTGATTATGACTATAGCAAATTAGTTGAGTTAAGAAAAATATTACCAGATATAGTAAAACAGGCACATATAATGAGCATGAAGTACGATGTAGTTGTCACGAATCCACCATATATGGGAAAAGACAAAATGGAAGCTAATTTAAAGGATTATGTTATAAAGAATTACAAGGATTACAATAGTGATTTATTTTCTATTTTTATATATAAAAATTTAAAATATACTAAAGAAAATGGTTTTGCTGGATTTATGTCACCATTTGTGTGGATGTTTATTAAATCATATGAAAAGTTAAGAGAGTATTTAATAGACTTTAAGACTATAAGCAGTTTAATACAATTGGAATATGGAGCATTTGAAGAAGCCACTGTTCCAATTTGCACATATGTAATCAAGAATTGCAAAGATGAAAATTATAAAGGAGATTATATAAGGCTTTCAGATTTTAAAGGTGCTGATAATCAACCTATAAAAGTAATAGAGGCAATAGAAAATCCAAGTGTTCCTTATCGTTACAATGTTGATCAAAGCACTTTTAAATCCATACCCGGTTCACCTATTGCATACTGGGTAAGCGATAAGATGAGAGAAGCGTTTGTAAAAGGTACAAAACTTGGAGATATAGCTGAACCGAGGCAAGGTTTAGCAACTGCAGATAATGATAGGTTTTTAAGGCTATGGCATGAAGTTGACATAAATAAAATCGGTTTTGGGTTTAAAAGTAGAGATGAAGCTAAAAAGAGTGGCTTAAAATGGTTTCCATACAATAAAGGTGGATCATATAGGAAGTGGTATGGCAATAATGAATATGTCGTAAATTGGTATGATGATGGATATGAGATAAGAAATTTTAAAAGAGCTGTAGTCCGTAATCATAATTATTATTTTAGAGAAGGCATTACATGGACAGATGTTACTTCGGGGAATTTTTCTGCGCGATATTCTAATTATGGTAAAATTTTCGATGGAACGGGGCCGATGTGTTTTCCATATAATAAGGATGATATTTTAATTATATTAGGATTGCTAAATTCGTCTGTTATGTTACTTTATTTTGTTGTTTTGTCTCCAACGTATCATTTTAGGGAAGGACCTATCAGTAAGTTGCCTTTTATAGATGTAGGCTCATATAAAGCGCAGATTGATAAATTAGTAAATCAAAATATTTCTATATCCAAGACAGACTGGGATTCATTTGAAACATCGTGGGACTTTGAAGAGCATCCGTTTTTGAAGTATAGAAATGGAGCGGATACGATTGAAGAGGCATATAATAATTGGGCAGATTTTGCAGAAAAGCAGTTTTATAAGCAAAAAGCAAATGAAGAGGAGCTAAACCGCATATTCATTGATATATATGGTTTGCAGGATGAGCTTACGCCAGATGTGGATGATAATGATGTGACGGTGAGAAAGGCAGATCTGGTTAGAGATGTAAAAAGCTTTATATCATATGCTGTCGGCTGCATGTTTGGCAGGTATTCACTTGATAAGAAAGGACTTGTATACGCAGGGGGAGAATTTGACATTGATGAATACAAGACGTATAAAGCAGATGAAGACGGGATAATACCTATAACAGACAGTGAGTATTTCCAAGATGACATCGTGTCAAAGTTTATAGATTTTGTGAGGACAGTTTTTGGGTCAAACACGCTTTCGCAAAACTTGGAGTTTATAGCAAATGCGATAGGCAGGAATGACAACGAGACGGCAGCAGATGCTATAAGGCGGTATTTCTTAAATGGTTTTTACAAAGATCACACAAGTATATACCAAAAGAGGCCTATATACTGGCTTTTTACATCAGGTAAAGAGAAGGCCTTCAATGCTCTTATATACATTCATAGATATAATAAAGATACATTGGCAAAGATGAGGACAGATTACCTCCACATGCTTATAAATAAAGTTAGTTCTGAAGTAAATAGATTAAATTCATTAATAGCAAGTGATATACCAAGAGACGAGAAAAGAAGGTATGAGAAGCTTTTGGATAAGCTAAATAAGCAACTTCAAGAGATGGGCAAATACGATGAATTGCTGCGGCACTATGCAGAAAGAGGTATCGAAATAGATCTTGATGATGGTGTAAAAATAAATTATACTAAGTTTGACGGCTTATTAGCCAATATACGATGATGATATTTTATTCTTTAAAAGGGCTTGCATTTTCAAGCCCTTTTAAATCAGAGAAGAGGGCAGGAATTTTATGAATCTGGAAGAATTACAAGACAGGATATTAAAAAAATTTGATGAGGCAAAGAAGGATTGCGATAGATCCATTGTTTTTTGGTACGATGAAGATGGCCAGTTTAGCGAGTTTATAGATAAGCTTGATTTAGGTGACATAAAGATATGGAGACTTATGCCTAGTAATAACTTTGCGACAAAATACTTGTTGGAGTCAGTCGATAAAGAATCTGATTATTTGATATATGCTGATTTTAAGAGACCGGCCAATGAAGACAATTGGCTTTTGGACATAGAGCTTTATTCAGATCAATTTAGCACTGACAAGGTATCCCTCATAACGAGCGATTTAGGTATAAAGGATCTTTCTTTAAAAGATATTGTGGGGAAAACCGTGAAATTTTTCGATAATAATAAAATGGTAGATAGGCTGAAGTCTTACAATATAGAAGAATATAATGAAGATGATCTTGTATGTGGCATGATATCATCTCTATGTGATATGAAGATTTTAGATTTTGAGGGGTCTATCAAAAATCTGATTAAAGCTGGATTTGATGAAGAAAATAATCAGTATTATAAAAATTTGTCGGAGTTCTTCAATTTAGGATTATTTTGGAACAGAGTGAAAAAGGAGTTTGGATATATAGATGATAATCCAACTTTAAAAGGTCTATTTATGACAATCGCTATATCATCGTTGGCAAATGAGGTCTCATTTACTCTGCCAGAAAAGTTAAAAAAATATGTATCACAAAAGCCTTCAAGCTGTGCAGTATTTATAAACCATTGGATGAGTCACTACGATGATTACGAAATTCTTCAAAAATTGCTTATTGAGCTTGAAGAAGAGCTTGATTTAGATTCTATTGTAAAAAGGGTTGACATTGATACGTATATTACAGCAGAGACATTTAGCATATTTGATAGGTCACTTATTCGCAAGATAATAGATTCTCTCATAAATGGCGAAGAAAATTACGATGATTATTTGAAAGCAATAAACAAGAGAAAGGGCCTTTACTGGTATAGAAGGTACAGAAGTATTTACGAAGCTCTTTACTTTGCAATACAGATTTACATAGAAAAGAAAAAGCTGCAAAGGGGCTTTGGCGCTTTGGACGCCAAAGAAATGATAGAAAGATATACAAATGAGTACTACAAAATAGATTACTGCTACAGGAAGTTTATTTTGAATTACGATGATGTAGACAATCCTGACCTTTTTGTTGATCTCAAAGAAAATGTAGACAATATTTACGACAATTGGTATTTAAAAAGTATTACGCCATGCTGGAATGATTCAATGTTAAATGAATCAAGTGAATTTCTCATAGATGGTGTGCGCTTGCAAGAGAATTTTTATAAAGATGAAATTGCTAAAGTTCTTGCGAAAAATGATAGAGACAAGATCATCGTTATAATATCAGATGCCTTAAGGTACGATGTGGCTGTGGAGCTAAAAGAGCTTCTTAATATGGACACAAAAGGAAGCGCTGATATTTCATATATGCTTGGCGTTGTGCCGTCTATAACGAAGATGGGTATGTCAGCTCTTCTACCTCATAATATCATAGATATAAACGATGACGGCCTTGTATTTGTCGATGATATAGATTCTTCCAGCACAGAGAATAGAGATAAGATTTTGAAGATGAATTATAAAAATTCAGCTGCTATAAATTACGAAGACTTTATGGGCATGACCAGAGAGGAAGGAAGGCAGTTTATAAAATCAAATAGAGTCATATACATTTATCATAATGCGATTGATGCAATTGGCGATAAAGCAATAACTGAAAGCAAAGTATTTGTTGCATGTGATGAAGCATTGGAAGAGCTAAAAAAGGCTATAGAAAGGCTTAATAACTTAAGCGTTACAAATATAATCATAACTTCAGATCATGGATTTATATACAAGAGAAAAAAGATGGATGAAAGTGATAAGATTGGAGTAGGAAGTGAGCACAAGATCAACAAAAGATATGTATTGATCAATGAAAGATTTGACATGCCAGGTGTATTTGCAATAAATGTGAGATTTTTAAAAGACAAGCCACAAGTTTTAGTGCCTAAAAACATTGGAATATTTAAGGCGGCTGGTTCTGGTATAAATTACGTCCATGGTGGTTCTAGCTTACAAGAAGTAGTCATACCTCTTCTTCGCTATAAGAATTTGAAGATGTCAAAAGAGGAAGCGATAACAAAAGCAAATATTGTGCTTACGACACAAAACAAAAAGATAACAAATAATACATTTACTTTGACATTTTTCCAAGTCGACAGAGTTGATGATGAAGAGAAAGTGGTTCCAAATACATTTAAAATATACATGGAGGATTTAGATACTGGTGAAGTTATATCAAATGTCAATACGATTGTAGCAGATAAAAAATCGCAAAATTACGATGAGAGAGTCTTTAAGATAAGATTTACGCTAAAAAGCGGGAATTACGATAAAACAAAAAATTATTATCTGATTATAGAAGATGACAGCAAAGTTTTAGACAAGGTGCCATTTAAGATAAATCTAGGTATAACAAATGATTTTGATTTGATATAGGGGTAATCGATTATGGATTTGGATGAAAAATTAAATGAATACTTTGCAGGAAGAGTAGTGAGAAAAGACCTTACAAAGTTAATCAAGGAAGGTGCCAATGTACCAACATATGTTTTAGAGTATTTGCTGGGGATGTACTGTGCAACAGATGACGAAGATGCCATAAGAGATGGACTTGATAAAGTAAAAAAGATATTGGCAGATAATTTTGTAAGGCCTGATGAAGCAGAGATGGTTAAGTCAAAGATAAAAGAACTGGGCGTTTACAATGTGATAGACAAAATAACTGTAAAGTTAAATGAAAAGAAGAATATCTATGAAGCAGAGTTTTCTAACCTTGGCCTTAGGAATATCAAAATAGATGATTACTTTGTAAAAAATTATGACAGGCTTTTATCAGGCGGTATATGGTGTATACTTCAGATGGAATACTTCTTTGATGAAAATGTTCGAAACGGCTCACCTTTCTTCATAAGGAGCCTTAAGCCGATACAAATGCCATCAATGGACATAGATGAGATATTTGAGGGAAGAAAGCATTTTACAAAAGATGAGTGGATGGATGTTATATTGAGATCTATAGGAATGGAGCCCACGAAGTTTTCCGAAATACAGAAATGGCATCTCATTGAAAGACTTGTACCGCTTGTGGAAAACAATTATAACCTTTGTGAGCTTGGGCCAAGAGGCACTGGAAAGTCTCATGTGTACAAGGAGATATCGCCTAATGCCATATTAGTATCAGGAGGCCACACAACTGTAGCAAATCTTTTCTACAATATGTCGACTAAATCTATTGGCCTCGTTGGGCTTTGGGATGTTGTTGCTTTCGATGAGGTGGCCGGCATTAATTTTAAAGATAAAGATGGCGTTCAAATTATGAAAGACTACATGGCGTCTGGCTCATTTGCCCGTGGCAAAGAAGAGAAAAGCGCAAATGCATCGATGGTTTTTGTGGGGAATATCAATGACAGTGTTGATTACCTTTTAAAGACTTCTCATCTATTTGCGCCGTTCCCTGATGCCATGAATAGTGATTCGGCTTTTTTTGATAGAATTCATTTTTACTTGCCTGGTTGGGAGATACCAAAGATGAGGCCTGAGTTTTTTACGGATAGGTATGGATTTATAACTGATTATCTATCGGAATTTTTTAGGGAGATGAGGAAGAGGACTTTCGCTGATGCGATTGATAAATATTTTAAATTAGGAAATAACCTCAATCAAAGAGACGTAATAGCTGTCAAAAAAACTGTATCGGGTCTTTTAAAGATATTGTATCCTGATGAGAATTTTAATAAGGAAGATGTGGAAGAAGTGGTTAAGTATGCTCTTGTTGGAAGAAGAAGGGTAAAAGAGCAGCTTAAAAAAATTGGCGGTATGGAGTTTTATGATGTGCATTTTTCGTATATAGACAATGATACGCTAAAGGAAAATTTTGTGTCTGTTCCTGAGATAGGTGGAGGCAAACTTATACCAGAAGGTGCATACAAACCGGGACACGTCTATACTGTTGGACGAGGCGAATCTGGCATGTTAGGGGTCTTTAAGATAGAAGTTGAATCTATGGCTGGTTCTGGTAAGCTTGAAAAATCAGGAGCGTACAGCAGTAAATTAAAGGAAAGCATCAATATAGCTTTTAACTATTTTAGAGCTAATTCAAAGAGCATAAGCAGTGCTATAAATACAAAGACAATGGATTTTTACATGCACATACAAGACTTGCAAGGCATAGGATCAATAGATGATATGGCATTGCCTGCTTTTATAGCGTTATGTTCACAGTCCCTTTCAAAGCCTATACAAGAGCAAATGGTAGTTCTTGGCTCTATGAGCATAGGTGGGACGATAAAAAAAGTCTCTGATTTGGCTAATGTGTTACAAGCCTGCTTTGATGCTGGTGCAAAAAAAGTATTGCTTCCTATGTCTTCTGCTGTTGATATACCATCTGTCCCTCCAGAGCTTTTTTCAAAGTTTCAGATATCATTTTATCAGGACCCGAAAGATGCTGTATTTAAGGCGCTTGGCGTATCATGATTGATATTGAATATACATGCATGTAGGAAGAAGTGATAGACATGGGGATAAAACAATTTTTTGAAGGTGATCTATGTTGAAAGCTATGCATCTTGTATTAAAATATGGTAGTGGTGATTATAAGGTTGATGCGATAGAAGAACATAATAATATTTTGAAAGAAAAAGGAAAAGTAGTTTGGGGTATAATAAAAAAAGGAACAGATAGTAAAGGAATGGGCAAAAATAGAGTTGAATATATAAATAATCAAATTAAAGATGGTACAGAAACAAAAGCCTTTTTTTATAAACATGAGATTACACATGTTGGTTTAGTATCAAAAATAATAGACAGAGATGAAATTAAAAGTGGTATATACCGTGAATTTATTCCACAATATTATCATAAAGATCTAGATAGATGTGTTGGAGGTGTAGAATTATTAGCTATAAAAGATATTGTTGATGATACTTTTGAAAGAGGGAATTTATATAGATATGATAGTGATGACTATGAAGAACCAGCATATAGCAATCAAACCAATCCATTATATGTTTCAGAGCGCATTCAGAAGTCATATTTTGATGTAAATGATATTAATACCAACAATGAATTAGATGAAGAGGTTGAGCAAAACCACGATATGATTAATTATAACATCAAAGAAGAAATCACAAACATTAAAAACTACATAAGAAGCCGTGGATTTTTATACGATGACAACCTTATTGAAAACTACTATCTGTCTTTGAAGACGAAGCCTTTTTTGATATTGGCAGGTATATCAGGGACAGGTAAAAGCAAGCTGGCAAGGCTTTTTGCTGGAGCCATTGATGCGACTACGGAAAATGGTCGCTTTAAGCTTGTGCCTGTTAGGCCTGACTGGTCTGACTCTACAGACTTATTGGGGTATAAGGATCTAAATGGCAGATTTCATCCGGGAGTTCTTACTACTTTTGTAAAAGATGCGATGAAAAATCCACAATACCCGTATTTTTTCATTTTGGATGAGATGAACCTTGCAAGAGTAGAGTACTACTTCAGCGATGTCTTGTCCATCATAGAATCGCGAAATAAAGTTAATAAAACTATTGTTACTGATAGACTTTTAAATAGAGAGCTTTTAGATAGTGCTTCTTTTAGTGAATACGGTGATATATACATACCTGATAATCTGTATTTTATAGGTACAGTCAATATGGACGAGACAACATTTCCATTTAGCAAGAAGGTTTTAGACAGGGCAAATGTAATAGAATTGTCTGATGTGGACCTTGACTATGCCTTTGAAGACGTGGAAGAGGTATCGCCGAAAACATTAAACAATAATTTTTTAAGAAGCGATTTTCTTACGTTGAAAGACTGTGCTGGATATGATGATATTGTAGACAAGACAATATTTATATTGAAAGACATAAACAATATATTGGGATATTACCGCTTTGGATACAGGGTTAGAGATGAGATATGCTTTTATATCATATATAATTCCCTTTATGGTTTGATGGATTTTGATGATGCCATGGACTATGAGATACTTCAAAAGATATTGCCTAGGATAAATGGCAGCAGCATAAGCATAAAGAAAATGCTTATAGAGCTTTTTAAGATATGTTCAGGCAACCTGGAGAATAGGTTTGACTACGACAGCGATGTAAGTGAGAAGATGTTTGAAGAGATAGTCAATGCGAAGTACAGAAAATCATGTGAGAAGATAGCGTTTATGACAAGGAGATATGAGGAAGATGGGTTCACATCTTACTGGCTCTGATATAGAACTTCTATACATATGGACTCCTAAGTTTTACTTTACTATAAAAGGGTCTCTTAAAAATCCCGATATAATGAAGCTAGATATAAATAAAGGCGTAAAATCAAGGGTAAAGATATCATGCAGAGATGAATATGTGGCAGAAGTCTATTCGCAGGAGTTGGGAGAGGCTGTACAATTGTCTGGTGAAATCGACCCTTTATTTTTTGAGCAACAGAATTATGAAATAGTAATAGAGAAGATATCAGAGTGCGATATTGAGTTTTATCACGACAATATCAATATCAGAAATAAAGTCAGTCCTGTAGGTCATGCAAAAAAAATCTTAACAGGTGTTGTCAATTTTACTAATGACATCGGTCTATCTGACTTGATAATCAAAGTTGATGGCAAAGAGTACCTGAGAGTGGAAATAGAAGTTTACCCTTCAAAGATAGATTATCTAAATGATTATAATGCAATTTTAAAGGATATAAATGATGAGCTTTATAATTTGATTTTTGACTTTTATAAAAAGACGTATTTATTGACTGGACTTAGTAACACTGTTGGCAACAGCCTTACAGAGTTTTTTGCTATAATAAATCTTATATTTGGTAGACTTGAGCGTGCAATCGGGATAGTATTGAGAATGCCCCATCATGTATTGGCAAAAGAGAGGGTTGTTGAGAACAACTACAAAGTAAAGAGAGTAGACAATGAATGTATAAAGTGGATAAATAGGCATCAGCAGTATGTAAAAGCTTCAGGTGGAGTAATTGCTGTTGAAAAAGCGCTGTCTTTAAAAAATACAGTGACATTTGATACATTCGAAAACAGGCTCATAAAGTACATGATAAAGTCTGTGATAAACAGGCTTAGAGTGCTTAAAAAGCGGTATATAGTCAAAAGTGACATTGGCACTGCAATTGTGGATAGGGATATAGTAGATAAGATAGATATGATGATTACAAAGCTTGATAAACATATTTCTACTACGTTTTTAAAAAATGTTGGAGACATATACACAATGAATTCATTGTCGCTTGTTCTAAACATGGCAGCAGGTTATAGGGATGTTTACAAATATTACATAATGCTTTTAAAAGGGCTTATGATGAAAGAGGGCTTTATCAAGATTTCTACAAAGAACATGGCGCTTCTGTACGAGTACTGGTGCTTTATAAAGCTTAATTCGATACTTAGGCATAAGTACGATCTTGTGAAACAGGACATCATAAAGTTTGATAATAGCGGCTTGTCTGTAAAGATAAAGATGGGGGAAAAGTCAAAAGTGGAATATCAGAACCCTAGAAATGGCGAAAGGTATTTTTTAGCTTACAATAATAAGTACGGTGACACTGCGACAGTAGTCCAAAAGCCTGATAATACTTTATCTCTGGAGAAAAAGGGATCAAATGTAAAATACAATTATATATTTGATGCAAAGTACAGGATATGCTATGACAATGACTACTTAAAAAAGTACTTTACGCCTGGCCCTGAAGAAGATGATATAAATACGATGCACAGGTACAGAGATGCAATCGTGTATGAAAACAAAGATAATAGCAATTTTGAGAGGATGTTTTTTGGTGCATTTGTATTATTTCCTTATTCAAAAGAAGATGAATACAGAAATCATCAATTTTACAAAAGTATCGAGAAAGTAGGCGTGGGGGGACTTCCTTTTTTGCCAAATGCTACGCATCTTGTGGAAGACCTTTTAGATGAGGTAATTACTGATTCGCCTGAAACTGCATTCGAAAGTACAGTATTGCAGCATGGGATGTACGAGTATCTTGAAAAAATAGAATTTAACAATAAAGAGGTTCTAGTAGGAAATTTAAGCAGCCATAAGCAGTTGGAGGTAAATCTTAAGTATAAATTTTACCATATACCGTATTCTGAAATTAGATCTTCACTTAAATATATAAAATATGTAGCGATTGCTCAAACAAAAGCGAAAGGCTTTGGCGATGATGCTGGCATAAGGTATTATGGTAAAGTAAAGAGCTTTGATGTATTAAGAAGAAGCGAAATAAAGGAGATACCAAAGGATTCGGATGAACTCTACGTCAGATTTACAGTTGATAAATGGGAAGAATTAGATAAAAAGATTGAGCTTGCAGGGTACAGAGTGATTCGCCGCTTTTATACGAATCTTTTCCTTTTAAAAAATGCGAAAATTGTTTCAGAGCTTTTGATAAAGACGAAAGATGATTATAGATTGTATCTTGAACTTAAAAGGATTCTTAATAGTCATGGCATGATAAAAGTTGATATAGATAAAAATACTGTAGACGATGATGCAATGGTAACGGGAATAGAGCTTAATGGTCTAAAAATTTATATAAATAATGGATTTTACAGAGTTTACAAGGGCAAGGATTTAGTAGATAATATAAATGTAGATGATTTCAGAAAAAGACCTAATATTGTAATCAAAAGAATTAAAAGTCATGTTAAATAGCTTGTGAGTAGACTTCTAGAAATAAAACTATACATTGCTTTTATAATGGGAGGCAGAAATTATGTTAAACCTGCTTACGATATTGGCCGAAAGGTTCAGCATGATAGGACTTTTGGCTTTTGTCTTGTCGAGAGCGAATTTCTTCAAAAAGGTAATCAGCAATAATGTAAGCTATAAGGACCTGTCAATACTTATCATCATATTTAGCTTAATCGGCATTATCGGCACTTATGTAGGTATACCGATTAATGGTGCTATAGCGAATTCAAGAGTTGTAGGGCCAATGATAGCGGGTTTATTAGGTGGACCTTTTATTGGATTTTTAGTGGGTTTTATAGCAGGACTTCACAGGTTTTTAATAGGCGGTTTTACTGCACTGTCATGCGGGATCTCTACCACAATAGAGGGATTGATCGGCGGCATTATTAAAAAATATTATAAAAACACAGTTGATTGGAAAATCGCATTTTTGGCAGGAATAATTGGTGAAACGCTGCAGATGATTTTAATTCTTACAATTTCGAGGCCTTTTTCTGATGCGTTATCGCTTGTGAAGGTAATCGGACTTCCGATGATACTTGTCAATTCGTCAGGAATTGCTGTATTTATGTTGATTATTAAATCTGTATTTGATGAAATTGATACAATCGAGTCCAGACAAGCGAAGATTATGCTTGATATTACTTCCAAAACAATTCCATATATAAGAAGCGGTTTAAATAAGGATACAGCGAAGGTCGTATCTGAGATTATCTATGAATCAATAAATGTCGATGCAGTCGCAATTACTGACTTGAAGACTGTATTAGCATATATAGGTTTAGATGATGTACAGGACAAATGTCAGTTTTTAAAAAAGGCAGAGATCAATGCATTTAGATTTAAAAAGGTTTATGTGGACAACAATAAAAGAGGTTTAGGTCTATTATCATCAGTTACTGCACCGCTATACTGCTATGATGAGCTAGTCGGCACACTTAAGTTATTTCGCAAAAATAAATTTGTAAACAGCACAGATATAGAAGTAGCAAAAGGATTAAGCAATTTAATATCAAATCAGCTTGAGATTGCAGATGCGGAAAATCAAAAAAGGATTGCTAATGAAATGAAGTTTAATGCGCTGCAAGCACAGATAAATCCTCACTTTTTGTTTAATGCATTAAATACGGTGATTTCCTTTATACAATACAATCCTGATGGTGCCAGCAAACTGCTTATTACTTTAAGCGAATATCTAAGAAATAACCTTAGGTACGCAGGAAAGTGGATAATGATTTGTAAGGAACTTGAAAATATAGATGCCTATTTGTTCATTGAGAAAGCACGCTTTGGAGATAAAATCAATGTGGTTAAGGATATTGATGACGATTTGCTAAATATGTATATACCGGCTTTATTGATTCAACCTATTGTGGAAAATGCTGTAAAACACGGCATCTTGCCAAAGGATAATGGCGGTACGGTTGTAATAAAGATCAAAGATAACAATGACTTTATTAGATTCTCTGTGGAAGATGACGGCGAAGGAATCGAGTATGAAATGCTTAAGAAGATAGTAAAAGAAGATTATGGCACTAATATGGGTATTGGACTTCATAATGTGTATGAAAGGATTCAAAGTATACACAGAGGTGCTTTCTTCAAGATAGAAAGCAAAAAAGGACACGGTACAAAAGTGGTATTTGATTTCCCTAAATACTATGAAGAAAATAAGGAGGAAATTTCTAGTGATGTTGAGGTCTTTAATAGTAGATGATGAGATCCCAGCTATAGAGGGTTTAAAGTACCTTTTAGAGGATTATAAAAATACTATTGAGGTTATAGGAACAGCCACAAATGGCACGGAGGCCTTTGAAAAAATCCTTAATTTAAAGCCAGATGTAGTTTTTCTAGATATTGATATTCCAAAATTAAATGGCATCAACGTTGCAAATAATATAACTGCATTGGATAAAGTGCCTTTAGTTATATTTGTTACTGCATATGATAGTTATGCAATAGATGCTTTTGAGATAGGTGCTATAGATTATCTGCTTAAACCTATAAATCCATGTAGATTGAATAAAGCTATAAATAAAATTGTAAATATGTATGATAAGCCAGATACGTGGCAAGTCTATCTAAATAATGAGGCAAAATTTTTTGAGAAACAATTTCACAAGTTGCCAGTGGAGAAGTTTGGCAGGATTAAGCTTATAGATTTTAATGAGATTGTATATGCGGAAGCGATGGACGGAAAAGTTCTTGTAAAAACTAAAAATGATATTTTTGACTACAATGATACGATGAAAAACCTAGAGAATAGACTAAATGATGCCTCATTTTTAAGAGTTCAAAAGAGCTTTATTGTAAACTTAAACAATATTTTAGAGATACTGCCTTGGTTTAAAGGCACATACTGGCTTGTAATGGACGACGATAAAAAGACAAAGATATCAGTCAGCAAAAACAAGATAAAGGAACTTAAAATGATATTAGGTCTTAGCAGAAATTAGAAATGTAAACATTTCTTCTTGATAACGTATATTTCTTTTTGATAACGTATATTTCTTTTTAACCCTTTATCGTTTACTTTCATGGGATAATCGATGAATTTTATTTATTTTTGTTTTATACTCCTTATAGAATCAAAAATATAAGGAGGTCTTAATTTATGAGTGCTATTGTACTAGTCATTGCTGCCGCATGTATATTTGCATTGGCATACCGTTTTTACGGCGCATTTATAGCATCAAAAGTTTTAGTTTTGGACGAGACGAAAAAGACTCCTGCTTATGAGTTGGAAAATGGTTACGACTACGTGCCGACAAATAAATGGGTACTTTTTGGACATCATTTTGCAGCTATTGCAGGGGCAGGTCCATTAGTAGGCCCGGTTCTTGCTGCACAGTTTGGCTATTTGCCTGGTGCATTGTGGATTTTGATAGGTGCGACATTGGCAGGTGCAGTACATGACATGGTTATTTTGTTTGCATCTGTGCGGCATGAAGGTAAATCGCTGGCAGAGATCGCGAGAGCAGAAGTAGGTAAATTTTCAGGTTTTGCAGCGACGATTGCTGTAATATTTATTTTGCTTATTACTGTTGCAGGTCTTGCAATCGTTGTCGTAAACTCACTCTTTAATAGTCCATGGGGGACATTTACTGTAGGAGCTACAATACCAATTGCTCTTTTTATGGCTGTCTATATGAAGTGGATAAGGCCAAATAAAGTCGCAGAAACAACCATTATAGGTGTTGTCTTAATGATAGTTTCAGTCGTTGTAGGACCAATGGTTCAACATTCTGTCTTAGCACCTTATTTAACTTTTAATCAACATCAGATGACAGTGTTATTGGCTCTTTATGGGTTAATTGCTGCTGTCCTTCCAGTTTGGCTGCTTTTAACACCGAGGGATTATTTAAGCACTTATATGAAAATAGGCGTTATATCTTTATTGGCAATCGGTGTAATATTTGTAAATCCTATAATAAAAATGCCGGCTATGACAAAGTTTATACATGGCGGTGGTCCTATTATTCCAGGTAAAGTTTGGCCGTTTGTATTTATAACTATAGCATGTGGAGCACTGTCTGGATTCCATTCATTGATTTCGACTGGTACGACACCAAAAATGATCAAAAATGAAAAGGATATTTTACCTATTGGTTACGGTGCAATGTTAGTAGAAGGTTTTGTATCTATAATGGCATTGATTGCTGCTACTAGCTTGCATCCTGGTGACTATTTTGCCATAAATGTACCGCCCCAGATATTTGCACATCTTGGAATGAATACTGTTGATCTTTCAGCGCTTTCAAAAGCAGTAGGAGAGACTTTGGCAGGAAGGACTGGTGGTGCGGTTACTTTAGGCGTAGGTATGTCTTACATTTTTTCATCTATACCAGGTTTTAAAGAATTGATGTCATATTTGTATCATTTCTCAATACTTTTTGAAGCCTTGTTTATACTGACGACAGTCGATGCAGGCACAAGAATTGGAAGATATGTTTTGCAAGAAGCTGGCGGATATATCTACAAGCCATTAAAAAATAAGAATTGGTGGCCAGGTATAATTCTTACAAGTATTGTGTTTACGGCAGCGTGGGCATATTTAGTGTACAATGGCAGTATATCAACTATATGGCCATTATTCGGTACATCAAATCAGCTTTTGGCATCAATAGCGCTAGCAATTGGAACTACCATGCTTTTAAAACGAGGAAAAGCAAAGTATATGGCTATAACGGCAGTGCCTTTCGCGTTTATGATTGTTACCACAGTTACTGCTGCATACTTGAATATTGTTACTAATTATCTGCCATCAGGTAACACAGTGCTTATAATTTTCTCAATAATCATTTTGATACTGGCTGTTTCAATTAGCGTTGACTGTGTCACAAAATGGATTAAGATATATAGAGAAATGCATTCGCAAAATGTAGCTGCAAATTTTGAAACATCTAATTAAAAATTATTATAAGGGACAGGTGAAAGCCTGTCCTTATGTATTAATATTCTTCTTTTCTTACACCAAATTCGGCTGCCATTTCATCTTTTGCCATCTCTTTAAATACGTTGTAAAGTTCGTTGTCTTTATTTAATTCAGCTTGATTATTGTAGTAATCTACACCATCAAGTTCCATTTTGATTGCATAGTCTAAAGGATTCATATAATCATCTCCATTATCAATAAACAATAATTTTCTTTTAATAATATTATAACATTATTTGCTAATTAATTAAATAGGTAAATGGAAATATTTCTTTATAAATTCTTTATAATTTAATCTTATAATACAAACATCAAACAAAATGATGGAAGAAAGGTGGTATATTATGGAATATATACTTGAAACGAGAAATTTAAAAAAGTCTTATGGGAAACACTTAGTTGTAGATGACATTTCATTAAAAGTTCCTAGAGGATCTATATATGGGCTTCTTGGACCTAATGGCGCCGGTAAATCTACTACATTAAAGTTGGTAACTGGTCTACTGCATCCAACATCAGGTGAAATATTTGTATTTGGAGAGAGGTGGCGAAGAGAACATCTTGATAGAATTGGTGCACTTATTGAGTTACCTGCTCTATATGGGAATTTGACGGCGTATGAGAATCTTTTGGTTCACGCAAGATTGATTGGAATTGCTGATGAGAGGATTAAAGAAGTTCTAGAAATTGTAGATTTAAATGATACAGGTAAAAAACTAGTATCGCAATTTTCTACAGGCATGAAACAGAGATTAGGCATTGCCATTGCTTTATTAGGAAATCCTGATTTGTTAATACTTGACGAGCCATCCAATGGTTTAGATCCTATAGGTATACAGAATCTTCGAGAATTAATAAAGTCTTTTCACGAAATGGGGATTACAGTAATATTATCAAGCCATATTTTAACGGAAGTTTCAAAGCTTGTTGATACGATAGGCATTATAAGTAACGGCAAACTTAAATACCAAGGAACAATAGATGAAAATCAAGACGTTGAACAGTTATTTTTTAATGTGGTGAGAGGTGAAAAAAATGATTAATATTTTGAAATCGGAAAATTTAAAGTACAGAAGGACTTTTATGAGAAAACTTATTATATTTGCGCCGTTGTTTTTTGTGCTGTATGCACTGCCGCAAAAGATTTTTATGCCTGCAAATTATCTCATGCCATGGCAGCTCCTTATTGATTTGGTGTACAATTGGTGGCCGGTAATTTTTATACCGATTGGTTTGGCACTTTATGCATCGCTGGTAGCTTTGCATGAGAAAAAATCTGGCGGATATCGAAGTATAAAAAGCCGAAATGTTCCTTTACACAAAATATGGATAGGTAAAATATTGATAATGGCCTTCTATACATTTTTGTCAACATTGGTTTTGATTATTGCTATTATTATAACAGGATCAATAACGGCAGGTGGAGATATTCCTTGGGGTAAAATATTTGCAGGAGGATTTTTTACATGGGTTACATCGCTTGCCTTGATACCTTTGGAATTATGGCTGGCAACTTTGAAAGGAACATTTTATAGCATTGCATTAGGGTTTGTAGGACTTATTATCGGTGTGATTGGAGCTGCAAAATCATATTGGATCTATATACCATGGAGCTGGCCAACAAGGCTTATGTGCCCAATAATAGGTGTTCATCCTAACGGTACATTATTACAGATTAATGACTCTTTAAAAGATCCATCGGTAATCCCGATTGGCGTTATTGCTTCAGTTTTAGCGTTTTTGATATTCTCAATTTTCACTATGATTTGGTTTCAAAGGAGAGATTTTAATTGATAAGAATATTGTATTCTGAAATAATAAAGACTAGGCGCACGCCTTTAAGATATATTACTTTTTTGCTTCCGGTATTGTTTTCATCTGCATTTCTATGGTACTTATCAGTAAGATCTTTATCTGATTTTTATATACATCAAGCCTTTTTTGAAATCTGGACGGCAGTGGTTGTTCCGATTACGGCTGGCTTATTATTTGGTTTGGCTGCAAATCAGGAGGAGAATGCTGGTGGTTTCATAAACTTGTTTGGCAATAATTTTGAAAGGAGCAGTTTATACATTGGCAAATTCATAATTATAGCATTATCAATGCAGATAAGTATGATAATTTCAATATTTATTTTTGGAATTGGGTTTGACTTAATATTATGTGGGAATTTTCCGTGGGTCATCTATATAGCGTCTTTTATTTTAGGATCAATCGGCGCATTATCATTATTGTCTATGTATATGTGGATTAGTTTTGCATGGGGATTGGGAGCATCAATTGGATTTGGGGGCTTTGGCATGTTAGTTGCTGCGCTTATGTCTACGAATTTAGGGGACAGTGTATGGACTTATATCCCATGGGCATGGCCTGTAAGGCTATCAATGCTTCCTGGTGCATATCTTCTTTTTACATCAAGCATGACATATCCGCCTAAAATAATATCGTCGGGAGAATTGATTAATCAAATCGCCAGTGGGTTCATCTTCGCTTCATTGTTTTTTATATTTATGATTGTTGGTGGTATAATATGGTTTAAGAGATGGGAAGGCAGGAAAATGTATGAGTAAAATATTAATTATTGATGATGAGAAAGAGATAGCTGATTTGTTAAAAGATTCGCTTGAAAGAAAGGGCAACACTGTTCTGACTGCTTATAACGGCAAGGAAGGAATTGAAAAAGCTAAAGAAATGCCGGATCTTATAGTGCTTGATATCATGATGCCTGATATTGATGGGTATGAAGTTTGCCGCAAGATAAGGGATACTGTAATTTGTCCCATCGTATTTTTAAGTGCAAAACAAAGCGAAATGGACAGGATAAAGGGATTTGCCTTAGGTGGTGATGATTATGTTGTAAAACCATTTAGCTTAAAGGAATTGTTAGCAAGGATAGATGCACATTTGCGAAGAGAAAAGCGAGCAATTTTATTAAATGAAGAAGGAAAAAGGGCTTTATTAAATTTTAAAAACATTACAATAGATTTAAAGTCGCGAGAAGTGATGGTGAAGGGGAATCCTATTGGGCTTACAAAAAAAGAATTTGATGTTGTGGAGCTTTTGTCGCTTCATCCCGGTCAAGTATTTTCAAAAGAACAGATCTATGAAAAAGTATGGGGTTACGACGCAGAAGGCGATACTACTACAGTTACAGAGCATATTAAAAATATAAGAGCAAAAATTGAGAACCTTGATCCTGATACAGAATATATTAAGACAGTGTGGGGAATAGGTTATAAATGGGAGAAGGTTTTATGATATTTAAAAATAAACCGCTAAAGACACAGTTTATTATATCTTTTGTTTCTATATTGATATTAAGCATACTGGCAACGATAGTGACGTATTATATAGGATATCTGGCATTTATAAATATTCAGTATAAAAAGGTTTATCCGGCCAATTACTATGAGAAGATGATTCCTTCAATCGAAAGCAAGATTCGAGGTTATGGGCCGGATATATTAAATATTGATAATAAAAGTAAAATTGACAAAATCATACCCAAAGAAGGTATTAAGTATCAGGTTATGAATCAAAATGGCGGTAAAATATATGGCACTGATAATCAGAAGCTGATTAGGAATAGAGATGAACTGTATAAAATTATAAATACGACATCTGGTATAAAAGGTAGCTATTATAAAGTCATACCGATAATAAATAAGCAAGGTATGATAGAAGGTGCTGTTTCACTGTCTTATACATTAACGCCTTATTTTATTAATAAGATAGACAAATATTTATACGAGCCATTATTTATAATAATAGTAATTTCGCCGTTTATTTATATTGCTTTATTTACAATACTTTTTTCTCTAGAATTTACTAAAAATATAAGAAAGCCTTTAAATTTGATTATTGAGGCATCAAGAAAAATAAAAGAAAGAGATCTCAATTTTGACATTGATTATAAAGCGGATAATGAACTTGGTAGTCTCTGCGTGGCATTTAATGATATGAAAGATGAATTAAAAAATTCTCTTACTGCTCAATGGAAAATCGAACAGGAAAGGCACGAAATGGTAGAATCCCTCGCCCATGACTTGAAGACACCTATTTCAATAATCAAAGGATATGCTGAATCATTGCTTGATGATTGTATGGACGACAAGTTAAAATTTAAAAAGTATTTAGATGTGATTCTTGAGAATACTGATAAATGTATAAAGATTGTGAAGATGATGCTTTTTATGTCTGAATTAGATGATTCACCAGTCAATCTGAATTTTAGTCAAATAAATATAAAAGATTTTTTAACACGTAAAATAGATGAATATAAACAAATTTCAAAAGACAAAAGTTTAAATTTCGATTTGGATATTTTAGACCAAAGGCATGATAAAGCAATGGTATATATTGATATTCAAAAGTTTGAGAGGGTAATGGATAATATAGTCATTAACAGTATAAGATATACTCCTAAATTAGGAATGATTAAGATAAGATGTAATATCGATGAAGATAAAATTTATATAACAGTTTGTGATTCAGGAAGTGGATTCAATCAGAAAGACTTAACACATGTCTTTGAAAGGTTTTACAGGGGAGATGTATCGAGGTCATCAGAAGATGGACATGTTGGTCTGGGACTTTACATTGCAAAGAAGTTGGTAGAGATTCATGGCGGGGAAATAGAAGCTTATAATAGAGAGGGCGGGGGTGCTTGTATTAAGTTTGATTTAAAGTATGAGAAGAGTGTGTAAAATCCTTACGACAATCTTGACACAGGGTATATAATAAAAGTGTATTGTAAAATTTACAGTAAAATTTACATAAGAAGGTGTTGAAATTGAATAAGGGGTATTTTTATCTTTTTTTAACAGTGTTCTTTTTTAGCACATATGAGGTTGTCGGAAGGACGCTCACTAATCTTGTTAATCCATATCAGCTTAATTTCGTAAGGTTTTTCATAGGAGGACTTATATTACTGCCTATTGCCATAAAAAATATTAAAAGTAAGAATATTCGTATGACATGGCAGGATTTTCTGCTGTTAGTATTAATAGGTCTTACAAATGTTGTCTTTAGCATGTCTTTTTTGCAGCTGGGAATTAATATGACATCCGCGAGCCTTTCTGCTGTCATATTTAGCTCAAATCCGCTTTTTGTAATGATAGTGGCATCATTCATATTGGGTGAAAAATTAAATTCTACAAAAATTTACGGTCTTATACTGGGAATAATAGGTTTAGTTATAGTTTTTTATAAACAGCTAAATGTAGGAGGGAATCATCTAGTAGGTATTATACTGTTGGTTTTATCATCAATTACGTACGGCATCTATACTGTTATAGGAAAGAAGTTTACCGTAAAATATGATAGTGTCGTTATGAACTCATTTTCATTTATAATAGGTAGTCTAATGCTGCTGCCAATCCTTCTTTATAACAAGTATCCTGTATTTAATTTGCCTGCTAAGGCTATCCCGCAGATGCTGTATTTGACTGTATTTGTGACAGGCATTGCGTACTATACTTACTTCTTAGGGCTTTCAAGTGTAAATACTGGCGTAGGTTCTATGGTTTTCTTTGCTAAGCCGGTATTAGCAAGTATAATCGCATCAATATTTTTGTCAGAAAAAATTACTATCCAGCTTGTAATCGGCACAATCGTAATACTTATAGGAATATTGATTGTACAGAAAGATAATATAGCTATATTTAGTAGAAAAAATGCAGATGAAGAGATGTAAAAAATTAAAATATTATTCCATATAACTCCAAAATCCAGTTTGGCATTGAGAAACGAGCTGTTTTAAGCGGGTCAACAACTTGCGATATTTGGACATTGCCAGTGATGCTAAAAAGGGTCGATATTTCTTCTATCGATAGGTCAGTATAATTTTGGAAAAGTTCTGCCATATCCTTTACTGCTGTTTCTATGGCTTTTTCTATTGATTCATTTGATGCAATAGTTGCTGTTATTTCGTTTGTTTTAACTATAGGATTGTTGAGTTTTAGATTTTTTAAAACCTTTAGCACTACAGTAACGGTGCCGCTTACTTCTACGCCTGATACGCCTATCTCTCCATCACCCATCACTGCATGTAAATCTCCTAATGCGAAAAGTGCACCATCAACAAAGACAGGCAAATAAAGCTTAGTGCCTTCACCGATAAGTGTAGTGTCCATATTTCCTCCATGAGGGCCAGGTGTACCGCAGTTTATCTCGCCTTCCTTTGGTGCAACTCCAATTACACCTATCATTGGCTTTACAGGAAATGAGAGCTTTTCATTAAAAATGACTTTGCCATCATTTATTTCAACTACTTTTGAATATAAATCATTCATCATGTCGCCTAAAACTCCCAAATCTTTTCCTGTTGCAACGACGCCTTTATCATCAATGTCGATTTTCTTGATTGTCACTTCAAGTGTGTCGCTTTCTTTTGCACCATTCACATAGATTGGACCTGTTGCAGGGTTTACTTTGTTCCAATCCATTGTTTCCAATTTATCATCATTTGTTTTGATTTGGTTTGAAAAACAGTCTAGAGTTTCGATTTCCACATCATCGCCGTCATTTACAAAAATATTAGGTTTATTGTTTTTTGCAAAGCTGAAGATGTGGTTTTCTTTAGATAGTTTATACATTATAATGACCTCCTTTTAAGTTAAATCAAAACCATTATATTACCTGAGAATTGATTATTCAAGGCAAATGTATTTTAGAAGTTAAAATATTTTAATAAAAGAATGTGAAAATTCCAATGCTTAAAAATTTTTATTCGTCTTCAAATGTTTTTAATACTATTTTTCATTGTTAGACGTGAACTGTTTGACTTTTGATAAAGTTGACAATTATTAATCGATATTATAAACTATCTATTATAGTAAAATTTATTTATAGTGGTATTATGTAAACTTTCACAGGTTTTTGCCTGTGGTTTTTCAATTGGGGGGGATTCCTTGAAACTAATAAAGAGATTTGCGTCGTATTACAAGCCGCATATATGGCTTTTTATTCTTGACATGGCATGTGCATTTTTTATATCTGCTTCAGATTTGGTTTTTCCTATGGTTACTAGAAATGTGATAAATAATGTCATACCAAATAAAGATTTTAGCCTTATATACAGGTTTGCAATACTATTGGCTATTATGTACTTTGGAAGGATGATACTTGAATACATAGTTGGATACTACGGGCACGTGTTGGGAGTAAGCATAGAGTACGATATGAGAAAAGATGCTTTTGCACATCTTCAGAAACTGTCTATGAACTACTATGACAATACAAAGACAGGCTATATAATGTCAAGGGTTGTTAATGACTTAAATGAAATAGCAGAAGTAGCACATCATGGTCCAGAGGATCTTTTTTTGTCCATTATAAGGATAATAGGCACATTCATACTTTTGCTTACAATTGATGTAAGACTGACATTGGTTGTATTTACCATAATACCTTTTATGTTTATATACATGTATATTTACAACAATAAGTTTGAAGTTATATGGAAGAATGTCCGTGAGACGCAGGCACAGATGAATGCTACATTAGAAGAAAGCATCACAGGAATAAGGGTTGTCAAATCATTTGTAAGGGAAAAATTTGAAAAATTAAAGTTTGATAATAAAAGCTCCATGTACAAAAGCGCCAGGTCAAAAGCAGTAAAGCATATTGGAATATTCGATTCCAGTGTAAATTTTCTTTCTAATATATCAGTTGTGATAACTCTTGCAGCAGGTGGATACTTCATATCGAAAGGGCTTATAAATACAGGCGACTTGGTGGCATATATAATATACATTAGTCAGTTTTTACAGCCTTTGACTGTCCTTTTGCGGTTTATAGAGCAGTACCAGCAAGGAATGGCAGGATTTAGGCGCTTTGTAGAGCTTATGGATACGGAGCCGGAGATAGCTGATAAAAAAGGTGCGATAGAGTTAAAAAATGTGAAAGGCGATATTGAGTTTGACAATGTCACATTTAGCTACGACAACAAAAAAGAAGTCTTATCTGGAATAAACCTTAAGATAAAACATGGGGAGACGGTTGCGATAGTAGGACCGTCAGGTGCAGGTAAGACCACACTTCTAAGCCTTATACCGAGATTTTACGAGATAGATGCTGGTTCTATAAAAATTGACGGTATAGATATAAGGGATGTGAAGCTATCATCATTGAGGGAAAATATTGGCATTGTCCAGCAGGATGTATTTTTATTTTCGGGCACAATAAAAGAAAATATTGCATATGGAAACTTAAATGCCAGTGATGAAGACATAATCAATGCGGCAAAAGCAGCAAATGCTCACGACTTCATAATGGAGCTTAAAGATGGCTATGATACGTATATTGGTGAAAGAGGTGTAAAGCTTTCTGGTGGGCAAAAGCAGAGGATATCTATTGCAAGGATGTTTTTAAAAAATCCTCCGATACTTATACTTGATGAGGCAACATCGTCACTTGATAATAAAAGTGAATCGATTATCCAGAAGTCTATTGAAAATCTATCGAAAAACAGGACTACCCTTATAATCGCCCATAGGTTAGGCACTATAAGAAATGCCAAGCGGATAATTGTACTTACTGAAAATGGAATAGAAGAAGAGGGTACGCATGAAGAGCTTATGAATAGAAAAGGTGTATATTATAATCTGTATAACTACCAGCAGGAAAATTTGGCAATAGTTTAAGGAAGTTATCAAATCATCATTATATGATTTCATTTTGTCATATATAGGTATGCGCTTAATAACGCATATCTATATATATTTTCGATTTTCTTTAAGTCCCTTGCTTAATAAATAAATTATATATTGATTTAAGCTGGTGCCCTCTTCGTCTGCAGCTTTCACTAATTCTTTATGCAGACTTTTAGGTGTTCTTAAAGTAATTCTCCCGTTGAATCTTTCTTCCGAAGAAAAAGGTTCGGGTATTTCCATGTTATTTTCATATCTCGCTTTGATCCATGCTTTCTTTGCATCTTCGCCCATAGCAATTGCTTCTTCTAATGTTTTGCCATCACTCATGCATCCAGGCAAATCAGGATAAGTTATAAAAAAGCCTCCTCCATCATTTTCAGATAATACTTCAATTTTAAACGGATATTTTAATGATAAATAATAATCTAAAGACTTACGTTCCATAATACTCCTCCTTTCAATAGCCTAAAATATCCAGTAATTTAATTATTTGTTTTACATATACAACCTTAATATAAGGTCTTTTATATGGTATAGTTATAGTCAAGTTTTCAAAATGATATGTATAATGGCTAGAGCCTTTTGAAGGTTGGGTTCGAACAAAGCCAACATCTAATAAAATTTTATCAATTTCTTCAAAACGCACTGTTTTAGGATTGTTTTTAATTTTCTCGATTAACTTTTCTTTTTTGGACATAAGCTATCATCTCCAAACTTCTAACAATATTATATATGACATTATATATAATGTCAATAGAACAAAGTTATTGTATAACTACCAGCAGGAAAATTTGGCAATAGAGTTAAATATCCTGTACAAGTTAAAATATTTGTGGTAAAATAAGAGAAAAGTTAATATTTCGTCTGGGGAGCTGGGGTGATAGCCCGGCTGAGAGTTAGCAGCTATTTCTGCTATGACCCATAAACCTGATCTGGATAATGCCGGTGTAGGGAGTACATTGGACTTTAAGTGTGCTTATCCAGCACACTTTTTTTCATTTTGTATTTCCTTAAGGCAGACAAAAAGGAGGAATTGATGTGAAGAAGTTACTTACAATTGCAGGCTCTGACAGCATTGGCGGTGCTGGCATAGAGGCAGATTTAAAGACGTTTTGTGCCCTTGGAGTATACGGCATGTGCGTCATTACGGCAGTGACAGCACAAAATACTGTTGGAGTTTTTGATGTGAGGGAGATGGATGCAGATATCATAAAGAAGCAGATTGATTGCGTATTTGATGATACAGAGGTGGATGCCGTAAAGATCGGCATGGTATCAAGCCAAGAGATCATTGACGCCATTGCATCATCTCTTAAAAGATGGAATCCGAAGAATGTCGTATTAGACCCTGTAATGATATCGAAAAGCGGATATTACCTTCTTAAGAAGGATGCCATAGACGCTTTAAAGACAAAGCTTTTGCCAATGGCAGACATAATAACGCCAAATATACCAGAGGCATGTGAACTTACCGGAATGAATATTGAGGGAATTGAAGACATGAAAGAGGCTGCTAAAAAAATCGTCGACATGGGTGTAAAAGCTGTCGTCGTAAAAGGTGGTCATTCTGTAGAAAATGCTACTGACGTATTTTACGATGGAAATGAATTTTTAAGCCTGCCACAGGAGAGGATCGATACTAAAAATACACATGGGACAGGATGTACGTATTCTTCTGCTATTGCTTCATACCTTGGTAGAGGATTAAGCTTGAAAGATGCAGTAATAAACGCTAAAAGTTATATAACAGAGGCTATAAAAAATTCTTTAGAGATAGGTAAAGGCGTAGGACCTGTTGGACATTTAGTAGATCTTTACATGAAAGCAGGTATTGACTATGAAGATTAAAAACTCGACGTTATTTTTGATATGGGCAGGTGCGGCAATATCCATTGCTGAGGTTTATACAGGTTCATTGTTTGCACCATTAGGCTTTACAAAAGGGCTTTTAACTATCTTTCTAGGTCACATAATCGGTACGTTGTTTTTTGCGCTGGGAGGACTTATGTCCTATAAGCTTAAAGAGCCTGCAATAGAATCCACGAAAGGCGTTTTAGGCGACAGAGGCATGATCTTTATAGGATTTTTAAATGTGCTTCAATTGATTGGCTGGACGGCTGTTATGATAATACAATCTGCAAAGGCTTTCAATGGTGCTATTGGCATGTCTACTTCTTTAGGGATTTTTATTGTAGGTGTATCTGTTTTGGTATGGACTTTATTCTTTGACAGCGAAGCTTACTGGATAAACAATATTGCTGTTGTACTTCTGTTTATCCTGACTATTTTTGTAGTTGCATATTTAAAAGGTGGGAAAATAGCGTCAGTAACGGGAGACATCAGTTTCAGTGCTGCTGTAGAGCTTGCTGTTGCTATGCCAATATCATGGCTTCCATTGGTTGGAGATTACACTATGAACAGTAAAGATGGAAAGTCCAGCTTTATTTATACATTTGCAGGATATTTCATAGCAAGCTGCTTTATGTATTTTATAGGACTTTATGTGGCTTTGAAAACAGGTGGAAAGGATATAATTTCATATTTTGCATCAATAAAAACAGGGGTTGTGCCGCTTCTCATTATACTTTTGTCAACGGTTACCACGACTTTTATGGATGTTTATTCTGCTGCTGTTTCGACGATTTCCATTGTCAATGCACGATTAAAAAGAAAAAATCTTCTTGTGATATATTCGATAGTAGGTTTGATTGCAGCGTACTTATTTCCAATGGACAATTACCAGAATTTTTTGTACGCCATAGGAAGCGTATTTATCCCGGCATATACGGTGGTATTTGAAGATTACTTCTTGATGAAAAGTAAAAGCGATAAACTTCTTAATGTACCTGCAGCTATTTCATTTATCGTGGGAGCTTTAACGTATAATTACCTTACATATTTCGGCGGATATCTTTCAAAGTGGTTTATGACGCCAACTATAGGAACGATTATTTTGACTGCGATAATATATCCAGTAATTAAATCTTTAAATAAGAGAGAGGAGAAAATTTATGGTTGAAGAAGCAATAAAAGTTTTAAAAAGATTAAAAAAAGAAGTGCCGCTTGTCCATGCTATAACAAACTATGTAGTCATAAATGACAATGCCAATGCGCTACTTAGTATCGGGGCATCTCCTGCAATGGTTATGTCGCCTGGCGAAGCGTATGATTTTACAGCTATTTCAAATGCTTTGTATGTAAATATAGGCACTATAAATAATGAGACTAAAGAGACAATAATCAATTCTGTAATATCAGCAAAAGACCACAAAAAACCAGTTGTCCTAGATCCTGTAGGCTGTGCTGCCATAAAAAGTAGAGTTGACTTTGTAAATATGCTTTTGAAAATAGGAGAAATAAGCATTATTAAGGGAAACGGCGGTGAAATAAAGGCTCTATCAGGTGAAAGCGCAAATGTCAAAGGTGTAGACTCCCTTGATGGCAGCGGAAATGTTGACTCTTGTGTAAAACTTGCAAAGTTAACAAATACGGTTGTTGTATCGACAGGAAAAGAAGATTATATAAGCGATGGCAGGAGAGTGGTAAAAGTAAATAATGGTACCAACTTATTTACAAAAATAACAGGTGCGGGATGTACTTTAGGTGCAATAATGGCGGCTACATCAGCTTGCAGCGATGACAAAGTGATATCGTCATTGGCAGCTCTTCTTGCTATGAATATATCTGGTGAGTTGGCTGAGAAAGAGTGCAATGCTCCCGGATCATTTAGGACAAAATTTATAGATTATCTATACATTCTAGACTCTGACATGATAAGAAAGTACGCTGATATTGAGGTATTGGAGGCGTAAACATGAAAGATTTTGATGTATCTATTTATTTGGTTACTGACAGAAACCTTTTGAAGGCTGGTATAGATTTTTACGATGCTGTAGAAGAGGCACTAAAAAACGGCGTTACTATGCTGCAGCTTAGGGAAAAGGATATTTCATCGAAGGAATTTTATGAGATTGCTGTAAGATTAAAAGATATTGCAGCAAAATACAGCATTCCTTTTATAATAAATGACAGGATCGATATAGCACTGTCTGTTGATGCAGATGGAGTTCATCTAGGTCAAGAAGATCTGCCATGCAGCATTGCAAAAAAGATCATGGGGGATAAAAAGATAATCGGGATTTCTGCCGGAAGCGTAGATGAAGCGGTAAAGGCAGAAGTAGATGGTGCTGACTACATAGGGGCAGGAGCAGTATTTTATACAGGCACAAAGAAAGACATAGGCGAAGCAATAGGGCTTTTGAATTTAGAGAAAATTAAAAAGGCAGTGAATATACCTGTTGTCGCCATCGGAGGTATAAAATACAGCAATGCACAAGATGTGATGAAGACAGGCGTTGATGGAATATCAGTTGTATCAGAGATCATGGCATCAGATGATATAGGTTTTGCCACAAGGCGATTAAAAGATGCTATATCAAAGTAGTTATAAAAAGCACATTCTTGCAAATAGGATGTGCTTTTTTGCATATACCTTTTTTTGAACCAGAAAAGTGTTATAATAATTAAAAGAAAGAATACTAAAATGGTGGTGGTAAAAATGAGTGTATTAAAGGAAAAAGCTCATAAAATAATTGATCAGTTACCCGATAATAAAATGGCAAAAGTAATAAATATACTGATTAACATAAAAGAAATTTTAGAAAATTCTGAAGAAGAAATAGACGATTACGATATGCAATTAATTAAAGAAGCTGAACAAGAACGAAAAAAAGGTGAATATGCCTCCTTTGAAGAAATTTTGAAGGAGGCTGGATTGAGTGAAAAAGACTTACAAGATTGAAGTATCTAAAAAGGTATCAAAATTCATATTAAGTCAACCAAAGAATCAAAAGGAAAGATTATTAAAAGCAATATATAAATTACCTGAGGGTGAGATATCACCACTTAAGGGATACGAACCCATGCAAAGAATAAGAGTTGGAGATTATAGAATTATATTTGAAATTGACGAAAACCAATCACTAATTCGTGTACTTGTAATTGGTAATCGTGGTGATATATATAAGAAAATATAATAACTAAAAATGTAAGGCATATGAGGAAAGAAAACCACCGGTTATACTGGTGGATATTTTTTAAAATCTGTCAACATCTTTTTTTATCATAAACCTGCAAAGGTAGATTATGATAAAAGAGCACATGACCATTATAACAGAAAGGCTTAAAGCGTAATTTAAGTCACTTTGCATTGCAGTGTATATGGCTAGCGGCATTGTTCTCGTCTTTCCCTCTAGATTGCCGGCAAAGATGATAGTTGCTCCGAATTCGCCAATAGCTCTTGCCCATGTGCTTATAAGTCCAGTTATGAGAAATCTCTTTGTTATCGGTATGTATATGGCTGTCATCAATTTAAAATCGTTAACGCCGATTAACTGTGATTCTTCCCATATTGTTTTATCGACAGACATAAATGAAGAATAAGCTGCTTTGATGTAGTATGTGGATGATATGAAAATCTGCGTTAATATTACGGCTATCACTGTAAATGATATTTGTATGCCTATTGAACTCAAAAATTTTCCTATGATGCCTTCTCTACCAAATGCCATCAAAAGGGCAATTCCTGCAACTGCAGGTGGTAAAACTGCAGGTATGTCCACAAGGTATTCGGCAAATGTAGATATCTTTCCTTTTTTAAATGCAATATAGTATGCAAGAGGTGTTCCAAATAGAAATGTGATGACGACAGTTACACTGGATGATATGATACTAATGAGTAGTGCATTGATTGCAGGACTAGATGTGATTTCAGCTACTATCATATTTAAAGGAGTTTTAATTATTAGCGAAATAAAAGGTATTAATAAGAAAAAAATTAAAATTGATATAGGCAAATAAATATACGCCATTTGAAACACCTCTTTAATGATTATTCTTTCATTATAAATCCATAATCTTTTAATATCTTTTTACCATCTCCATTTAATAAAAAATCAAGAAATTTCGAAGATAAAGTTTTGTATTTAGTATTTTTAACGATAGCAGCAGGATATGTTGCAATGACATTGTATTTATCAGGTATGTTAATAACTTTTATTTTGCCAGAAAATGGCTTTGAATCAGTTATATAAACAATGCCAGCGTCTGCTTCACCCATTGCAACCTTTTGTGCAACATCTGTAACAGTTACTTCTTTTGTAACGACATTTTTAAGTGTTGTTTCCTTGAACCCTTTATAGTCAGCATCGATTTTTGACAGCATATCAAGTGCATATTTACCGGCAGGGACAGATTCATCTGCAAGAGCTAATTTCACTCCGGAGTTTTTTATATCCATAATGCTATTTATACTGCTATCTTTATATGCAATGACAATTAGCTTATTATATAATAATGTTTTAGGTGCATCAACAAGATTTTCGCTGTAAAGTGGCGTCATGTTTCTTTCATCAGCAGAAATAAATATGTCAGCGTATGCTCCTTGTTCTATTTGCGTCCTCAATGTCTGGCTTCCAGCAGAATTTAAGATTATTTTTACACCTGGATTTAATTTTTCAAACTGCTTGACAACTGTATCCATAGAATCTTTTAAGCTTGCAGCAACAAAAACTGTCAAGGATTTATTGCTGCTTTCACTGGCATTTATATCGCATCCTGTTACCATTAAAATGATTAGAAAGATAGACATCAGGAGCCAAATTATCTTTTGGTCTTTCATTGTTAATCACCACCAACGGAATTTATCAAATAGTCTTTAAGCACATCTTCTATAAAGCTGGGGTTTACGTATGCTTTGATTTTTCATATGTCATCACCTAAAAGTCCTGCCGCATCAGCTCTACACTGCCTGCAGTGGTACATCTGGCTTATAATTTTTGAATTTTTAAGCCTCACTTTTTCAAGTTCATTGCACTTGGGAGCTTTTAAATGTGAAAATTCAGCTTGTGGAATAAGGGGCATTATGTTCATGATGGCAACACCAAGTTCCTTTATTTTTTTTGCTATATCATCTATGTGCTTATCGTTTATGCCAGGTATCAAGACAGTATTGACCTTCACAAGTAAGCCGTTGTCACAAGCAGCTTCTATGCCTTCTAGCTGTTTTTCTATAAGCAATTTTGCTGCATCTATTCCTCTGTACGTATTATCTTTATAGATTGCATAATCGTATATTTCTTGACCTATGTTGGGATCTATAGCATTTATTGTCACTGTGATTGTACTTATGCCGCAGTTTATTAGAAGAGGTAGCTTATCGCTTAAAAGCAGTCCATTTGTGCTTAAGCATTTGATCATATCTTTAAATTTTAAAGAAATCAATTTAAAAGTTAAGAATGTCTCATCGTTGTAAAGTGGGTCGCCGGGGCCTGCTATTCCTATGACAGAAATGCGAGGCTCTCTTTTTAACATCTTTTTAGCATATAATATTGCTTCATACGGATCCATGACTTTAGTTGTTACGCCGGGCCTGTTTTCATTTACGCATCCTGTTTTTCTGTCGCAGTATTTGCACTTAATATTGCACTTTGGTGCTACGGGCAGATGTATCCTGCCGTGATATAAAGCCGCATCAGGGTTAAAACATGGGTGTCCAAAACCTACCGTATTAAATTCTTTATTCATTTTCATCCTCTCCTTATAAAAAATTTTGGAGCCTTTAATCGACTGATTAAAGGCTCCAGTGCCTAAAAAAGTCTTTAACCGAATGGCTAAAGACTTCTTCGTCCTTATTTTTTTATTTATGAAAATTATTGAAAATATAATAGCATAGTATATTTTTAATGTCAATACTTTATTTTTGTAAAGTATTAAAATATTTTGCTTGACATTTAATAAAAATACTGATATCATTTTAACAACAATAAATTTTTGCTAGACTTTCTTAATACATAATTTTATTTGACATATCTATTTTGCTTTATTCCAAAAGACAGCTATATATTAGTTCAGAACTTAAATAAAAATGAATATTAAATTTATAATATTGTAATAAGCAAAGGCGCTTTTCTAAAATGAAAAGCGCTTTTTGTTTTGGCAATGGAGCCATGTATATATATTTTCACTGTATATATGCATGGCGTTATTTTGTTAGGGGGTGATGATTTTGGCGTTATTGTAATCTTGATCTAGATACTAATAAAAATGTAAAGATATTGAAAAATTTAAGGAGGTTTCTAACGATGAGACAAGTAGCTATTTATGGTAAAGGTGGTATTGGAAAATCAACAACGACACAAAATACTGTTGCAGCATTGTCAGAAATGGGTAAAAAAGTCATGGTAGTTGGATGCGACCCAAAAGCAGATTCAACAAGGCTTTTGCTACATGGATTAAATCAGAAAACTGTTCTTGATACTATAAGGGATGAAGGTGAAGATATAGAACTTGACGATATTATGCGTTCTGGCTATGGCAATACAAAATGCGTCGAATCAGGTGGCCCTGAGCCAGGTGTTGGATGTGCAGGGCGTGGAATCATTACATCGATAAATATGCTGGAAAACTTAGGGGCTTATGATGATGATCTTGATTATGTCTTTTATGACGTCCTTGGTGATGTCGTTTGTGGTGGTTTTGCAATGCCTATTCGTGAAGGCAAAGCAAAAGAAATATATATAGTGGCCAGTGGTGAAATGATGGCGATGTATGCTGCAAACAACATCTGCAAAGGAATTAGAAAGTATGCAAATCAAGGAGGCGTAAGGTTAGGCGGTATTATTTGCAATTCAAGAAAAGTTGACAACGAAGAAGAACTACTAAAGGCATTTTGTAAAAAACTAGGAACACAGCTTGTATACTTTGTCCCAAGGGACAATATCGTCCAGCGGGCTGAGATAAATAAAAAGACTGTCATTGATTATGATCCACAAGCACCACAGGCAGATGTGTATAGAGAGCTTGCTAGAAGAATTGATGAAAATGACATGTTTGTCGTACCAAATCCAATGCCAACAGATGAACTTGAAAAACTCCTCATAGAATATGGACTTATGGATTAGTTTGAAAGGGGGGCTATAAATGATCGAAAGAAATCATACGCAAGATGATATGATGGAAAGTCTAGTTGAAAAAAACAAGAAATTGATTGAAGACATTACAGATTCTTATCCTAAGAAGGTTAGTAAAGAGAGAAAAACGCACCTTGTAGTGATAGATCCAAGCGAGGAACAGCATATAATGGCAGATGTTGCAACAATTCCGGGAATTATGACAAACAGGGGCTGTAGTTATGCAGGCGCAAAAGGTGTCGTTTTTGGACCTGTAAAGGACATTCTTCATTTGACACATGGACCAATTGGATGTGGATACTATACATGGAACACGAGGAGAAATCTTGCAGAGCCAGAAGAAGGTTATAACTATTTCATAAAAAATTGCTTTTCTACTAATATGCAGGAAAAAGATGTAGTTTTCGGCGGTGAGAAAAAGCTTTATGGCGCCATAAAAGAAGCGTATGAAATATTTAAACCGAAAGTTATAGGCATATACGCTACATGTCCTGTGGGACTTATTGGCGATGACATAAAAGCCGTTGCCAAAAGGGCCGAAGAAGAGCTTGGCATAAAAGTAATTACTGTAAGCTGCGAAGGTTATAAAGGCGTCAGCCAATCTGCCGGGCATCATCTTGCCAGCAATACTCTTATTATGGATATAGTTGGGACAGAGGAACTTGAAGACCCGACACAGTATGATATCAACATATTCGGCGAATACAATATTGGAGGCGACGTGTGGCTAGTTAAGCCTCTGCTTCAAAAGATAGGATATCGCGTTGTAAGTGTATTTACAGGCGACTCAAAATACGATGACCTTGCAAAGGCTCACAAGGCAAAACTTTCAATATTGATGTGCCACAGATCTATAAACTATACAAACCGCATGATGGAAGAAAAGTTTGGAGTTCCATGGCTTAAAGTAAATTATATAGGCATAACTTCTACAATAGAATCATTAAGGGAAATGGCTAAATTCTTTGACGATCCAATGATATACGAAAACACTGAAAAAGTTATTGAAGAAGAGCTTAAGAAGATAAAACCTAGACTTGACTATTATAGGGAAAGGCTTAAAGGCAAAAAAGCAATACTTTTTGTTGGCGGCTCTCGCGCACACCATTATCAAGACTTGCTGAAAGACATCGGTATGGAAACAATTGTTGCCGGATATGAATTTGCGCATCGCGACGATTACGAAGGACGCAAAATAATACCTGAGATAAAAGAAGCACCCCATCACAAGATACTTGACACGTATCATTTTGAGAGAGTGACAGAACCAGTATATCCTAAAGAAAAAATAGAAGAAATGAAGAGTAAGATGCCTGATCACTTCATGAATTATGAAGGAATGATGGTTCATATGGAAGAAGGCTCCATCGTCATTGATGATTTCAACCATCACGAGACTGAAGAGCTTATAAAAGCTTTGAAGCCTGACATATTTTTATCAGGTATTAAAGACAGATATGTATTTCAAAAGATGGGGGTTCCTTCAAGACAGATACATTCCTATGACTACAGTGGACCTTACAGTGCATTTGAAGGTGCTGTAAATTTTGCAAGGGACATGGATATGGCTATAAACAATCCTATTTGGAAAGAGGTGACTCCACCTTGGAAAAAATAGCGAAAGGAGAATCAAAAATGGAATGTAATAATACTGAACGCAAATACCTTACGGTAAATCCTCTAAAGACGTGTCAGCCGCTTGGAGCAGTTTGGGCGTGCCTTGGTATACACCAATGCATGCCACACAGCCACGGTTCACAGGGTTGCACATCGTATTTAAGGATGCAGCTTACCCGCCATTTTAGAGAATTTATACCGACAACTACAAGTTCTTTTTCAGAAGCACAAGTTGTCTTTGGCGGTGTAGGAAATCTAAAGCAGGCGATACGAAATATATTAAGCATTTACAAACCAAAAGTAATCGGAATATCTACAACATGTTCAGCAGAAACTATCGGCGATGATGTTCCTGGTACAATAAATGAGATGCGCTCAAGCGGTGAGATACTAGATGATGTCAAAGTATTTACAGCAAGTACACCAAGCTACGTAGGTTCACATGTGACAGGTTTTTCTAATATGGTTAAATCCGCTATAGAAACATTTGCTAAAAAAGGTTCACCAAATGGAAAAATAAACATTATTCCTGGATTATTAAGCCCGGGTGATTTGCGGGAAATCAAAAGAATATTGAAAATAATGGGGATTGATGCAATCATTCTACCAGATATCTCAGATGTGTTAGATGCACCTATGACAGGCGAGATACACCTGTATCAGAAGGGAGGCACCACCATATCTGAAATAGAAGATATGGGAAATTCGATAGCTACTGTAGTTCTAGGAAGGGAAGCAGGAATCGACCCTGCAGAATCTTTAAAAGAAATGTACGATGTACCGTATGAGGTACTTCCACTGCCTATCGGCATAAGTAATGTAGACAAATTTATTATGAAGTTAAGTGAAATAACAGGTAAGCCTATACCTTCCGAACTTGAAGAAGAACGAGGAAGGCTTGTGGATATGATGCTGGATGCACACGCCCATTGGTACAATAAAAAAGCTGCAGTATTTGGAGATCCCGATATCGTTGAAGCTATAGTGGGATATGCAAATGATTTAGGGATAAATGTTTTGTATGCTTTAACAGGGACTTACAGCAGTGAATGGGAAAAAACAGTCAAATCTATGGTTCCAGATGCATATGTTTCATCAGATAGCGATTTATGGTATCTAAAAGAACAACTTGATAAAAAACCTGTTGATATGCTATTTGGCAATAGCCATGGAAAATATCTTGCAAAGGAGTACGATCTGCCCCTTTTAAGAGTTGGCTTCCCAATTTTAGACAGAGCAAATCTTCAACATTTCCCAATTGTAGGATATAGAGGGACAGCATGGCTTGTTGAAAGAACAGGAAACACTCTTCTTGACTACAAGGATGCTAAATCGCCAGAACATCTTCTGGAGCTTATAATGTAGATTTAAAGAGGTGAATATCATGGTTAAGCTGTCAGATGAGGCATTATCACAGTTAAGAAAAATTTTAAATAATTTACCTAATAAAAATGAAGCTACAGGTTTGAGAATATATACAGTTCCAACAGAAGAAGGATTTCTAGCCGGTTTTGCGGTTGCTGATAATTTTAATGAAAATGATGAAATTTTAGAGTATGATGATTTGTATATCTATATTGATAAATCAGATCTTAATTACCTAAAATACAGCGTAATTGAGTATGATAACAAGTACAATAGATTTTTCATAAATATGCCACATAGTTTCAATGCGCTATGTTCAACTTGTTCTAGATATAGCGATTGTGATTATATTAATTGAAAGGGGATAATCATATGAAAATGGTACGTGCCATAATAAGGCCAGAAAAAGAGAAGCAAGTTGTTGAGGCTCTTGATAAAAATGGATACAGCTCTATGACTAAAATGCACATATTTGGACGTGGCAAGCAAAAGGGAATACAAGTAGGTCCTATTGTATATGACGAATTACCAAAAATTTTGCTTATGATTGTAGCAAAAGATGAGGATATATCAAAGATAGTTAATCTAATAGAAAGCAATGCTCGAACAGGAAATATAGGTGATGGCAAGATATTTATAAGTGAAGTAGATGAAGTGTACACGATTAGAACTGGCAATAAAGAGTTATGAGGAGGATTACTTATGAAGGAGATTGTAGCAATCATCAGGAGACAGAAACTTCATGAAACAAAAACGGCTCTGGATGGACTTGGCTTTTCACCTATGTCAATACTGAGTGTAAGTGGCAGAGGCAAGCAGAAAGGATTCATTGGTGAAGTTGATCCAGTGATGGATGAATTTATGCTGGATGAGGCAGACGTAGATGTAAGGTTTATTCCAAAAAGATTGATTTCGATTGTTGCAGATGATGCAGATGTTCCTGAAATTGTTGAAACTATAATAAAGACAAATAATACGGGCTATCCAGGCGATGGAAAAATTTTCGTTTTACCAATAACTGACGCAATTCGCATAAGGACGTCTGAAATTGGCTTAAGTGCAATAAAGTAAAATTTATGAGAAGCCTTTTTGAAAGGCTTCTCTATTTTAAAAAGGTGGTGGTACTATGGAACTCAGACTTGACATACCTGAAAGAGAGAAATTTATTAAGATGAAGGGAAAACATCATAAGAAAGAATTTATATGTAATACTGATAGCGTTGCAGGTAGTGTAAGTCAGAGAGCATGTGTATACAGTGGTGCAAGAGTCGTATTAAATCCTATAGAAGATGCTGTACATCTGGTCCATGGTCCTATCGGCTGTGCCAGTTATACGTGGGACATAAGGGGAAGTCTGTCAAGCGGCTCAGAGCTTTTCAGAAATAGCTTTTCATCTGATTTGAAAGAAAGCGATGTAATTTTTGGAGGAGAAGAAAAGCTATCTAAGTGCATAGATGAAATATACGAAAAATATAAGCCGAAACTTATTTTCGTATATTCAACATGTATTGCCGGCGTAATTGGCGATGATATAAAAGCTGTGTGTAAAGAATCATCAAAGAAGTACAATATTTATGTTGTGCCTGTAGAATCCAGCGGCTTTATCGGAAATAAAGCTGCAGGTTACAAAGCTGCCTGCAATTCACTTTTAGAACTAATTAAAGAATTTCCTGTATTAAAAAAGGAACCTTTAAGCATAAACTACATGGGTGATTTTAATCTTGCAGGTGAAGCATGGATAATAAAAGGATACCTTAATCAAATGGGTCTAAAAGTGAATACAATATTTACCGGTGATTCAAATTTTGAATCATTGAAAAAATCAACAGCTTCCAGTTTAAATATCGTTCAATGCGCAGGCTCTATGACGTATCTTGCCAAGAAGTTTGAAGAAACTTTTGGCATACCATATATGAAAGTATCATTTTTAGGTATTGAAGATACTTCAAATTCTCTTAGGAAAATTGCAGCATTTTTTAATGATAAGGATGTTATGTTAAAAACAGAAAAACTAATAGAAGAGAAAACTAAAATGGCAAAACCTATAATAGAAAAATATAAAAGATATTTAAAGGGCAAGAAGGCTGCAATTTTTGTTGGGGGCGGGTTCAAGGCAATATCCCTTATTAAGCAGTTTAGAGAACTGGGTATAGATGTAGTTGTAATTGGTACGCAAAATGGACAAAAGGACGAATATGAAAAGATTGAAGAAATAGCAGATTATGGCACTGTTATACTGGATGATGCAAACCCATCAGAACTTGAAAAATTTATGGTTGAAAAGGGAGCAGATATTTTAGCCGGCGGTGTTAAAGAGAGATTTCTATCATACAAGATGGGTATCGCATTTATCGACCACAATCACGACAGAAAACACCCCTTAAGCGGCTATGAAGGCGCAATCAATTTTGCTGAAGAAGTTTATACAACAGCATGCTCGCCGGTATGGAAATATGTGAAAGATGGGGTGGACAAATATGTATGAAACGTATAAAAACGTAAATGAAAATCCATGTAATATGTGTATGCCTTTAGGCGGTATAATTGCATTTAGGGGAATCGAAAAATCTATGGTATTGCTGCACGGCTCTCAGGGCTGTGCAACATACATGAGAAGACACATCGCCGAGCACTACCATGAGCCAATTGACGTTGCATCATCATCGCTGAACGAGAAAGGAACGGTGTACGGTGGCGAAAAAAACCTTATTAAAGCTCTCGATAATGTGATTAAAGTGTACAATCCTAATTGCATAGGTATACTTACGACATGTCTTGCAGAAACAATAGGTGAAGATATAGACAGAATAAAGTCAGAGTATAAAGCATCCAGGAATATAAGTATACCAATAATAACGGTACCAACGCCTGGATATGGTGGTACACACAGTGAAGGATTTGTAAAAACATCATACAGGATAGTTGAGGAGCTTTTGACAAACAAAGAAAGACATGACAGAATAAACGTAATTGTACCAAATATAAGCACAGCAGATTTAAGAGAAATAAAGAGACTTCTTGAACTTATGAAAATACCGTACATTTTATTTCCTGATTATTCTGATACGTTAGATAGTCCTTTTAATTTCCCTTACAAAAAAATCCCTGATGGTGGTACAAAAATATCTGACATAATGTCTATGGGAGGCTCTATTGCAACAATTGAAATAGGTATAAATTATGAAGAAACACCGGGTAAATATCTTCAAGATAGATTTGATGTACCGCTTTATAAAGTGCCGATACCAATAGGATTAAGAAACACAGATAGGTTTTTGAAATTGTTAAATGAAATTACAGGTAATCCAATACCAAAATCTATAGAAATGGAAAGAGGCAGACTTCTTGACGGAATGATAGATTCACATAAATACAATTTTGAAGGAAGATGCACTATCTTTGGAGATCCTGAAATGGTGTATTCAGTATTTACTACATGTATGGAAAATGGGATACATCCTCTTTTAATTGCAACCGGAAGTAAGGCCCAAAGATTAAAAGAATTAATTGCCGGTGAAAATAATCCATTAGATGATGACATTACAATTGTTGATGAAACTGACTTTAGTCGCATATTGAAATTATCAGAAGAAAAAGAAGTAAATATCGCCATAGGTCCATCTGACGGAAAATATCTAACCGAAAAGGGTGGTATACCGCTTGTACGATTAGGATTCCCTATACTTGATAGAGTCGGAGGACAGAGAATATTATCTGTAGGTTACACTGGAACATTAAATTTTCTTGATAGAATTACAAATACGCTACTAGAAAATAAATATAAGACTTACAGGAAGGATATGTATGAGAAATATTATAAGGCAATGTAAGAAGCAATATTTGCTCCTTTTTATTGACTGGATTTTAATTGATATTTATAATAAAAATTAATAAAAGTATTAAAGAGTGTGTTTAACATGGTTGAATATATTAAAATCTTTATAATTGGTATGGGTGCATACTCTATCGCAGATTTTATATTTAAATTGATGTTCCGCAAAAATTTAACAGAAGTATATAATAAAGAAAATTTCAAATACATATTCTTTCATTGTATCATTTTAGCAATACTGCTTTTTGTATCTTTTAAAATATTCAATATCACTTAAAAAAAGTGTATACCTATATATTGACTTAATCTATAAATAGGTATATAATTTCAGTAAGTTAAAAGAGTAAATTATATATTTAAAAATAAGGCGATGAAGCTTATAAGTGTGTTATGCATTTATAAGCTTTTATTTTAATTGAAATTAAATATTTATTTAAGCGGCAAGGGTGCCTGTTCCTTTATGAATAGGCACCTTATAATTTTTAGAAATGGTGACATAAATGAAGATTGGTGTAGCAAAGGAAATAAAAATAGGTGAAGAAATAGTAGCTATAACACCAGCTGAAGTTGAGGCGTTTTGTTTAAATAGTCATACCGTGTATATAGAAAAAATCCTCGTATTGGAAGGTGGATCTGTTGAGACAATTGATAGGATAACTACACATGAAAATCCGTATTTTATTAAATATGGTGTAGTACATTATTCTGTTGCAAATATACCCGGAGCAGTTCCAAGAACTTCTACATTTGTACTAACAAATGTCACAATTCCGTATGCAATTGATATTGCGAATAAAGGTTATAAGAAAGCATTATTAGAAAACAAATCACTTTTACATGGTTTGAATATATATTATGATAACGTGACATATAAGGCAGTGGCAGATGCACATGGATTTAAATATGTCGATCCTTATGAAGTATTGAAATAGCTTAAATTTTATCAAATTCTTGTTATCAAATTGATGCGCATCAATTAATTTTATTATTATTGACATTAATAAAAATTCCAAAATAAGGTTAATAAAATATTTTGTAAAAGGAGGTCAATTATGTCAAAGTCATTTAAATTTATATCGGTTATCATTGCTTTATTAATGATAGCTGTCTTATTTTCAGGTTGTACAAAAAGTAATTCAACTTCTGCATCATCAGATACCATAAAAGTTGGAGCACTTTTTGAGCTGACAGGTGGTGTTGCAACATTCGGAACATCATCGTACAATGGTGCGAAATTGTACATTGACGAAATAAATAAAAACGGTGGTGTGCTTGGTAAAAAAATAGTTTTATTGAAAGCAGATAATAAATCACAAACTGATGAATCAATAAATCAGGCTACAAAACTTATACAACAAGATAAAGTTATAGCTATTTTAGGACCTGTAACATCAACAGATGTAAAAGCAGCTTCATCAGTTGCAATGCAAAATCATATACCATTGATAACAGGTTCAGCTACTGCTGTAGATGTAACGGTTGATCCTATTACAAAGAAGGTTAAAAATGAGATATTTAGAGCTTGCTTTATAGATCCATACCAAGGCAGTGTTATGGCGCAATTTGCATCAGAAAAGCTGAATGCTAAAACTGCAGTTGTGTACATTGATGACAAGAGTGACTACAGTAAAGGTCTTGCACAAAGCTTCAAGGAGCAGTTTGAGAAGCTTGGTGGAAAAGTTATTGATACAGAAGCATATGTAGCAGGCGATCAGGATTTTAAGGCAGCGCTTACAAAAATAAAGGGTTTAAATCCTGATGTAATATTTGTACCTGGTTATTATCAAGAAACAGGAAAAATAACAAAGCAGGCAAGAGATATGGGTATAACTGCAACATTTCTAGGAGGTGACGGTTGGGACTCACCGGATCTCGTCAAAATAGCAGGAGAGAGTGCACTTAATAATGTATATTTTAGCAATCACTTTATAAATACAGATCCTGATAAGACTGTTCAAGATTTTAAAAAGAAATATACAGAAACATACGGCGTAGAGCCAGATGCGATGGCAGCACTTGCATATGATTCTGCAGGCATGTTAGTACAGACAATAAAAGATGCAAACTCAACAGAACCTGCAAAAATAATCGAAGCACTGTCAAAACTTAAAAATTTTAAAGGTGTAACAGGCACAATAACGATAAATAGCGATCACAATCCAGTTAAATCTGCTGTTATTATAGAGTTAAAAGATGGCAAACAAAACTTTGTTGAAAAAGTAGCGTCCCAGTAAAATTAAATGATTTGCCTTGTAATAAACAGACACTTAAGAAGGAAATGAATGCTGAACAACAGGAGAATCTTCACAACACAATTTTTTGATAGAATCACGGCAATGCGGTCACCTAGTGGCCGCTTATGTTCTTTTTATACATTTTTACTTAAGGTGATATTTATGAAGACATTTATTGAGCAGTTGATAAATGGTCTATCTTTAGGAAGTATATACGCGCTCATTGCCCTTGGATATACTATGGTATACGGAATAATGAAGCTCATCAATTTCGCCCATGGAGATATATACATGGTAGGTGCATGCATACCTAGTAGAGGAAAATCCTGATGAATCTGAAATTTTATCAATTGAAGGAGGTGCTTAAAACATGTTAGAGATAGAGAATTAAAAAATCATACATGGGCGGTTAAAAAGAGGATTCGCTAATGAATCCTCTTTTATGAATGACAAAAGATTCACTTTGTTCTTTACCCCCCCTGTTGACTTAGGTCTAAAGCCTGCACAGCTTCCCTCACTGTTAATTTCCTTTCAATCGTTTTTTGAATGATCATTAATTTTTGTAATTTCCTCTTTGTTATATTAATTTCTTTCCTTCTCATAGTGACATTATCGCAGAATACTTTTAATATGACAATATCACAGAATAATAACAACATTAATACAAATATCTTGAAAAAGTGAGTACTTTGTGATATTATAAGGTTGGTCGATAATATAATACTGCATTCGATAATAGCGAACGGGAGTTAAGGGTATGGATGATAATAAAAATAACCAGATTAAGTCTGTAGCAAAAGCTTTAGCGATAATAGATTATCTTGCATCTAAAAATAGTGACGTACCTTTGTCGCAGATATCAAAGGATTTAAATATTGCCAAAAGTACAGCCCACGGCCTAATAACTACTTTAAAAGATTTTGGATATATTGAGCAGTCCCAGTTTACTGGAAATTATAAGTTGGGGATACATCTGTTTGAATTAGGGAGCAAAGTTGCTAATACTTTGGATGTTTATAATATTGCATCACCATATATTCGCCAATTGGTTGAAAGTATAGGCGAGACAGTGCATCTTGCAATTTTGGATAAGGGTGAAGTTCTATATATTGATAAACGAGAAAGCAGCAGATCGATAAGGATTTCTTCACAAATAGGCATTCATTTGCCTGCACATTGTACAGGCGTAGGAAAGGTATTGCTTGCTTACTTGCCAATCGAAGAGATCAGAGAAATTATTAGAAATCATGGATTGACAAAGTATACGAAAAATACAATAACAGATTTCGACAGTTTAAAAGAAGAACTCGAAAAAATAAGAGAGTGCGGTTATGCTGTTGATAATGAAGAATTCATGGATGGTTTAAAATGTATTGCTGCTCCGATTTTTAATAGTAAAGGAAATGTAGAAGCATCCTTAAGTATATCAGGTCCCGTATCAAGGATGAGTGGCTGTGAATATGATAAGGCAATAAAATCAATACTAGAAGTAACTACGACAATATCAAGACTTTTGGGTTATCGCAAGGAGAGTTGATGTGCGTGGAATTAAGGGATTACCTCTTTTTACCATTAAAAAATAAAAATTTTTATTTTTCAATTACTTCTGAAGAAAATGGTATGTTTGCTGGGGCAGATAAGGTCAGGGAAATAGCAAACGAACTAGGATTAAAAGTAGTTTACCTTGCAAAGGACGGGACAGTTCTAAACAAAGGAAGTACTGTATTTGAAGCTTATGGTACTGCATCTGCGGTTATAAAGGCTGAAGAGATTTTATTGGGACTAATAGGCAAACCATCTGGTGTAGCAACAGCCTCATTAAAATTTTATAATAAGGCAGATGGAAGAATAAAAGTAGTATGCGGTGCATGGAAAAAGGTTTTGCCTGAGATAAGACCCCTCTTAAGGCATTCAATTGCTTTGGGAGGATGCAGTATAAGAATGTGTGATGAACCATTTATATATCTTGATAAAAATTATATAAGGCTGTTTGGAAATATAGGTGATGCTGTTAAAAGGGCCCGTGGATATGATCCAACAAGGCTAATCGTTGCACAGCTTCGGGGAGAAAATATTCCAATTAATAAAGAGGCTGAAGAAGCTTATAAAGCAGGTGCTAAAATCTTAATGATAGATACTGGAAATTTAATGGATTTAAAATTAGCATTGGATGTGGCTAAAAGCAATAATTGGCGCGAAAGTGTTGAATTTGCATTTGCGGGTGGCATAAAAATAGATATGATTGATGAGATCATCGACATGGGAGCAGATATAATTGATGTCGGCCGTTCTATTATAGATGCTCCGATGCTGGATTTTAAATTAGATGTTAAAAGTGTGGTGGAATAAATGGAATGGGATTTATTAGAAAAAACGACATTTCAGATTAACGGTATTAATTTAAACGATGCAAACCTTACCGAAATATCTGAGGAAACATCAAAAATATTAGGGCTAAAGCCGTCTGAACTTATGATCGTTGATGTACGGCCGGGGTTTATAATTTTTGATGTTTTAAAACGCAGTGTTAAAGCAGAATCTATTGCTGGCAAGCAGAAGGAGCTGCTTCAGACACTGCAAAAATTGCGGGGTGTAACTCTTGACGAGAATTGTTCGGTTCACTCTGAAGGAGTTCTTGGGCTTATAGCCCTTGATGAAGAAGAAGCAAAAGATATGATATATAAATCTAAAATACTTACTGATGAGGTAAGAAATAACATTAAAAAGAGGGCCATAGTTTTTGCATCAGGGGAAGAAGTAATATCAAAGAAGATAGTAGATACAAATTCCCCATATATCATAGATTCTCTACGAAATGCCGGATTTAAGGCGGAGTTCGGAGGTATCCTAAAAGATGAGCTTAAGTCAACAGTAATCGCTTTGAAAGAAGCTATTGAAGATGGGTATGGACTAATAATAACAACAGGCGGAGTTGGAGCTGAAGATAAGGATTTCAATATTGAGTCAATCTGCCAACTTGATAATGATGCTGCTACTCCATGGATACTTAAATTTAAACCGGATTTTAAAAGACATCATAAAGATGGTGTCCGTATAGGAGTTGGCCAAGTCGGAATTTCTACTTTAGTCGCTCTGCCGGGGCCACATGAGGAAGCAAAAATCGGCATTCATCGCTTAATAGAAGGATTAGAAAAAGGATTTAATAAAGCGCAGCTTGCTGAATATATAGTATCAGCACTAAGACAGCGCTGGCAGGACATGATGTCAAAAGGAGGGGATTAAAATGAATTTAGATTTCAACAACATAGCAAGTAAGCTGTTAGACGCATGGAGGCAGCAAAAGCCTATTGAACCTCTTACTGATGAGTTTAAAGATTTGTCTGTAGAGGATGCGTATAAAATACAATTGGCAGAAGTTTCATTGCTTCTTAAAGAGGGGCATAAGGTGGTAGGAAAAAAAATAGGCCTTACAAGTAAGCCGATGCAGCAGCTTTTGGGAGTGAATGAACCTGACTACGGCCATTTATTTGAGGACATGATATTATTGGAAGGCGAACCCTGTGAAAGATCAAAATTAATTCGCCCAAGGGTGGAAGGAGAGTTTGCCTTTATATTAAAAGACAGGCTTAAAGGACCGGGCGTAACTATAGCAGACGTCTACAGGGCTACAGAAGGTATTATGCCTGCTATTGAAATCGTAGATAGTAGAATACGGGACTGGAAGATAAAACTTCAAGATACCATAGCAGATAATGGGTCTAGTGCGAAGTTTGTGCTAGGAAGCAGAATGTTTCCAATTGAGCAGCTGGATTTACGACATATTGGCATGATTATGGAAAAGAATGGAGAATTAATAAATACTGGTACAGGTGCAAATGTTTTAGGACACCCAGCTGCATGTGTTGCGTGGCTTGCAAATAAGCTTTCAGAATTTGATGTTTCATTAGAACCAGGAGAAATAATTTTAAGTGGGGCATTGACAGCTGCATTAGATGCTAATGCTGGCGATGTATTTACAATTTCATACCATACTTTAGGAACGTTAACTCTTAAATTTATATAAACGAGGTGTAAAGAATGCGTATTGTTAATTTATTAGCTGTGGTAGATAAAGAAAAATGTACTGGCTGCCGGACTTGTATCCGGGTCTGCCCAACTCTGGCTATAAAGCTGGAGAACAAGAAGGCTGAGATTAATAATGAGCAGTGTGTAGGATGCCAAAATTGCGAACAGAGGTGTCCATTTGATGCAATTCATATGCAGGACCGCCAGCCTTTCACAATTGGGGTTGAGGTAAAAGATTCTGACTATGACAAGATTGAAGAGATATGCAAAAAAGCTAAATTTAATCCAGAACAAATTATATGCTATTGCACTGGGACTAGAGCAGAAGAAGTGGCTCAGGCAATTATAGAAGGAGCAAAAACTCCGGAGGAAATTACCCAGAGAACTGGCGCACGTTCAGGGTGTAAGGTTGAATGCATTCAGCCAATATTAAGGTTGCTTAAAGCTGCAGGAATAGAGCCTGAACCTCCTAAAGGCGGATGGCAGTGGTATGGTACTACAGTAACAGCATGGGAAATACCTGAAAGTATCAGAAATAAATATTCAAATGTTGGATTTTACTTTGATGAAGACCTAGAATTGTTGAACCGCATTGCTTCATCGCCTACTTCTAAATCTAAGAAAAAGGATAGTGATAATAAATGAGAGAACCAATAAAACCAATATCACCAAAAAAATCACAGTATGGAATTGATCCAGCCCTATTAAAGACAAGGGTAAGCGACTTGCCGGGGATGACGTCTTTACCATTGAAAGAACTTTTTCCGGATTTACCAGATGTTATTTATCCAGGAGATAATGGGATTGAATCTATAAAGAAGGCTACAGAAAAAGCACTGGATAAAGTTGACATGAGCTTTATAAAACCTGAACATTCCGTTAATATTTTGGCTTCACACCACGGTTTTACACTTTTAGGCGGAGAAGCCTACGCTGAAATGATAAAAACGATAAAAGATGTAATAGAAAGAAAAACTGGCTGCAAAAACATTAGACTGCGTGCTGGTGTTGGACTTAGATTTAGAGAGACGGAAGAATATATAAAGAGATTTGGCTTAGATGAATATTTTAACGGCAAAGCTATAGGAGTTGCACCAGTTGATGAAGGAATACCTATAGAAACAGAGATCGGAACTTTGTACGGGATAAAGAAAGTCTATGATGCAGATTGGATAGTACATGCTCACAACAGCGATGTGAGAGAAGTTCACTTCCACAGGCAAGTTGACAGGGCCGTAAAACCTTTTGGTATGTCATATGCTAGAATAGAGACAAGGTCAACATACCACCAAAACCTAGGCCCAAGGGCAGCAAATTTCACAGCTCGAGCTATTTTTGATTCTCCTTTTGTGCAGAAGAAGTTTGCTTTTGCCTGCTTTTTGACAGCGCTTCCTAATGGCATCAGCGGCGTAGATGCTGACAATAATCTTTATGATTTGAATGAACGCATAACAAAAATAGGATGTCGCTATTATGGAAAGATGATGACACTATTTGGGCAAATCGATGAATGCATAGCAGCATTAGATTTTCCGGCTCCTGTAGTATATGTATTTTCAGGTGGAGTTATATATGCAAACTTTGTTGGTGCAAATACAGATTTATACGACTTAGACAATGTACCACTGCCTTCTTACACGTGGTATACAGAGTCCTTTTATGGAAAAGACGGGAAGCCATTAATAGAAGATATACCACCACTTAATCCAGCTATTAAGATGTGCATACACAACTATGCTTGGACTGGATATCCTTGCGCATTTTTCTCAGAACATATTCCAACAGTGATTGTGGGCAGAGAACAAGCAGAACTATTCAACAGAGATCCTCAAAATATTAATTATGCGAAACATGCAGTAATTGCTGAGGATACAGAAGACGCAATGAATTTCGCATACAGGGCAACAGGAACTAAAAAAGTGGTAATATTTGACGGTGCTCCTGGTGGACTGAATGTCAGTGAAGAGATGGCAGAGTTTCTATTGAAAAAGGCTCCCGAGGTTAGTGAAAGAGTCGAAGAAGAATTATTGCCAAAATGGTTAAGACAGCGTGGTATAACTATATAGAACAAATGTAAAAGGAGCGAATTAAATGATAAAAAATAAATTAAAAGATAAGCTAAAAAATGGAGATACTGCTATAGGAACCTTTGTCATGTGTAATTCACCTGAAATAGTTGAAATAGTAGGAATTACAGGATTTGATTTTGTTGTTCTTGATACTGAGCATGGGCCTTTATCAATTGAATCAACGCAAAATTTAATCCGAGCAGCAGAAGTGCGGGGCATAACGCCTATTACACGCATAACTGAAAGCTCTGAAACTACTGTTTTAAGGTCATTGGACGTAGGCGCGTATGGAATTCAGGTACCGCAGGTTAATGATGCCCATACTGCATCTGAAATAGTAAAGTTTTCAAAGTACTATCCTAAGGGCACTAGAGGAATTGCAATGCCAAGGTCTGGAGATTACGGCAATGCTGACGTATCAAAATATATAGAGAATGCTAATGATGAGACAATTATTATCGTGCACTGTGAAAATAAGCAGTCTTTAGACAATTTGGATGAAATAGCAAAAGTGCCGGGAATAGATGTGATTTTCTTAGGACCCTATGATATGTCTCAGTCTTTAGGAATACCGGGACAGGTAAATCATCCGTACATTCAAGAGGTAGCCCAGCGTGTTATAAAAGTTTGTAAGCAAAATGGCATAGCAGCGGGGACTTTCGTCGGAAATGGCGAAGAGGCCCGCAAGAAGGCTGAGCAGGGATTCCAATATATAATTATGGGGATGGACGTTACTTTGTTTTCTAATGTCTGCAAGTACGAAATTTCTAGAGCTAAATCTAAAAAATTTTAAGAATTTGATGTATAATTTTAGTGAGGAAATTAGAAAGCGGAAGGTACAAAAAGTATCTTCCGCTTATAGTGTGTTCTTTACAATAGCTTTTTTATTTAATTCCCACTTTAATGGTATAATATTTTTAAGGGGGTATTGTTATGCAGCTTGAAGAAAAGTATGAAAACCTAAAAAACTATATAAAAGAGCTTGGAAGTGTAGTTGTAGCATTTTCCGGAGGAGTAGATAGTACCTTTCTTACAAAGGTATGCTATGACGTGTTGAAGGACAAGGCGATGGCTGTAACAGCCACATCATCAACATATCCAGAAAGGGAATTCAAAGAAGCTATAAAGCTTGCAGAGGAAATAGGTGTAAAGCATAAAATAATTAGATCTGAGGAACTTGAAATAGAGGGCTTTTCAAAAAATCCTATTAATAGGTGCTACTACTGCAAAAGCGAACTTTTTTCTAAACTCAAAAGGGTTGCCGATGAGGAAGGCATGAAGTACGTTCTTGACGGTACAAATGCTGATGACCAAGGGGACTTCAGGCCGGGAAGGCGTGCAGCAAAAGAGTTGGGTGTTAAAAGTCCGCTATTGGAATGCGGTTTTACAAAAGATGATATAAGGCAGATGTCTTTAAAATTAGGACTTCCAACTTGGAATAAACCAGCATACGCATGTTTGTCGTCCCGTTTTCCATACGGTGAAGAGATAACGAGCCAAAAATTATCAATGGTAGAGAGGGCAGAAGATTATCTATTGAAATTAGGCTTTGTAGGATTTAGAGTAAGACACCATGGCGATATTGCAAGGATAGAGCTTAGAAAAGATCAAATAAACAGAATGCTTAATGAAGATATTCGAAAAGACGTTGTATCAAAGTTAAAAGAAATAGGCTTCAAGTATGTTGCCATAGACCTTGAAGGCTACAGAACAGGCAGCATGAACGAGGCAGTGTCGGAGTTGATACAGAATGTATGAAAAGACAATAAGAGATGTGCTGAATCGATTCAGAGAAGGGACAATTAAAATAGATGATGCAGTAGATATTTTAAATAACCTTCCATATGAAGACATTGGGTTTGCCAAGATTGATTATAACCGTGAAGTCAGAAGAGGCTTTCCGGAAGTTATTTACTGCGAAGGAAAGACGCCTGAACAGGTCAGGGAAATCGCGCTGCGCATGTATGAAAAGGGAAGCAACGTTTTAGGCACGAGAGCATCTTTAAAGCACTATGAGGTGCTAAAAGAAGCCTGCAGTGAGGCGGAGTATTTCGATGTAGCCAGAATCATATCAATTAAAGCAAATGAGCTTACACCAACAAAGGGTATAATAGGTATTGTGGCAGCCGGTACATCTGATTTGCCTGTAGCAGAAGAGGCGGCGGTTACTGCTGAGCTTATGGGAAATTCGGTAAAACGCATATACGATGTAGGTGTTGCTGGCATACATCGATTGCTCAGCAAAGTCGACGAACTTAGAAAATTTCGGGTTATAATATGCATAGCAGGGATGGAAGGTGCACTGCCTACTGTTGTTGGCGGGCTTGTCATCTGTCCCGTCATTGCTGTACCAACCAGCATAGGATATGGGGCTAATTTTCACGGCTTGTCGGCACTGCTTGCTATGCTTAATTCCTGTTCCAGCGGCGTAAGTGTAGTAAACATTGATAACGGTTTTGGGGCGGCATATTCAGCAAGCTTAATAAACAAGATAGGGGAGTAATGTATGAAATTACTTTATTTTGACTGTTTTTCTGGCATATCCGGCGATATGACAATTTCATCACTATTAAACCACGGAATTGAAGTAGACAAATTTAAAGAAGAATTAAAAGAATTATCTCTTGAAAGATATGAATTGGAATTTGGAACAGCGAAGAAAAACGGAATAGCTGCAAATACTTTTAAAGTAGTCTGTGATGACAATCACCACCATCACAGGACTATGAAAGATATAGAAGATATTATAAATAAAAGCTCATTAAATGAAGATGTAAAATCTTTAAGCCTAAAGATCTTCCGGAATTTAGCAGACGCTGAGTCGAAAATACATGGATTGCCACCGGATGAAGTTCATTTTCATGAAGTAGGTGCAGTTGATTCTATAATAGATATAGTTGGCACAGCTATACTGATAAACATGATCTCTCCTGATAAAATAATTTTTTCAAGTCTGCCTGTAGGATCTGGATTTGTAAACAGCCAGCACGGACTTATACCTGTACCTGCACCTGCGACGGCAGAACTTTTAAAAGACATACCAATATACGACAATGGAATCAAGGCAGAGCTTGTGACGCCTACAGGTGCAGCAATAGCTAGGACGATTGCTGATGAATTTGGGGTACTGCCTGAGGTCGAAATAAGTTCCATTGGCTATGGTGCCGGGTTTAAGGACTTTGAGATACCAAACGTTTTAAGAACTGTAATAGGTACAGTAAATGCAAAAAACATTATAACATTTTAATATTGACATATTTAAAAATCATAGTATAATATAACTAAGATAAATATTGTTACTTTAAAACGGCAGAGCAAAGACGCTCTAATTCATAGGGCTACCTATGTATTAGGGCGTCTTCTTTTATTATTATTTAAAGGAGGAATCTATATGAAAAAAAAGATATTTGTCCCAGCAATTTTTTTAATAACGGCAGTACCAAACATAGCTTTTGCTGCTACAGGAAAGATTGATACAGGCGATACGGCGTTTATATTATTTTCAGCAGCTTTAGTCATGATTATGACGCCGGGACTTGCACTTTTCTACGGTGGCATGGTTAATGGGAAAAACGTGATAAGCATAATGATGCAAAGTTTTACTATTATTGCACTTATTTCTGTACAATGGGTATTATTTGGATTTTCATTATCTTTCAGTGGTGATACATACCACTTGATAGGCAATTTACATTGGGCTGGACTTAATAACATCGGCCTTGGACCCGACAGTACTTATTCATCTACGATACCACTTCTAGCGTTTATGGTATATCAATTGATGTTTGCTATAATAACACCTGCTTTAATAACTGGTGCATTTGCGGAAAGAATGAAATTTTCAGCATTTATAGTATTTACACTGCTTTGGACGACATTAGTATATGATCCACTTGCACATTGGGTATGGGGAAATGGTGGATGGCTTAAAAACTTAGGCGCATTGGACTTTGCAGGCGGTACGGTTGTTCACATAAGCTCTGGTGTGTCGGGCCTTGTGGCAGCTTTAGTTCTTGGCAAGAGAAAGAATGCAAAGATGGTACCGCATCACATGCCGATGGTTTTGATGGGAGCAGCACTTTTGTGGTTCGGCTGGTTTGGATTTAATGCAGGAAGTGCTTTATCTGTAAATGGCATTGCAGTTAATGCATTTGTTGTGACAAATACGGCTGCCGCTGCTGCAGCAATAGGATGGGTATTAACTGAATGGAAAGTAAGCGGTAAGCCGACACTACTAGGTGCTGTAAGTGGCGCTGTAGCAGGACTTGTTGCAATTACACCAGCGTCAGGATATGTTACAGCCGTTTCAGCAATTGTAATAGGTGTTATATCAGGTATAATATGCTTTATATCTGTCAATTACATTAAGCATAAGTTTGGATATGATGATTCGCTTGACGCATTTGGAATACACGGTGTTGGAGGTACATGGGGTGCACTGGCGACAGGACTATTTGCAACTAAGGCTATAAATCCTGCAGGTGCAAATGGCTTATTTTACGGCAATCCAAATCAATTGTTGATTCAATTTTTAAGCGTTGCTGCAACGTATATCTTTGCAGGATTGATGTCATTCATCATACTTAAAGTAATAAGCATATTTATGGAGCTTAGAGTGACTAAAGAAGAAGAGGAATTAGGACTTGATATAGTAGAACATGGCGAAGAAGCGTATAATCTTGGGTTTAAAGCGATTGACTTTAACCAATAAGTCAAAAGCTTCAATATATTAATATAAATTTTGCCAGATAAATATAATTATTTAAAAGTGAATAATTTATTTGGCAAATAAAAAGCAAAGGTGCTTAATCTTTATCTATTAAGATATAAGCACCTTCATTTTTTAGAAGGAGGTGATGATATAAGTGAAAAAAATGTCTATCATCATGTTATACACAATAAATACAATAATTTTAATTTTAAGTTTGGCGTTTATATTATACAGCAGTACTGTGCATAATACAATATTAATTTTTTCAAATCACGTACCAGCATTCATAATGGCATTACCTGTAATCTACCTTGTAATAATCTATTTTGGGAAAATTCATAGGCTTTCAAAAAATATAAAAGACAAAAAATTTTCAATCAGCAATTTTAAAAGAATATGAAAAATAAATAATAGAGGTGCTTTTTATGAAAAAGAAAGTGATAATAGGCATTGTATTGGCAATACTTTTGGCAACAGTAGTTGGCTTTGCATATGCTGCTGGTGGTATCCAACAGGAGCAAATCTTGGCACTGCAAAAGACATTGCAAGTGCAGTAGCAGGTAAGCCGACATTAGATGAAGTAGCGACACAGGTTGCAAAGAATAAGCTTGGCATTAATTTCGTATGGGTAATGCTAACTGCTTTTTTGATATTCTTCTTTCAGGCCGGGTTTGCACTTGTTGAAACAGGCTTTACACAGGCTAAAAATGCAATGCACACTATGGCGATGAACCTCATGGTATTTTTAGTAGGTACTGTTGGATTCTTCTTAACCGGTTTTGCATTTATGATGGGGGGTTCTGGCTCATTTTCAAGCCTTGGAGGTACAGCACCTTTAAACCACCCACTAAGCATAGGAGGATGGAATTTACTAGGACTTAACGGATTTTTCTTATCAAGTGGTGGAACGTATGATGTGGGTGTGTACGCATTGTTTTTCTTTGAGATGGTATTTATGGATACAACTGTAACCATTCCTACAGGGGCAATGGCAGAAAGAGTCAAATTTTCAGCAATTGTTATTGGATCGTTTTTTGTTTCAATGGTTTATTATCCGATTTATGGAGGCTGGGTCTGGGGAGGAGGATGGCTATCACAGCTTGGAGCCAAACTTGGACTCGGAAATGGTGTAATTGATTTTGCAGGTTCTGGTGTCGTTCATGCAATGGGGGGTATGATGGCGCTTGCAGGAGCAATGGTCATAGGGCCAAGGATAGGTAAATTCAAGAAGGATGGTACACCTGTAGCAATACCAGGCCATGATATACCAATGGCTATTCTCGGTACGATCATACTATTCTTTGGATGGTTCGCATTTAATGCAGGTTCCACACTTAATGGAACGGATCTAAGGCTTGCAGTTGTTGCAACAAATACCATGATCGCCGGTGCTGTAGGAGGACTTGTTGCAATGCTTTATATGTGGATTAAATATGGAAAGCCTGATCCGTCTATGATGTGTAACGGTGCTTTAGCCGGTCTCGTGGCGATAACGGCTCCGTGTGCGTTTGTAAATGGCATATCAGCTTTTATAATCGGTGCTGTAGCTGGTATCTTGGTCTGCGTATCTGTTGCCTTTGTTGAAAATAAACTGAAGGTAGATGATCCTGTAGGAGCTTTTTCTGTACACGGTGTAAATGGCTTGTGGGGTATTTTAAGCGTCGGTATATTTGCTGACGGCACATATGGTGCTGGACTTAATGGAGTACAAGGTGCTGTAACAGGAATACTTTACGGCAGCACAGGCCAGCTTTGGGCACAGCTTATAGATATAGCTGTTATAATCATATACGGTTTTGGATTAAGCTACTTGTTCTACAAAGCACTTGATGCTATAATGGGTATAAGAGTCAAACCGGAAGACGAGATTGCAGGGCTTGATTTGCCAGAGATGGGCGTTTTAGCGTATCCTGATTTCCAATTGACACCTGTTGTGTACTCAGATGGAGTTCTTGAAAAGAATATGAAAAGTCCGGAAGTTATTGATGATACCGGGATAAGCAAGGGGGTAAAATAATGAAAAAAGTCGATTGTATTGTAAGACCAGATGTTTTAGAAGAAGTTAAGGCAGAATTGAATAAAATAAAAATACATGGTATGACAGTGTCACAGGTTTTTGGATGTGGTCTGCAGAAAGGGAAAAAAGAGATCTACAGAGGAGAAGAAATAGAAATAAGCCTCCTTCCAAAAGTTAAGATAGAGATAGTGACAGATGATTCAAGCGTTGAAAGCATCGTAGATGCTGTGACAAAAGTGGCAAGGACAGGCAACGTAGGTGATGGAAAGATATTTATATATGACATACAAGACGCTATAAGGATAAGAACCGGTGAGCGTGGAGAAAAAGCGATATAGTTAGTTTTTTACTGGGCTTCTACACAAGAAAAATTATTTGATGTGTAGAAGCCTTTTTCACATTTTACATGATTCCACATATACTACAAACAGATGAAATTCAATATCAAATAAGCTACCCTTATTATTTATATCGGAAGGGGCTGGTAAGATGTGTGGAATAGCAGGATGGGTAAGCTTTGAAGAAGATTTGACACATAGAAGCAGTATAATTGCATCAATGGGTGAAAAGCTTAAGAATCGAGGCCCTGACAGTTGGGGAATATGGCTTTCACCACATTGTGCATTTGCACAGACGAGACTTATTGTAATTGACCCAGAAGGTGGAGTGCAACCGATGATTAAAGAATATGGAGATAAAAAATACGTCATCATATATAATGGGGAATTATACAATACAGAGGAAATAAGGCATGAACTTGCGTCATTAGGATATACATTTAATGGTCATTCAGATACGGAAGTTCTTTTGACATCATATATCGAATGGGGCACTGAATGTGTATATAAATTAAATGGCATATATGCTTTCGCTGTGTGGGATGAGCATGAAAACAGGCTTTTTCTTTCAAGAGATCGCTTAGGTGTTAAACCTCTTTTTTATACTTATAAAAATGGGTTACTTATTTTTGGCTCTGAGATAAAAGCAATTTTAGCACATCCATATATTGATGCTGAAGTAGATGCAGAAGGACTTGCAGAGATTTTTGTTATGGGTCCGACGAGAACCCCGGGTGTTGGCATTTTCCGCAATATAAATGAATTAAAACCAGGGCATTGCCTTACTTATAGCAGAAGTGGAATAAAGGTTGAAAAATATTGGTCATTGATGAGTCATATTCATGAGGATGATCTTAATACTACGATGGAAAAGGTCCGTTTTCTCTTGGACGACGCTTCAAAACGACAACTTGTGTCGGATGTTCCTCTTTGTGCACTGCTTTCTGGAGGTCTTGACTCAACTGCAGTTTCTGTTTTTGCCAATGAGAAGCTTAAGAAGCTAGGCAGCAAGCTTAAAACATACTCAGTTGATTATATCGGAAATGATAAATATTTTAAACCTAATCAATTTCAGCCAAATAGTGACTCTGATTTGGTAGAGATCGTATCAAAAGAAATAAATACAAATCATAACTATGTATATGTAGACAATGAAGAATTGGCAGATGCACTTATACCGGCCCTATATGCGAGAGATTTGCCTGGTATGGCTGATGTGGACTCTTCCTTGTACTTATTTTTAAGAGAAGTCAAAAAAGGCGTAAAAGTAGCATTATCAGGCGAAGGTGCTGATGAAGTATTTGGAGGATATCCATGGTTTAGAAATAAATCTGCAATTGAAGCGAATACTTTTCCGTGGATCAGGATGGTAGAAGAGAGAATGAAGCTGTTATCACCACAAGTAGTAAAGCTAATTCGTCCATTGGAGTACCTAAATGATCGATACAGAGAAGCTTTAAATGAAGTGCCAAAACTTCCTGGTGAAGACAGAGAATCTGCCCGCATGAGAGAGATATTTTATTTAAACCAAACCAGATTCCTTGCAATGCTTCTTGATAGAATGGACCGAATGAGCATGGCATCAGGTTTGGAAGTTCGAGTTCCATTTCTTGATCACAGGCTTGTAGAATATGTATGGAATATCCCATGGGAGATGAAAAACCTTCATAACAGGGAGAAGGGATTATTAAGGGAATCGTTAAAAGGATATATACCTAGTGTTGTTGTAGAGAGAAAGAAGAGTCCATATCCTAAGACACATAACCCAGTCTTCAGAAAAAAAGTAAAAGGCTGGCTTCAAGAGATAATAGACAATCCTTCTTCACCGATTTTGCAGTTAATAAATAGAACTGAGGTTCAAAACTTGATAGATACTGATGCAAGAGATTATGACCCAGCATGGTTTTCTCAACTTATGGGAGGACCGCAGCTATTTGCATACCTCATACAGATAAATGAATGGCTTTTAAAATACAATATAAAAATAGTATGAAATAATTATTTTCACATCACAATGGTTTCCTATATTAAGATAAAAAATTCTTGACAAATCAACTTTACTAAATGTATAATGTATACAGTCCTATTACCATAGGGGGGTATAAATATATATCGCAGATAAAAAGTTAAAAGGAGGAACAGTTATGAGGTATGCATATGTAGATCAGAATATTTGTGATAGATCACCATTTTGCCCGGCAAGTCGCAACTGCAAGTTTGGCGCTTTTAAATTAGAAAGAAAAGGCTTATTTCAGGTAGAAATAAATGTGGATAAAGATAAATGTACTGGGTGTGGGGTATGTACCAGATACTGCCCACATGGTGCAATAAAACTTGTTAATGCATAGATGAAGTATTTAGTTAGATTAAAATAGAATTAAAAAAGAAGAAGGGTATGTACGTAATGGTATATACCCAAATTTTTTTCACGATATTTCTTTAATGAGAAGTAAATATATGGTATAATCACCTTAGATAATATTTTTTGGGAGGGTTTGAAATGTCGGACTTTAACAAGGACTTTTTGTTTGGAGTAGCAACAGCTTCATATCAAGTTGAAGGTGCTTACAATGAGGATGGCAGGAGTATGTCAATCTGGGATACGTTTTGCAGGCAGGATGGAAAGGTATACAAAGGCCACAATGGCGATGTGGCTTGTGATCACTATCATCTTTACAAAGATGATGTAAAGATGATGAAAGACTTAGGCATTGAAGCTTATAGATTCTCTATTGCATGGCCTAGAATTTTTCCAGAGAAAGGTCATTACAATCCAAAAGGCATTGATTTTTATAAAAGGCTGACAGATGAGCTACTTAAAAATGATATAAAACCATTTGTCACAATCTATCATTGGGATTTGCCTCAATGGGCTGATGATTTAGGTGGATGGCTTAATAGAGAAGTTGTAGATTGGTTTGGCGAATATGCATCAAAGCTTTTTAACGAGCTTGGCGGGTACATAAAAAATTGGATAACTTTAAATGAGCCTTGGTGTTCATCATTCTTATCATACTTTATAGGTGAGCACGCTCCTGGACACAAAGACTTGGGAGAAGCAGTTTTAGTTTCACACAACCTTTTGCTTGCACATGGCAAGGCTGTAGAAATATTCAGAGACATAAATTCAAGTGATTCTAAAATAGGTATAACACTAAATTTAAATGAAGTATTTCCAGCTACAGATAGTCCTGAGGATAAAGCTGCTGCTCAAATAGCTGATGGATTCCAAAACAGATGGTTTTTAGATCCGATATTTAAAGGTGAATATCCAAAGGATATGCTGGAGCTGTTTGGTAAATATGCAAAGACTGATTTTATAACCGATGGCGATTTAAAACGGATTTCACAAAAATTAGATTTCCTTGGTGTCAATTATTATACTAGAGGTGTTGTTAAGAAGGGCAATGACGGTATTTTAAATGCTGAGCAAATAGATGTTGATAATGAAAAAACTGAGATGGGATGGGAGGTTTATCCTGAATCACTTTACAATATATTGATGAGATTGAAAAATGAATATACTTTTGATTTGCCATTGTATATTACAGAAAATGGTGCTGCCTATAAAGATGTGGTGTCAGAAGATGGACACGTCCATGATGAAAAGAGGATCGAGTTTTTGAAGAAACATTTTAAACAGGCTAAGCGTTTCATAGACGATGGAGGAAATTTGAAGGGATATTTTGTGTGGTCATTGATGGACAATTTTGAATGGGCCCATGGTTATTCAAAGAGGTTTGGAATTGTATATGTAGATTATGAAACAGAGAAAAGGATATTGAAAGATAGCGCATTGTGGTACAAGAATCTTATTTCCACTAGGACCATTTAACCACAGAAAATTAATATTATATATGTATTAAAATGGCAGAGCACAGAATCTGCCATTTTATTTATATTTTATTGACTATTGCTGCTTTCAATATTATAATTTATTAGTGATGTAATATATTGGTTATTATTTTTTTAATTTACATTTGGTGCGAATCATTCTTATCAAACGCAAATATAATATATGGGTGAAAAAAATTTTGGGGGAAGTAATGTGAATGAAAAAAGTATACTGATCGTAGATGATGATAAGTTTAGCAGAACCATTCTAAAAAACATTCTCAGCGGTGCCGGATATAAAATTTACGAGTCGCAAGACGGTGACGAGGCTTTAAAGCTATATAGGCTGATATTACCGGATATGATTATATTGGATGTTGTCATGCCAGGGTTAAGTGGGTTTGACTTATTGAGGATTTTGAGGGATGAAGAGGAAAATCAATTGGTACCAGTGATTCTTTTGACTTCAAGTGATGATTTTGAAGAAAAGATACATGGGTTGGAGCTTGGTGCTGATGCTTATATAACAAAGCCTTTCAATGAGAAAGAACTTCTCGCACAAGTCAAGAACCTCTTTCAAAGAATCGAGCATAATAGAATGGCCAATCCTTTAACAGGTTTAAGAGGGAATATAGATATCAAATATGAAATTAGAAGGCGTATAAAAAGCGGATCTCTATATGCAGTTCTCTACATTGATTTGGATAATTTTAAGGCTTACAATGATTATTATGGTTTTTCACGTGGAGATAAGATAATAAAGCAGACATCAAGAATATTAAAAGATGCGCTTTTTAAATTTGGAAATACAAATGATTTTTTGGGACACATTGGCGGTGACGATTTTATCATTATCACTACACCTGATAGAGTCGAATGTATATGCAATTATATAATAAATAATTTTGATGAAGACATAAAAAGGTATTATGACGATGAAGATGTGGCGAATGGCTATATAGAAGTTATAAATAGGCGCGGTGAGATACAGAGATTTCCATTTGTTTCTATATCAATAGCGGTTGTTACTAATGAAAATAGGAAATTTGAAAATGAGCTTCAGATAAGTGCTGTAGCTGCAGAGATAAAAAGAAAATTGAAGTCTATGGAGGGAAGCAAATATTTAAAAGATAGAAGGAAAAGTTAAGCATACGGTTTGTATGCTAATTTTTTATGCTTAGGTAGGAGGCCGTAAATTGTTTTTGAAATACCCTTATGTGCCTGATAGGAAAGTACAAGCTGTGGTTGTAGATGGAAGGCAAATGGAGATAGCATATACATTAAATAGTTTAGGTATAAAGGTTATAATGACAGAAAAACACAATTCACTTTATGAAGCTATATCTTTCCATCCTGATATAATATTGCATAATGCAGGTGATGGCCATATAATCATCGCTCCTGATGTAAATAAACATTTTGTAGATAAATTGAAAGATTTAAATTTAGACGTTAAATTTGGACAAACTATGTTAAGTAGAAACTATCCCGGCAATATAGCATATAATGTAGCAAGATTAGGTGATTATGCATTCCACAACTTAAAATACACTGATCCAATATTAAGAAAAATGCTGGAAGAAAAAGGTGTAAAGTTTATCCATGTAAATCAAGGATATACTAAATGCAATATTGCTATTGTTGATGAATACAGCTTTATTACATCAGATGTAGGAATTTTTAAAACGGCGGTTAAGAAAGGATTTGATTGCCTTTTGATAGAACAAGGTGATATAAAATTATATGGATTTGAATACGGCTTTATTGGAGGAGCATCTGGTTTGATTGATAAAGATGTTTTTTGTGTTGCTGGCGATTTAAGATTTCACAGGAACTATATGAAAATAATTGATTTTTTGAAATATAAAAACAAGGAAGTACTTTTTTTAACATCTGGTGAAGTAAAAGACATTGGTTCCATTATTCCACTCTACTAATGATGCAAAGAAAAAACATTTAGGCACATACTACTAACGAAGGGAGTGAGAAAAATGCAGCTTTTGTCTATCGGTATCCCAAATGCGTTAAAGAATGGCAGTGACTTTTTAAAGCATGGCTTAAAAGACATGAAAACAGAAGGTATAGACGTTAACGTAAATTTAGATAATCGTGGCAATATAACGTTTTTCAATATTGATGTAGAAGATAAAGCCTCATATAAAAATATAACCAAAATAAGACAGCATATATCAGATATTATTTCAGATATAATAGTAAATCAAATTGACAAGAAACTGATAAAAAAGATTATAGATAAATATTATTATTATTTTAATTCTGATGAAAAGCAAAAGATTGCCAACATAGCAAACAGTATTTTAGATAACGATGTAAATAGAGAAACATTTAAATTGGTGAAGAAAGAAAAAATATTTATAGAAATAGAGGATTTTTTAAAGGATAATGAAACCATAGACATAGAAGGATTTGTGAATTTTAGGCTTCGGGACTTTATTGGAGAGCTAAGTGAAGTTGTGGATAGAGCAGTTGATGAGTACTTGATGCAGAAGGAGTACGATGAATTTATAGGACTTTTAAAGTATTTTGTTGAACTGCAGGATTCTAAAATAGATGTTTTGAATATTCTTGTTGATAAAGGCGGTAAGTTTAGGTTTTTCGATAAGGATAATAACCCAATAACAGGGAAATTCTTAAGCGATATAACTATTGAGTTTAGCGGTGGCGAATTAAGCGATGATGATATGCTTATAAGCACTTTAATAGCGATGGCACCAGCTAAAATCTATATCCATTTTGCAAATAATATAAAAAACAAAGAAGTCCTTGATACTGTAAAAAAAATTTTTTCAGACAGGGTATTTATATGTAATGGCTGCAGCTTATGTGCTGCACATGAAGCAAGGAAATAATGCCCAGCGGTTGCTGGGTTTTATTATTGTATAAAATCTGCTATTATATATTTAGGCTATTTTGTTGAGGTGATTAAATGCATTTTTTTATACAAATGATGTTTTTAGGGCTTGTTGGGGCAGCTATTGGATGGATAACGAATTATATAGCTGTCGTCATGCTTTTTAGGCCTATTGAGCCAGTAAAAATATTTGGGATTTCTATTCAAGGGCTTATACCAAGAAGGAGAGATGAGATTGCAGCGTCTATAGGCAAAGTTGTCGAAAATGAGCTTGTATCAATAGACGATATCTGGGATAAGCTTTTAAACGATGAGAATCGGCAGTATATTTTAGATAGATTACTAAGTGGTATAGGCAATGCTGTAGAAAACAATATGCCATCATTTATACCGAAGTCATTAAAAGCAATGATTGTCAATTACGTAGGTGGTATTGTAAATAAAGAAGCCGAGAAATTTATAGATGAATCTGCTGAAACAATGCTAAACGATATGTCTGAAAAAGTTGATATAGCAGGAATAGTTGAGGAAAAGATAAAGCTTTTTGAGCTTAAAAAACTTGAAAAGATCATTCTGAACGTTTCCAATAAAGAATTAAAGATGATTGTAGTGCTAGGAGGGGTTTTAGGCTTTATAATAGGTATTCTACAGGCATTTGTAGTAAGATTGTTGTAGATTATTGACAAGTTTTATTATCAATTATATAATAGTAAAAAATCAATATTTCGGCAATGAGAAGGAAAGTAGATATCTAAAAATATCAAAGAGATTGAATGACTAAGGCTGAAATCATTCAAATATTTTTGATATCGAAGACCACCTTTGAGCTGCGGGTGATGAATCCGAACGGTAATACCGTTATAATTTCGAGTATAAATAAGAGTGGAACCGCAGAACCTCTGCCTCTTTTGGCGTGAGGTTTTTTTAGTTTAAAAAATTATAAAGGAGGACAAGATATGAAGATAATTTTAAAAGATGGTACAGAGAAAGAATTTGAAAATGGTAAGAATGTGTACGAAATAGCCAAGAGTTTGAGCCAAAGGCTTGCAAAGGAAGCTGTTGGAGGCAAGTTTAATGGGAAGATTGTGGAGCTTTTTACGCCTATAAATGAAGACGGCAAATTGGAGATATTGACGTTTGATGATGAAGATGGAAAGAAGATATATTGGCATACTTCATCACACATAATGGCGCAGGCAATTAAGAGACTTTATAAAGATGTGAAGCTTACAATAGGTCCTGCCATTGACAACGGATTTTACTATGATTTTGATGTTGATGAACCATTTACAGTTGACGATTTTTCTAAAATAGAAGAAGAGATGAATAAAATCATAAAAGAAGATTTAAAACTGGAGAGGTTTGTTCTGCCTAGAGAAGAAGCTATAAAATTTATGGAGGAAAAAGGTGAACCATACAAGGTAGAGCTTATAAAAGATTTGCCTGAAGATGCAGTCATATCTTTTTACAGGCAAGGGGAATTTACAGATCTCTGCGCTGGACCACACCTTCCCAGCACAGGGATGGTAAAATCAATAAAGCTTCTTTCTGTAGCAGGTGCTTACTGGAGAGGCGATGAGCACAATAAAATGCTTCAGAGGATATACGGCATAAGCTTCCCTAAAAAAAGCATGCTGGATGAATACTTAAATATGCTGGAAGAAGCAAAAAAGAGAGATCACAGGAAATTAGGAAAAGAACTAGACCTTTTTAGTATTCACAATGAAGGACCTGGTTTTCCATTTTTCCATCCAAAAGGAATGGTTATAAGAAATATATTAGAAGATTTCTGGAGAAAAGAACATGCAAAAAGAGGTTATCTTGAAATAAAGACACCTATCATATTAAATGAAGAACTATGGCACAGATCAGGACATTGGGATCACTACAAAGAAAACATGTATTTTACAAAAATTGATGGTGAGGATTACGCCATAAAGCCAATGAATTGCCCGGGAGCTTTGCTTGTGTACAATTCAACCATGCACAGCTACAGGGATTTGCCGCTGAGGCTTTGTGAACTTGGATTAGTCCACAGACATGAACTTTCCGGTGCGCTTCACGGCCTTATGAGGGTAAGAAGCTTTACACAAGATGACGCCCATTTATTCATGACGCCTGATCAAGTAGAGTCAGAGATTTTAGGCGTAATAAAACTTATTGACTATTTCTACAAGATATTCGGATTTGATTATTTTGTAGAGCTTTCTACAAGGCCAGAAAATTCCATAGGCTCCGATGAAGACTGGGAACTTGCAACTAACGCGTTGATTAAGGCGATGGAGCACATAGGCCTTGACTACAAAGTAAATGAGGGAGATGGAGCATTTTACGGTCCTAAAATAGATTTTCATTTAAAAGATAGCATAGGGCGTACATGGCAGTGCGGAACAATACAGCTAGATTTTCAGATGCCAGAAAGATTTAACTGCGAATACGTAGGTCAAGATGGAGAGAAACACAGACCTGTCATGCTTCATAGAGTTGTTTTTGGCAGCATAGAAAGATTTATAGCTATTCTTACAGAGAATTTTGCAGGAGCATTTCCTACATGGCTTGCACCTGTGCAGGTAAAGATCCTCCCTATTTCTGATAAGCACTTAGCATATGCCCAGAATATACAGCAGAGACTTTTAGAAAATGATATTAGAGTTGAATTAGATGATAGAAACGAAAAGATAGGCTATAAGATAAGAGAAGCACAAATGCAGAAAATACCTTATATGCTTATACTGGGTGATAAAGAAGTCGAATCAGGCAATGTTTCTGTAAGGTCTAGAAAGGATGGGGACATCGGGTCTAAATCAATGCAAGAATTTTTATCATCTATATTAGAAGAAATTAAGAATAAATCTCTTTAAAAAGAATATCCACCGGTTAGGCTGGTGGATATTTTACTTCTTGATTGCCACATAAAAACATGATAATCTAGTTATGTAATGATATTAATGGGGGGTTATCATGACAGCTAAAAATAGGGAGGTCTACAAATATCTTAACTACAACATAAAGATGAATTTATTGAATGGCATAACTTTTTCAATAGGGTACAACATGATAATGCCGTTTGTAGGAATATTTGCGATTAAATTAGGTGCTAACAATTATGAAGTCTCCCTCATAAATTCCCTGCCGGCTCTCATGGCTCTTATTGGGATACTGCCTGCGACAATTTTTATCAACAAGTCTAAAAACGTTTTTAAATTTGCGTATATTTTGGAATACATAACAAGAGCGTTTTACCTTTTAGTAGCATTGGTTCCATTTATGAGCAAGTTTAGACCGGAAGCAGTTGTGTTGTTTGTAGGGTTACTTAATTTACCTGCCATTGTTACGGGTATGTGCTGGCAGTCTTTCATGAGCGACTTGATTCCTGAAGAGTTTCGCGGAAAAGTGTTTGCAGACAGGAATATTTGGACAGGTTTATTAGGTACTGCATCTGTTTTTATAACAGGTTTGCTGCTGGACAGAATCAGGTTTCCATATGGATATCAAATAATGTTCTTCATAGCTTTCATATTTGGAATACTTGATTCGTACTATTATTCAAGGTTTCACTATGTGGCGGATAAAAAGGGAAAGTCTATATTATTTATAGATTCTTTAAAAGCTATAAAGCAATCGAAGAAGTTTATTTATTTTAGCCTTGCCTCATTTATATTTACTTTTACGTGGATGATGGCATGGCCAATATTTACAATATATAAGGTTGACAGCCTTCATGCAAATAATATGTGGATGAGCATTTCCACTATTGTAGGTTCTGTTGGGTCCATAATTACATATAAATGGTGGGCGAGACTTGCTGACAGAAAGGGAAATGGCATAGCTTTAAGCATAAGTACGCTGCTTATTGCAACAATTCCAGCTCTTTGGGCAAAAGTCACAAGTCTATTTGTAGGTGCTGTTATTGATTTCTATGGTGGCATGGCAACAGCAGGATACACTATGTTGTCATTAAACTGGCTTTTGGAACTGCTGCCTGATCATAAGGAAAAGATGAATTATATTGCAATATATACGATTGTAACGCAGTTTGCAGCATTTTTGTCACCTATCGCAGGAACATGGTTTTATGAAATTATAGGCTATGAAATGTTTATGTATGTGACAGCTATTTTAAGAGTTTTATCCAGTGCACTGCTTTTTGCTGTTGCTTTATACAAAACCAAGAATTTTTTATTAAGTAAAGGAGGAGTCTAGTTTGAGATACCTAACATCTGGAGAGACACATGGAGAAGCACTTACAGCTATTATTGACGGATTGCCATCCGATCTTTTTATTGACGTAGACTTTATCAATAATGAGCTTAAAAGAAGGCAATCTGGTTATGGCAGAGGCGGAAGGATGGAGATTGAAAAAGATACTGTTCACATATTAGGTGGTGTTAGAAATAATTTAACGATTGGTGCGCCTCTTTGCATGATCATAAAAAATCGCGATTACGAAAACTGGAAAGATAGAGACATACCTGTGATAACAAGGCCAAGACCTGGGCATGCTGATTTGTCTGGCTCAATCAAGTATAATCAGAGAGACATGAGAAATATTTTAGAAAGGGCCAGTGCGAGAGAGACTGCAGCAAGGGTGTCTGTCGGTGCTGTCGCAAAGCTTCTTTTGAAGAACTTTGGGATAGAGGTTAAAAGCAATATTCTTGAGATAGGTGGAGAGAAGAACAAGGATGAATGGCATAGTCTTATAGATGAAGCAAAAAATGATGGCGATACATTGGGAGGGATAATTGAAGTTACAGTAGAAGGTGTACCAATAGGGCTTGGCAGTCATGCTCAGTGGGATCGAAAGCTAGATGCGCTGTTGGCTTATAGCGTAATGAGCGTTCAGGCAATAAAAGGCGTAGAATTTGGCATGGGATTCATGGCTGCAAGAAGCAAAGGCTCTTCTGTCCACGATGAAATATATTATGATGGAAAATTTTTAAGAAAGACAAACAATGCAGGCGGTATAGAAGGAGGTATTTCCAATGGAATGCCTATCGTAATAAGAGCTGCTATGAAGCCTATACCTACTTTGAGAAAGCCGCTTAAGTCGGTTGATATAAATACGAAAGAGGAGATAAAAGCGGTATATGAGCGCTCAGATGTGACAGCGGTGGAAGCAGCTTCCGTTGTTCTTGAAGCTGTTTGTGCATGGACTATAGCCGATGAAATGACAAAAAAATTTGGCGGCGATTCTCTGTCTGAAATGATGGACAATTTTAATATGTACAAGAAAAGAGTCGAAGAATACTGATCTTTATAAAATGGTATTGACGAGTACGATAAGTTATGTTATAATTTAACATGTATTTAAAGTAGAAGCGCCCGCTTCTCACCTTTCACCACAGGTGTCAGGTTTCTAAGTTAATGTTAATTAAGATTGTGCAGAAGCGGGTTTATACTCGCTTTATTTTTTGTAAAATTTTAGGAGGTGCGTATTTATTAACAAGGAGCTGCAGGTTAATGAGGAAATTAGGGATAAGGAAGTGCGCCTCATTGATCAAGATGGTAATCAATTAGGCATAATGTCAGCAAAAGAGGCATACAAGATAGCTTTGGAAAGGCACATCGATCTGGTTAAGATTGCACCACAGGCAAATCCACCAGTATGCAAATTAATGGACTTCGGAAAGTACAGGTATGAGCAAAGCAAGAAGGAAAAAGAATCAAAAAAGAAGCAAAAAGTCATAAATATCAAGGAAATCAGGATGACTCCAGCTATAGAAGAGCATGACTTTGGCGTTAAAGCTAAAAATGCTATTAAATTCTTAAAAGATGGAGACAAAGTTAAAGTGACTATTAGATTCAGAGGCAGAGAAGCTGCACATACAAATCTCGCCGAAGAATTATTAAATAGATTTGCAAAAAGTGTAGAAGAATATGGCAATGTTGAAAAAGCCCCCAATATGGAGGGTAGAAATTTGATGATGATATTATCACCTAAAAACGTTTAATTGAGGAGGATACGAACATGCCTAAAATGAAAACACATAGAGGAGCAGCAAAAAGGTTTGCTCTTACTAAAAGTGGTAAAGTAAAGAGATCTAAAGCTTTTAAAAGACATATACTTACAAAGAAGTCTAGAAAGACTAAGAGAAATCTAAGAAAGATTGCATATCTCTACAAAACTGATGCAAAGAATATAAAGCGTTTGATTCCTTATGCGTAAATAATTAGGAGGTTATAAAAATGTCGAGAGTAAAGTCAGGAAAAGTCACGAGAAGAAGACATAAAAAGATATTAAAACTTGCAAAAGGTTACTATGGTGCAAAAAGCAAACTTTTTAGAGTAGCTAACCAAGCTGTAATGAAGTCACTTAATTATGCATACATTGGTAGAAAATTAAGGAAAAGAGATTTTAGGAAATTATGGATTGCCAGAATTAACGCTGCAGCAAGAGCAAATGGTATATCATACAGCAGATTTATAAATGGCCTTAAGAAGGCTAACATTGAGATAAACAGAAAGATGCTGTCTGAGATGGCTATACACGACAACAAAGCTTTCGCAGATTTAGTAAACATTGCTAAGCAACAATTAAATGCTTAATTTTTATACCCGGTTATTTGCCGGGTTTTAACCTATATACGGGATAGTGGAGTTTATATGTTAATAACGAGTGAAAAAAATGATCTTATAAAAGACATTAAAAAGTTATCAGAGAAGAAATATAGATATGAAAAGAAGCTCTTTTTTGTAGAAGGCAAAAACAGCGTCTTTGAAGCTTTAAAAAGCGGTTTTGAAATTAAGTACGTATTGGTTTCAGAAGATTGTGACATTGACTTGGATGTTGAAAAAGACAGACTTATATTTGTCGATAAAGGCATATTTAAAAAGATATCTGACACTGTCACGCCACAGATGATAATGGCTGTTGTAAAAATGCATGATTATAATGTGAATGATTTGATAAAAGAAGATGGTTTGTACATAATATTAGACGAAGTGCAAGATCCTGGAAATTTAGGTACAATAATAAGATCTGCAGATGCATTTAATGTAGATGCTGTCTTTACCATAAACAATACAGTTGATGTCTACAATCCAAAGGCTTTACGGTCTACTATGGGATCTATTTTCCATCTACCTGTTGTAAATGATGTGCCAGTTGATAAACTTTTTGAAGCGTTAAAAAGAAACGGTGTAAGGGTTTTGTCAACAAATTTAAAAGCTGAAAAGTACATTTATGATTGTGATATTTCAAAAAATATTGCTTTGATTTTTGGAAATGAATCAAGAGGTGTTAACAAATCACTAGATATATACGTAGATGGTTCATTTAAAATACCAATGGATGGCATGGCAGAATCTTTAAATGTATCAGTAGCAGCGTCAATATGCCTGTATGAGTCCCAAAGGCAAAGATTGATTAAATAGAATAAAAATGATATAATATCTCAAAAATATATTGAAAATGCTATGAAAGAGTAAAGTACATTACATCCAATACGACAGGGAGGCGGTGCCATAGATTGAGAGCACTGCTAGTATTGCGTAATGGAAAGTTCCCTCTGGAGCAGTGTGCTGAACTGATAGTAGGCATTACCGGTTTTATCCGTTATATCAAAATGAGTGGGCTTTTTGGCCAAATTAGGTGGTACCACGGTTATATCTCCGTCCTTTTAAAGATGGAGTTTTTTTATTATTAACATCTTAGGAAATAAAGAAAGGAGAGTATTTCTTTGGAAGAGACATTAAGAAATTTATTAGAAGAAGCCAAGAGAGAACTAGAAACCGTCGATAGCATAAAATCATTGGAAGAGCTTAGGGTAAAGTACTTAGGCAAAAAAGGTGAGCTTACAAAGATATTAAGGGGCATGGGCAATTTGTCCCCTGAGGAAAGACCGGTAGTTGGGAAGATATCAAATGAAGTAAGAGCTGAGATTGAAAGCCTTTTGGCAGCAAAAAGAGATGAAGTATTAAAAGTAGAGAAGGAAAAAAAGATAAGAAGTGAATATGTAGACATTACATTGCCCGGGAAAGCTCATGAAATAGGACATAAACATCCTATGACGAAAGTTTTAGACGAAATAAAGGATATATTTTTAGGGCTTGGGTTTTCTATTGCTGAAGGCCCTGAGATAGAGCTTGATTATTACAATTTTGAAGCGTTAAATACTCCACCTGATCATCCTGCAAGAGATCTACAGGATACTTTCTATATAACGCAGAATATTTTGCTAAGAACGCAGACGTCACCGGTACAAGTAAGGACTATGGAAAAAAATAAACCACCTATAAAAGTTATCTCACCTGGTAGAGTTTACAGATCAGATGAAATAGATGCAACTCATTCACCTGTATTTAATCAGATAGAAGGACTTGCAGTTGATGAAGGCATAACTATGGGTGATTTGAAGGGTGTTTTAAACTTATTTGCAAAAAGACTTTTCGGTTCAAATACTAAGACGAAATTTAGGCCCCATTATTTTCCGTTTACGGAACCCAGTGCAGAAATGGACGTATCATGTTTTGCATGTGGTGGCAAAGGCTGCAGAGTCTGTGGTCATTCAGGCTGGATTGAAATACTTGGTTCAGGCATGGTGCATCCAAATGTTCTTAGGATGTCTGGGATAGATCCAGAGAAGTATTCTGGATTTGCTTTTGGAATGGGACTTGACAGGATAACTATGCTAAGCTATGGAATTGATGATTTAAGGCTTTTATATGAAAATGATCTGCGCTTTATTAAACAGTTTTAAGGAGGAAGGCAAATGTTAGTATCGTATTCATGGCTAAAGGACTATGTAGACGTATCGGTGGATGCAAAAAAATTGGCTGATGATCTTACTATGTCAGGTTCAAAAGTTGAAACAATTAAAAGCTACGGCAACGAAATAAACAATGTTGTAATAGGAAAGATAATTTCTATTGAGAAACACCCAGATGCTGATAAGCTTCAGGTAGGAATCGTGGATGTAGGAGAAGAGAAACTGCAGATAATAACTGGTGCTCAAAACATAAAAGTTGGCGATTATATACCTGTTGCACTTCATGGTTCTACGCTGCCAGGTGGTGTGAAAATAAAAAGAGGAAAGCTGAGAGGCCTTGAATCAAATGGCATGATGTGCTCTGCAAATGAATTGGGATTAGATGAAAGTTTGCTTCCTGATTATCAGAGAAACGGCATATTTATACTTCCAGAACTTCCTATTGGCGAGGATGTGAAAAAAGCCCTTGAACTTGATGATGTTATAGAGTTTGAGATAACTCCAAATAGGCCTGATTGTCTATCTGTAGTTGGAATCGCCAGGGAGACTGCGGCAACATACAGAAAAAGCTATAGAATGCCTGAAATAAAGCTAAGCGAAGTTGCTGACAAGAATCCTGCAAATGTTACGATTAAAGCTGATGATTTGTGCTTTAGATACGTTGCAAGAGTAATAAGAAATGCAAAGATAGGGCCATCACCTATTTGGATGCAGATGAGATTATTAAAAGCAGGAATAAGACCAATAAACAATATAGTAGATGTTACTAACTACGTAATGATGGAGCTTGGTCAGCCGTTGCATGCATTTGACTTGGACAAAGTTAAAAATAGACATATAATCGTAAGAAGGGCTAAAGACGGTGAAAAGCTTGTAACTCTTGATGATAAAGAGAGGACACTTGATAGTGAGATGCTGGTAATAGCAGACGAAGAAAAGGCAATAGGTTTGGCTGGCGTGATGGGTGGTCAAAATACTGAAATAACAGATGATACTGTAAATATATTGATAGAAAGTGCCAATTTCAAAGGCAGCAACATAAGGTATACATCTAAAAAACTTGGTCTAAGGAGTGAAGCGTCATCAAGATTTGAGAAAGGGCTTGATCCTGAGATTACAGTGCTTGCATGCAATAGAGCAGCACAGCTTATGGCTGAATTAAGCGGCGGTGAGATATTAAACGGCATTGTTGATGTATATCCTAAACCTATAGAAGAAAAAGTTTTAAGCGTAAGGCATAAAAAGATAAATAAACTTCTAGGTACAAATCTAACTATTGAAGAGATGAAAAATATACTTACATTTTTAGACTTTGGGGTTATTTGCGACGGTGAAAACTTAGTGGTGAAGGTTCCAGCTTTTAGAAGCGATATTGAAGGTGAAGCTGATATTGCAGAAGAAATTGGTAGAATGTATGGATACAACAACATAGAAGATACACTCTTAAAAGGCACACAGATTACTGCAGGAGTAAAGACAAGAGAGCAAAAACTAGAAGATCTAGTAAAAGAAGTATTTCTATCATGCGGCTTAAATGAAGTTATAACTACTTCTTTTATGGGTATGAAAGACCTTGATAAGATAAACTTGCCTGATGATAGCCCTCTAAGAAAAGCAGTGAAGATTATGAATCCTCTTGGAGAAGATCAGGGGTATATGAGGACGACTCTCTTACCGTCCATGTTAAATGTAGTGTATACCAACTACAGCCGTAAGGTTTCTGACTTTAAAGCTTTTGAAATATCTAGAGTATTTATTCCGAAATCACTGCCTTTAGAAGAACTTCCTGTAGAGGTGAAGACGGCGGTAATTGGCATGTATGGCCATGATATTGATTTTCTAACTTTAAAAGGTGTAATTGAAGTGCTTTTGGATGTGCTTAATGTAAGCAACGTTAAATATGTAAGAAGTGAAAATACGCTTTATCATCCAGGCAGGTCTGCAGATATTATTGTTGATGGTAAATGCATAGGTGTTTTTGGAGAAATCAATCCTGACATAGAGGAAAATTACGATATCAATAGAGAAGTGTACGTTGCAGAATTAAATCTTGAGCTTCTTTTTAAACATGCAGATGATGAGAGAAAGTACAAGCCCCTTCCAAAATATCCTGCTGTAGAAAGAGATATTGCTGTATTAGTAGATAAGGATATATTTGTATCTGATATAGAAAGCATAATAAGAGAAACAGGCGGAAAACTTGTAGATGATGTAAAACTGTTTGATGTGTATACAGGAGAAAACATTCCTGAAGATAAAAAGAGCGTTGCATATTCAATATGGTACAGATCATACGAGAGAACTTTGACAGATGAAGAAGTCAAAGAAGTGCACGACAAAATAATCAGGAAGTTAAATGAGAAACTTGGAGCACAACTTAGATAAAAAAGACCGGAAAGGTCTTTTTTTCTTAATAAAGGAGGAAATCGCAAAGATTTGTAGAAATAAATAAAGTAATGTTTGGTTTTGAGGGGATGTTCTAATGGAGATAAAAAAGATTACGGTAAATATAAACGGAAATGAATATATTTTGAAGACAGATTATCCTGAAGATTATATATTGAAGTTGACAGATCACTTAAATAGTGTAATATCAGGGATTTCTGAAAACTATAGTAAATTGTCAACTCAAATGATTTTGGTCTTGTCAGCTCTTAACATAGCAGATGAACTTTTTATTTCAAAAGAAGAAAATAGTGCTTTAAAAAAAGAGATTGTATCGTTAAAATCAAAGCTTAATACCAGTGATGAAAAGATAATGGAATTAACGGAAGAACTTGAGAGGCTTAAAGAAGAACTTAAGGCGTCTAGAGAAGAACTAGAAGAGTATATTAATACATTTGACGATGTTGGTTAAAATCTATTAAAAGAATAAGACTATATATAAAAACAGTGATAAGGTGGTTTGATGAAAAAAGTAGAATTATTGGCCCCAGCAGGTAGCCTGGAGACACTTAAAGTTGCTGTAAATTGCGGAGCAGATGCTGTGTATATTGGAGGAAAGTTATTTGGAGCCAGAGCATATGCAGTAAATTTTGGAGAAGAAGAGTTAAAAGAAGCAGTGGAGTACTGCCATCTCAGGGATAAAAAGATATACATTACAGTGAATACTCTTATTTTTAACAAAGAGATCGATCTACTTACTGATTACATTGATTATCTGTACAAGCTAAATGTGGATGCGATTATCGTACAGGATTTTGGAATTGTTAAATTATTGAGAGAATACTATCCAGAGATAAATATACATGCCAGCACCCAAATGACTTTAAGCAATTTAGAAAGCATTAAGGCTGCAAAAGAGGCGGGAGTAAAAAGAGTAGTGCTGCCACGGGAATTGACACTGAAGGAGATAAAAAATATTAAGGCAAATACAGGTATTGAGGTAGAAACATTTGTACATGGTGCTTTATGCGTTTCTTACTCTGGACAATGTTTATTTAGCAGTATAATTGGTGGAAGGAGCGGCAATAGAGGCAGATGTGCAGGTCCATGCCGCTTAAAATATGATTTTGTAGATGAGAAAGGAAATATAATCGAAGGCAATAAGCATTTGCTTAGCATGGCTGATTTATGTACAATTGATTATGTTGGAGATATGATACAATCTGGTGTAGATTCTTTTAAGATTGAGGGCCGCATGAAGGAGAAAGAATATGTGGCATCAGTTGTGTTATCGTATAGAAAGACGATTGATGCATACTACGATTCAGAAGAATTTGATGTATCAAAACATATTGAAATGATGTCTGGAATTTTCAATAGAGGTTTTTCAAATGGATACCTTTATGAAAGAAAGCCTTCTATGATGAGCTATGACAACCCTAAAAATAGAGGGATTCCTTTAGGTAAAGTTTTGTCAAAAGGGAATGGAAGATTAAAATTAAAGCTATATAGTTCACTTTCTGTAGGCGACGGTATTTCTACTGAGATTGGTGAGCATGGATTTAAAGTTGACAAAATTGTAGCAGACGGTATTAAAGTAGATGATGCCGATGAAGGACAGACGGTAGAGCTTAAAGATATGCCAGTAAAAGTAGGTGACATTATTTTTAAAACATACGATGTAAAGTTAAACAGGCAATTTTCAAATATAAAAGAGTATAAATCACCTATTGATGTGTTTGTGAAGATGAAAGAGAATATGCCATTATATATAAAACTTAAAAATAGCGGCATAGAAGTTGTAAATAGCGGTAAAGTCGATGCTGTAAAGGCAGTTAAGAAGGCTATTGATAGAGACACATTGATTGAGAAGGTGTCTTCAATAAATGATACGCCATTTGCCGTGAGAACCATTGAAATAGATATGGATGAAGGACTTTTTTTGCCTTTAAGCGAAATAAAGGAAACCAGAAGGACAGCAGTAGAAAATCTTATAAAGACAAAATTATACTACAATGAACCTAAAAATATACATATCAAATTGACTGATGATGTTCACGCCAAAAGTAAAGATTTAAAGATATCATTTTATACGGAGAATTTAGAGCATGTTAAGATTGCTTCGCAGGTTGGAGTTGATAGGATTTATTTCAATTACAGATTAAAAGATGAAGAGTTGAAAAAAGTGAGGCAGTATTGCGAAGGATGTGAGATAATACCTGCATTTCCTCAGGTTGTGAGGGATGAAATAAAAAACACAGAGGATGAACTTAAAAAAATAAAAGACATAGGGTTTAAAAAAGTTCTTGTTACTAATTTAGGGCTTTATAATTTGTCATTGAAGCTTGGACTTGACGTATGCATTGATTTTAATTTAAATGTTGTAAACAGCTTATCTGTAGACTTTTTTAAAGGAGCTGATACAATAACGCTGTCAACAGAGCTTAATCTTGCTCAGATAGAAGATATAACAAAGAGAAAAAACACGAAATTTGAATCTATAACTTATGGCAGGTTACCTCTTATGATAATGGAATACTGTCCGATAAAAAACCTCATAAGTTGCGATAGAAATGCATGTGAAAGTGGAAAATATTCATTAAGGGACAGAAAGGGCAATTTCATAAAAATCGTCAGTGATGGATTTTGCAGAGTTAAATTATTAAATTCATCTATACTTATGATGGGAGATAAGATAGATGATTTAAAGAAAGCTGGTCTTTCTTATATCAGGATAAATGATACAATAGAAAGCGATGATGAAATAGAAAATGTGCTAAAGGCGTACAAAAATTCATTAGATTTTGGTACTTATGATTTTCATATTGAAAATTACACAAGAGGACATTTTTACAGGGGAGTATTATAATGGAAGAGAGATATTTTAGAAATTTGGAATTTGACAAAATCGTTAATCATATTGTGAATTTATGCGATTCAGAGCCAGGCAAGGAAATGGCTTTAGATATTAAACCATATGATAATCTTGATAAAGCCGCAAAAGAGATTGACAAAGTAAATGAAGCCGTATCATTTATAAGTTCATACGGCAATATGTCATTCGCATTTAAAAAAATAGATGATATTTTAAATAAAGCTAAGATAAAGTCAACGCTTAATATCGGACAGCTGATGACAATATCAAGGTTTTTGTCATTGGCAGGAAGAGTAAAATCATATTTGAGGAGTGAAAAAGAAGAAAGCAATTATCCGCTTTTAAGAGAATACAATATTAGGCTCACAAATCTTAGAGATTTGTATGAGAGAATAGACAGAATTGTTATATCAGAAGATGAGCTGTCAGATGATGCATCGCCTGCGCTTAAAGATATACGAAGACAAAAAGCGCATATAAATAACAAGATAAAAGATACCTTAAATTCTATAATTGCTTCTTCCTCAAAAGAACTTCAAGACCCTATAATAACAATAAGAAATGGAAGATATGTTGTACCGGTAAAACAGGAGTACAGAGGCATGTTTAAAGGGCTTATTCACGACCAGTCTTCCAGCGGTGCAACGCTTTTTATAGAGCCTATGACTGTTGTTGAGTTAAACAATGACTTAAGACAGCTTGAAATAAAAGAACAGCAAGAAATTGAAAAGATTTTGTCAGAACTTACTGATGAAATAAGTCAGCATATATCTGAGATACACGAAAATATGATAGCGTTGACTGAGCTTGATGTTATCTTTGCAAAGGCGAAGTATTCTATAAACACAAATTCGTCTAGGCCTGTATTTAATACACATGGATATGTAAATTTAAAGAATGCCAGACACCCTTTGCTTCCAAAAGATGCAGTTGTGCCAATAAGCGTATATTTAGGTGACTCATTTGATACACTTGTTATAACAGGACCAAATACCGGTGGCAAGACCGTTATCCTTAAGACAGTTGGACTTCTTACTTTGATGGCTATGTCAGGATTAAATATTCCTGCTGACGAAGGTTCAAGTGTAGCTTTCTTTGACAACATATTTGTTGACATAGGCGATGAGCAGAGTATTGAGCAGAGTTTAAGTACATTTTCGGCTCACATGACAAATATTGTGACAATATTGAATAGTGTTACAAGCAATAGCTTGGTTTTGCTGGATGAACTGGGGGCTGGTACAGATCCTACAGAAGGCGCTGCCCTTGCAATGAGCATTCTTGACTTTCTTCACAGGATAAATTGCCGTACCATTGCTACAACCCACTACAGTGAGCTAAAACAATATGCATTGAAAAATGATGGTGTGGAAAACGCCTCTGTTGAATTTGATGTAGAGACTTTAAGACCTACATACAGGCTTACGATAGGAATACCCGGTAAAAGCAATGCCTTTGAAATAAGCAGGCGCCTTGGACTTAATGAAGAAATCATAGATAATGCTAGAAATTACATAACTAACGAAGAGCTGAAATTCGAAGATATAATAAAAGATCTTGAAAATAAGAGGATTGAAGCAGAAAAGGCAAAAGAAGAGATTGAGGCTTTAAAGAGGCAGGTAAACAGCGTAAAAGAGGAGTACGAAAGAAAGAGAAGACAGACTGAAGCAGAAAGAGACAGGATCATAGAAAAAGCAAGGGAAAAAGCAAGAAAGATATTAGAGAATACGAAATCTACCGCAGACGAAATTATTGCAAAGCTAAGAGAGGCTGAAAAATCTGATAAGAAAAATAAACTTATAGAAGAAGCGAGAAAGAAGCTTAAAGAAAATATAAGTGAAATGGAAGAAAGCCTTAACAAGTCAGAAGTTCCTGTATATAAAAAAATACCCAAAAAAGTTATGCCTGGACAGACGTTTTATATTGTACCGCTTGATCAAACTGGGACAGCATTGTCTGAGCCGGATAAAGATGGAAATGTAAAAATCCAGGCAGGAATACTAAAGATGAATGTTCATATAAGCAATTTAAGAGAAGCTGAATCAGATGAAGAAAAAAAATTAGAGAAAGGCTTTGCTACATATATTAATGAAAAATCTTCCAACATATCAACATCAATAGATCTCCGTGGCAAAACGCTGGAAGAAGCTGAGATAGAAGTGGAAAAATACCTGGACGATGCTTATCTCGCTGGTCTTAAGCAGGTTACAGTAATACATGGCAAGGGGACGGGTATATTACGAAGCGGTATCGCTAGACTTCTTAAAATGAATAAGCATGTCAAATCTTTTAGACTGGGAAGATACGGCGAAGGAGAAGATGGTGTAACAATAGTAGAATTAAAAGAAAAATGAGTAACCAAAACACCTCATCTATCATAAAATATAGAGGAGGTGTTTTTCTATATGAGGAGAAAAAGATGGGGAAGAAGAAGACTTAAATTATATGAAATAAATAAAAATTACATATACATTTTTCTGATATTTTTTTTAATATCTATTATATATTCATTTGTGGCGTACAGGCTAAGACCTGCGCTTCTTAAAGCTAGCGAGACTGTAGCACAGGAAGTTGCAGTAAAATCAATTAATAAATCCATCAACGAAAAAGTCTTGAAAGGAATTCAATATAATGACCTTATCAATGTGAGAACCGACAAAAACGGTAAAGTCTCTATGCTTCAAGCAAATACAATAGAGATGAACATATTGTCTACAAAGATTACTCAGGCTGTTCAAGATAACCTAAATAGTATAGGATCAGTATATGTGAAGCTGCCTCTTGGCAGTCTAATATCAAAAGATATATTTGCCAATACAGGGCCTAGAATAAAGGTTGGACTGCTTCCTATAGGATCTGTATACGTAGATTTTCAATCAAGTTTTGAACCTGCTGGAATAAATCAGACAAGGCACATAATATATCTTTACATAAATACAAATATTCAAATCATCGCACCTCTTGCATCGAAGCAAATACAGGTTTCGACCCACATGCCTATCGCTGATAGCATTATTGTAGGCGATGTACCTGCAAGTTATGTAGATGTAAATGGCAATAAATATACTGTGCCTGTTCCAAATGGTGATTCAAAAATTAACATAGAAAGTAATTGACAACATTATAATATATGGTATAATAATAATTGTTTGACGGGGGTGTAGCTCAGTTGGGAGAGCACCTGCCTTGCAAGCAGGGGGTCAGGAGTT
>ERZ795043.91-NODE-91-length-118721-cov-20.974020_pt1 | contig 118721 bp, 125 predicted proteins | sample MGYA00375127_ERZ795043 | MGnify/ENA primary metagenome ERZ795043 (study PRJEB30172, sample SAMN05518447) | compost metagenome | isolation source: Feedstock adapted compost from Newby Island compost facility, Milpitas, CA | place: USA:Newby Island compost... | reverse complement strand
ATCCGCGAGGGCGGCCGCACCGTCGGCGCCGGCGTGGTGACCAAGATCCTCCAGTGAGCGCGGCGAGCGCCGCGTGAGCTTCGGAGCGCGCGCCCTGTCGAATCGGCAAAACTTATCGAGCGGTACTGTCCATGGCTAATCAGAACATCCGGATCAGGCTCAAGGCGTTCGATCATCGCCTGATCGACAACTCGGCGCGTGAAATCGTGGAGACGGCGAAGCGCACCGGCGCGACGGTGCGCGGGCCGGTTCCGCTGCCGACGAAGAAGGAGCGCTTCACCGTGCTGATCTCGCCGCACGCCGACAAGGACGCGCGCGATCAGTACGAGCTGCGGACCCACAAGCGTCTGATGGACATCCTCAATCCGACCGACAAGACGGTGGATGCCCTGATGAAGCTGGAGCTCCCGGCGGGCGTCGACGTTCAGATCAAACTGCAGTGATCGGCCGGCCGGTGGCCGCGGAATGCGGCCGCCGGCAGGATCCCTGAGCCGGCTTGTGCCGGCATGGCACGCCGCGTATACTTCGCGGCCTTTTTCAGGGCCCCCGGGGAATCTCCGGCGGGCCGCACCAATAACGGCATCGGGCGAGGTTGGAGCGGGCCGGCTGCGCGGCCGGCGTCGGGCTCCAAGACCACTCGAGAGAGAACGGCGGCGCCTTCCGGCGCGCGCGTACTTCTCCTGTCCCTCCACCCGTTGACGTGACTGGCGCGCGCCAATCGCAGTGCGCGCCGCTTGAGAGGAAAACACATGGCTATCGGTCTGGTCGGCCGCAAGTGCGGCATGACGCGCGTGTTCACGGAGGCCGGTGAAACCGTGCCCGTCACGGTGATCGAGGTGCTCCCGAACCGCGTCACCCAGGTGAAAACGCAGGAAAAGGACGGCTATCGCGCCGTTCAGGTCACGTTCGGCACGCGCCGTCCGCAGCTTCTGACGAAGGCCGTGGCCGGACACTACGCCAAGGCCAACGTCGCACCGGGCAGGGGACTCGTCGAGTTCCGTCTCGCCGATTCCGAGAACACCGACCTGCAGCCCGGCAGCGAGGTGAAGGTCGATATCTTCAAGCCCGGCGACATCGTCGACGTCACCGGCACGACGATCGGTAAGGGCTTCGCCGGCACGATGAAGCGCCACAACTTCGCGGGCGGTTACGCCTCGCACGGTGCCTCCGTGTCGCACCGCGCGCCGGGTTCCATCGGTCAGCGTCAGACGCCCGGCCGCGTGTTCAAGGGCAAGCGCATGGCCGGCCACATGGGTGTCGTGCGCCGTACGGTCGAGAACCTGCGCGTCGTCGAGGTCGACGTCGAGCGGAATCTCCTGCTCGTGCGCGGCGCGGTGCCGGGTGCCGAGGGCGGCAACGTCATCGTGCGTCCGTCGCTCAAGGCCGCGCGTCAGGCCGCGCGCAAGACCATCGCCCCGACGAAGGGCGCCGCCGGCGGCGGTCAGAAGCAGGCGAAGAAGTAAGGGCCCGCCATCATGAAGCTGAAAGTCATCGACGGCGCGGGCGAGCTGCAGGTTTCCGAGCAGACCTTCGGCCGCGAATTCAACGAAGCGCTCGTGCACCAGGTCATCACCGCCTACCTGGCGACCGGTCGTGCGGGCACGAAGGCGCAGAAGTCGCGCGCCGAAGTGAGCGGCGGCGGCAGGAAGCCGTGGAGCCAGAAGGGCACGGGCCGCGCGCGCCACGGTTCGATCCGCTCACCGATCTTCGTCGGCGGCGGCCGTGCGTTCGCCGCCAAGCCGCGCAGCTACGCGCAGAAGGTCAACCGCAAGATGTACCGCGGCGCGCTGCGCTCGATGCTCTCCGAGCTCGCGCGTCAGGACCGGCTGGTCGTGACCTCGGGCATCTCGCTCGAGGCGCCGAAGACGAAGCTGCTCGTCAGCCAGCTCAAGTCCTGGTCGCTCGACAACGTGCTCATCGTCGTCGAGGCCATCGACGAGAAGCTGTTCCTGGCCGCGCGCAATCTGCCGGACGTCGAGGTGGTGGAGGTGTCGGGCCTCAACCCGGTGAGCCTCGCGCGCCATGACAAGGTGCTCATGACGGTCGGCGCGGTGAAGATGATCGAGGAGCGTCTGCAGTGAAGCGCGAAAGGCTCATGACCGTTCTGCTGGCTCCGCACGTGACGGAGAAGACGTCGCTCGCCATGCAGAACAACAATCAGTACACCTTCCGCGTCCGTCGCGATGCGACGAAGACCGAGATCAGGCAGGCGGTCGAGCTGATGTTCGACGTCAAGGTCACGGGCGTGCAGGTGGTGAACGAGCCCGGCAAGACGCGCCGCTTCGGCCGTCAGGTGGGCCGCACGCAGGACTGGAAGAAGGCTTACGTCCGGCTCGCTCCGGGTCAGTCCATCGACTACGAGACGGGGGCGAAGGCCTGACGGCCGTCGAGGAACGCACATGGCGCTCATCAAACTCAAGCCAACCTCCCCGGGTACCCGCACCGTCGTGCGGATCGACCGCTCGCACCTCTACAAGGGCGGTCCGTACCTGCCGCTCACGGTCCCGCAGAACAAGACCGGCGGGCGCAACAACATGGGCCGCATCACGACGCGGCACCACGGCGGCGGCTCGCGCCAGAGGTACCGCATCATCGACTTCCGCCGCGACAAGGACGGCGTTCCGGGCGAGGTCGAGCGCATCGAGTACGATCCGAACCGCACGGCGCACATCGCGCTCATCAAGTATCTCGACGGTGAGCGCCGCTACATCATCGCCCCCAAGGGCGTGAAGCCGGGCGATGAGATCCGTTCGGGTCCCGAGGCGCCGATCAAGCCGGGCAACGCGCTGCCCCTGCGTCACATCCCGGTCGGCACGCTGGTGCACAACGTCGAGCTCAAGCCCGGCAAGGGCGGCCAGCTCGCGCGCAGCGCCGGCACCTCGGTGCAGTACACCGCGCGCGAAGGCATCTACGCGTACCTGCGTCTGCGCTCGGGCGAGATCCGCAAGGTGCACATCGACTGCCGCGCCACGATCGGCGAGGTCAGCAACGACGAGCACAACCTGCGCAGCTACGGCAAGGCGGGTGCGAAGCGCTGGCGCGGCATTCGCCCGACGGTCCGCGGTCTCGCGATGAACCCGGTCGATCACCCGCACGGCGGCGGCGAGGGCAAGTCCGGACAGGGTAACCCGCACCCGGTTTCGCCCTGGGGCTGGAACACCAAGGGTTACAAGACGCGCCGCAACAAGCGAACCGACAACATGATCGTTCAGCGCCGCAAGAACAGGGTGCGCTGACGGGAGCTGTAGGAAATGCCGCGTTCACTGAAGAAGGGGCCGTTCGTCGATCTGCACCTCGCGAAGAAGGTGCAGACCGCGGTCGCCCGCAACGATCGCAAGCCGATCAAGACCTGGTCGCGCCGGTCGATGATCGTGCCCGAGATGGTGGGACTCACCATCGCCGTGCACAACGGACGCCAGCACGTTCCGGTGCTGATCACCGAGAACATGGTCGGCCACAAGCTGGGCGAGTTCGCGCCGACGCGCACGTTCAAGTCGCACTCGGGCGACAAGAAGGTCGAGTCGGGCGGCTGAAGGCGAGGAGCACGCAATGGAAGTCACAGCGAAGCTGCGCTACGCACGTATCTCGCCGCAGAAGTGCCGTCTGGTGGCCGACGCGGTGCGCGGCATGCCCGTGAACGCCGCGCTCAACACCCTGAAGTTCATGCCGAAGAAGGGCGCGAGGCTCGTCTACAAGGTCCTGTGGTCCGCCATCGCGAACGCGCAGGAGAACAGGGGCCTCGACGTCGACGAGCTGAAGGTGTCGCGCATCTACGTCGACGCGGCGCCCTCCTACAAGCGGTTCGCCGCGCGGGCCAAGGGCCGCGGCACGCGCATCATCAAGCGCAACAGCCACATCACCGTCGCCGTCAGCGACGGCAGGAAGGACTGAGCTCATGGGTCAGAAGGTCAATCCGCTGGGGATCCGGCTCGGCATCACGCGCGACTGGCTGTCGAAGTGGTATGCCGGTAAGAAGCAGTTCCCCGTCAACGTGCACACGGACTTCCGTGTGCGCGAGTTCCTCCGGAACCGGCTGGCGGACGCGTCGGTGAGCCGCATCCAGATCGAGCGCGCTGCGAAGAAGGTGAACATCACCATTCAGACGGCGCGCCCGGGCATCGTGATCGGCAAGAAGGGCGAGGACATCGAGAAGCTGCGCGCGGAAGTCGCGAAGCTCCTCGGCATGGCGGTCGCGGACGTGCGCCTCAACATCGCCGAGATCAGGAAGCCCGAGCTCGATGCGCAGCTCGTGGCCGACAGCATCGCGCAGCAGATCGAGAAGCGCGTGATGTTCCGCCGCGCCATGAAGCGCGCAGTGATGAGCACGATGAGGAGCGGCGCGCTGGGCGTGAAGGTGCGCGTCTCCGGACGCCTGAACGGCGCCGAGATCGCCCGCACGGAGTGGTACCGCGAGGGCCGCATCCCGCTGCACACCTTCCGCGCCGACATCGACTACGGCCTCGCCGAGGCGAAGACCACCTACGGGGTCATCGGCGTCAAGGTGTGGATCTTCAAGGGCGAGATCTTCGACAAGAGCGAGCTGGAGCAGGCCGCCGGCGACGCCGAGAAGGCGGCGGGCGCCGCGCCCGCGGGTGCGCAGCCCGCTCCCGAGCAGGCGACCGCCTGAGGACTGAAGGCGAACGCATATGTTGCAGCCAAAGCGAACCAAGTACCGCAAGCAGTTCAAGGGCCGCAACGGCGGCCTGGCGCTGCGCGGTAACACCGTGTCCTTCGGCGAGTACGGCCTGAAGGCGACCAGCCGCGCGCGCATGACCGCGCGCGAGATCGAGGCGGCGCGGCGCGCGATGGCGCGCTACGTCAAGCGCGGCGGCCAGATCTGGATCCGCGTATTCCCCGACGTGCCCGTCACGAAGAAGCCGCTCGAGGTCCGCATGGGCAGCGGCAAGGGCAACGTCGAGTACTGGGTGGCGCGCGTGCAGCCCGGCAAGGTGCTCTTCGAGATGGAGGGCGTGGACGAGGCGACCGCCCGCGAGGCGTTCCGCCTGGCCGGCTCCAAGCTCTCGGTGTCCACGACGTTCGTGAAACGGCAGGTTCGATAGATGGACGCGAAACAGCTTCGGAGCAAGAGCCTGGCCGAACTCTCCGACGAGCTGCTCAAGCTCCGCCGGGAGCAGTTCGCGCTGCGCATGCAGCGCGCGACGGGCCAGGCCGTCAAGCCTGATCAGTTCGGGAAGGTGCGCAGGAACATCGCGCGCGTGAAGACGGTGATGCGCGAGCTGCAGCTGCGCGGTACTGAAGGAGAGAACAAGTGAGCGCGGAGAACGCGTCAACGGCCGAGAAGCCGGTCCGCACGCTGACCGGACGCGTCGTCAGCGCGAAGATGCAGAAGACGATCGCCGTCGAGATCGAGCGGCTGGTCAAGCACCCGAAGTACGGCAAGTACATCCGCCGCACGACGAAGCTGCTGGCGCACGACGAGAACGGCGAGTCGCGCGAGGGCGATACGGTGGTGATCGCGCCGTGCCGGCCGCTTTCCCGGCGCAAGGCGTGGCGGCTGGTCCAGGTCGTGGAGCGGGCGTCCCGCTGAAGAAAGGCAGGTAGTTGCGATGATTCAACTGCGCACGTTGCTCAATGCCGCGGACAACAGCGGCGCGCGCACGCTGATGTGCATCAAGGTGCTGGGCGGTACCCGCCGGCGCTATGCGACCGTGGGCGACGTCATCAAGGTGAGCGTCAAGGACGCTATCCCGCGGGGCAAGGTGAAGAAGGGCGAGGTGTACGACGCGGTCGTCGTGCGCACCCGGCGCGGCGTGCGCCGCCCGGACGGCTCGCTGATCCGCTTCGACGGCAACGCGGCCGTGCTGCTGACGAACAAGCTCGAGCCGATCGGCACCCGCATCTTCGGGCCGGTGACGCGCGAGCTGCGCACCCAGCAGTTCATGAAGATCATCTCGCTGGCACCCGAAGTACTGTGAGGAACGAAGCCGGCGGCCGGCGGTCGACGACCGGTCCGGCACCGGGAGAGAAGCGATATGCGCAAGATTCGCAAGGGTGATCAGGTGGTCGTGCTTTCCGGCCGGGACAAGGGCCGGCGCGGCACCGTGATCAGGGTGATCGACGACGAGTACGTCGTCGTCGAGAACGTGAACATGGTGAAGAAGCACCAGCGCCCCAACCCGCAGCTCAACCGGCCGGGCGGCATCATCGAGAAGGAGATGCCCCTGCCGATCTGCAAGGTGGCGATCTGGAATCCGTCGACGAAGAAGGCGGATCGTATCGGCTTCAGGACGCTCGCCGACGGCAAGAAGGTGCGCGTCTTCAAGTCGACGGGCGAGATGCTCGAGACCTGAAGAGACGAGTCTCATGGCCAGGTTGCAACAGTACTACCGCGAGAAGGTCGTCCCGCAGCTCACGAAGGAGCTCGGGCTCAAGAACCCGATGCAGGTTCCCAGGATCACCAAGATCACGGTGAACATGGGCGTCGGGGAGGCCGTCGCGGACCGCAAGGTGATGGACGCGGCGATCGCCGATCTGACCAGGATCACCGGTCAGAAGCCGGTCGTGTGCAAGGCGAAGAAGTCGATCGCCTCGTTCAAGGTGCGTCAGGGCGTGCCCGTCGGCTGCAAGGTGACGCTGCGCGGCGCCCGGATGTACGAGTTTCTCGACCGGCTGATCAACATCGCGATGCCCCGCATCCGCGATTTCCGCGGCGTGTCGCCGCGCTCTTTCGACGGCCGCGGCAACTACAGCCTCGGGGTGAAGGAGCAGATCATCTTCCCGGAGATCCAGTACGACCAGATCGACCAGCTCCGGGGCATGGATATCACGATCACCACGACTGCGCGCGACAACCGCGAGGGCCGCGCGCTGCTCGAGGCTTTCAACTTCCCGTTCCGGAAGTAGAGGAACAGACAGGGCCATGGCCAAGACGAACATGATCGAGCGCGAGAGGCGTCGCGCCAGGATCGTGAAGAAGTACGCGGCGAAGCGCGCGCAGCTCAAGGAGCTGATCCGCAACCCGAAGACCTCCCCCGAGGAGCGGGCTGCCGCGCAGGTGAAGCTGCAGAAGCTTCCCCGCGACGCGAATCCGATCCGCCTGCGCAACCGCTGCCAGATCACGGGGCGCCCGCGCGGCGTGTACCGCAAGTTCGGGCTCGCGCGCACGAAGATCCGCGAGGTCGCGATGCGTGGCGAGATCCCTGGCCTGACCAAGGCGAGCTGGTAAGGACGAGCCGCATATGAGCATGAGCGATCCCATCGCCGATCTGCTGACGCGTATCCGGAACGGCCAGGCCGCCGGCAAGACCGAGGTGAGCGTGGCCAGCTCGAAGCTGAAGACCGCGATCGTCAAGGTCCTGAAGGAGGAGGGCTACATCGCGGACTACCGCGTCGTGCCGGACCGCAACAACAAGCAGACGCTGACCATCGAGCTGAAGTACTTCGAGGGCCGGCCCGTCATCGACCGTCTCGAGCGCGTCAGCCGGCCGGGTCTGCGGATCTATCGCGGCAAGGACGAGCTGCCCAAGGTGCTCGGCGGAATGGGCACGGTCATCGTCTCGACGCCCCGCGGCGTCATGACGGACCGGCAGGCCCGCTCCATCGGCCAGGGCGGCGAGGTGCTCTGCATCGTCGCGTAAGACGGGCGGAGGTTTCTGGATTCACGTACGGGCGCGCGCGAGAGGCGCGCGGCCCCGAGGAAAGTCGGGCGACGGCCCGCGAGGAAGCTGGGCGAAGGCCCATGAAGAGTGGCTCATGAGTAGAGTTGCGAAAGCACCGGTCGAGCTGCCGCCGGGCGTGCAGGTGACCATCACGACCGACGCCGTGACGGTCAAGGGCGCCAAGGGCACCCTGTCGCTGCCGCTCAAGAAGGGCATCTCCGTCGTGCAGGAAGACAAGCACCTGTCGGTGAAGCACGAGGACGGCGACGGCCTGCGCATGCTGGCCGGCTCCACGCGCGCGCACCTGGCAAACATGGTGACGGGGGTCACCAAGGGCTACGAGCGCAAGCTCGAGCTGGTGGGAGTCGGTTTCCGCGCCCAGGTCCAGGGCAAGACCCTGAATCTGACGCTCGGGTTCTCGCATCCCGTGAACTACCCGATTCCCGAGGGCATCACGATCGAGACGCCCAGCCAGACGGAGATCATCGTCAAGGGCATCGACCGGCAGAAGGTCGGACAGGTCGCCGCGGAGATCCGTGGGATCCGCCCGCCCGAGCCGTACAAGGGCAAGGGTGTGCGCTACGCCGATGAGCAGATCACGCTCAAGGAAGGCAAGAAGAAGTAGCGGCCGGGCCGGCGCGCAGCCGGCGGATGCTTAGCGGAGGTTGTTTCGACATGTTGATGGACAAGAAAAAGCGACGGATGCGCCGCGCGCTGAAGACCCGGGCGCGGATCCGTGAGCTCGGGCTGGCGCGCCTCACCGTGCACCGCACGCCGCGCCACATCTACGCCCAGATCACGGACGCCATGGGCAGCCGCGTGCTGGCGGCCGCATCCACGCTGCAGCAGGGCGTGCGCGACGGGCTCAAGAGCACCGGCAACATCGAGGCGGCGAAGGCCGTCGGCCGGGTGATCGCCGAGCGCGCGAAGGCCGCGGGCATCACGAAGGTCGCCTTCGACCGCTCCGGCTTCAAGTACCACGGGCGGGTGAAGGCGCTCGCGGATGCCGCGCGCGAGGCGGGGCTCGAGTTCTAGGCAGGAAGTAAACATGGCGAGAGTGGACAAGGCACAGCCGGCTGACGAGTTCCTCGAGAAGCTCGTCGCGGTGAATCGTACGGCGAAGGTGGTCAAGGGCGGCCGCCAGTTCGGCTTCACCGCCCTCACGGTGGTCGGCGACGGTGCCGGTCGCGTGGGCTTCGGATTCGGCAAGGCGCGCGAAGTGCCTGTGGCCATCTCCAAGGCCATGGCGCAGGCCCGCAAGAACATGATCAACGTCGCCCTGCGCAACGACACGCTGTACTACGCGGTCAAGGGCAAGCACGGCGCGACGCGCGTGTTCATGCAGCCGGCCTCCGAAGGTACGGGCGTGATCGCGGGCGGCGGCATGCGCGCCGTGCTCGAGTGCGCCGGCGTACGCAACGTGCTCGCGAAGAGCTACGGCTCGCGCAACCCGATCAACGTGGTGCGCGCGACGATCAACGCGCTCGCTTCGATGCGCTCGCCCGAGGAGATCGCCGCCAAGCGCGGCAAGACCCTCGAAGAGATCATGGGTTGAGAGCCATGACCTCCGGTAACAACGGCCAGCTCAAGGTCACCCTGGTGAAGAGCCTGCACGGCCAGCTCGCGAACATCGCGGCGAGCGTGCGCGGTCTCGGGCTGCGTAAGCGCCACCAGACCGTCGTCGTGGCGGACACGCCGGAGAACCGCGGCATGATCCGCACGGCCGTGCACCTGCTGAAGGTTGAAAAAGCATGAGACTCAACACACTGAAGCCTGCTCCCGGCTCGAAGCGCCCGCGACTGCGTGTGGGCCGCGGCGCCTCCGCCGGCCAGGGCAAGACATCGGGCCGCGGCGTGAAGGGGCAGCACGCCCGCAAGGGCGGATACCACAAGGTCGGTTTCGAAGGCGGCCAGATGCCGCTGCAGCGCCGGCTGCCGAAGGTGGGCTTCCGCTCGCCGCTCAAGCCGACTCGCGCGGAAGTGCGTCTGCACGAGCTGGCGAAGGTCGAGGGCGAGGTGATCGACCTCGAGGCCCTGAAGAAGGCCGGCGTCGTGCCGGCGCGTACCGAGCGCGCCAAGGTGGTGCTCTCGGGTCAGCTCACGAAGCCCGTGACGCTGAAGGGTGTCGCCGTCACGCGCGGTGCGCGCGCGGCGATCGAGGCGGCGGGCGGCAAGGTGGAAGACTGAGAGAAACAGCTTGGCGAACTCCGTCCTGACCAATCCGGCTGCCGCGCTGAGCGATGCGGCTCGCTTCGGCGAGATCCGCAGCCGTTTCCTGTTCCTCATCGGTGGGCTCATCGTCTACCGCATCGGAACGTTCATCCCGGTGCCGGGCATCAATCCGCGCGAGGTCGCCAGGTTCTTCGAGGATCAGTCGAACACCATCCTCGGCATCGTCAACATGTTCTCGGGCGGCGCGCTCGAGCGGTTGTCGATCTTCGCCATGGGCGTCATGCCGTACATCTCGGCCTCGATCATCATGCAGATGATGTCGATGGTCGTGCCGTCGCTCATGGAGCTGCGCAAGGAGGGTGAGTCGGGACGACGCCGGATCACGCAGTACACCCGCTACGCGACCGTGGTGCTCGCGGCGTTCCAGTCCTTCGCCGCGGCGCTCGCGCTGCAGAAGGGCGGCATGGTGCTCGAAGGCGGGTTGTCGTTTCTGCTGATGGCAACCGTCACCATGACGACGGGTACGATGTTCCTGATGTGGCTCGGCGAGCAGATCACCGAGCGCGGCATCGGCAACGGCATCTCGATGCTGATTCTCGCGGGTATCGTCGCGGGGCTGCCGGGAGCGATCGGCAACACCGCCGAGGCGGTGAGCACCGGAGAGATGTCCGGGCCCTTCGCGCTGTTCCTGATCATGCTCGTGCTCGGCGTGACGGCGTTCGTGGTGTTCGTCGAGCGCGCGCAGCGGCGGATCACGGTGAACTACGCGAAGCGCCAGGTCGGCCGGCGGGTGTATGCCGGGCAGAGCAGCCACCTGCCGTTCAAGCTGAACATGTCGGGCGTGATTCCGCCGATCTTCGCGTCGAGCCTGCTGCTGTTCCCGGCGACGATCGCGAACTTCGCCGGTACGGGCACCGAGGGCGGGTTCGGCAGGGCGCTGCAGAGCATTGCGAACGCGCTCAGCTACGGGCAGCCGCTTCACCTGGTGCTCTACGCGGTGCTGATCATCTTCTTCTGCTTCTTCTACACCGCGCTGGTGTTCAACTCGCGCGATACGGCGGAGAACCTGAAGAAGTCCGGCGCCTTCATCCCGGGGATCCGGCCCGGGCAGCAGACCGGCGAGTACATCGACCGGGTGCTGACCCGTCTGACCCTGTGGGGTGCTCTGTACGTCACGGGCGTGTGTCTGCTGCCGGAGCTGGTGTTCGCGCGCCAGGGGGTGCCCTTCCAGTTCGGGGGCACGTCGCTGCTGATCGTGGTCGTGGTGGTGATGGACTTCATGGCGCAGCTCCAGGCGCACCTGATGTCGCACCACTACCCGGGCCTGCTGAAGAAGGCGAACCTGCTGGGTTACGGCCGGGGCGGCTCGGGCAACTGAGGGACAGGACAGGGGTTTTTCGGGCGGCGCAGGGCGCCGCATGCGGTAAAGGGGCGGTAAGCCCGCGAGGACATCATGAAAGTTCGTCCGTCGGTCAAGAAGATGTGCAAGAACTGCAAGATCGTGCGCCGCCGGCGCGTGGTCTATGTCATCTGCTCGGATGCGCGCCACAAGCAGCGCCAGGGATGACTTGGGCAGGAAATTGCGTAGAATGCCGCGTTTTTTCCGCGGCGTAACGGAACGGGAAGCAACATGGCACGTATCGCCGGCATCAACATCCCGATGAACAAGCACGTGTGGGTGGGCCTCACCCACATCTACGGCGTCGGGCGCACCCGTGCGCTCGAGGCCTGCGCCGCCGCGGGTGTCAATCCGACCACCAAGGTCAAGGATCTGACGGAGGCGGAAGTGGCCGCCATCCGCGCCCAGATCGCGAAGTACGCCGTCGAGGGCGACCTGCGCCGCGAGGTGTCCATGAACATCAAGCGGCTCATGGACCTCGGCACCTATCGCGGACTGCGACATCGCCGCGGACTGCCGGTGCACGGACAGCGCACCCGTACGAACGCGCGCACGCGCAAGGGCCCGCGCAAGCAGGCGGTGAAGCTCAACGCGCCTCCGGGCAAGGGCTGATGACCTGACTCCGTGACCGGTCGCGGGCCGGGGCGGGGCGTACAGAGGAACACATGGCTGATCAGAAGCAGGGCGGTACGGCCGCCAAGAAGCTGACGAAGAAGGCGCGCAAGAACGTGCTCGATGCGATCGCGCACATTCACGCGTCCTTCAACAACACGATCGTGACGATCACGGACCGGCAGGGCAACACGCTCACGTGGGCGACTGCCGGCGGCTGCGGCTTCCGCGGCTCGCGCAAGAGCACGCCGTTCGCCGCGCAGGTCGCGGCGGAGAAGGCGGGCCGTGCGGCTCAGGAGCACGGCGTCAAGAACATCGAAGTGCGCGTCGCCGGCCCGGGGCCGGGCCGCGAATCGGCGGTACGTGCGCTGAACGGCGTGGGTCTCAAGATCACGAGCATCTCGGACGTCACGCCGATTCCGCACAACGGCTGCCGTCCGCCGAAGAAGCGCAGAGTCTGAAGACCTAAGGTACGGATACATGGCGCGTTACCTCGGACCCAAGTGCAAGCTCGCCCGGCGCGAGGGCACGGACCTCTTCCTCAAGAGCGGCGTCAAGCCGCTCGAGAACAAGTGCAAGTTCACGGTGCCGCCCGGCGGCATCAAGGGCGAGCGCCGCACGCGCCTGTCCGACTACGGCCTGCAGCTGCGTGAGAAGCAGAAGCTGCGCCGCATGTACGGCGTGCTCGAGCGCCAGTTCAGCCGGTACTACGAGGAGGCCTCGCGGCGCTCGGGATCGACCGGCGAGAACCTGCTGAAGCTCCTCGAATGCCGGCTGGACAACGTCGTCTACCGCATGGGCTTCGCGTGCACGCGCGCGGAGGCGCGTCAGCTCGTGAGCCACAAGGCGATCACGGTGAACGATCAGGTCGTCAGCATCCCCTCGTACCAGGTGAAGCCGGGCGACGTGATCCAGGTGCGCGAGAAGGCGCGCAAGCAGCTGCGCATCCAGAGCGCGCTCAACGTCGCGCAGCAGGTCGGCTTCCCCGAGTGGGTGGAAGTGAACGACAAGGAAATGCGCGGGGTGTTCAAGTCGGTGCCGGCGCGGGACGACATCCTGCCCGACATCAACGAGAACCTCGTCGTCGAGCTGTACTCGAAGTAAACGGGGTCGCATCCGCGCGGTGCGCGGCCCGGCGTGCGGTGCGAGCCGTGCCGGGTGGTATTGGAAAGGATCGATTGCTGTTGGCCGCCGGCCGTCCCGCCGGCGTCCATCGTTGCGCCGGCGTCGCGCCGGCAAGGTGAGACTGCAATGCAGGGATCTGTCACTGAGTTCTTGAAGCCCCGCGTGGTGAAGGTTCAGCCCGTCGGGCCCCGCCAGGCCCGCGTCGTGATCGAGCCTTTCGAGCGCGGATTCGGCCACACGCTGGGCAACGCGCTGCGGCGCGTGCTGCTCTCGTCGATGCCGGGCAGCGCCATCACCGAAGTCGAGATCGACGGCGTGCTGCACGAGTACACCAGCATCGAGGGCGTGCAGGAGGACGTCGTCGACATCCTGCTCAATCTCAAGCAGGTGGCGATCCGCATGCACACCCGCGACAGCGCGGAGCTGCGCCTGCACAAGAAGGGCCCGGGTCCCGTCACGGCGGGCGACATCCAGGTCGACCACGACATCGAAGTCGTGAACCCCGAGCTGGTCATCGCGAATCTCACCAAGGCCGGCGAGCTCAACATGACGCTGCGCGTGGAGCGTGGCCGCGGTTATCGCCCGGCCGCCGCCCGTGCGGCGTTCGAGGAGCAGACGCGTCCGATCGGCCGCCTGCAGCTCGACGCGTCGTTCTCCCCGGTGCGCCGCGTGACGTACTCCGTCGAGGCTGCGCGCGTGGAGCAGCGCACCGACCTCGACAAGCTGATCATCGACATCGAGACCAACGGCACGATCGACGCCGAAGAGGCGATCCGCCGCGCGGGCAGCATCCTCAAGGACCAGCTCTCCGTGTTCGTCGATCTGCAGGGCGAGGAGGAGGCCGCGACGAAGGTCTCCGAGATGCAGTTCGATCCGATCCTGCTGCGCCCCGTCGACGAGCTCGAGCTCACCGTCCGCAGCGCGAACTGCCTCAAGGCGGAGAACATCCACTACATCGGCGATCTCGTGCAGCGTACGGAAGTGGAGCTGCTGCGCACTCCGAACCTCGGCAAGAAGTCGCTCACCGAGATCAAGGAAGTGCTGCAGAGCCACGGGCTCATGCTCGGCATGCGGCTCGAGGGCTGGCCGCCTCCGGGTCTCAAGCACGACGACGAGCGCGACGTCATCTGACGTCCGCGCGATCCGCTGAACTGATCGACGAAGGATCTGGCCATGCGTCACCATCTCTCCGGGCGCCAGCTCTCGCGCAACAGCTCGCACCGTCGCGCGTTGCTGCGCAACATGAGCGTTTCGCTGCTGCGCCACGAGACCATCCGCACCACGGTTGCAAAGGCGAAGGAGCTGCGCCGGGTCGTGGAGCCCCTCATCACGCTCGCCAAGAACGACACCGAGGCGGGCCGTCGCCTGGCGTTCGCACGTCTGCGTGACGCCGAAGTGGTCGAGAAGCTCTTCACCGACCTCGGCCCGCGCTTCAAGTCGCGTCCGGGCGGCTACACGCGCATCCTGCGCATGATGCCGCGTCCGGGCGATTCGGCGCCGATGGCGCTGATGCAGCTCGTGGAAGGCCCCGCCGCGCAGGCGGCCGCCGAGCCGGAGGCGCCGAAGAAGACCTCTCGCCGCCGCACCAAGGCTGCTCCGGAAGCCGAAGCGGCCGAGGGAGAGGCGAAGCCCCGGCGCTCGCGCAAGAAGGCCGCAGCGGCCTGATCCCGTCGGCGCCCCTCGAGGCGCGATTCATCCGATGAACGTCCAAGGCCCGGCGTCCGCCGGGCCTTGCGCTTTCTGCGCCCCTTCGGGCGAGCGGCAGCCCGTTCGCCTGTCACCCGCCGCCGTGAGCCGCGTTTGGCAAACCTCCCGGGCTTTGCTTAGCCTGCACCGTGAGGAGGCGCGCATCGACGCCTCTCAACCCGTAAGGAGGGACGGATGGGACTCTTGGCAGAATTCAAAGAATTCGCGATGAAGGGGAACGTGATCGATCTTGCGGTCGGTGTCATCATCGGCACCGCCTTCGGCAGGATCGTCAACTCCGTCGTCGAAGACATCATCATGCCGCCGATCGGCCTCATAGTCGGCGGCGTCGACTTCAGGGACCTCGCGGTGGAGCTCGGCACGAACCCCGCCGGCGAGCCCGTGCTCTTCCGCTACGGCCAGTTCATCCAGACGGTCTTCGAGTTCCTGATCATCGCGGCGGCGCTCTTCGCGGTGATCAAGGCGATCAACAGGCTCAAGCGCCAGCCGGAGCCGAAGCCGGCCCCGCCGCCTCCGCCCTCTCAGACGGAAGTGCTGCTCACCGAGATCCGGGATCTGCTCGCAAGACGCTGATTCCCGCCGGTTCGTGTGCGCGCTCCCCGAGTCGAGGAAGAGCGCACACCCGGGACCCGCTGCTCAGGTCACGGGCGGGCTGCCGAGCGCCGCACGGAACGCATCGCGCGTGAGGTTCTCGCAGCCCGTCTTCGTGACGGCGAGGTTGTCCTCGATGCGGATGCCGCCGAACCGGCGGAGCTGCTCGACGCGCGACCAGTTGATCTTCCGTGCGCGCGAATCGGCGCGCGCCTCCTCGAGCAGGGCGTCGATGAAGTAGATGCCCGGCTCCATCGTCACGACGAATCCTTCCTCGAGGATGCGCGTGAGCCTGAGGTACGGATGGCCTTCCGGGCGCGGGATCTCGCCGCCTTCCGGGCTGCGCAGCAGCCCGCCGGCGTCGTGCACCTGCAGGCCGAGCAGGTGGCCGATGCCGTGCGGCAGGAACACCGAAGAGACGCCGGTATCTACCGCCTCCTCCGCATCGCAGGTGACGATGTCCGCCTCGTGCAGGAGCTCCGCCACGTGGCGATGCGCGGAGAGATGCACGTCACGCCAGTCGACGCCAGCCCGCACGACGGCGCACAGCGCCTGCTGCAGCTCGTCCATGCGTCCGATGAGCGCGGTGAACTCGGGATCGGAGAACGCGTGAGTGCGCGTGATGTCGCTCGCGTAGCCCGCGAACTCCGCGCCCGCGTCGATGAGCAGCGAGTGCACCGTGGCCGGCGCGCGGCGTTCCAGCACCTGGTAGTGCAGGATCGCCGCGCCCTCGTTGAGCGCGACGATCGCGTTGTAGGGGAGCTCCTGCTCGCGCAGCCCGCAGCCGCGCAGGAACGCGAGATGAATGTCGAACTCCGACGCCCCGTCGCGGAACGCGCGCGCCGCCGCGAGATGACCCTGAACGCCGATGCGATTCGCCTCGCGCAGGCACTCGAGCTCATAAGGCGTCTTGATCGCACGCTCGTAGTCGAGGCGCGTGAGCAGGGGCTCTGGATTCACCGCAGCCACTCCCCACTGCTCGAGCTCCGCGAAGCGCTCGCCGACGTACGCGACCTTCCCGAGATCCGCCGGCAGTGCCTCCCGCGCCTCGGCGCGCGAGCGGATCGGCCGGATGTCGAAGTGCCGCGTCCAGTACGACCGGGGCACGACGGCGGGCTTGTACCAGTAGTCCGTGGGGCTGAAGAAGAGGAGCAGCGGCTGTCGGCCGGGCTCGAAGTAGACGAAGCACTCCGGGACGTCGGTCACCGGCGCCCACTGTTTGAACGGCGCATGGGCGCGGAACGGGTAGGTCGCATCGTCCCGGAACGCGTAGATCAGCGTCCCCGAGTAGAGCAGCGCCCCGCCATAGCCCTCGCGTTCGAGGGCGGACGCGAACCGCCGGCTCAGCGTGGCAAGGTGCGATTCGAACAGCGCGTCGAGCGACACGGCGGTGTCGGACATCGGGCGGCCTTTCTGCAATAAGTTGAGATCGCGTGATTCTAGACGGCGGAAAAGCGCGCAGCGCGGCCGATCTGTCGCCAAGTGCCGACAGCGCAGGCGTAGCAGTTCACGGCAGGAGTCTCTAGAATTCCTGCTTGCGACAGGAGTCGTCAGACAAACCCGTTTGTTCGAGCTCTCGCGAGCTCTTCGGCTCGAAACGCGATCTCTCTTTTCAACTCTCTCGGGGTAAGGACAATGAATACGAAACTTGCTCTCAGCGCACTTCTCGCGGCGCTCGCTCTGGCCGGCTGCGCCCGCCAGGAGGCAGTCAGCACCGACGCGGCCGCCGAAGCGGCTGCGGAGGCCCAGGAAGCTGCGGGTGAGGCTGCCGACGCTGCGGCCGAAGCTGCGGACGCGGCCACGGAGGCTGCCGGCGAGGCAGCCGAGGCCGCTGGCGAGGCGGCTGCAGAGGCTGCCGAGGCTGCGGAAGCTGCCACCGAGGCGACGACCGAGTAAGCCGCAGCAGTCAAGCGAATCCCGCTTACTGCACAGAGCCTGGATGGCTCGAATACCGGCCCGGGCAGGCGCCTCGAGCGATCTGCCCGGGCCGCGTACTTTCTGCACAGGAGGAAGCGACAGGTGGCCGTGAGCGTCCGCGATGCACGCGCCAGCCGGAGCGACAGGCTCTGGATCGAGAGCGTGTACCGCGACTATCTGGAAGACCTCGCACCGCTCAACACGGGCCTCTTTCCCGTACTCGGCGAGTTCGGTTACCGCGAGCCCGATCAGCTCGCCCGCTGGTTCACCGATCCTCACGCCTTCCCTCTCATCATCAGCAAGGCCGGAGAGCCCGTGGGTTTCGCGATGGTCGCGCGAGGCACGCCCATGCCCGGCCGTCCTCCGGTCGACTACCGCATGGCGGAGTTCTTCATCGCGCGTCCCTTCCGTCGCCGCGGCATCGGGAAGAGCGCCGTGCGGCTGATCTTCGACCGCTTCGCGGGGCGCTGGGAAATCACCGAATACCTGCGCAATCCCGGCGCCGTGAGCTTCTGGCGGCGGGTCGTCTCCGCGTACACGCACGGCCGTTACCAGGAGCGCGTGGTCGACGGCGAAGTGCGGCAGGTGTTCGAATCCGGCCCGCGCAATCACCTGCATCGATAGAACGCATCGCCCGAACGCGTTTGAGCCCCTCCGGGGCGCGAATCTAGGATTCTCCCGGGGTCCGCCGCCGCAACGCAGACACTCGAGACTCCGGCGGACGCTTCGCGAAGAGGGGGAGGTTCGCCATGGCGTTCGACAGGCGGGATTTCATCAAGGGATCGCTGGCGGCAGGCACGCTGCTCTCGGGTGCCGCGGCGGGTGCTGCCGAGCGTGCGCAGAGCGGCGCGCGCCGCCACCGCACGATCGCGGTGGAGGAGAGCTTCAGCATCCCGGAGATCTCGCAGGAGTCCGTGAAGTTCCTCATGAGCCCCGAGGGACGGGAGCAGGGCTGGGAGGCGATGGCGCGCTTCTATGCCGACCAGAGCCGCGAGTGGGGCGAGCGTTCGCTCGATCTCGGCGAGGGTCGGATCGCGGCGATGGACGCGGGCGGAATCGACGTGCAGCTCCTGCTGCTCGGCTCGATGGGCCTGCAGTCCATGGAGGCCGCGCGGGCGACCGAGCTCACCGCGCTCGCGAACGACCGGCTCGCTGAAGCGGTACGCAGGTACCCGCAGCGTTTCGCGGGGCTCACGGCGCTCGCTCCGCAGGACCCCGAGGCCGCGGCTCTCGAGCTCGAACGCGGGGTGAAGCGCCTCGGCCTCAAGGGCGCGGTCATCAACTCTCATGCTCGCGGCGAGTACCTGGACGACCCGAAGTACCTGCCGATCTTCGAGGCCGCAGCCGCGCTCGACGTGCCGATCTATCTGCATCCCTCGCTCCCTGCGCCGCAGATGGTGCGGCCCTTCCTCGACTACGGCCTGATCGGTCCCATGTGGGGCTATGCCGCGGAGACCGCGGTGCACGCGCTGCGGCTCATCCTCTGCGGTCTGTTCGACCGCTTCCCGCGGCTCACGATCGTGCTCGGGCACCTCGGGGAAGGCATTCCCTACTTCCTCACGCGCATCGATACGCAGCACCTCAACACGCAGGCGCAGCGCACGCCGAAGCTGAAGCGTCTGCCGAGCGAGTATTTCCGCGACAATTTCTACGTCACGACGAGCGGCATGAATGCCTCGCCCGCCGTGATGTTCTGTCACCAAGTGCTGGGCGCCGATCGCATGATGCTCGCGATCGACTACCCGTACGAGCCGCTCGAGGAAGAGATGCGCGCGTTCGAGCGCCAGCCGCTGCCGGAAGCGGATCGGGCGAAGATCTGTCACCTCAACGCCGAGCGCGTCTTCCGCCTCGGCGACGGGAGTACCGGGAAATGAAACTGGCTTCGCTCCGCGACGGCACGCGTGACGGCGAGCTGATCGTCGTCTCGCGCGATCTCACACGGGCCGTCACCGCGACGTCCGTAGCGCCTTCGCTTCAGGCGGCGCTCGAGAACTGGGCGAGCGCGGCACCGCGCCTGCGCAAGCTGTACGACGAGCTCAATGCGGGCAGGGCGGCGGGCGCGTTCACGCTCGACGTGCGCCGGCTCGCGGCGCCGCTGCCGCGCGCGTATCAGTGGCTCGACGCATCGGCGTTCACGAGTCACGGCGATCTGATGCAGAAGGCCTTCGGCCACGAGCCGCTGCCCGACAGGGATACCGTCCCGCTCATGTATCAGGGCGGCTCGGACGACTTCCTCGGGCCCTGCGACGATGTGCCGCTGCCGAGCGAAGAGGACGGCATCGACTTCGAAGGGGAAGTGGCCGTCGTCGTCGACGACGTGCCCATGGGTACGCCGGCCGGGCGCGCGGGCGAGCACATCAAGCTGCTGATGCTCGTGAACGACGTCAGTCTGCGCGCGTTCGCGCCGCGCGAGATGAAGACGGGATTCGGTTTCCTGCAGGCGAAGCCCGCATCGAGCTTCTCGCCCGTGGCCGTCACGCCGGACGAGCTCGGCGATGCGTGGCGGGACTTTCGCGTCCATCTGCCGCTCCACGTGCACTGGAACGGCAGGTGGTTCGGGAGTCCGAATGCCGGGATGATGACCTTCGGATTCCACCAGCTCATCGCGCACGCGGCGCGCACGAGGAATCTGCGCGCCGGGACGATCATCGGCTCGGGCACGGTGTCGAATCCCGATTACCGGACGGTCGGTTCGGCCTGCATTGCCGAGCTGCGCGGAATAGAGATCGTCGATTCCGGGCAGCCGCGCACGCCCTACATGAGATTCGGCGATACCGTGCGCATCGAGATGCGCGACGCTCAGGGGCGTTCGATCTTCGGCGCCATCGATCAGAAGATCGTGCGCGCGCCTCTGCCGCGTGGCGAGTCGTGACGGCGCCGGCATCACGAGGTGACTTCGTCCGCGAGCTGCGTGACGGCGGCGGTGTGCTGCTCGGATCGCTGCTCGGCGTGGGCGTCGGTGTCTCGGGCCTGCTGTTCTACACGAGCGGGATCTTCGTCGCCGATCTGGCGAAGACGATCGGTCTCACGCGCACGCAGTTCGGTCTCGCTTCACTCTGCGCGACGACGGCGGTCGCGATCGCGAATCCCCTCGTCGGGTGGCTCGTCGACCGCTTCGGCGTGCGACGGCCCGCGGCGTTCGGTCTGGTGTCGCTCGCCATCGGCTTCTTCGCCCTCGGCGCGCTCACCGAATCCGTCGCAGCCTACGTGGCGCTCCAGACCGTCACGGCCTTCTTCGCCGCCGCCTCGGGGCCGATCGCATACAACAAGGCGATCAGCGCCTGGTTCGAGCGCCACCGCGGCGCCGCGCTCGGCATCACGATGACCGGTATCGGACTTGCGGCCGCCATCGTGCCGCCGCTGCTCGCGCGCACGATCGCCGGGCACGGATGGCGCACGGGATACTACGTGCTCGGGGCCGTCGCGCTCGTCGGCCTCGTGCCGTTGCTCGCTCTGGTCCGTCTGCCGCCGTCGTACCGGAGCTCATCGCCTGCGGCGGCGGGTGGCGATCCTGCCGTCCCGGACTTTCATCGCAGTTCCGTGTTCTGGATGCTGATGGCGGCGTTTACCACGCTCGCGGTCGGATTCGCGGGTCTGCTGCAGCACTTCGTACCGATGCTGACCGATCTCGGCGTCGAGCCCGTACGCGCCGGCAGCCTCGCAGGCGTGATCGGCGTCGCCGTGATCGTGAGTCGCATCGTCGTGGGACTGCTGGTCGACCGGTTCTTCGCGCCCCGTGTGGCGGTCGGTACGTGCCTCCTGTGCATCGCTGGCTGCGCGGTGCTGCTCGTCTACGGAGCGCCGGGCGCCGTGTTCGCAGCGATAGCGCTCGGCGCGGCGATGGGTGCGGAGATCGATCTCATCGGTTTCCTCGTCGCGCGCTACTTCGGTCTCCGGGCATTCGGGCGGGCGTACGGCTGGCAGTATGCGGCATTCATCGTGGCGGGAGGCGTGAGCCCGCTCTGGATGGGCATTCTGTTCGATCGCACGGGTACCTATCGCAGCTCGCTCCCGGCCTGCATGGTCATCCTGAGCTTCGCGGCGCTTCTGTTCCTGCGGCTGCCGGGCTACGCGCCGGCGGGGACCGGTGTTGCGCCGGCGCTGCATCGGGCGCGGCGATGAATGGAATCGCGTGAATCGATTTTGCCCGCGTACGGACCCCTCCTATTCTTGGGCGACTCGGCTGCGCGGATGCGCCGGATGAGTGCGCAACACCTGCGGGCCCTGCATCGGTCCAGACGACTTGGGGGGAGGCTGAAATGAAGGCATCGGATGTGTTGTCCACTTCTGCCGTGATTCTGGGTCTGCTGCATGCGGCGCCGGTCATCGCGCAGGAGGCACCGGGCGAGCGCACGGAAGACCAGGAGGTCGTCACGCTCGGCGAGATTGTGGTGACGGCGCAACGCGTCGAGGAGAACGTGCAGCGCACTCCGGTCGCCGTGGCCGTCATCGACCCCGATGCCCTGATCCGGTCGGGTGTCTCGCGCCCGGACCAGCTCACGAACCTGGTTCCGGCATTCGTCGGCCAGGAAGCCGGCGGCCCTTATCAGACCTACTTCGTGCGGGGCGTCGGCAACTTCACCGCGAATCCCTACAGCGATCCGGCGATCGCCTTCAACGCCGACGGCGTCTACATCGGTCGACCTTCCTCGAGCAGCGGGTTCTTCTACGATCTGTCCCGCGTCGAGGTGCTCAAAGGGCCCCAGGGCACGCTCTATGGCCGCAACGCGACCGGTGGCGCGGTCAACGTGATTCCCGCCCGCCCGGTGCTCGGCGAAAACTCCGCCGAGCTCGTCGCGGGCTTCGGCAACTTCTCCGCCATCGAGGCGCAGGGCGCGGTGAACGTCGCGCTCGGTGACCGCTCGGCGCTGCGCTTCGCGGCCAACATCATGCAGCACGACGGCTATCTGTCGGACGGCACCGCCGAGCAGGACGACTGGGGCGCACGTCTCCAGTATCTCGTCGAGCCGACGGACTCGCTCTCCATCCGGCTCGCGGCCGACTACTCGGAGCAGAACGGCGCAGGCCCGGGCGCCTACCTCGTCGGCACTTTCGCCTTCGCGGGGCCTGCCGGCTACGTGCTCACGCCCGCTCCCGGAGTCACGGACAAGATCGGTCTGCACTCGCCGCAGACGGACGCAGTGCTGAGCAGCGTATTCAATTCGCAGGCCGGACGCGTGCTGGAGCCGCTCGGGACCTTCCCGTTCAACGACAACCAGTACTGGGGCGTGCTCGCCGAGCTCGAGTGGAGCACGGATGCGGGAACGCTGACGGTGCTTCCAGCATATCGCGAGGCCGAGCTCGATTTCCTGTTCACGGCACCTGCCTTCCGGGGCGGCCGCACGGTCGAGCAGGACGAGCAGTTCAGCATCGAGGCGCGCTGGGCGGGCAAGGCCGGCGACCGTGTCGACTATCTGGTCGGCGCCTACTACTTCGACGAGTCGGTCGAGGCTGCGGCTCAGTTCGCGCAGCTGGTCCTCTCGCCCTACCAGACTCTCGTCACCGATACCGAATCCACCGCCGTGTTCGGCAAGGTCACTTTCTCCCTGACGGACACGCTGCGTCTGACGGCCGCCGGCCGCTACACCGAGGACAAGAAGCGCTTCGACGGCGTCAGCGAAACCCACCTGCTCTTCTGCGGCAATCCGGCGCCCCCCCAGGACTTCTGTCCGGACGTGCCGCTCATGCCGTTCTTCGAGACGGCGGAAGAGCTGCGCGCGTTCTACGCGAGCAACGGCATACCGGTCACCCCGGTGCCGCTCTACGTGCTGCCCGGATTCGTCGACGGTACGCCGTTCGTGCTCAACGCGCCGATTCCGATCAACTCGAAGCTCGACAACGACAAGTTCACGTACCGCGCGGCTCTCGAATGGGACGTGGCTCCCCGTTCGCTCCTCTACCTGAGCTACGAGACGGGTTACAGATCCGGCGGCTTCTCCTTCGCGCGCGGGCTCGAGACCTATCTGCCCGAGGAGATCAAGGCGACCACCCTCGGCAGCAAGAACCGTTTCTTCGACAACCGCCTGCAGCTCAACGTGGAGCTCTTCCGCTGGAAGTACACGGACCAGCAGTACAGTCAGTTCGGCTACGACCGCGGCAATCCGCCGGCGACCGTGTTCGTCACCCGGAACATCGGCAACAGCACCAACCAGGGTATCGACATCGAGATGCAGTGGCTCGCGACGCCGAACACGCTGATCGGTACGACGCTGCAGTACCTCGATGCGGAGTACGACAGCTTCGTCTACCTCACGCCGAACCAGGGACTGCCGCCGAACACCGCGTGCGCGTTCTCGCCGACGACGGAGAACGGCCTCAACGAGTGGCGCGTCGACTGCTCGGGCCGCGAAGCTTTCAATGCGCCCGAATGGTCGTTCAACGCGAGCATCCAGCAGACGATTCCGCTCGGCGACAACCGGATCGTCCTGCAGGCGAGCACGCGCTTCCGTGACGACATGTGGGTGGCGCCCGACTATCAGCCGTGGGCGCTGTCGAAGTCCGACTGGCAGTCGAACCTGGCCGTGACGTTCGATCACGCCGACGGAAACTGGTTCGTCACGGGCTTCGTCAACAACATCGAGGACAACCGGCGCATCACCTACATCAGCACGACGCCGTCCGTGAGTGCCGTTACCGCCATGTTCTCCGCGCCTCGCACCTACGGGCTGCGCGTGGGATTCAGGTTCTGATCGACCCGATCGCGCGCCCGGTTCATAGTGACGCCGTCGCCCGGGGAGCGGTCCCGGGCAACGGGGTCGCGAGGTGAGCGTGATGGACAGCAGGGTCGAAGCGGTTCTTGCGGAGTACCACGAGCGCGGCACGCGCGAAGAGCGGCTCTTCAGCGAGCTGCCTGCCGAGGAGGCGATGCGCCGGCGGGACGAATTCCTGCTCTGCGTCGGCCCGGACACCGGCGCGCTCCTCGGCCTGCTGGTGAAGGGGTGCGGCGCGCGCACGATTCTGGAGATCGGAACCTCTTACGGCTACTCCACCGTCTGGCTCGCGGAGGCCGCGCGCCAGACGGGCGGAACGGTGATCACCCTCGAGCTCGACGCCCGGAAGGTCGAGTACGCCCGCGATGCGCTGCGCCGGGCGGGGCTCGAATCGCAGGTGGACTTCCGCGTCGGCGATGCGCTCGAGCTCCTGCCGCGGATGTCCGGACCCGTGGACTTCGTGCTGCTCGATCTGTGGAAGGATCTGTACGTGCCCTGCTTCGATCTCTTTCACCCGAAGCTTCCCGAGGGTGCGATCGTTGTGGCCGACAACATGCTCGAACCGGAAATCGCGCGTCCCGCGGCCGAGAAGTATCGCGCGCACCTCCGTGCAACCGGCCGGTACGACTCGGTGCTCCTGCCCGTCGGCAGCGGCGTCGAGGTGAGCCGGCGGATCGCACGGTAGGCGCCCGGCGGTTTCCGGAAGGAGAACGGGATGGCGCGCCGATTCGTCGACCTTTCCATCTATCTCGAGAACGACGTCCTCTCCGACCCGCCGCCGCTCGCGCCGCGCATCGAATACCAGACGCACAAGGACACGATCCCCGAGTTCCTGCAGATGCTGCCGGGCGTGAAGGCCGAGGATTTCCCGGACGGCGAGGCGGCCGCGGCCGAGTGGGTCCGTCTCACCACTCACAATGGCACGCACCTCGATGCGCCCTGGCATTACCACTCGACCATGAACAGGGGCGAGCGCGCGATGACGATCGACGAGGTGCCGCTCGAGTGGTGCTTCCAGCCGGGTGTGAAGCTCGACTTCCGCCACTTTCCCGACGGCTACGTCTGCACCGCGAAGGACGTGGAAGCCGAGCTCGAGCGTATCGGTCACGAGCTCAAGCCTCTCGAGATCGTCGTGATCAACACGCGGGCCGGCTCACGCTACGGGCATCCCGATTACGTGAACTCGGGCTGCGGAATGGGCTATGAGGCCACGATGTACCTGCTGGAGCGCGGCGTGCGCGTCACCGGCACGGATGCATGGAGCTGGGATGCCCCATTCTCGTACACGGCGAAGCGCGTGCAGGAAACCGGCGACAAGCGTCTCATCTGGGAAGGACACAAGGCGGGCCGCGACATCGGCTACTGCCACCTCGAGAAGCTCCACAATCTCGAGGCGCTGCCGCCGGACGGGTTCTACATCTGCTGTTTCCCGCACAAGATCCGGGGCGCTTCGGCCGGGTGGACCCGGGCGGTCGCCATCTTCGACGACGCGCTCATGTCGTCGCGGGGTTGAGTCGCGCCGCGTCCTGCCATCGATGCGGCTAATTCCTCGAAGCGGGAAAATCGATTTCCGCCCGGTCGCGCCCTGCGCTACCTTGGGGTCGCGCGGACAGCGCGGAATCTCCATCTGACTTCAACCGAACCGACTTCGTGAGCAGGACCACTCCTTTCAGCCTCGGAACCTTCTCGATCGCCGGCGCCCGGCCCTTCGCAGGCCTCGTCGTCGAGGGGCGCGTGATCGCGCTCGAAGGCGCGGCGGATCTGCTGCGACGCTGGAATCTCGTGCTCACGGGAGCGGACTCGGTGCTCGCGCTCCTCGAGGACTGGGAGCGCAACTTCCCCGTCCTGCAGCGCATCGCGGATGCGCTCACCGCGGGTGAGGCGCCGGAGCTCGCGCGCGCGAGCGTCCCGGTCGAGTCGCTCACCGTCCACGCTCCCGTGCATCTGCCGCGGCAGATCTTCTGCTCGGGCGCCAACTACAAGAAGCACGTCGTGCAGATCATCGTGGCGCAGAGCACGGAGGAGACGAAGCACATGAGCCGCGAGGAGCGGCTCGCGTACGGCACGCGCAAGATGGAAGAGCGCGCAGCGAGCGGCACGCCCTTCTTCTTCGTGAAGCCGCAGTCCACGGTGATCGGCCCCTTCGATCCCATCGAGCTGCCCGCGGATTCGACCCAGCCGGACTGGGAGCTCGAGCTCGGGGTGATCATCGGCCGGCGCGCGCGGCGCGTTTCGCGTGCCGAGGCGCTCGACTACGTGGCCGGATACGTCGTGGTGAACGACATCACTCTGCGCGAGCGCGTCATGCGCCGTCCCGGCGACGCGCGCGAGATGGGCATGGACTGGGTGGCCAGCAAGGGCGCGCCGACGTTCCTGCCGATGGGCCCCTGGCTCGTGCCGGCGCCCTTCGTGGGCGATCCACAGCGCCTGCAGATCACGCTGAAGCTGAACGGCGAGGTCATGCAGGACGAATCCACCGCCGACATGGTCTTCGACGTGGCGCGTCTCATCGAGGCGCTGTCTCAGCACTGCGTGCTGCTGCCGGGCGATCTGATCTGCACCGGTTCTCCGGCCGGAAACGGCGTGCACTACGGACGCTTCCTGAAGCCCGGAGACGTCGTCGAGGGCAGCATCACGGGCCTCCTCGGCACGCAGCGCAATCTGTGCATCGCGGAGAGGCGCTGAGACGGACGCGGGACGGGATCGCCATGACCACGCACGTGCATTTCGTCGGCAGCATCGGTCTCGATACCACCGAGGAGGTATTCGAGGCGATCGGCGCGACCGTGAGGCCGTACATCAAGCGCTGTCCGGACGGTGAAGTCGGCGGCCGGCGGCTCTGGATCAGCTGGCAGTGGCCCCTCCTGCGCGCGACCGCGTTTCTCGTGCCCGACGAATCGCGGCGGCTGGGCGAAGGCACCGGTCTGTCTCCGCTGCGCCTCAGAGCGGGGATGAAGGCGGAGGACATCCATTTCGGTGAGCTCGGCTACGCGCGCGAGGCGCGCACGTCGTATCAGGATTTCCTGCGCGCCCGCGAGCGCGGCACGCTGCCGCGCGAGGTGCGCTTCCAGGTGTGTCTGCCGACGCCCATCGCGGTGATCGGCGCTTTCGTCGTGCCGGAGCACATTCCGCAGGTGCTGCCCGCGTACGAGCAGGCGATGATCCGCGAGGTCGGGCGGATCTGCGCGGCCATCCCGCACCGCGACCTCGCGCTGCAGTGGGACGTCTGCATCGAGATGATCCAGTGGGACGGCCGCGTGCCGTACATGCCGCCGCCGCCGGACATGGAGCGCGTGTTCGCGGGGCAGTTCTCACGGCTCACGGCTGCGGTGCCATCGGACGTCGAGCTCGGCTTCCACCTCTGCTACGGCGATCTCGACGCGAAGCACTTCGTCGAGCCGCAGAGCCTCGCCAAGGCGGTGGAGCTGGCCAATCTCATCATCGCGAATTCGAAGCATGCGGTGACGTGGATCCACATGCCCGTGCCCGCGAACCGCGACGACGATGCGTATTTCGCACCGCTCGAGGACCTCAGGCGCGGGCCGGACACGGAGCTCTATCTCGGGCTCGTCCACGCGAGTGACGGCGTGGAAGGGACGCTGCGGCGCATGCGGACGGCGAGCAGGTACGCCGGGAAGTTCGGTATCGCGACCGAATGCGGCATGGGAAGGGCGCGTACGCCGGAGATGGCTCGCGAGCTGATGCGGGTTCACGCCGGCGCCGCGAGTGCATTTTCAGGTTGACGGAGGCGTGCAGTGTCACGCGTGAACGAGATTCGCTATGTGGGCTACGGCGTCGAGGACTTCGACGCCGAGCGGAAGTTCTACGGAGAGATCTGGGGCCTGCGCGAGGTCGCGTGCGACAACGGGCTCGCGTACTTCGCCGCGGAAGGCACTCCCGAGAAGTACGTCGTCCGGCTGCGCCGTGCGGACGTTCGGCGCGTCGACGTGATCGCGTGGGCCGCCGCGAGCCGTGCGGACGTCGACGCGCTGTTCGAGAAGGTGAAGGCGGCAGGCAGCCCCATCGTGGCCGAGCCGCATGCGCTGGATTCTCCCGGTGGCGGCTACGGCTTCCGCTTCTTCGATCCGGACGGGCACACGATCGAGATCTCGAGCGACGTCGAGCGCGGCCCCGTGCGCGAGGTCGGGCCCAAGGAAGGCATTCCGGTGCGCATCAGTCACGTGGTGCTGCACTCGCCCGACCATCACCGCATGGTGAAGTACTACACCGAGGTGCTCGGCTTCAGGGTGAGCGACTGGCTCGGCGACTTCATGTGCTTCCTGCGCTGCAATGAGTGGCATCACCGGCTCGCTCTCCTGCCGGGCCCGCCGTGCCTCAATCACGTCGCCTACGACGTGCCGAGCATCGATGCGCTGATGCGCGGCATCGCGCGCCTCAAGAAAATGCAGGTCCAGTTGTGCTGGGGGCCGGGCCGGCACACGGCCGGCAACAACACGTTCTCGTACTTCGCGACGCCTTCGAAGTTCGCGGTCGAGTACACCTCGGATCTCGAGCGCGTGGACGAGGCGACGTGGCAGCCGACGGTCTACGATCCGAAGCCGGACATCATGGACCAGTGGGGCTCGGGCATCGGCGGACCGCACGCGATGCCGCGTCCCGAGGCCGACAAGGGATTGCATCAGGCGCCGCCCGTCTGAACCCGGGCGGCCGGTCGAGCCGCTCCGCGGGGTCTGCCCGGAGCGGCGCTCCGGGCGCTGCAGGCCGTCAGGCCGAGCCCACCTGGTTCGCCGCGTCCTGCAGCACCTTGCGGAACCACACCGTTCCCGGATCCGCATCGAAATAGCGGTGCCACTGCACCGCCTCGGTCACGCGCGGCAGCTCGAAGGGGGGCTCAATCACACGCAGCGGCAGATAGCGGGCGTAGAACCGGGCCAGCCGGCGGTGCACCGTGGCGATACGACGCGTGCCGACGACACATTGCGGAATCGCGTTGAAGCTCAGGGCCACGACCTCGATGCGTCGTGCGATGCCGCGCCGGGTGAGGAACCACTCGTCGATCGCCTGCGCGCGTCCGCGGCTGAACTGCTGCACGACGTGGCCCATCTCGAGGTACTGCTCGGTCGTGATGGAATCGCCGACCAGCGGGTTGTCCTTCCACACGATGCACGCGTAGTCGTCCTCGAACAGCACCTCGCGCGGATGACCTTCGGCGAGGTACTCCTGCGGCATGATGAGGAAGTCGATGTCGCCGCGCTCGAGGTACTCGGTCGGCTGCTCGGTGAGGTTGTTCGAGAGCACTTCCACGCGCACGCCGGGCGCGAGGCGCTCGAGGCGCGGCAGCACCTCGGTCATGAGCACCGTCGAGCAGTAATCGGACATCATCAGCGAGAACTTGCGCGTCGACGTCGCCGGATCGAAACCGGGCTTGGTTTCGACGGTCGCCTTGATCTTGAGCAGGATCTCCCGCACCTGCGGCGCGAGAGTCTCCGCGAGCGGCGTCGGCACCATGCGCCGGCCCATCTGCACGAGCAGCTCGTCACCGAAGTACTCGCGCAGCCGGGCGAGCGCGCCGCTCATCGCCGACTGAGTGAGGAATACGCGCTTGCCGGCCTCGGTGATGTTGCGCTCCGTGAGGAGCGCATCGAGTGCGACAAGCAGATTCAGATCGAGGTGACGATAGTGCATCACGTCGCTCCGGCGATCGGTGACCCCCCAAGTGTAGTTCGAAACGGGCGCCGCGGCGGGCGTTGCCCCACCGCGCGGAAGCGCTCAGAAGGCGAGGCCCAGCAGCCGCACGGCGTTCCCGCCGAGGATCTTCTCGCGGTCCTCATCCGGCAGGTGCGCGAGGAATCCCACCGGATCGGGTTCGGCCATGTCGAAGGGGTAGTCGCTTCCGGCGAGCAGGTGATCCGCGCCGTAGGTCTGCACCAGAAAGTCGAGGTGCCTGCGGTCGTACACCACGGTGTCGAAATACAGCCGGCGCAGGTACTCGCTCGGCGGGCGAGTGATGTGCTGCCGGCAGTCGCTGCGCGCACGCCAGGCGTGATCCAGCCGACCCCAGTACGACGGCAGGAAACCTCCACCGTGAGCGACGCAGAGCTTGAGCCCCGGGTGCGCGTCGAGCACGCCGCCGAAGATCAGGTGCGCGACCGCGATGGCGGATTCGAGCGGATTGCCGATCAGGTTGTTGAGATAGTGCTCGGAGAGGCGCTGGCCGTGCGTGAAGCCGAGCGGATGGAGGAAGAGCAGCACGCCCATCTCTTCCGCCGCCGCGAAGAACGGACGGAACGTGCTCTCCGCGAGCTCCCGTCCGGCGACGTTGGAGGAGATCTCGATGCCGCGCAGTCCGAGCTCGTTCACGCACCGCTTCATCTCGGCGATCGCGAGCTCCGGCGCCTGCAGCGGCACGGTCCCCATCCCGACGAACCGTTCCGGATGGCGCGCGACGGCCGCCGCGATGCCGTCGTTGACGATGCGGGAGGCCTCGCGCCCGAGATCAGGTTCCGCGAAGTAGTAGAACTGCGTGGGCAGCGGCGAGATGACCTGCACGTCGATGCCGAGCAGGTCCATGTCGGCGAGACGCTCGTCGATCACGTCGAGCTTGCGGCCGATCTGTCTGAACTGCTGGCGATTGGCTTCCTCCGTGGCCGGGGAGCTGAACGTGTGGATGGAAACCTGACCGGCCATGTGGGGACGCATCAGCTCGTCGGCGGCGGGAACGCCGAGATGGCAGTGGATGTCGACGACGACGGTCCTGCCGTTGCGCTTCGCCGTCTGCAGCCCCGTACCGCCTCGCGGCTCGGCCCCTGCAGGGACGCACTTGAAGAGTCGACTCATGTGCACGGAACCTCGTCTGTGGCTCGCAGGCAGCTCCAGAGAAACCGGGCGCGGCGCACGGCCGCGGAGGGGGCGATTCTCCGTGTGAAAGGCGTCCCGACGGAAATGACTCGTGCCGGTAGCTCGCATCGGCCCCGCCGATGGATCGCACGGCTTACGGCGATGGAAGAGCGGCGTCGGCTGCCGGAATGCCGCGTTCAGCGGGGGCGATGCGCTCGGTGAGTGCGCGGAGTTCCCGCCGCACAGGCGCCGCAGCCGTGCGTCAGCTCTTCCTGGAGCTTGCGCCGCACGCGTCCCAGAAGGCCCGTCCCGTGCCGCGCCTGCGGGGAGAGGCGGTCGATGAGCCTGAGCCGCTGCCGCACCGGCAGCAGCCGCCAGATGCTGAACGACGCCGCCGCAGCGACGATCACCGCGACGACGACGATCTCGAGCAGCTCCATGATGATCACCCCGCGCCCAGCAGGACCGCCGCGCGGTACGTCACGAACGACGCCAGATAGGCGAGCGCGAACAGGTAGGCGGCCATGATGAGCGGATAGCGCCAGGCATTCGTCTCACGCCGCACGACCGCCAGGGTGGACAGACACTGTGGCGCGAAGACGTACCACGCGAGGAGCGACAGCCCCGTCGCCAGCGTCCAGTCGTTCGCGATGAGCGGCGCGAGCGCACCGCTCACGTCCTCGTCCGTGCCCGACATCGCGTACACCGTCCCGAGCGCCGCGACGGCGACCTCGCGCGCGGCAAGTCCCGGCACGAGCGCGATGGAGATCTGCCAGTTGAAGCCGACCGGCGCGAACAGGACCTCGAGCGCGCGCCCGAGCATTCCCGCGAAGCTGTACTGGATGGCCGGCCCCGTCGCATCCGGCGGCGGCGCCGGGAAGCTCGCGAGGAACCACAGCACGATCATCAGCGAGAGGATGATCGTGCCGACACGCGAGAGGAATATGCGCGCCCGCTCCCAGAGGCCGATCAGGAGGTTCTGCAGGTTGGGCCACCTGTACTCGGGCAGCTCGAGGAGCAGCGGCGTGTACTCGCCGCGCATGGTCGTGCGCTTGAGCACGAAGGCCACGAGCATGGCGCCGATCACACCGGAGCAGTACAGGGCGAAGAGCACCAGCCCCTGCAGATTGAAGATGCCCACCGACTCGCGCGGAATGAACGCACCGATGAGGAGCGCATAGACGGGCAGACGCGCCGAGCAGGTCATGAGCGGCGCGATCATGATGGTGGCGATGCGATCGCGCTCCGACGGAATGGTGCGCGTCGCCATGATGCCGGGAACGGCACACGCGAAGCTCGAGAGCAGCGGAATGAACGCGCGTCCGGAGAGGCCGACCTTGCCCATGAGCCGGTCGAGCAGGAAGGCCGCGCGCGGCAGGTAGCCCGAGTCCTCGAGCGCGAGGATGAACAGGAACAGGATCAGGATCTGCGGCAGGAACACGAGCACGCTGCCGACGCCCGCGATGATGCCGTCGAGCAGGAGGCTGCGCAGAAGCCCATCGGGCATCGCGCCGCCGATCCATTCGCCGAGAGCCGCGACGCCGGCATCGATGGCGTCCATCGGAGCGGCGGCCCAGCTGAACACCGCCTGGAACATCAGGAACAGCACGATCGCGAGCAGGATCGGACCGCTCACGGGATTCAGCACGAGCGCATCGAGCTTCGCGAGGAACGCGACGCGCGGCGGCACGCGGTAGCCGATCTCCTCGAGGATGCGGCGCACTTCGCGCTGCATGGCCTCGATCTCGGACGGCGTCGGCGGCTTGAGGTCCACCGTGCGCGGTGCCTGCTGCGCGTGCTCGGGATGGAAACGGTCTATCGCTTCCACGAGCTCGCGCTCGCCGCCCGCGCGCACCGCGACCGTCTCGATCACGGGTACGCCGAGCGCGCGCTCGAGCGCCGCGCGGTCGACGCGGTAGCCGCGCTCGCGGGCGATGTCGCTCATGTTGAGCGCGACGATCATCGGCCGGCCGATGCGCTTGAGCTCGAGGACGAGGCGGAGGTTGAGCCGCAGGTTCGTCGCGTCGACCACACAGACGAGCAGGTCCGGCGGCGGCTCGGTCGCATGGCGGCCGAGCACCACGTCGCGGGCGATGGCCTCGTCGAGCGTCGCCGCGTCCAGGCTGTAGGCGCCCGGCAGGTCGAGGACGCGGTACGTCCTGCCCGTGTGCGGACCGACGAAGCGGCCTTCCTTGCGTTCGACGGTGACCCCGGGGTAGTTCGCGACCTTCTGGCGGCTGCCCGTCAGGCGGTTGAAGAGCGCAGTCTTGCCGCAGTTCGGCACGCCGATGAGCGAGACGCTCAGGCCGGATGCGGCGGCGGGCGCGTTCATGACCCTTTCTTCAGGTGAGCTCGACCCAGACCGTTTCCGCCTCCCGGCGCCTCAGCGCGAGCGTCGTCTGTCCGACCCTGACCACGAAGGGATCGCGGCCGGGCCGCGTTTCGGCAAGGATCTCGATCTGCTCACCGTTCACGAAGCCGAGCTCCATGAGGCGCCGCTCGAGCGGGCTCACGGTCCCCGAGAGCGACCCGACTCGCACCACGACTCCGCGCGCGCCGGGGTGCAGCGTGCTGAGGCTGACGGCCTCGGCGGGGAGAGGAGTCGTAAGTGAAGGAACGGCAACGGCATTCATGCCCGGAGTATCGTTGAGAACGGTTCGCATTTGCAACTAGCGCCCGGCTTCCTGGGACACCCGTACCGTCCGGGCCTGAAGCAGCAGGGGCCGGAGGTACCGTCCGGTGTAGGAACGCTCGTTCTCGGCCACTTCCTCCGGGGTGCCGCAGGCGATGATCTCGCCTCCGCCGCTGCCCCCTTCGGGCCCGAGGTCGATCAGCCAGTCCGCCGTCTTGATGACGTCGAGGTTGTGCTCGATCACGACGATCGTGTTGCCCTCGTCGCGCAGCCGGTGCAGCACGTCGAGGAGCTGCGCCACGTCGTGGAAGTGCAGGCCCGTGGTGGGCTCGTCGAGGATGTAGAGCGTGCGGCCGGTCGAGCGCTTCGCGAGCTCGCGGGCGAGCTTCACGCGCTGCGCCTCGCCGCCCGAGAGCGTCGTCGCGTTCTGCCCGAGGCGGATGTAGGAGAGCCCCACGTCGACGAGGGTCTGGAGCTTGCCCGCGACCGCCGGCACGTTCTGGAAGAAGCGCAGCGCCTCCTCCACGGTCATCTCGAGCACCTCGTGGATGTTCTTGCCGCGGTAGCGGATCTCGAGCGTCTCGCGGTTGTAGCGCTGCCCCCGGCACACGTCGCACGGCACGTAGACGTCGGGCAGGAAGTGCATCTCCACCTTGATGAGCCCGTCGCCCTGGCACGCCTCGCAGCGGCCGCCCTTGACGTTGAAGCTGAAGCGGCCGGCGTCGTAGCCGCGTGCGCGCGCCTCGGGCACCGCGGCGAAGAGCTCGCGCAGCGGCGTGAAGAGCCCGGTGTAGGTCGCGGGATTCGAGCGCGGCGTGCGGCCGATGGGACTCTGATCGATGTCGATGACGCGATCGACGTTCTCGAGTCCCTCGATCGCGGTGCATGGCGCCGGATCGGCGCTCGCGCCGTTCAGGCGCGCGACGGCGTGCGCGAAGAGCGTGTCGATGACGAGGGTCGACTTGCCCGAGCCCGACACACCGGTGACGCAGGTGAAGAGCCCCACCGGAATCTCCGCCGTCACGTTCTTCAGATTGTTGCCCGTCGCGCCGACGATGCGGATCGCGCGTCCGCGCACGGGCGGCGTGCGCTTCCGGGGCACGGGGATCGATCGCCGTCCGCTCAGATACTGGCCGGTGAGCGACGCGGGATTCGCCTGGATATCGGCCGGAGTGCCCTGCGCGACGACCTGTCCGCCGTGCGCACCGGCTCCGGGGCCGAGATCCACCACGTGATCGGCGGCGAGGATCGCTTCCTCGTCGTGCTCGACGACGATCACCGTGTTGCCGATGTCGCGCAGCGCCCTGAGCGTGCCGAGGAGCCGCTGGTTGTCGCGCTGGTGCAGACCGATCGAGGGCTCGTCGAGGATGTACATGACGCCCGTGAGCCCCGAGCCGATCTGGCTCGCGAGGCGGATGCGCTGCGCCTCACCGCCCGAGAGCGTCTCGGCGCTGCGGTCGAGCGTGAGATAGTCGAGCCCCACGTCGACGAGGAAGCGCAGGCGCTCGGCCACGTCGTGCACGATCTTCGCGGCCACCTCGCCGCGCCAGCCGGGAAGCTCGAGACCCGTGAAGAAGGCGAGGGCGGCACCGACGGTGAGGCGCGTGATGTCGGGCAGGCTCCGCTCGGCGACGAACACGTGGCGCGCGGTGCGGTTGAGCCGGGTTCCGCCGCACTCGGGGCAGGCGCGCACGCCGAGGTACTTCGCGAGCTCCTCGCGCACCGTCGGTGATTCTGTCTCACGGTAGCGCCGCTCCATGTTCGGCAGGATGCCTTCGAAGGGATGGCGCTTGCGCACCGTGCGCCCGTGCCCTTCGCTGTAGCGGAACTCGATCACTTCCTCGCCGCTGCCGTAGAGCAGAACGTTCTGCACCTTCTCGGGCAGCTCGGTCCACGGCGTCTCGATGTCGAAGCGGTAGTGCTTCGCGAGCGACTGGATGAGCTGGAAGTAGTAGGCGTTGCGCCGGTCCCAGCCGCGGATCGCGCCGCTCGCGAGCGACAGGTTCGGGTGCGTCACCACGCGCTGCGGGTCGAAGAACTCCTTGTACCCGAGCCCGTCGCACACGGGACAGGCGCCGGCGGGGTTGTTGAACGAGAACAGCTTGGGCTCGAGCGGCGGCACGCTGTAGCCGCACACCGGACAGGCATGGCGGCTCGAGAACACGAGCTCCTCGTGTTCGGGCTCGTCGAGGAAGGTGAGCCGCGCGAGACCGCCGGAGAGCCGCAGCGCCGTCTCGAAGGATTCGGCGAGGCGCTGCGACACGTCGGGCCGGATGCGCAGCCGGTCGACCACGGCCTCGATCGTGTGCTTGCGCTTCGGGTCGAGGTCGGGCAGGGCGTCGAGCTCGTGGATGCGTCCGTCGATGCGCACGCGCACGAATCCCTGCGCCGTGAGGTCCTCGAGCACGGCCGCGTGCTCGCCCTTGCGCTCGGCGACGAGCGGAGCCAGGAGCGCGACCGCCGCGCCTTCGGGGAGCTTCAGCACCTGGTCGACCATCTGGCTCACGGTCTGCGCGGCGAGATCGATGCCGTGCTCGGGACAGCGCGGCACGCCGGCGCGTGCGAAGAGCAGGCGCAGGTAGTCGTAGATCTCGGTGACCGTGCCGACGGTCGAGCGCGGGTTGTGGGAGGTCGCCTTCTGCTCGATGGCGATCGCCGGCGAGAGCCCCTCGATGGAGTCCACGTCGGGCTTCTCCATCACCGAGAGGAACTGCCGCGCATACGCCGACAGCGATTCGACGTAGCGGCGCTGACCTTCGGCGTACAGCGTGTCGAAGGCGAGCGAGGACTTCCCGGAGCCCGACAGGCCGGTGATCACGATCAGCCGGTTGCGTGGCAGATCGAGATCGACGTTCTTCAGGTTGTGCGTCCGCGCCCCGCGGATGCGTATGAGCTGCATCGGCCCGCGAAAGCCCCGTGCGAGGGAGAATCACGAAGTCTAGCCGCCCGCGGCCGTCGTGCAGAAGCCGCACCGGAATCCGAGGAGCAGGGGCCACGCGCGGGGCGCGCCGGTGAAGAAACGGCGCGAAGATGCGCCGAAGCGCGATTCGCGCTCGTGGAGGGGGAGGTCTACAATAGCGACCAGCGATCTCCTCACGAAGACGAAGGACGGAGTGCCATGGCGCGCGGCGTGAACAAAGTCATTCTGGTCGGCCACCTCGGGGCGGATCCCGAGACGCGCGCCATGCCCTCGGGCATGACGGTCGCCAACCTCCGCGTCGCCACGAGCGAGACGTGGCGCGACAAGCAGAGCGGCGAGATGAAGGAACAGACCGAGTGGCACAACGTCGTGCTCTTCGGCCGGCTCGGTGAGATCGCGGGGGAGTACCTGCGCAAGGGCTCCCAGGTGTACATCGAAGGCCGGCTCCGCACGCGCAAGTGGCAGGACAAGAACGGCAACGACCGTTACACCACCGAGATCGTGGCGAGCGACATGCAGATGCTGGGCGGCGCCCGCGGCGGGGCAGGGAGCTTCGAGCCGCGTGAGCGCGCCGACCGCCCCGAGCCCGTCAGCACCAGCACCGAGCAGGATGAGTTCGACGACGACATCCCGTTCTGAAGAGGCCTGGCGGCAGGACTTCCGCCCAAGTCCAAGTTGTTGATGCTATTGGAATTTCGGCCAAGGCCGAGCTCCCGGCGGCCGGATGCGGCCCTGCGCCGTGCGCCGCCTCCCCGCACCCCGTAGAATTCCTCGTCCATGCCCGGTCGTTACTACATCAAGACCTTCGGCTGCCAGATGAACGAGTACGACTCCGCCCGGATGGCGGACGTGCTCCAGGCGGCCGATGGACTCACGCCCACCGACGACCCGTCAGAGGCGGACGTGCTCATCATGAACACCTGCTCGGTGCGCGAGAAGGCGCAGGAGAAGGTGTTCTCGCTGCTCGGCGAGTGGCGCCGGATCAAGGCGCGCAGGCCTCACGTGCTGATCGGCGTGGGCGGCTGCGTCGCGAGCCAGGAAGGCGAGGCGATCACCGAGCGCGCGCCGTTCGTCGACCTCGTCTTCGGTCCGCAGACGGTGCACCGCCTGCCGGAGATGATCGCGGAGCTGCGGCGGACGGGGCGTCCCGTCATCGACGTGAGCTTCCCGGAGATCGAGAAGTTCGACAATCTGCCGGCGCCGCGCGCGGAAGGCGCGACCGCGTTCGTGTCGATCATGGAAGGCTGCAGCAAGTACTGCACGTTCTGCATCGTGCCGTACACGCGCGGTGACGAGGTGAGCAGACCGTTCGAGTCCGTCATGGAGGAGATCCGTACGCTCGCCGCGCAGGGCGTGCGCGAGGTGACGCTGCTCGGCCAGAACGTCAATGCCTACGCCGGTGCGATGGAAGACGGTGTCACCGTGGATCTCGCCACGCTCATCCATCACGTGGCCGAGGTTCCGGGGATCGAGCGCATCCGCTTCACGACGTCGCACCCCATCGAGTTCGGCGACAGCCTGATCGAGGCCTTCGCCAGCGTGCCGAAGCTCGCGAACCATCTGCACCTGCCGGTGCAGAGCGGCTCGGACCGCATTCTCGCGCTCATGAAGCGCGGCTACACCGCCCTTGAATTCAAGGACAAGATCCGCAGATTGCGGGCGGTACGCCCCGACATCAGCATCTCCTCGGACTTCATCGTGGGCTTTCCGGGCGAGAGCGAGCGCGACTTCGAAGCGACGCTCAAGCTCGTGCGCGACGTGAACTTCGACCAGTCGTTCAGCTTCATCTACAGCCGGCGGCCGGGTACACCGGCCGCTTCGCTCCCGGACGATGTTCCGTACGAGGTCAAGCAGCAGCGCCTCAAGCGCCTGCAGGACCAGCTCGAGGAGCAGGCGCGCGCCATCAGCGCACGCATGGTCGGGACGGTGCAGCGGGTGCTGGTCGAGCGTCCGGCGAAGAAGGATTCACGCGAGCTCGCCGGACGTACGGAGAACAATCGCTGGGTCAATTTCGCCGGACCGCGCTCGCTGATCGGCCACTTCGCCGACGTGGTGATCACCGAAGCGCTGCCGCACAGTCTGCGAGGCCGCCTGCTGACCGATGGCGCACACGACTCACACGTTCCTCCGCGCGCGGAGCGCGCGGCGGCGACCGGTTGATACGAACCGCAATTCAGTGGCATCCCCTACGACTGCGACCACACGCGAATTCGATCTCGAGCCTGCCGACAACGTACGGCTCGCCAATCTCTGCGGACCGCTCGACGAGAACCTGCGCCTGCTCGAGTCGCGTCTGCAGGTCGAGATCCGCCGGCGCGGCGACACCTTCCAGGTGATCGGCGAGCAGGCCGAGAGCGCCGAGGAGACGCTCCGTGAGCTCTTCGAGCTGGCGCGGCGCGAGCAGGTGACGCCGGAGCGTGTGCACCTGGTGCTGCGCGAGCGCGAAGCGGGCCCTGCGCCCGCGAACACGCCTCACGAGGAGCACTCGGTGCGCGTCCTGCGCGGCAGCATCCGCGCGCGCGGTGCGCACCAGCGCCAGTATCTCGCTCAGATCCGCGACAGTGACCTCACGTTCGGCATCGGCCCCGCCGGCACCGGCAAGACGTATCTCGCCGTCGCCTGTGCGGTCGAAGCGCTGCAGGCCCAGCGCGTGCGGCGCATCGTGCTCGTGCGCCCTGCCGTCGAGGCCGGCGAGCGACTCGGCTTCCTGCCGGGTGACATGGCGCAGAAGGTCGACCCGTACCTGCGGCCGATGTACGACGCTCTGTACGAGATGATCGGCTTCGACCGCGTGGCGCGCTTCATCGAGCGCAACGTCATCGAGATCGCGCCGCTCGCGTTCATGCGCGGCCGCACGCTCAACGACGCCTTCATCATCCTCGACGAGGCGCAGAACACCACGATCGAGCAGATGAAGATGTTCCTCACGCGCATCGGCTTCGGCGCCAAGGCGGTGGTGACGGGCGACGTCACGCAGACGGACCTGCCGGCGGGCCGTCAGTCGGGACTGCGTCACGTCATCGACGTGCTGCGCTCGGTCGAGGGCGTTTCGTTCACGTTCTTCGATGCGCAGGATGTCGTGCGCCATCCGCTGGTGCAGCGCATCGTGCAGGCCTACGAGGCGTCGCAGGGCAGCTCGCAATGAAGGAACCGCACCCTAGCAGTCCCCCTTCGTCCGCCCCGCGGGCACCCTCCTCCCTCTCCGGCGGGAGAAGGGCAGGGGCGAAGGGGGAGCAGCTCCGGGTCGATGTGATCCGTCGCGTACGCGCCTGGGCGCCGTCCGCGAGAACGATTTCCCGGTGGGCCGCTGCCGCCCTCGGGCGGCGTGCGCGCGGCGCCGAGCTCGCCGTGCGCGTCGTGGGGCCGGCCGAGAGCCGGCGTCTCAATGCCCGCTTCCGCGGCCGCGACAAGCCGACGAACGTGCTTTCCTTCCCCGGCCCGCTCCTGCCCGTTCCGGCGCGCGGTGTGGCGCTCCCGCTCGGCGATCTCGTCATCTGTCCGAAGGTGCTCGAAACCGAAGCACGCGAGCAGGGCAAGACGCTGCGCGCGCACTGGGCGCACCTCGTCGTGCACGGCGTGCTGCATCTCGTCGGTTACGACCACGAGCGCGAGGCCGACGCGCGCCGCATGGAACGGCGCGAGATCGACGTGCTGCGGCGGCTCGGTTTCCCCAATCCCTACCGCAGCGCCTGAAGGCGACTGGCAATGAAAGAGACGAACGCAACCGGACGCTGGATCAGACGCCTCACGCAGACCCTGTCGGGTGAGCCTCAGGACCGCGAGGATCTGCTGAGGGAGCTGCGCGAAGCGGCGGAACGCGGCGTCATCGACGCGGATGCGCTCGCGATGCTCGAGGGTGTGCTCGAGGTGGCCGATCTGCAGGTGCGCGACATCATGATTCCGCGCGCGCAGATGGTGTTCCTGCGGCGCGACGATCCGCCGTCGAAGATCCTGCCGGTCGTGGTGGAATCCGGGCATTCACGTTTCCCGGTGAAGGACGAGGACCGCGACGACATCGTCGGCATCCTGCTCGCCAAGGATCTGCTCCGGTATTTCGCGCAGGCGAAGGGCGACGGCCGCGGCCAGGTCGAGCGTTTCGACATCCGCGAGTACATGCGTCCCGCGGTGTTCGTGCCCGAGTCGAAGCGGCTCAACGTCCTGCTCAAGGAATTCCGCCGCAACCGCAATCACATGGCGATCGTCGTCGACGAGTACGGCGGCGTGTCGGGGCTCGTGACGATAGAGGACGTGATCGAGCAGATCGTGGGCGAGATCGACGACGAGTACGACGTCGAGGAGGATCTCACGATCCGCCGCGAGGGCGAGCGGCAGTTCGCGGTGCGCGGCTTCACGCGCATCGAGGAGTTCAACGAGTACTTCGGCACGAACTTCCCGGACGAGGAATTCGACACCATCGCCGGGCTCATCATGAAGGAGCTCGGCCGGCTCCCGCGCCGCGGAGAGTCGGTCACGCTCGACGGCTTCGAGTTCCGCGTCGTGCGCGCGGACCGGCGCCGTATCGACATGGTGCGCGTGATCTCGCCGCGCGACATCGTGCCGCCCGAGGAGCGTGCGTCGAGTGAGCCCTGAGCCGCGCTCCGCAGCGGCTGCCGGCAGCGACGGCGCCGTTTCCGGACGGCGGGCCTTCCCGATGGTCGGCGCGCTCGCGAACGCGCGCGTGCGCATCGCGCTCGCATTCGTCGCCGGAGCGCTGCTCTCCTGTGCTTTCGCACCGTTGGGCTGGTGGCCGCTCGCGATTCTCTGTCCGGCGGCGCTGATTCTCCTGTGGCAGGACGCATCGCCGCGCCACGCCGCGGCGCTCGGCTTCTGGTTCAACGCCGGGACGTTCGCCGCGGGCACCTACTGGCTCTACATCAGCATTCACGTCTTCGGCCAGGCGCCGCTCTGGATCGCCGTGCCTCTCATGCTCGGGCTCGTCGCGATCATGGGCGTGTATCACGCGGGGCTCGGTTACGCGGTCGCGCGCTGGCTGCCGCGCGACGGCGCGCTGCGCTGGATGGTCGGCATTCCCGCCGCGTGGCTGCTCGTCGAGTGGTGGCGCGGCTGGTTCCTCTCCGGATTCTCCTGGCTGTCCCTCGGCTACTCGCAGACCGACACACCGCTCGCAGGCTTCGCGCCGGTGCTCGGCGTGTACGGCATCAGCGCAGTGCTGCTCGCGGGTGCGGGAGCGCTCGTCACCCTCGCGTTCGGATCGCGGCGCGCGCGCATCGCGTCGCTTGCCGTGCTGGTGCTGCCCTGGCTCGCGGGCGCGGGGCTTCAGCGCATCGAATGGACGCGGCCGTCGGGCCCGCCCGTCGCCGTCGCGATCGTGCAGGGCGCGATTCCGCAGGATCTCAAGTGGATCGAGGAGAACCGTGACGCGACGCTGCGCCTCTACCGCGATCTGACGCTTCAGGCGCTCGGTGTGCCGCTCATCGTCTGGCCGGAGTCCGCGCCGCCCGATCTCGCGAACAATCTCGTCGACTATCTGGGCGATCTGTACCGCGAGGCGCGCGGGCGAGGCTCGTCACTCGTGCTCGGCGTCGTGCGCGCCTCGGACGACATGCGGCGGTATTACAACTCCGTGCTGAGCCTGGGCGACGAGGTGGCGTGGTACGACAAGCATCACCTCGTCCCGTTCGCGGAGTTCTTTCCCGTGCCCGACTTCGTGCGCAACTGGCTGCGCCTGATGAGCCTGCCCTACGCGGACTTCGAGCGCGGCGAGGCGTACCAGCCTCCGTTCGAGGTGGCAGGCTTGAAGCTCGCGGCTTCCATCTGCTACGAAGACGCTTACGGCAGCTCGCAGCTTCCGGCGCTGCGGACGGCGGACGTGCTCGTGAACGTGACGAACGACGCCTGGTTCGGCCGTTCGACCGCCCGCCACCAGCACTTCCAGATCGCGCGCATGCGCGCGATCGAAGCGGGGCGCTTCCTGCTGCGTGCCGCGAACGACGGCATCTCGGCGGTCATCGGACCGAAGGGCGAAGTCGTCGCGCGCGCGCCGGAATACGAGCCGCACGTGCTGCGTGCGACCGTCACGCCGCGACGCGGATTGCCGCCGTACGCCTGTGTCGGCAACTGGGCGATCGTGCTCGCATCCGTCGTCGCGCTCGCCGTGGCCGGTCTGCGCGGCCGTTCCGGAGCGTTCCTGCCGCGGCGCCGACGGCGCGAAGCCGCGCGCCAACGGGTACGGCGAATGCTGGTTCATGAGACGTAATCCGCTTCCTTCCGGGCGTGAATGGGGTGGAACCCGGCGCCCCGGGCCCTTGTCTATGCCGTGAATCCATTGCATCGGGAGATGTGCATGAGATCTCCGCATCCGGTCCGACGGACCGTTTCGGTGCTTTCCGTACTGGTTGCCCTGGCCGCGTGCACGGGTGACTCCAACGCCCAGACGGACACGAGCAGCCGGCCCAACGCGGCCGTGCAGCAGGCGCCGCAGCAGCAGGTCCCCGCCGCTTCCGCATCGCAGGCACGAACGGTAGCGCTGCCTGATTTCGCACCTCTGGTCGAGCAGGTGGGACCGGCCGTCGTCAACGTGGAAGTCATCGGTGAAACGCCCACCACGTCGGGTATTCCGGGCCTTTCGCCGAACGATCCGTTCTACGAATTCTTCCGCCGCTTCGGGATTCCCGCGCCGGGACAGGGGCCTCAGGGGAGCGTTCCGCCGCCGCGCGGCGCAGGCTCCGGCTTCATCGTGAGCCCCGACGGCTACATCCTCACGAATGCGCACGTCGTCGATCGCGCCGCGCAGGTGACCGTGAAGCTCACGGACCGGCGCGAGTTCGTCGCCAAGGTCGTCGGCGTCGACACGCGCAGCGACGTCGCGGTCATCAAGATCGACGCGGAGAATCTGCCGACGGTCCGCATCGGCAACGCGTCCGAGCTGCGTCCGGGCGAATGGGTGCTCGCGATCGGCTCGCCGTTCGGGCTCGAGAACAGTGCGACCGCGGGCATCGTCAGCGCGACGTCGCGCACCGTGCCGGTGGAGCAGTCGAGCTACGTGCCCTTCATTCAGACGGACGTCGCGGTCAATCCCGGAAACTCCGGCGGACCGCTCATCAACATGCGCGGCGAGGTCGTCGGCATCAACTCGATGATCTTCAGCCGCACGGGCGGCTACATGGGCGTCTCGTTCGCGATTCCCATCGACGTCGCGATGGACGTGCGCGAGCAGCTCATCTCCCAGGGTTACGTGACGCGCGGCCGCATCGGCGTGCAGATCCAGGAAGTGAACGCGCAGTTCGCGAAGTCCTTCGGACTCGACCGGCCGCGCGGTGCGCTGGTCGGCTCGGTCGAGAAGGGCGGACCTGCGGACAAGGCGGGCGTGCAGCCGGGTGACGTGATACTCGCGGTGAACGGCCGCAACGTCGAGACGTCGTCCGAGCTGCCCGGGATCATCATGCGCATGAAGCCGGGTACCACGGCGAAGCTCACCGTCTGGCGCAACGGCAAACCGGTGGACCTCAACGTGCAGATCGCGCAGCTCGAGGAGCCGAATCAGCAGCGTGTTTCCGCGCGCGACGGCGCCGGCGGCGGCAACGAGACGGCGGCTCGCCTGGGTCTCACGGTGCGCCAGCTCACGCCGCAGGAGAAGCAGCAGCTCGAGACGGAAGGCAACCTCGTCGTCGCGCAGGTGAGCGGCGGTCCCGCGCTCGCGGCGGGCATCCGGCCCGGCGACGTCATCCTCGGGGTCGCCGCGAACGGCCGTACGAGCCGTGTGAACACCGTGCAGGAGCTCGCCGAGGCGACGAAGAAGGCCGGCGACGCCATGGCGCTGCTCATCCAGCGCGGCGACACGCAGATCTTCATACCGCTGCGCCTCGGCTGATCGGCGCTCATCCCCCTCCGGCAGGCCCTCTCCCCGCTTTCCCCGGGGAGAGGGTCGCCAGACCCCTCCCGTCAGACACTCTGCTGCGTGTCCGCAGGACGCGGCGCCCCTGCCGGGGCGCGGCGGGTGAGGGCACGCTCGGGCTTCGTGTATCCTTCAGCGCTTCACCGATCGCCCGAGATTCCAGCCCTTTCGATGGACGAGATCTACGACCCGGCGGCCGTCGAGCGTGCCGCGCAGGAGCACTGGGAGCGCCTTCGCGCCTTCGAGGTACGCGAGGATCCCTCGCGCCCGAAGTACTACTGCCTTTCGATGTTTCCGTACCCCTCCGGCCGCTGCCACATGGGGCACGTGCGCAACTACACGATCGGCGACGTGATCACGCGCTTCATGCGCATGCAGGGGTACAACGTCCTGCAGCCCATGGGCTGGGATGCCTTCGGCCTGCCCGCCGAGAACGCGGCGATGCAGAACGGCGTGCCGCCGGCGAAGTGGACGTACGACAACATCGCGTACATGAAGATGCAGCTCAGGTCGCTGGGCCTCGCCCTCGACTGGAGCCGCGAGCTCGCCACCTGCGATCCGCGCTACTACCGCTGGAACCAGTGGCTGTTCCTGCGCATGCTCGAGCGCGGCATCGCCTACAAGAAGACGGGCGTCGTCAACTGGGATCCGGTCGATCAGACCGTGCTCGCGAACGAGCAGGTCATCGACGGCCGCGGCTGGCGCACCGGCGCGCTCATCGAGAAGCGCGAGATCCCGATGTACTACCTGCGCATCACGGCCTACGCGGACGAGCTGCTCGAAGGGCTCGATTCGCTTCCCGGCTGGCCCGAGCGCGTCAAGCTCATGCAGGCGAACTGGATCGGGCGCAGCGAGGGCTGTGAGATCGCGTTCCCCTACGCACCGGACACGCGCGACGCGCTGCGCAGCGACGGCGTGCTCAAGGTCTTCACCACGCGCGCGGACACGCTCTTCGGCGTGACCTTCATGGCGGTCGCCGCCGAGCATCCGATCGCAGCCGCCGCGGCCGCGCGCAATCCCGAGATCGCCGCGTTCGTCGAGGAATGCCGGCGCGGCAGCGTGATGGAGGCGGACCTCGCGACGCAGGAGAAGAAGGGCAAGCCCACGGGGCTGCACGTGCTGCATCCGTTCACGGGCGAGCCCATCGAGGTGTGGGTCGCGAACTACGTGCTCATGACGTACGGCGAGGGCGCGGTGATGGGCGTGCCCGCGCACGACGAGCGCGACTTCGAGTTCGCGCAGAAGCATGGGCTCCGGATCCGCACCGTGGTGCGCTCGAAGACGGGCGCGTACGAAGAGGTGCGCGCGCCGTGGATCGACGCGTACGGCGAGTACGGTGTCACGGTCGACTCCGGTGAGTTCTCGGGGCTCGAGTCGCAGGCGGCCATCGACGCGATCGCCGCGGCGCTCGAGAAGAAGGGGCTCGGGCGCAAGCGCGTGCAGTTCCGCCTGCGCGACTGGGGCATCTCGCGCCAGCGCTACTGGGGCTGTCCCATTCCGATCATCCACTGCGACTCGTGCGGCGACGTGCCCGTGCCGGACGATCAGCTTCCCGTCGTGCTGCCGGAGAACCTGGTGCCGGACGGCACCGGCAATCCGCTCGCGAAGACGCCCTCGTTCTACGAGTGCACGTGCCCGAAGTGCGGCGCGAAGGCGCGCCGCGAGACGGACACGATGGACACGTTCGTCGATTCGTCGTGGTACTTCCTGCGCTACGCGTGCGCGGACGCGGAGGACGCCGCCGTCGACTCGCGCGTCGACTACTGGCTGCCCGTCGACCAGTACATCGGCGGCATCGAGCACGCGATCCTGCATCTGCTCTACTCGCGCTTCTGGACGCGCGTGATGCGCGATCTCGGGCTCGTGAAGTTCGACGAGCCGTTCAGCAACCTCCTCACGCAGGGCATGGTGCTGAACCACATCTACTCGCGTCAGCCGGCGGAAGGACGCCGCGAGTACTTCAATCCGGCCGACGTCGAGAAGATCCAGGGCGAGGACGGCAGCGTCCGCTACGTGGCGCATACGCCGGACGGCGGGACCGTCGAGGTCGAGTACGAAGGCCTCGGCACGATGTCGAAGTCGAAGAACAACGGCGTCGATCCGCAGCAGCTCGTCGAGCGCTACGGCGCCGACACCGTGCGGCTCTTCGCGATGTTCACGGCACCGCCGGAGCAGACCCTGGAGTGGTCCGACGAAGGCGTTCAGGGCGCCTATCGCTTCCTGCGTCGCCTGTGGCACGCAGTGTACGAGCACGTCTCGGCCGGACCCGCGCCTGCGCTCGATCCGGCCGCGCTCACGGCGGCACAGCGCGATCTGCGGCGCATGTCGCATCAGACGCTCGCCAAGGTGACGGACGACATCGGACGGCGGCGCACGTTCAACACCGCCATCGCCGCCGTCATGGAGCTGCTGAACGCCGTCACCCGCTTCGACGACACCACGCCGCAGGGACGCGCGGTGCGCCACGAGGCATTCGAGATCGTGACGATGGCGCTGTCGCCGATCGTGCCGCACATCTGTCACGCACTGTGGAAGGCGCTGGGTCACGACTCGAAGGCGCTCATCGACGAGCGCTGGCCGCAGCCCGATCCGGCGGCGCTCGTGCAGGACGAGATCGAGATCGTCGTGCAGGTGAACGGCAAGCTCCGCGGCCGCGTGCGCGTGCCCGTGAACGCCGACGAGGCGCGCATCCGCGAGACGGCGCTCGCCGACGAGCAGGTGCGGAAGTTCGTCGCGGACAAGCCGATCCGCAAGACGATCGTCGTGCCCGGCAAGCTCGTGAATCTCGTCGTCTGAGGCGGCATGTTCCGGCAGCTCGGTACGCAGCGCTTTCCGCGCCGCATCCGCTGCGGTGTCGCCGGTGCGGTGCTGCTGCTCGCCGTGCTGTCGGGCTGCGGGTTCCACCTCCAGGGACGCGCACCGCTCCCCGAGGTGCTCGCCGTCACGTTCATCGATGCCGAGGACCTGCAGAGCGATTTCGTACTGGGGCTGCGTCGCGCGCTTCTCGCCTCGGGCGCGCGCCTCACCGAGAATCGCAAGGAAGCGACCGCGGTCGTGCGCGTGCACACCGACGAGGTCACCGAGCGCGTGCTGTCGGTCTCCGCGCGCAATCTGCCGCGCGAGTACGAGCTCACGCACACCGTGCGCTTCTCGGTGACCGCCGGAGAGAAGTCGCTGCTCGATGAGCAGGAAGTGAGCCTCTCGCGCGACTTCAGCTTCGACGAGCGCGTGCTCCTCGCCAAGGAGGAGGAGGAAGCCATCCTGCGCGAAGCGCTGGCACGCGATCTCGTCGGCATCGTGATGCGCAGGCTCGCGAGCCTGTGAGATGACGACCCGCGCTGCGGACGTCCTCCGCCTCTCAGGGATCGACCGCGTCGACGTTGCGCACCTCCTCGCGCGCTACGGCCTCGAGCTCGCGCTCGTCGCACCGGACGAAACCATTCCCGGTTCCTACTGGGGAGATTGCGAAGCGGGACTGCGCGGCGACCGGCTGTACGCGCGGCTCGATACGCCGATCCACTCCATCCTCCACGAAGCGAGCCACTACATCTGCATGACGCCCGAGCGGCGCGTAGGTCTCGACCGCGACGCGGGCGGCGACGACGCCGAGGAAGCGGCCGTCTGTTACCTCCAGGTTCTGCTCGCGGACGAGTTGCCGCGCGTCGGCCGCGCGCGGCTCTTCGAGGACATGGACGCGTGGGGCTACAGCTTCCGGCTCGGCAGCGCGCGAGCGTGGTTCGAGCGGGACGCGGAAGACGCCCGCGCGTGGCTGCGCGGGCACGGCATCATCGACGCCTCGGACAGGCTCACCGGCCGCGCGCGCGTCTGACGCGTGACTCCGCAGGGCTCGCCGCCGCGAAGCGGTCGGTGGCCGTGACGAGCTCGTGCGTGATGCCCGGCTCGAACGCCGAGTGCCCGGCATCGGGCACGATGCGGAAGTCCGCTTCTGGCCAGGCGCGGTGCAGATCCCACGCGCTCTTCATCGGGCACACCACGTCGTAGCGTCCCTGCACGATGACGGCGGGGATGTGGCGGATGCGGCCGACGTCCTCGAGGAGCTGACCGTCCGAGCGGAAGAAGCCGCCGTTCACGAAGTAGTGGCACTCGATGCGCGCGAAGGCAGCCGCGAACGACGCGTCGTTCTGGAACTTCGCGATGTACTCGGGATTGAAGCGCAGGAAGCTGGTCGAGCCTTCCCAGATCGACCACGCGCGCGCGGCACGCGTGAGGACGTCCGGATCGGAGCTCGTGAGGCGCGCGTAGTAGGCGCGCATCATGTCGCCGCGCTCCTCGGGAGGAATCGGCTCGACGTAGTGCTCCCACAGGTCGGGATACAGCGCCGCGCAGCCGCCTGGGTTCTGGTAGAACCACTCGAGCTCCCAGCGGCGCAGCAGAAAGATGCCGCGCAGCACCAGCTCCGTCACCCGGTCGGGATGCGTCTCCGCGTAGGCGAGCGCGAGCGTCGATCCCCAAGAGCCGCCGAACACGAGCCAGCGCTCGATGCCGAGGTGCTCGCGCAGCTTCTCGATGTCCTCGACGAGATGCCAGGTCGTGTTGTCGACGAGACTCGCGTGCGGCCGGCTCCTGCCGCAGCCGCGCTGGTCGAAGAGCACGATGCGATAGCGCCGCGGATCGAAGAAGCGCCGCATGCCCGGTTCCGTGCCGCCGCCGGGTCCGCCGTGCAGGAACACCGCCGGCTTGCCATGCGGATTGCCGCACTCCTCGAAGTAGATCTCGTGCAGGTCGGAGACGCGCAAGTATCCGGTGCGATACGGCTCGATCGGCGGGTAGAGCCCGCGCAGTGCAGGCTGATTCGCCGCGCGCCTCGCGCGAGAAGTGCGTTTTCTGACCGCCATGGTGCTCTCGCTTCCGTGTCCTGCGACGGATCGTACCGCAGGTGTCCCGTCGGGCGTGCTTCAGAGCGTGAGACGGATGCCGCCCGCGACGGCGCGCCCCGGGAGCGGTGCCAGATCCTTGAGCGGCGAGACGTGGCGCCGGGCGTCCTCGTCGAGCAGGTTCTCGCCGCGCAGGAAGAGGAGCAGATCACGCGTCCCCAGCGACACGCGCCAGGAGAGATCGAGATCGACCATCGTGTATCCGTCTGTCGGCAGCTCCTCGTCGGCGACGCGATCCTGTGCGTCGTGGTACACGGCCGACAGCGATGCGGCGAAGCGGTCCCGCGCGAGCTCGAGCTGCGCGCCGGCACGAAGCGGCGGCATGCGGGGGAGGTCTCCGCCGCCGGCGAACCGGCCGCGCACGTAATCGGCCATGAGACGCGTCGCGAACGTGCCCGCGGGAGTCGCGATCTCCGGGAGATGGAGCTGCGCTTCGAAGCCGGTGAAGCGGGCGTCGCGCTGCGTGTAGCGCCACACGGGCAGTCCTTCGATTTCCTCACCCGTCGGCAGCGCCGTGATGAAGCGCGAGTGTCTGCCGTGAAACGCCGTGAGCGACATGTGCCATTCGCCCGCGTGCTTGTGCAGCCCGAGATCGAGCGTCGTGGCGCGCTCGCGGCGCAGCCCCGGATCTCCGATCTCGAAGCGCCCCGCGGCGAGGTGCGGCCCCGCCGCGAAGAGCTCGGTGGCGGTCGGATGCCGTTCCGTCGACGCGAGGTTCAGCGCGACGGAGTACTCGTCGCCGAGATCCCACACGGCGCCCGCGGAGGCGCTGAAGCTGTTGCCGTCGTATCGTGATGTTCCGCCCTCGGGTTCCGCACGAATCGACTGGTGCTCGATGCGGGCGCCGAGCTCGAGCGTCACGGGACCCAGCGCGCGCTCCTCGAAGACGAATGCACCGATGTTGCGGCTCAGGGATGCAGGCACGAAGGCTTCCTCGCCCGCCGCCACGAGATCCACTTCGCGTATCTGGACGCCTGCCGCGCCCTTCCACCCGCGCAGCGCGACGTGATCGAATGTGACGCGTGCGTCGATGCCGCGCTGATCGAACAGCGTGCCGATGTGGCCCGTCGGCTCGATCTCGCGGTGCGTGTAGTCGTTGAGCGTCGCGCGCACTCGCGCGAGCTCGATGCCGCGCACCGGCGCGTCGAGCTCCGCCTTGAAGTCGTAGCGCGTCTGACTCGCGTCGATGCGCACACCTTCGGAGTCGCCGGCCTCCGCTTCGGGCGATTCTTCATCGTGCTCGTGAACGTGACCGGCCGAGCCCGGAATTCCGTACTCCATCTCGAGCCGGCCGATGCCGATGCCTGCCATCCCGCGATTGCCGGCCCAGGAGACGCCTGCGGCGCCACCCCACGTCTCGCTCCAGGAATCGGGCAGCCGGTCGCGCGTGTCGTCGATCTCTTCGCCCTCGGCGGCCTGCCGTGCACGCAGCGCGCGCGAGGCGCCGAAACCCGGAATGGTGACGTCATCGGTCTTCCGTGCGTGCAGGTCGCCGTGGAAGGTCCACGACCCGCGGCCGCCGTCGAGCCGCGCGCCGAGCGCCCGCTCTTCGAGCGCACTGTTGCCGCGCAGCTCCGCGGCTCCGCGCAGACTTCGGTCCGCCGAGCGCTCGGGCACACGGCCCGTGACGACGTTCACGACGCCGCCCGTCGCGCCATTGCCGTAGAGCAGAGCGGCAGGCCCGCGCACGACCTCGACGCGCTCCGCCACGAGCGGATCGATCGTGACCGCGTGATCGGCCGAGATCGCTGCGACGTCGAGCGATTCGGCGCCGTCTTCGTACATCTGCACCCGCTCGCCGCCGAGGCCGCGGATCACGGGGCGGCTCGCCTGCGGACCGAAGTAGCTGCCCGTGATGCCGGGCTGGGTCGCGAGCGTCTCTCCGAGCGAGGGCGTGCGGAGGAGCACGAGCTCCTCGCCGAGCAGAACGGCGACGGGCTGCGCGGTCTCGAGCAGCGAATCGCGCAGCGGCGTCGCGTGAATGGTGATCTCGGTCAGCTCGCCGATGTCCTCGGCCGCGTGCGCGAGCGTCGCCGCGCAGCCGAGCAGGGAAATGATGAAGGCAGTGAAACGCGAATCCATGGCGTCACCCGTGAAGCAGAAGCGAAAGACCCGCGCGCGATGCGCGCGAGGCGTTCGTGTCGCGGGACGGACGGGGGTCAGACGCGGGCAGGCGGTGCCCGCGGTGGATGCGCGCGAGGACGCTCGGCGGTTGCGAAGAGGAGCGCAGCCGGACGGGCCGCGAGGAGCACGACGAGCGCGAGCCCGACGACCACGGCCGGTGCAGCGGCGGCGCCCGTCGCGCTGCCGAACTGCAGGCACAGCTCGCACTTGACGTCGTTCTGGGGAGTGCCGTTCGCGTCGTGACCGTGCGCGAGGAAGGCGGTCGAGGCGCAGAACAGCACCACGACGGCGAGCACGGCGGTGATTCTGAGACGACGCACGAAGCGCATATCCGGGAATCCGGAGATCCGGAGCGGAAGCGTATCCGGTGGCCCGGGAGGCGACAACCGCAGATAATCGCGGATCTCCATCATGAAGCTCACTCTCGACTCCTTGAGCGCGCACCTCGAGCGCCAGCTCCTCCCGGCGTACCTCGTCTCGGGCGACGAGCCGCTGCTCACGGGCGAAGCGGCCGATGCCATCCGTGCCCGCGCGCGTGCGGCGGGCTATACCGATCGCGAGGTCCACTTCATGGAGCGCGGCGCGGACTGGAACGAAGTGCGCGCGTCGTTCGACACGCTGTCGCTCTTCGCGAGCCGCAGGATCGTGGAGATCCGCCTGCCGAGCGGCAAACCGGGTGCAGCCGGAGGTGCGACGCTCGTCGAGCTCATCGAGGGCCGCCGCGACGACGTGCTGCTCCTCATCCTCACGGGCCGCCTCGACCGCGAGGCGCAGAGCGCGGACTGGGTGCGCGCGGTCGAGGCGCACGGCGCGTGGCTGCCGGTGTGGCCCGTCGAGCCCGAGCGCCTCGTCGCGTGGCTTCGCGCGCGCTGCCGCCGCCAGGGGCTCGAGCTGACCGACGAGGCACTCGAGCTCCTCGCCGAGCGCACCGAGGGCAATCTCCTCGCCGCGCATCAGGAGATCGAGAAACTGCGTCTCCTCCTCACCACGCCGCGCGCGGGCGCCGAGGAAGTGCTCGCGAGCGTGGCCGACAGCGCGCGTTTCGACGTCTTTCAGCTCGGCGATGCCCTCGTCGCCGGCGACGCCGCGCGCGCGATCCGCGTGCTCGCGGGGCTGCGTGCCGAAGGGGTCGAGCCGGTGCTCGTGCTCTGGGCCGTCGTCAAGGCGCTGCGCGACCTCTGGAGCGCGGCGAGCGGCGCGGCGCCGCCGCCCGGGCGCGGCCGTTTTCCGTCGCGTCAGAACGCCGCGCTGGAGCAGGCCCGGCGCCGCGCCTCGAGACTCGATTTCGACCGTCTGACCGCGCGAGCCTGTCTGGCGGACCGCATCATCAAGGGCCGGGCGACGGGGGACGCCTGGGACGAGATGGCGCTCCTCGCCGCCGAGCTGTGCGCACGTCCCGCATTGCCACTGCCTCGCGGTGTGCTCAAATAGGCGCCCATATGCGACCCATCGGACTCTTCGGCGGCACCTTCGACCCGATCCACCTCGGGCATCTGCGCACGGCTTTCGAGCTGTGGCAGGCGCTCAAGCTCACGGAGGTACGCTTTCTGCCCACCGGCAGCCCGCCTCATCGTGAGCCGCCGCTCGCGAGCGCCGAGCAGCGCCTGGCGATGGTGCGCGCCGCGGTGAAGGACGAGCCCGCGTTCGTGGTGGACGATCGCGAGGTCCGGCGCAGCGGTTTCTCGTACTCGGTGGACACGCTCACCGAGCTGCGCCAGGAGTTCCCGAACCGCTCACTGTGCCTGCTGCTCGGCATGGATGCGTTCATCGGCCTGCCGAACTGGCACCGCTGGCGCGAGATCTTCGATCTCGCCCACGTCGTCGTGGCGCACCGTCCGGGCTGGAAGGCGCCGACCATGGGGCCGCTCGGCGAGGTGATGGTCGACCGCGGCACGGGCAGCGTGCGCGATCTTCACGAGCAGCCCGCGGGCCGCATCTACATTCATGCCGGGACGCAGCTCGAGATCTCCTCGACGGATCTGCGTCAGCTCCTGGTGAACGGCGAGGATCCGCGCTATCTGGTGCCGGACGAGGTCCGCAGGATCATCGCCGAAACCGGATGCTATGCTCGGCGGGACCACCGGTCCTGACAGGAGCGCCATCCGGCAAAGAACATGGCCACCCGAAAACGCTCGCCACGCCCGCGCCGCGCGCCCGAGCGCGCGTCGGTGCTCGAGGGCGTCGTCACCGGCGCACTCGACGACATGAAGGCAGTCAACGTCAAGGTGCTCGACGTCCGAGGCCTGACCGACATCGCGGACACCATGATCATCGCCTCCGGCAATTCGGATCGACACGTCCGGTCCATCGCGGACCGGGTCGTCGAGAAAGCGAAGGAAGCCGGTTACCGTCCGCTCGGCATCGAGGGCGAGCGGGAAGGCGAGTGGGTGCTCGTCGATCTGCAGGACGTCATCGTGCACGTGATGCTGCCGCGCGTGCGCGAGTTCTATGGCCTCGAGCGGCTGTGGGACACGTCGGGCAGCGCATCCGCGGCGGCCGCTGCCGCGCGGCCGGCCACCCGTCAGGCGTCGGGGAGCCGCACGCGCCAGACCCGCTCGCGCACTCAGCGGGCGGAGTAGGCCGCCCGGGCGACAGCGCGATTCGTGCGCACGCGCGTGATCGCCGTCGGAACCCGCATGCCGCGCTGGGTGACGGCGGCATTCGAGGAGTACACCGGCCGGCTCACGCCTGCACTGCGGCCGGCCCTCGTGCAGATCGATACGGCGAAACGCGGCGCGCAGGGTGGACCGCAGGCCTTCGAAGCGGAGGGCGAGCGGCTGCTCGCGGCTCTGCGCCGCGACGAGTTCGTCGTGGCGCTCGACGAGCGCGGCCGGCAGCTCACGACACGTGAGCTCGCCGCATTCCTGAAGGAGCGCATGCAGGACGGCCGCGACCTCGCGTTCGTCATCGGCGGTCCCGACGGCCTCGCCCCCGGGGTGCTCGCGCGCGCCGATCTGACCTGGTCGCTGTCGCGCCTCACGTTTCCGCACGCCCTCGTGCGCGTGATCCTGGCCGAGCAGCTCTACCGGGCGCACAGCATCCTGACGAATCATCCGTATCATCGCGAATGACGGAGCGCGCGCCGGCGCAGGGGCAGGCGCGGCACGGCAAGGGGGGCGCACCGGACATGACGAACCACGAACCCGTCCTCTGCCTCGCGTCGGGCTCGCCGAGGCGCCGGGAGCTCCTGGGGCAGATCGGCCTCGATCACATCGTGCTCGTCGCTCAGATCGACGAATCGGTGCGCCCGGGCGAGGCCCCGGCGGCGTACGTCGAGCGTCTGGCCCGCGAGAAGGCCCTCGACGTGTGGCAGCGGGTGCGGCCGCTGCCGGTGCTGGCGGCCGATACGGCGGTCGTCCTCGATGGCATCATCTACGGCAAGCCGCGCGACCGCGACGAGGCGCTCGAGATGCTGGGGAGGCTCTCGGGCCGCACCCACGAGGTGCTCACGGCGGTGGCGCTCGCGACCGCCGACGGCGTCAGGACGCGGCTCAGCGCGAGCACGGTGACGTTCCGTGAGATCGCGCCCGAAGAGCGGGCGGCGTACTGGGAGACCGGCGAGCCGGCCGACAAGGCCGGCGGATACGCGGTACAGGGGCGCGCCGCGGTGTTCATCGAGCGGCTGACCGGCAGTTACTCGGGTGTGATGGGGCTGCCGCTCTTCGAGACGGCGGAGCTGCTGCGCGAAGCCGGGCTGCCGTACGGACTACAACACGAGGGGATGCACACGCACGGGGGGGCCGAGTGAGCGTGGAGATCCTGATCAACGTGGCCGTGCGCGAGACGCGTGCGGCGCTCCTCGAGAACTCGGTTCTCCAGGAGCTCTACGTCGAGCGGCCGAGCCGCCGCGGACTCGTCAGCAATCTGTACAAGGGTCGCGTCTCGCGCGTGCTGCCGGGCATGCAGGCCGCCTTCGTCGACATCGGTCTCGAGCGTACCGCCTTTCTGCACGTGGCCGACATCGCCCACGCACGGCCCGACGACACTGTGGTCGATCTGCCGGCCGTCGACGACATCCGCAGGCTCGTCAATCCCGGCGACGAGATCCTCGTGCAGGTGATCAAGGATCCCATCGGCACGAAGGGCGCACGACTCACCACTTTCATCACGCTTCCGTCGCGCTATCTCGTGTACATGCCGCGCGGCGAAGGCATCGGCGTCTCGACGCGCATCGACGACGAGGCCGAGCGCGCGCGCCTCAAGGCCGCCGTCGCGAGTCTCCTGCGTCCGGGCGCGACGGGCGGCTACATCGTGCGCACCGCGGCGCAGGGCGCGGGCGTCGAGGATCTGCGCAAGGACATGGCGTATCTCGAGCGTCTGTGGCAGCACGTGCAGCAGGCATCGGAGAAGGCGCGACCGGGTCAGATCGTGCACGAGGATCTGCCGCTGCCGCTGCGTCTGCTGCGCGACGAGCTCGGGCGGGGCGTCGATCGCGTGCTGGTCGACTCGCCGCGTGAGTACGAGCGCATGCTCGAGTTCGCCTCGGCGTTCATGCCCGACTGTGCGACGCGCATCGAGCTGTACACGGGTCAGCGTCCCATCTTCGACCTGCACGGCATCGAGGAGGAGATCGAGCGCGCGCTCGATCGCCGCGTGCCGCTCAAGTCCGGCGGTCATCTGGTGATCGATCAGCGCGAGGCGATGACGACGATCGACGTGAACACGGGCGCATACGTCGGTCATCGCAATCTCGAGGAGACGATCTTCCGCACCAATCTCGAGGCCGCGGTCGCCATCGCACGTCAGCTGCGCCTGCGCAACCTCGGCGGGATCATCATCATCGACTTCATCGACATGCAGGACGAGCCGCACCGCCGCCAGGTGATCGCCGCGCTCGAGCGCGCACTCGCCGCCGATCGTGCGCAGACGCACATCGTCAGCCTCTCGCCGCTCGGCCTCGTCGAGATGACGCGCAAGCGCACGCGCGAGAGCCTGGAACACCTGCTCTGCGCGCCGTGTCCAAGCTGCGAAGGCCGCGGGTACGTGAAGTCCCCGGAGACCGTGTGTCACGAGATCTTCCGCGAGATCGTGCGCCAGAGCCGGCAGTTCGCGAGCCGCGAGCTGCTGATCCTCGCGCATCAGGACGTCGTGGACCGCCTGCTCGACGAGGAAGCACCGGCTCTTGCGGAGCTCGAGGCGCAGATCGGCAGACCCATGCGCCTGCAGGTCGAGGCACTCTACGGCATCGACCAGTACGACGTGGTTCCGGTCTGACACGGCTCCGCGGGGCTCGCTGAGCCGCGGCATGGAGGCGCTGCACGGGAATGTCTGAACCGCTCACGGGCCAGTCGCCGGCCGGCGCGACGCGCGCACGCTGGCTGCGCATCGGCGTGCTCGGTGCGATGAGCGCCGTGCTCCTCGCCGGGCTCGTGATCCTGGCGTATCAGCTCGCTCTCGCGCGCGTGCCTCAGCACCGCGCGACGCTCGAGCGTCTCGTGCGCGCCCAGACGGGTCTCGACGTGCGCTTCGACGAGCTCACGCTGCGCTGGGGCTGGTACGGTCCGGAGGCGGTGTTCAAACGCGTCGAGCTCGGCGAGCCGGGACGCTCGAACGTGCTGCTGCGCGCGCCGCAGCTCACCGTCGGATTCGATGCGTGGCGCAGCGTGCGCACGGGTCAGCTCCAGCCCGGACGCATCACGCTCGTCGCACCACGCATCGATCTCACGCGTCCTTCCATCACGGGCCCTCGCGAGCGCGAGGGCGACGCGCAGGGCCTGCTCGACTCGTGGCTGCGTGCTCCGATCCTGCGCCGCTGGCGCGGCGGCCGCATCGACATCGAGAGCGGCACGCTCAGCGTGCCCGCGCCCGGCAATCCCGCGCACATCGTGTCCCTGCTGGTGCGCCGCGCATCGATGCGGCGTACGGACGACACGCTGAGCGCGAGCGCATCGCTCCTGCTGCCCGAGCGCATGGGCCGCGTGCTGACGCTGTCGATGCAGCTCGAGCGCGAGTCCGCGCCTTCCGAGCGATACCGGGGCGTGGTGCGCGTGCAGGGACGCCGGCTCGAAGCCGCGGGCTGGCGCGAGTTCCTGGGCGCCGCCACCTCCTGGGCGCGGCTCCTCCCGCGCGGCGGTAGCGGCGAGGCGAACGCGAGACTCGAGTTGCGCGCCGGACAGGTCGTGAGAGCCGACGGCGAGCTGCGCGCGGAGGGCGTGTCGTTCGCGGCACTCGAGCGCCCGGACGCGCAGCAGGCGCCGATCATCGGCGCACCCCTCTACCTCGGACCGCTGCGCGCGAGCTGGAAGCTCGAACGCAATGCGCAGGAGTGGCGGCTGCGGCTGCGCGATCTGCGCTTCGGACCGGCCGCCCGCGAGATGCCGGCAGCCGCCTTCGATCTGACGTGGAACCGCACGGAGCGCAGCGCTCAGGGGACGCTGGATTCGCTTCCCGCAGCGTCGCTCGCGAGCGTCGCGCGCTGGCTCGCGCCGCATCTGTCACTCGGCGGAATCGAGCTCGGCGGCACGGCGCGCGATGTCGCGTTCCGATGGGACGGACAGACGCCGGCCGGCGAGCGGCTGCGCGTGGAAGCGACGCTCGATGCGCTCACGCTGACCGCGCCTTCTCGGAACTTCGTGCTCTCCGGTCTCGGCGCACGCGTGACGGGAGGCGAAACGAGTCTCACCGTCGAGCTCGAAGCGCCGGCCGCGCAACTGACGCTCGCGGGAGCACCCGAAAGCATCACCGGACTCGAGCTGCGCTCCACGCTCGAGCTCGCACGCGCCGGCGAGGGCTGGGTTCTGACGACGGATCGACTCTCGGTCTCCCACGAGAGCGCGCGCGGTGAACTCGCCGGCGCACTGCGTGCCGCCGTGCCGGAAGCGGAGCCGGAGCTCGCCGTGCGCGTGAGGCTCGCCGAAGCGGACGTCGCCGCGCTGCGAAGCATGCTCGGCGATTTCATCACCGCGACGTTCGGACCGGCCGCAACGGGGCTCGCCGCGGGACGCATCGAGAACGCGCGGTTCGATCTCAACGGGCCCGTGCGCGCGCTGCCCTTCGCGCTCGGAGCGGCCGGCTTCAACGGCACGCTGGAGCTGCGCGAGGGACGTCTGAGCCCTCCGGAGCCCTGGTCGGAAATCGTCGACATCGAGGGTCGCCTCGCCTGGCGCGGCTCCAGCATGCAGCTCGATCTCGATCGCGCGCGCAGCGGGCCGTTCGCGCTCGAGGCCGTGGAGGCGCGCTGGCGTGCCGACGAGCCCGGAGGCTGGGGCGTCACGGGTCAGGCGTCGGCGCGTCTCGAGGAAGCTCTGCCGTGGCTCACCGAGCGCACGACGCTCCAGGAATACGTTCCGCACGCCGGCATGCTGCTGGCGGACGGCGAGGTACTGCTCGATTTCGACGTCGCCGCGCGGCCCGCACCGGACGACGGCTCGGAGCCGCCCCGGCCGCAGGTGCGTCTCGCGCTCTCGCTGGAAGGCGCACGGCTCCAGCCCACGCCTGCGCTGCCGCCAATCGAAGCCGTACGGGGCGCGCTCGCATTCGACGATGGACGTCTGCAGCGCTCTACTCTCACCGCACGCTGGCTGGGCGGGCCGGCGACTCTGCGCGTCATCGAGCGTGTCGACGCCGAGGTGCCCGTTCTGACGGTGGCGGCGCAGGGCACGCTGGATGCGCGGCAGCTCGCCGCCGTGCTCGGACTCGGCACCGAGGCGGCGGTAGCCGGAAACACGTCGTGGGAAGGGGAGCTGCGGTACCGTCGTGACCCCGTTTCTGGAACCGGGGTGTGGCAGGCACGCGCGGAGTCCTCGCTCGAAGGTGTCGCGAGCAGATTACCTGCGCCTTTCGCGAAGGAAGCCGCGGCGCGCTCGCGCCTGCGCATCGAAGCGAGCGGCGAGGGCGAGTCGGCAACGCTCCGCGTGAGTCTCGCGGATCGCTTCCGCGGCGCGTTCGCGCTCTTCCCTGCGGAGAACCGCGAGTGGCGCATCGCGCGCGGTGCCGCGCATTTCGGCAGCGAGGCCGTGGAGGTTCCTGCAGAGCCCGTCGTGCGCGTCGCCGGGCGGATCGAGCGTCTCGATCTGCCGGCGTATCTCGCGGCGTGGCGGAGACTCCAGTCGCGCGCGGACGCGCCGCCGATCAGCGCGGCGCTCGCCGCCGGCGAGCTGCTCGTGGGTAAACGCGGCTTCGCCGACGCACGGCTCGAAGCGGGACCGGCGGACGAGGGCTTCGAGCTGCGCCTTTCGGCCGAAGGGCTCGAAGGGACCGTGCAATGGCCGCGCGAGCCCGGCGCAGAGCAGCCCGTGCGCGTGGAGCTCGTGCGGCTCGTCGTTCCGGCGGACACGAAACCGATCGAGCTCGTGTCGGCGGCCGCCGCGCTCGGTCCGGCGACGACGGTTCTGATCCAGGATCTCACCTGGTCGGATCGAGCGTTCGGTCGCGTCACTGCGTCGGTGCAGAAGAGCGATTCCGGAGTTGCCGTCGACGAGCTGCGGCTCGTGCGTGCATCGGACGAGACACAGGCGACAGTGCGCTGCGATCCGCAGCTTTCGCAGTGCCGCGTCGATCTGCAGCTCGAGAGTCGCGACGCGGCGGCGACGCTGCGCGAGCTCGGCTTCCACGATTCCGTCGCCGCAAAACACGCGCTGATGCGCGCCGAGCTCGACTGGCGGCCACAGGAAGCTGAATCTCCGCTCGAGACACTCTCGGGTACTCTGAACGTCCGCCTGCGTGACGGCGTCGCCCGCGGGCGGCCGCTCACCGAGGGACGCGATCCCGCGCTCCTCGTCGTGCCGGCTCTGCTGCGCGGCGCGGCAGCCGCAGAGGAGTCCGAGGATTCCGCACCGGCTGCTCTCGAGCAGAATCTGAGTTTCTCGGAGCTCACCGCGGACTTCGAGCTCAGGGACGGTCGTGCCGCCACGTCGAATCTGCACTTCGACGGCGATGCGGAGATCATCGTGCGCGGACGCGTGGGGCTCCTCGAGCGCGATTACGACCTCACCGCCTGGGTGCTGCGCGGCGAGGAGCGTCTGCCCGCCGCGCTGCGACGCATGGGCCCGACGGCGCGTGTCGCCGCCGCCTGGCTCGCACTGCGCGAATTCTTCGGCGGGCGCGCCGGGCAGCGTTCGCGCACGGTGCTGAGGCTGCGCGGAACGTGGGATTCGCCGGTGGTCGAGCTCCAGGCTGCCGCGAGCGACGATGCGGATGTGCCGCGTGGCGGTAACGGCGCGCCGGTCATGCAGAGGTGAGGACGAGAGATGGGATCAAGATGCAGAGTCGCCGCGCTGCAGATGACGTCGGGACCCGACGTCGCCGCGAACCTCGCGCAGGCTGCAGCGCTTCTCGAGGAGGCGGCGCACGCCGATGCGGCGGTCGCCGTCCTGCCCGAGAACTTCGCCTTCATGGGGCTCAACGACGCGGACAAGCGCGGAGTTGCGGAAGCCGATGGCGAGGGCCCGATCCAGGAGTTTCTGGCACGGACGGCACGCACGCTCGGACTGTGGATCGTGGCCGGAACGGTACCGCTCCGCGCAGGCGATGACGGCCGCGTCGCCGCGGCCTCGCTCGTCTTCGATGCGAAGGGCGAGCGCGTTGCCCGCTACGACAAGATCCATCTCTTCGACGTCGATATCCCGGGCCGCAACGAAAGCTACCGCGAGTCGGCGCACGTGGCGCCGGGCCGCACGCCGGTCGTGGTCGATACCCCTGCGGGACGGCTCGGGATGGCCGTCTGCTACGATGTCCGCTTCCCGGAGCTCTTCCGTCGCCTGAGCGCGGCCGGAGCCCAGTGGTTCAGCGTTCCGTCGGCTTTCACCGGCCCCACGGGCCGGGCGCACTGGGAGACGCTGCTGCGGGCGCGCGCGATCGAGAACCTGAGCTATGTCGTGGCGCCCGCCCAATCGGGCTTTCACGCGAACGGGCGGGAGACCTACGGGGACAGCCTGATTGCCGATTACTGGGGCCGCGTGCTGAGGAGGCTGCCGCGGGGACGCGGCTGCGTCGTCGCCGAGATCGATCTCGAGGCGCAGGCCGCCGCCCGCGAGAGCTTCCCCGCGCTGGGGCATCGCGTGTTGTAATCGTCGCCAATGGCCTCATTTCCGTAGCATCGCGCGCCGGCCGCACGCGGCCCGCGCCAGCGCCGAAACAGCTTTCCCGAGGAATCCGATGACCCAGACCGCCCAGCCTGCCGATGCCCTGACGCTCGCGCGCGACGTGATCCTGCGTCCGAGCGGGCTCGACGACTCCCGCCTCGACCGCATCGTGGGCGAGGTCCTCTCGCACTCCGTGGACTTCGCCGATCTCTACTTCCAGCTCGCGCGCGAGGAGTCCTGGGCGCTCGAGGACGGCATCGTCAAGGAAGGCAGCGCCAGCATCGAGCAGGGCGTCGGTGTGCGCGCGATCTCCGGTGAGAAGACCGGATTCGCGTACTCCGACGAGATCGTTCTTCCGGCGCTCGAGGAAGCTTCGCGCGCCGCGCGTGCCATCGCCGTGCAGGGCGCGTCGCGACAGGTTCAGGCGTGGCGCTCGCGCGCGGGGCACAGCCTCTATCTTCCCGTCGATCCGGTGGCGACGCTGACGGACGCCGACAAGGTCGCGTGGCTCGAGCGCGTCGACCGCGAGACGCGCAGACTCGATCCGCGCATCGTGCAGGTGATGGCGAGCGTCTCGGCCGTGCACGAGGTCGTGCTCATCGCGACGAGCGAGGGCGAGCTCGCGGCGGACGTGCGCCCCCTCGTGCGCTTCAACGTATCGGTGATCGCCGAGCACAACGGCCGTCGCGAGCAGGGCTACGCCGGTGCGGGCGGGCGCTACACGCTCGCGGAGCTCGTCGCCGACGACCGGCCGCTCGCGCTCGCGCGCGAGGCTGCGCGCCAGGCGCTGATCAATCTCGAGTCCGTGCCTGCGCCTGCGGGTCCGATGACCGTGGTGCTCGGTCCGGGCTGGCCGGGTGTTCTGCTGCACGAAGCCATCGGTCACGGGCTCGAGGGCGACTTCAACCGCAAGGGCACGTCCGCGTTCGCGAACCGCATCGGCGAGCGCGTGGCGAGCGAGGCTTGCACGGTCGTCGACGACGGAACGCTCTCGAGGCGCCGCGGCTCGCTCAACATCGACGACGAAGGCACGCCGACGCAGTGCACCGTGCTCATCGAGAACGGCATCCTGCGCGGCTACATGCAGGACAAGCTCAACGCGCGGCTCATGGGCGGCAGATCCACGGGCAACGGTCGCCGTGAATCCTTCGCTCACGTGACGCTGCCTCGCATGACGAACACGTACATGCGTCCGGGTCCCTACACGCCCGAAGAGATCATCGCTTCCGTCGAGCGCGGCATCTACGCCGTGAACTTCGGCGGCGGGCAGGTGGACATCACATCGGGCAAGTTCGTGTTCTCCGCGAGCGAGGCGTATCTCATCGAGAACGGCCGGATCGGCGCGCCGCTCAAGGGGGCGACGCTCATCGGCAACGGTCCCGACGTGCTGACGCGCGTCACCATGGTGGGCAACGATCTCAAGCTCGATGACGGCGTCGGCACCTGCGGCAAGGAAGGGCAGAGTGTTCCGGTCGGCGTCGGGCAGCCCACGCTGCGCATCGACGGACTCACGGTCGGCGGCACCGGCTGAGCGCTTTCTCCGCGAAGCGCGGGCGAATATCCCTTCTTCTGCTTCGAGGGCGCGCGGCACGCTGCGTGCGCGGCGCGAGCAGGACGCTCGTCTTGCGCGATGGAACGCGGCCGCGCACCGAGCGGGCGGCGGGCGGACGGGGCTCGTCCGTCCGCCGCCTGCGAGGCTGTACGCGCTCCGTTGCGGTTCGGGCTCACGAACCGGAACGGAAGCGCCGTGCAATGAACATAATGCGTAAGGATTCCGCGCGACCGTGTACGAGCGATTCGCAACGCGTCATCCTGCAGTGCAGGCTGTGACGGCCGGCACGCCGGTTCCGCCTGCGGGACCGTAACTTGCTCCGCGGCATTTCAACGACAGCCTCCAGGGAGTGCGTGATGCGCGCCGAGCATGCCGTCGCCGATACCTCACGGCTCGAGCTTCCTGCCGATCTTCTGGCGGAGCTGGAGCGCCGTGGTCCACCGCCCAGAGACGACATGCAGGTCGAGGGCTGGAAACCGTCGCTCTTCACGCGGCTCATCGAGCGGCTGATCGGCGGGCGGGCGCGCTGAACCATCGCGGCAGGCATCGACAGCGAAGTAAGATCACTCCGGGTGCGGCGCGGTGCCTGCGCGATGCAGGCCGGCGCGGGCGCTCTTCGGAAAGCGAGAGAAAGAGAAAATGACGAAGCGCTCCGAGAAGCGCCTGCCCCGTCCCCTCTATGAGGCGCTGCCCTGGCTCTATGTCCTCCTCGGGCTCATCGCTCTCGTCGCGAGCTATCTCGTGCAGAGCCTCGCGGTGCTGAGCGCGCTCCTCGGGCTCGCAGGCTTCGCCGTCCTGCTCGGCGGCGTGGTCGTGCTGCTTCGCCGGCGGGATTTCCGGGAGCTTCGCTCGCAGTACGGCGATCCCGCAGGTCTCGGTGACGCGCCGTCCCGCGAGCGGGACGCGCCTTCCGACTCGCGCGGCTGAAGGTCCGCTCAGTTAGGCTCGTCGGTTTCCGCGGGCTGCACGGTGGGCAGCGTGTCCCCGAAGTCGGTGCGGACGCGAGGCAGGCGCTCGTCCACGTAGATGAGCTCGTGCTTGCCGATGAGCACCACGTCCCCGTCGTTCAGATAATGGCGGCGCACGCGCCGCGCCTTCACGTAGATGCCGTTGGTGCTGTTCAGGTCCTCGATCACGCACGCGTTCTGCGTCGTGACGATCTGGCAGTGATGGCGGCTGACGAAGCGGCTGTCGATCTGCAGATCGTTGTCCGGCGTGCGTCCGACGATGATGCGCCCGATGCGCAGCGGCAGCTCCTGAATCGTGCGGCCGTCGGTCGCGACGAGAATGCGCGCCAGCACGGCGTCCTTCGCGTTCTCCTCGGCGGCAGAGTGCAGAACGCCGCCCGCCTCTCCGGCGCGCCGCGCGTTCTCGAGGCGGATCTGACGTTGCATGTGCTGCTGAGTGCGCGCGGAGTACTCGACCCACTGCAGCTCCGCGATCGCGCTGCGCACGTCGTCGAGCGTCACGTAGTCGCGGTCCGCGGCGAACGCCGCCATCATCGCCGTGTCGCACAGCGTATTGATGAGCCGCGGCACGCCGCCCGTGTAGCGGAAGATCTCCGGATACGTCTCCTCGGCGAAGATCTGCCGGTCGCCGGCGCCGGCGACCTCCAGGCGGTGCTGGATGTACGCGCGCATCTCGGCCGGCGAGAGCGTGCCGAGATGGAACCGCAGGCGGATGCGCTGCGCGAGCTGCACGAGCTCCGGCGCATCGAGCTTCTCGTTGAGCTCCGGCTGGCCCGCGAGGATGATGCGCAGGACCTTGTCCTTGGTGGTCTCCACGCCCGAGAGCAGGCGGATCTCCTCGAGCACGCGCAGGGAGAGGTTCTGCGCCTCGTCGACGATCAGCAGCACCTTGCGTCCCGCCGCGTACTGCTCGATGAGGAAGTTGTTGAGCGTGGCGATCAGCTCCGCCTTCTTCATCCTGAACGGCGAGAAGCCGAACTGCACCAGCACCGCCTGCAGGAAGTCGATCGCGGAAACCTGAGTCTGGTTGATCTGCGCGACGACGACGTCCGACGGCAGCTCCCTGAGGAAGGACTCGATGAGCGTCGTCTTGCCGGAGCCGATCTCACCCGTGATGACGACGAAGCCATCCGTGAACCAGATGGTCGACTCCATGTACGCCTTGGCGCGGGCGTGCTGCTTGCTCAGGTACAGGAACTGGGGATCCGGGCTGAGCCGGAAGGGCAGCTCCTTGAGTCTGAACAGCTCCAGATACATCTGCGGATCGCTTTCCGTCAGGGAAACGTGCTTCGGCGCGACCTTCTCGTCTTGAAGTCACGGTGCGCCCGCGAATCCGCCGCGATGCCCGCCACCGCCCGCGGATGGATTCCGCGGTCCGGTCGATCTTACGGGATACGAATCTCGGGGGCCAAATCGGCAAGCAATTCGCGTGCCCGCCGATCCCGTGCCCGGGGGGTGACCTCGACGACGGTGCAGTGACCGAGCTTGCGGCCCGGGCGCGGCTCCTTGCCGTAATCGTGCAGATGCACGCCCGGCCGGGCCAGCACGCGCTCGCGCGCGGGCATGGTGCCGATGAGGTTGATCATCGCACAGTGACCGCGCGGCGCCGTCGATCCGAGGGGGAGATCCAGGATGGCGCGCAGGTGATTCTCGAACTGGCTCGTCACCGCGCCTTCGATGGTCCAGTGGCCGGAGTTGTGTACCCGCGGCGCCATCTCGTTCGCGAGGAGCTTCCCCGAGCGCACGAAGAACTCGATCGTCAGCACGCCGACATAGCGGAAGTGCTCGAGGACGCGCGTCAGATATCCGGCAGCTGCGCGCTGCAGGCGCGGGGTGCCGAACGGCGCGCGCGTCAGACGCAGGATCCCCTGCGCGTGCACGTTGCCGTTGAGCGGGTAGACGGCCACCTCGCCGCTGCGGCTGCGCGCGCCGATGATCGAGACCTCGCAGTCGAAGGGCACCCACTCCTCGCAGATGAGCGGCACGCCGCCGAGCTCACTCCACGCGCGGTCGACGTCCTCGTGCGTCCGGATCACGGCCTGTCCCTTGCCGTCGTAGCCCATGCGGCGCGTCTTGAGGACGGCCGGCAGGCCGATTTCGCGCACGGCCCGCTCGAGCTGCGGGCGCGAGTCCACCTTCATCCAGCGCGTCGTCGGGATACGGAGCCGCTCGAAGAGCCGCTTCTCGGCTGCCCGGTCCTGCGAGGCCGCGAGGGCCCCGACGGGCGGATGGATGCGCGTGCCCGAGTCGAGCCCGCGCAGCGCCTCGACCGACACGTTCTCCCAGTCGAACGTGATCACGCTGCAGCGTTGCGCGAGCCGGCGCAGAAGCCTCCGATCGGTGAACTCGCCGCAGAGGATCGGCGCGACCTGACCGCCGGGCGTGTCCTCGCTGCGGTCGAGGAACAGGAAGTCGAGACCGAGGGGATAGCCCGCCAAAGCGAGCATCCGGCCGAGCTGGCCGGCGCCGACGATGCCGACTGTCATGCGCGGCCCGGCGCTTCGCGCGGGTCGGGCTGCGCGAGCACGCCCGACGTCTGCTGTTCGCGGTAAGCCGTGAGCGCCGCTTCGATGGCTGGATACTTCAGCGCGAGGATCGCGCAGGCGCCGAGCGCGGCGTTGACGGCGCCGGCGACGCCGATGGCGAAAGTATGAACGGGCACGCCTGCAGGCATCTGCACGATGGAGAGCAGCGAATCGAGACCGTTGAGCGAGCGCGACTGCACGGGAACTCCGAGAACCGGCAGCGTAGTTTTCGAGGCCGTCATGCCCGGCAGATGCGCCGCACCGCCCGCGCCGGCGATGATCACCTCGAGCCCGCGCGAGCGCGCCGTCGAGGCGTACTCGAACAGCAGATCCGGCGTGCGGTGCGCGGACACGACGCGCACCTCGTACGGCACGGAGAGCCGGTCGAGCGTTTCGGCGGCGGCCTTCATCGTCTCCCAGTCGGACGACGAGCCCATGATGATGCCGACGAGCGGTTTCATTGCTGCATTGTAGTGCCGGCGGCCGCGCCTGCGCTAACCCCGGTCCCGCTCGAGCAGGGCGCGCAAGGAGCGGAACAGCTCCCGGGCCGCAGGGCCGGTGGCGCCCGTGCGGCTGCGCTCGGCGCGTGCCGCGGCGACCTGGCGCGCGAAATCCTCCGAGGCGGCGTCCGGGTACGACTGCGCGAGCTCCTCGAGCGCTGCAGGCCCTTCCGCGATCAGCCGCTCGCGCCACGTCTCGATGCGGCGGAAGCGCTGCGCCTCGGCAGCGGCCTTGAGGCTGCGCTCCGCGAGCGCGGCACGGATGGGCTCGAGATCGACCTCGCGCATCAGCCGTCCGATGAACTGCCGCTGCCGCGCGGCCGCGGCGCGGCTCGTGATGCGCTTCGCTTCGTCGATCGCGTCCCGGAGCCGCTCGGGCAGATCGAGCGCATCGAGCTCCGCATCGCTCAGCTCGACGAGCTGCTCACCGAGCTCCTGCGCGGCCTGAGCTGCACGCTTGCGTGCGCTCTTGCTCGGCAGCTCGTCGACGTCGTCCGGTGAATTCTCCTGCATGCGCGATCATCCCGTTGCGCCCGGGATCGAGGGCAGCGACTGCTACAATTCTGCCCCAAGCACGCAAGGCGAGCGGAAGACCCATGCAGCAGGCAGTCGACAGGACACGGATCCCGGAGCTCGAGAGCGTGGTGAGCCTCGCCCTCGAGGAGGCGCGGCGCCGCGGCGCCACCCAGTGCGAGGCGGACGCGAGCCTGCAGCAGGGTCTCTCCGCCACCGTGCGTCTCGGCGAGGTGGACACCATCGAGTATCAGCGCGACCGGGGCCTCGGAGTCACGGTGTACATCGGCAAGCGCAAGGGGTCGGCGAGCACGGCCGATCTCGGGCCTCAGGCCGTGCGCGAGACGGTGGAAAAGGCGTGCACGATCGCACGCTACACCGCCGAGGATCCATGCGCGGGACTTGCCGATCCGGAGGATCTCGCGCGCGAGATTCCCGATCTCGATCTCGATCATCCCTGGTCGCTCACGCCGGAGCAGGCCGTCGAGCTCGCGCGTGCCTGCGAGTCCGCGGGCCTTGCAGTCGACCGGCGTATCACGAACTCGGAAGGCGCCACCGTCGGCAGCAACCGCGGCGTGCGCGTGTACGGCAACTCGCACGGCTTTCTCGCCGGCTACTGCAGCACGAGCCATTCGGTGAGCTGCGTGCTGCTCGCCTCGGACGGCGACGAGATGCAGCGCGACTACTGGTACACGACCGCGCGCGATCCCGCCGATCTCGAGGCTGCCGAAGCGGTCGGACGGAAAGCCGGCGAGCGCGCCGTCGCGCGCCTCGGTGCGCGCAAGCTCGCCACCCGGCGCGTGCCGGTGCTGTTCGCGCCGGAGATGGCGCGCGGACTGTTCGGTCATTTCATCGGCGCCATCCGCGGCGCGAGCCAGTATCGCAAGGCTTCGTTCCTGCTCGGCGCCGCGGGTCAGCAGGTGTTCCCGGCGTTTCTGCAGATGCACGAGCGGCCGCACATTCCGAAGGCGCTCGCGAGCAGTCCGTTCGATGCCGAAGGCGTGGCGACGCGGGATCGCGATCTGGTGAGCGGCGGCGTGCTGCAGGGCTACGTGCTGAGCAGCTATTCCGCGCGCAAGCTCGGGCTCAGGACGACGGGCAACGCGGGCGGTATTCACAATCTCATCGTGACGTCGAGCGCCGAAGCGCCGGATTTCGCGCAGCTCCTTGCGCGCATGCGCACGGGGCTCCTCGTCACGGAGCTGATGGGCCAGGGCGTCAACGGCGTCACGGGCGACTATTCGCGCGGCGCGAGCGGCTTCTGGGTGGAAGAGGGAGCGATCGCGTATCCGGTGCAGGAGATCACCATCGCCGGAAACCTGCGCGAGATGTACGCGAACATCGTCGCCGTGGGGAGCGACGTCGACACGCGCGGCGCGATCCGCACCGGCTCCGTGCTGCTCGAGGGAATGACCGTCGCGGGCGAGTGATCGCCCTCACCCCTTTCCTTCTCCCCGTCTGACGGGATGAGCCTGCCGCGCGATGCGAGACGGCTGAGGAGTCGCCGATGCGCCCGCGGTCTGCAGATCCTCGTCGATGAGCATGCGCAGCGTGCGGTCCGCGCAGCGCTCGTGCCAGGCTTCATTGAGGTGCTCGAAGATCCGGTCCACGGCAGGCAGCGGTGACACCCGCGGCAGGAGATGCCCCGACCGCTGATTGCGCGCGACGTCGAGGATCTCGAGCACGCCGATGCGGCCGATGTCGCGGCCCGGAACGAGCTCACCCTTCTCGGTCACGATGAGGAGCCCTGCACGCTCGAGTGCTGTGACGATCTCGGCGACCGCGGCGCTCGGCAGCGCGAGGTCCCGCGCGAGAGCGCCGACCGTCCAGCGCTTCTCGCCCGTCACATGGGCGCGTCCGACGAGATACATCACCCGTATCGCGAGCTGCTCTGTCTCGGCGGCCGACAGGCGCAGCTCTTCGAGGCCGAGGCGCAGGTAACCCGGATTCTGCACGTAGAAGGAGAGCCGCGCGCCTGCGAGCAGGATGAGCCAGCCGAAGTACGTCCACAGCACCGCCGCGACGATGACGGCGAAACCCGCGTACACGATCGTCAACCGGACTGAGTAGACGACGAATCGGGTGAACATCGTGCCGACCGCCGCCCACAGCACGCCTGCCACGACTGCGCCGATCAGTGCCGCCCGAAGCTGCACGCGGGTGTTCGGGACCAGCATGTAGAGCACGGTGAAGACGGCGGTCACCATCGCGTACGGCGCGAGCCTCAGGGCATGCGCCATGAGGTCCGCCGCGAACGGCTGCTCGGTCAGCTCGCGCACCACTGCGCTCTGCAGCGCGGCGTGCGAGAGGCCGATGAACCCGACGAGCAGGATGGGTCCGATGACGAGCAGGCTCAGATGCTCGGCGATGCGCCGCCCGAAGCTGCGGGGCTGCTGAACGTGCCAGAGGAAGTTGAAGCTCTCTTCGACCTTCCGGATCGTGCCGAGCAGCGTCCAGACGAGCAGGGCGAAGCCGAGCGATCCCACGATGCCGCCGCTCACGCTGTCGGCGAACTCCATCGTGCGATCGGTCAGCTCCTTCGCGCTCTGCGGGCCGAGCGGACGGAAGAACTCGCCCACGATGGGCTCCAGCTCGCGATGCGCGCCGAAGACCTTGAGGATCGCGAAGGCGAAGGCGAGCAGCGGAATGAGCGCGAGCAGCGTCGTGAAGACGAGCCCCATCGCGCGCAGATTGATCTGGCCGCGCCACAGATCGCGCAGCACGGCGTAGGGATAGCGCAGCAGTCGTACGATGACCGCCGCGGGGTCCGGGCCGACGGACGCAGGGCCGAACAACCATCGGTCCAGAAAGTCCCAGAGTCTGTTCCACACGTGCGCTGCGTCCGCTCGACTTCAGGGCTCTGTGCTCCTGCGCCGGCCCGCACAGGTTAAGTGCCTGACATGTCCCTGTCACTCGGCTACAGTCGGTCGAGGACTTCACGCCCATGAACGCCGGACGCTTCCCGCAGCGTATCGTCTGCCTCACGGAGGAGACCACCGAGACGCTGTATCTCCTCGGCGAGGAGTGGCGCATCGTGGGCATCTCCGGCTTCACCGTGCGTCCACCGCGGGCGCGCAGGGAGAAACCGAAGGTCTCCGCATTCACCAGCGCGAAGCTCGAGAAGATCCTCGCGCTCGAGCCGGATCTCGTACTGGGCTTCTCGGATCTGCAGGCCGACATCGCGGCCGGGCTGGTGCGCGCGGGCGTGCAGGTGCACGTGTTCAATCAGCGCAGCGTCGAGGAGATCCTGCGCATGATCCTCGTGCTGGGTGCCATGATCGGCCGCGAGCCGCAGGCCGCGGCGCTCGTCGCGCGGCTGGAGGAAGGGCTCGACGCCGTGCGCGCGCGTGCGGCGCTGCTGCCGCGCAGACCCCGCGTGTACTTCGAGGAGTGGGACGATCCGCAGATCTCGGGCATCCGCTGGGTTTCCGAGCTGATCGGCATCGCGGGCGGCGAGGACTGCTTCCCCGAGCTCGCGCAGCGGCCGCTCGGGCGCGAACGCATCGTCGCCGATCCGCTCGAAGTCCCGCGCCGCGCGCCCGACATCATTCTCGGCTCGTGGTGCGGCAGGAAGTTCAGGCCGGAGGCCGTCGCGGCACGGCCGGGCTGGCAGCAGGTGCCCGCCGTCGCGCGCGGCTGGCTGCGCGAGATCAAGTCGTCTCTGATCCTTCAGCCGGGGCCCGCGGCGCTCACCGATGGCGTGCGCGCGATCCAGGACGTGTTCTTCGAATGGGCCGGATCGGAAGCCGGCGGCGCCGTCACTGCGTCTCGGGACCCGTGAGGCGCTCGAGGGCCTCACGGTACTTCTCGCTCGTCCGTCTGATGATCTCCGGCGGCAGGCGCGGTCCCGGCGGCTGCTTGTTCCAGTCGAGCGTCTCGAGATAGTCGCGCACGAACTGCTTGTCGAAGCTCGGCGGGCTGATCCCGACCTGGTAAGTGTCGGCGGGCCAGAAGCGCGAGGAGTCGGGCGTGAGCGCCTCGTCGATCAGCGTGAGCGTACCCTGCTCATCCACGCCGAACTCGAACTTGGTATCGGCGATGATGATGCCGCGCCGGATCGCGTAATCGGCCGCGAAGCGGTACAGCGCAATCGCGGCGTCGCGCACGCGCGCGGCGAGCCCGGCGCCGATGAGGCGCTCCACGGCATCGAAGCTGATGTTCTCGTCGTGCGCACCGACGGCAGCCTTGGTCGCCGGCGTGAAGATCGGCTCGGGCAGCTTCTCGGCGAGGCGCAGTCCCTTCGGCAGCTCGATGCCGCACACGCGTCCGGTCGCCTGGTAATCCTTCCATCCCGATCCGATGAGATAACCGCGCACGACGGCTTCGACCGGCAGCGCCTTCAGGCGCCGGACGATCACCGCCCGGCCCTCGAGCAGCTCGAGCTCGTAGGGGTCCCTCACCACGCTCTCGACGGGGCGGCCCGTGAGGTGATTCGGCACGATGTGCCGCGTGCGCTCGAACCAGAAGTTGGAGATCTGGGTGAGCACGCGCCCCTTGTCCGGGATGGGATCCGGCAGGACGACGTCGAAGGCCGACAGGCGATCGGTGGTGACGATCAGCATGGACTCGTCGTCCACCGCGTAGATGTCGCGAACCTTGCCCTCGTGGATCTTCGTAAGCCCGCGCAGCGCGGTGCGATAGACGGTGATCGATGACATGGAGTTTCCGGGCCGCGGGAGAGGCGCCCTGCGGTGCTTGGTACTATAGCAAGCACATGGCGACGTGGACCGGAAAACTGGTCGGCGGACTGATCGGGATGCTCACGCTGGGCCCGTTCGGTGCCGCGCTCGGCGTCGCGCTCGGTCATCAGTACGACGCGAACGTCGACAGGGAGCGCAACGCCGCAGGAGGCGCGGGAACCGACCCGCAGACTGCAGGCGAGCAGCTCTTCCGCTCGACGTTCCGCGTGATGGGCAAGATCGCCAAGGCCGACGGGCGCGTGTCGGAGCAGGAAATCGCCGCGGCGCGCGCGGTCATGGCGGAGCTGCGGCTGGATCCGGCCCAGGTGCGCGCTGCGATCGAGCACTTCACCGCCGGCAAGCAGCCGACCTTCGACCTCGACGCGGAGCTCGAGCAGCTGCGCCGTGCGTGTGGCGACCGTCGCGATCTGCTGCGCGTCTTTCTCGAGATCCAGGTGCGCGCCGCGCTCGCCGGAAACAACCTGGAGCCGCCGGCGAGAGCTGCGCTGCAGCGGACCGCGCGCGCCCTGGGCTTCTCGCTCCTCGAGCTCGCACACATCGAAGCGGTGCTGCGCATCCGGAGCGGAAGCTTCTCGCGCGAGGCGCCGCGCACGAGCCTCTCCGAGCAGCTCGACCAGGCGTACGAGGTGCTCGGCGTCAGCCCTCAGGCGAGCAACGAGGAAATCGCCAAGGCCTATCGCCGTCAGCTGAGCCGCCACCATCCGGACAAGCTCAAGGCGAACGGCCTGCCCGAGTCGATGATCGAGCACGCCAAGCAGCGCACCCAGCAGATCATCGAAGCATATGAGCTGATCCGCGGGCACCGGGGGATGTAGACTTCCCATCCATGCTGCCTCGCTGGATCGCCCCTTCGATTCTCTCCGCGGACTTCGCACGCCTCGGCGAAGAGGTGAACGCCGTGCTCGCGGCGGGTGCGGACCTCGTGCACTTCGACGTGATGGACAATCACTACGTGCCCAATCTCACGATCGGGCCGCTCGTGTGCGAGGCGCTGCGCAAGCACGGCATCACGGCGCCGATCGACGTGCACCTCATGGTCAAGCCCGTCGACCGCATCGTGCCGGACTTCGCGGCGGCAGGAGCCACGTACATCACGTTCCATCCGGAGGCGTCGGAGCACGTCGACCGCACGATCGAGCTCATTCGCGAGCACGGGTGCAAGCCGGGCCTGGTGTTCAATCCGGCGACACCGCTCGACTGGCTCGACTACACGCTCGAGAAGCTCGACATGGTGCTCATCATGTCGGTCAATCCGGGCTTCGGCGGGCAGAAGTTCATCCCGAGCGCACTCACGAAGCTTCGAGAGGCGCGGCGGCGCATCGATGCGTCGGGCCGGCCGATCCGGCTCGAGATCGACGGGGGCGTGAAGGTCGACAACATCGCCGAGATCGCGCGCGCGGGTGCGGATACCTTCGTCGCCGGATCGGCGATCTTCGGCAGCAAGGACTACGCGGCGACGATCCGCGCGATGCGGGAGCATCTGCGATCCGTCGCACCGGCGGGCACCTACACGGCGTAAACCCGCGAGTTCAGGCACCCGGAAAGCGGAAGGCCCGGAGCCTTGCGGCACCGGGCCTTCGCACATCCGACTGCCGGCTCGCGCCGGAGCTCGTTCAGTCTTCGTCGTCCTCGTCGTCGAAGTGCGCAGCGCGCGCCGCCGGTGCAGCGGCAGCCGACGCGGCCGCGGCGGCGGGCTTCGCCGGCACGATCACGGGGCGCGTCTTCATCTTCGGGCGGGCGTTGAAGACGACGATCGTCTTGCCCGTGGCGCGCAGCAGACCCTGCTCCTCGAGCACCTTCAGCACGCGGCCCGCCATCTCGCGCGAGCAGCCGACGAGGCGCGACAGCTCCTGACGGCTGACCTTGATCTGCATGCCTTCCGGATGCGTCATCGCGTCCGGCTCGTTGCAGAGGTCCATGATCGCGTGCGCGACCCGGCCCGTGACGTCGACGAACGCGAGGTCGCCGAGCTTGCGGTTCGTACGGTCGAGGCGCGTGGCGAGCTGAGTGGCGAGCTCGAAGATGAGCCCCGGGCTTTCCGCCGCGATCTGGCGGAAGCGCGGGTACGTCATCTCGGCCAGCTCACACTGATTGCGCGTGCGCACCCATGCGCTGCGCGCGGGCTGCTCGTAGAAAAGGCCCATCTCGCCGAAGAACTGACCCTTGTTGAGGTAGGCAAGAACCATCTCGTTGCCTTCCTCGTCCTCGATCATCACTTCGACGGAGCCGCTGATTATGTAGTACAGGACGTCGGGGAGGTCGCCCGCGTGGATGACGACCGTCTTCGACGGAACCGTGCGGATCCGGCAATAGCTGAGAAAGCGGTTGATGGCTGGTATGTCGCTCAGCGGCCGGATGTTTTCTTCCATTTTTCACTGCCCCCCGAGATCGCGTGATGTGTGACGCGATGGCGGCTTTTTATACATATGTTCGGTGAACTGCAAGCGAGAACGGCGTCACGGGACTCCGAACTTCCCGCGACGGTCGCGTTTTCTGTGACGTGCGTCAGAGCCAGTACGCCGTAGTGGTCATGACCTTCGCGGTCGCGCGCATGAGCGCCCGGACCGGACCGGGGAGCTCTGCTGCACCTGCGGCACGAGCCTTCGCGCCGTGCGCGATCTCATCTTCCCGCATGGCGATGAGGATCGCGCGGCTGCGCGCGTCCTGCCGTGGAAGCCGCTCCAGATGCCCGTTCAGGTGACCTTCGACCTGCCGCTCGGTCTCCGAGACGAACCCGAGGCTGACCCGGTCGCCGAAGGCTGCCGCGAGGGCGCCGATCGCGAACGAACCCGCGTACCAGAAGGGCTTGAGCAGGCTCGGCCGCGAATGCAGCTCCTCGAGCCGGGTCTCGCACCAGGCGAGGTGATCCGCCTCCTCGCGGGCCGCCTTGAGGAGCATCTCCCGCGTTTCGGGCGACCGGGCCACGGCCGCCTGGCCGTGGTAGAGCGCCTGCGCGGCGACCTCACCGGCATGGTTGACCCGCATCAGCCCGGCTGCGTGGCGCCGCTCGGCTTCGGACATGGAGGCCTCGTCTCCCGGCTTGCCGGGGGTGGGCCGCGAAGCCTTGGCTTCGGCAAAGATGGAGCGCAGGGCCCGGTCGGCGGCGGTGATCAGGGGATCGAGGAGGCGTTCGGCTGGCATGGCCCAATTATAAGGAGAGCGGCAGCAACGGCTCGTCCGGCTTTGCATTGCACGGATGGCTTGAGTACACTTCCGCGCCTTTTCGATAGCCCGCCTGCGCCTTGGTCGAGGCGCCTTGCGGCGGGTGGAGCCAAGAGGATGAAGACGGTTTTCGCCAAGCCCGGCAAGGTCCGAGGCGACTGGTATCTCATTGACGCGACGGACAAGACGCTCGGGCGTCTTGCCACGCAGATCGCCCATCGCCTCAAGGGCAAGCACAAGCCGGACTACAGTCCGCACGTCGACATGGGCGACCACATCGTCGTGGTCAACGCCGAGAAGATCCGTGTCACGGGGCGCAAGCTCCGCGACAAGATCTACTACCACCACACCGGGTACATCGGCGGCATCAAGTCGATCGCGCTCGAGAAGCTCCTCAAGGAGCATCCGGAGCGGGCGATCGAGTTCGCGGTGAAGGGCATGCTGCCGAAGAACCCCCTCGGGCGGCGGATGTTCAAGAAGCTCCACGTCTTCGCGGGCGCGGAGCATCCGCACACCGCCCAGCAGCCGAAGCCGCTGGAAGTCTAGTTCGAGGTTCAGGTAAGGCTCATGGCACTGATTCAGCATTACGGCACCGGCCGCCGCAAGACCGCGACGGCGCGGGTGTACCTGCGGCCCGGCACCGGCAAGATCACGGTGAACGACCGGCCGCTGGAGGAGTTCTTCGGCCGCGAGACCGGACGCATGATCGTCCGTCAGCCGCTCGAAGCCGTGCAGCTCGCGGACCGCTTCGACGTGATGGTCCGCGTCTCCGGCGGCGGCACCACGGGGCAGGCCGGCGCGATCCGTCACGGCATCACGCGCGCGCTCATCCAGTATGATGAGACGCTGCGCAAGCCGCTGCGCGCTGCGGGCTTCGTCACGCGCGATGCGCGCGAGGTCGAGCGCAAGAAGGTCGGCCGCCGCAAGGCCCGCCGCGGCACGCAGTACTCGAAGCGCTGAACTTCCCCGGCCGGCCCCTGCATCTGGCAAGGGCCGGCACTGGGACGGTAGTATTTCGGGAGCACTCGGCGGGCGCTGCGCGGACCGCCACCGCCCGTCGGCAAACGATCTTCTTGGGGGATCGTCTAGCGGTAGGACAGCGGACTCTGACTCCGTTAACCTAGGTTCGAATCCTAGTCCCCCAGCCAAACACGAAGGCCCGCCACACGGCGGGCCTTCTCCTTTTCCGGGACGTTCTCCGCGACGCGCGTCCACGCGAGACAGCCGAGCGCGACAGGCGAGTCGGTCACGAGCAGCGCGCCGTGCCGGTAGAGTTGTGCGGCGTCGCGAGGGGTGCGCACGTCGACCGCCCACAGCGCGCCCGAAGGGTCGGCCCACACGATACCGCCGCCGATCCGTGTGAGACCGTCGAGCAGCTCGTTCGCCGTCGCATCCGGCCGCATCACCACCATCAGCGTCGTCGCGCCGGCAGGCGGGAGCGAGGCTCCGAAGCCTGCAGCGAGCACAGTGAGCGTGAGCACCGAGAGTGCCGTTCGGCCCGCTCCGCGAACGTGATCACGTCCCGCATTTCTGCGTCGCAGTGCGAGCCCGGCTGCGACGAAAGCCGCTCCGAAAGCGAAGAACCACAGCAGGTCCCAGACGAGCGGTACTTCCGAATCCATCCGGATGCGATGGATCGCGAGGATCCAGTGCGACAGCACGCCATCGAGCACGTGCCACACGCCGAAGCCGATCAGCAGTCCCGCGAGCAACCGCCGTCCTCGCGGCACCGCCGTCGATGTCCGATGTGCGCGCCAGAGCAGCCACAGTCCCAGCACGCCGATCACGTACATCAGCGCGTGAAACAGACCGTCGGCGAGGATCTGCACGCGCAGATCGCGGAACGCGGCGCCGTCGAGTCCGCTCAGCAGGTGATGCCACTGCAGCACCTGGTGCAGGAGGATGCCGTCGAAGAAGCCGCCGAGCGCGAAGCCGATCAGGAGGCAGGCGCTGTCGAAGCGTCGCAGCGAGTCATTCGATCCGGGTGATGCAGTCGCTGAGTGCGGCACGAGACACGCTCCGCGGCGTCGCGAGCCATCGCATGAGCAGTCTTCGTGCCCGCGTCGGCGCGAGAGACGGGATGACGTCTCGCGCCGACCCGAGTGACGCGCGTCTTCAGATCGTGCGCACGCCGTCGTTCGTGCCGACGAGCAGCACGTCCGCCGGCCGCTGCGCGAAGAGACCCACCGTGACGACGCCGGGAATCTGGTTCAGCTCGCGCTCGAGCGCGACCGGATCGGGGATCGTGAGGCCGTGCACGTCGAGGATGTGATTGCCGTTGTCGGTGACGAAGCCCTGGCGCCAGACGGGACGGCCGCCGAGCGCGGAGAGTCGGCGCGCCACCGACGAGCGCGCCATCGGGATCACCTCGATGGGCAGAGGGAAGCGGCCGAGAGTCTCGACCAGCTTGCTCTCGTCGACGATGCAGACGAAGAGCCGCGAGGCGTCGGCGACGATCTTCTCGCGCGTGAGCGCGCCGCCGCCGCCCTTGATGAGACGTCGGTCACGGGTCGCCTCGTCGGCGCCGTCGACGTAGAGCTCCAGCGCATCGACGTCGTTGAGGTCGCGGACCTCGATGCCGGCGGCGCGCAGGCGCGCGGTCGAGGCCTCGGAGCTCGAGACGGCCGCAGCGATGCGTCCGCGCGCGGCGAGGGCATCTATGAAGTAGTTCACGGTCGAGCCGGTGCCGACGCCCACGATCATGTCGTCCTTCACGTAGGCGAGGGCTGCCTGTGCGGCCCGGCGCTTCTGCTCGCTGGTGTCCATCTGCGGCTCGCCTCCTGCGGCGGTTTCACTCCTGCAGAAACGAAGATGCCCGCTTGCGCGGGCATCTTCAGGGATTCGATTCGGTGAGCGCGGAAGCCGGTTCCGCGCTCACCGAGTTCAAGGCCTACTTCTTCTTGGCGGCTTTCTTCTTGGCCTTCTTTTTCGCTTTGGCCATGTTGGCTCTCCATTGTCGGGTTAGTCCGAGGTCGGAGTATATACACGCGAAACGAAATTACAAGCAATCACCCTTGACATCCGGACGTGCATCACCTCGCGGCGTGCTCGAGTGAGAGGATCAGCTTCCAGTGCGAGGGATCGACGGGCATCACGGAGAGACGATTGCCCTTCTGCAGAAGAGGGAGTCCCGCGAGCTCCTTCGCGTGGCGGCGCAGCTCCGCGAGCGTGATCGTGCGGGCGAGGCGCCGCTTCAACTTCACGTCGACCATGTACCAGCGCGGCGCGGCCGGATCGCTGTCGGGATCGTAGTAGCGACTGCCGCGCTCGAAGGCCGTGTGATCGGGATAACCCTCCTTCACGACCTCGACGATGCCGACGATGCCCGGTTCGTCGCAGCTCGAGTGATAGAAGAAGGCCAGATCGCCCTTCTTCATCTGGTCGCGCAGCATGTTGCGGGCCTGATAATTGCGCACGCCGTCCCACGAGGTCGTCGCGCGCGGCGAGGCCGCGAGATCGTCGATGGAGAAGGTCGAAGGTTCGCTCTTCAGGAGCCAGTAGCGCACGTCACGATCCCCTCTTCGGTCACGACCGCATCCAGCCACACGTCGTGCGGAGCGGATGCGAGCCGCGGCACCTGCTGAAACGAGTACGCGAGTCCGATCAGCCGCGGCCCGCGCCACACGCGGCGCAGATGCCGGAAGGCGAACGCGCGGTCGTAGTAGCCGCCGCCCATGCCGAGACGCATGCCCCGCGAGTCGAAGCCCACGAGCGGCACGAACGCCAGGTGGAGCCAGCGCGCGCCGATCGTGCGGCCGCCGCGCGGCTCGAGAATGCCGAGCCTGTTGGGCCGCACTTCGCCTTCGAGACGAACGAAGCGCATGCGGCGCGTACGGGGCTCGATGCGCGGCAGATAGATCTCGCAGCCACGCGAGCGCGCGAGCTCGATGAGCGGTCGCGTATCGAGCTCCTCGGGCAGGGAAGCGAAGAGGGCGATGCGCCGGCCGGGGGCGAGACGGACGTGGCGGTCGACGTGACGGGCCACCAGCTTCGCGGCGCGGGCGCGCTCCGCGGGAGGCACCGCCCTTCGACGGGCTCGCAGCGATGCCCGCAGTTGCCTGCGGGCATCGGCGAGCGGGGAATCAGGATGCGCCACCCGCATGTGCCGGTGCGAACCGTTGCTCTCGAGCCAGAGCAACAAGTGGGACAGGCTGCGACAGGTAAGGCTTTCCGCTCATGGCGGACCTGCACAATTCTGCCGGCAAGCCCGTGTGTCCCATGGGTGTTTCAATTAGGGTCGAGAGGTAACCCGGCCCGCTTGTCGAACACCGCAGGCGACGCACCTTCACTTTACACGAGTGCGCCCCGCGGAGGGAGGCCGCATTTCTGCTTATCTGCTCACAGCTCGAGCTGCTGACCGCGCTCGAGCGTGGCCTCGACCTGCTCGCGCATGCGGCGCAGCCGGCTGCTCACTTCGGCATCGAGCGCCGCCTCGCGCTCCTTGAGCTTGAGCAGCTCGTTCGCGAGATTGAGAGCGACCATCACCGCGATGCGGTCGTGACCCACGACCCGGCCGCTGTCGCGGATCTCACGCATGCGGGCGTTGAGGTATTCGGCGGAATCGAGGAGCGCGGAGCGCTCTTCGTAGGGGCAGGAGACGAAGTATTCCTTCTCCAGAATGCGCACGCTGACGCGTGCCTGGTCCTGTGAGCTCACGACGGGCCGTGCTCCATGGTCTTCAGCCGCCCGATCATCGCCTCGACGCGCGCCCGGACCTGCTCGTTCTTCTGCACGAGACTGGCACGCTCGCCGACCAGCGCCTCGTGCCGCTGCCGCAGCGCACGGTTCTCTTCCTTGAGCTGCTGCACCGTGGCGACCAGCTCTTCGATGCGTTGTTCAAGGCGCCTGAGCTCGAGATCGAGCTGCGTTCTTGTTGTGTCGCTCATGTCGAAAACTATAGAGCCCCCCTTCTCACGGGGTCAACGAGAAAAGAGCGGGCATCCGGCTTCAGGCATAATGTGCACGAGGATGCACGCGACGACTTATTCCAGACTCAGCCAGGCGCTGCGCGACGCGCACTCCATGGCCAACGCCGCCGAGGCGCACGGGACCCTCACGGGTGCGCTCTGTGCGACCGTCGGCTATCGCTTCGAGGACTGGCTGAACGAGATCCTCCCGGACGGGCAGGCGCAGCCCGAGTCGACGGCCACCCTCGAGGAGATCTTCCGCGAGACGGCCGAAGCGCTCGCGGGCCGCAACATGGAGTTCCAGCTCCTGCTCCCCGAGGACGACGAGCCGATCGCCGAGCGCGCGGCGGCGCTCGGTGAATGGTGCGTAGGGTTCCTCTATGGTCTCGGCGCGAGCGCCCTGGCCGATCCCCGGCAGCTCCCGGGCGAGGTCGGCGAGATCGTGCGCGACCTCACCGAGATCAGCCGCGTCGGCGTCGACCGCACCGCGAGCGAGGAATCGAACGAGAGCGCCTATGCCGAGCTCGTCGAGTTCGTGCGCGTCGGCGTGCAGCTCGTCTTCGAAGAGCTCGAGCCGCTGCGCCAGCCCATCGAGCGTTCCTCCGGCACTCTCCACTAGAAGATGCGGAGAGTCCGGTCGATTCCGAAGGAGGAGTTCGCGCGCCGGCGGCGCCAGCTCATGCGGCTCATGGGCCGCGACGCGATCGCCATCGTCCCGGCGGCACCCATCCGCCATCGCAACGGCGACGTCGAGTACCCCTATCGCCAGGACAGCGACTTCTTCTACCTGACGGGCTTTCCCGAGCCCGAGGCCGTCGCCGTCCTCGTGCCCGGACGCGAGCAGGCAGAGTACGTGCTCTTCGTGCGCGAGCGCGACCCGGCGCGTGAGACCTGGGACGGCAAGCGCGCGGGCCCCGAAGGCGCGACGCGCGACTACGGCGCGGACGACGCCTTTCCGATCACCGACATCGACGAGATCCTCCCCGGGCTGATGGAGAACCGCACGGCGGTCTACTACGCCATGGGCGTGCACCCGGAGTTCGATCAGCGGGTGGTCGGCTGGGTCAATCAGCTCCGCGCGCAGGCGAAGCACGGCCGTCATCCGCCGCACGAGTTCGTGGCGCTCGACCACATCCTGCACGACATGCGGCTCTACAAGTCGCGTGCCGAGCTCGCGCTCATGCGCGAGGCCGCGCGCATCGCCGCGCAGGCCCACATCCGCGCCATGCGTTTCTGCCGGCCGGGTGTCCACGAGTACGAGGTGATGGCGGAGCTGGTGCACGAATTCCGCCGGCACAACGCCGATCCGGCCTATCACCCGATCGTGGGCGGAGGTGCCAACGCCTGCATCCTGCACTACCGCGAGAATGACCAGGTGCTGCGCGACGGGGATCTGCTCCTCATCGACGCCGGGTGCGAGTACCAGTGCTACGCCTCGGACATCACGCGCACCTTCCCCGTGAACGGCCGCTTCACGCCCGAGCAGCGCGCCGTCTACGAGATCGTGCTCGAGGCCAACCTCGCGGCCATCGCGAAGGTGAAACCCGGCAATCACTGGAACGAGCCTCACGATGCCGCGGTGCGCGTCATCACCCAGGGTCTCGTGAAGCTGGGTCTGCTCAAGGGACGCGTGTCGGCCCTGGAGCGCGAGGGTGCCTACCGCCGCTTCTTCATGCATCGCACCGGCCACTGGCTGGGCATGGACGTTCACGACGTAGGGGACTACAAAGTAGGCGACGAATGGCGCGTCCTCGAGCCGGGCATGGTGCTGACGATCGAGCCGGGCATCTATATCCCCGCGCATCTGCGCGGGGTGCCGCGCCGCTTCCGCAACATCGGCATCCGCATCGAGGACGACGTCGTCGTCACGCGTGACGGCGCCGAAGTGCTCACCTCCGATGTGCCGAAGGACCCCGACGAAATAGAAGCGCTGATGGCAGCCGCATGAGCTCCGTGTCCGTGCCTTCCGCCGATCGTACCGTGCGGGATCAGACGGGTTCCCGTGCGGGAGAAACAGGAGTGAGCGGCGGTCGCGGGGTGAACGAGGCACTGAAGACGTTCGATGTCGCCATCGTGGGCGGCGGCATGGTCGGCGCGAGCCTTGCCCTCGCGCTCTCGGGGACGGGGCTCGCGGTTCTGCTGATCGAAGGCGTCGCGCCGGACAGCGACGCCCAGCCGAGCTTCGACGACCGCACCACCGCGCTCGGCAACGCCAGCCGGAGAATCCTCCAGTCCATCGGCGCCTGGGACGCCATTGCGCCGTACGCTGCGGCCATCCGCACCATTCATGTTTCCGACGCCGGTCGCTTCGGCTTTGCGCGCCTTCGCGCCGAAGAGCAGGGCGTCGAGGCATTCGGTTACGTCGCCGCCAACCGCGTCATCGGCCGTGCGCTGTGGTCGAAGCTCAGGGACGCACCCGGCATCGAGATCCGCGTACCGGTACGCACGGAACGCGTCGAGCTCGCTCCCGACCTGGCGCGTCTCGATCTCGTGCACGGTGACGGAACACCGGAGCGCGTGAGCGCCCGGCTCGTCGTCGCCGCGGACGGTGCGCACTCTGCCGTGCGCGCAGCAGCGGGTATCGGCGCGCGGGTGGAGGACTACGGACAGGTGGCCGTCGTCGCGAACGTCGCAGCGGACCGGTCGCACGACGGCACCGCTTTCGAGCGCTTCACGTCTTCGGGCCCGCTCGCCGTTCTGCCGCTCCACGATGGCAGCTACACGGTCGTGTGGGCGCTCACGCCGCAGCGCGCCGCCGAGATGCTCGCTCTCGACGCTGCGAGCTTCCTGCGCGAGCTGCAGGGGCGCTTCGGCTGGCGCGCGGGGCGCTTCGTCCGCATGGGCCGGCGCGCTTCCTATCCGCTGAAGCTCACGCGCGCGGAGCACACGGTCGCGCAGCGCGCGGTGCTGATCGGCAATGCCGCCCAGGCGCTGCATCCGGTGGCGGGACAGGGTTTCAATCTCGGGCTGCGCGATGCGGCAATGCTCGCCGAGATCCTCGTCGATGCGCGCGAGGACGTGGGCGCCGCCGAGCCGCTCGCACGTTTCGCCGAGTGGCGTCAGACGGATCGCCGCGGTGTGATCTCCTTCACCGACGGCCTGGTCAAGCTGTTCGGCGATACGCGGCCGGGCATGAGCTTCGTGCGCAACCTCGGGCTCCTGCTCTTCGATCTCACGCCGCCGGCGAAGAGCGCGCTCGCGCGCGTGAGCCTCGGATTCGGCGGGCCTTCGCCGCGGCTCGCGCGGGGACTCTCGCTCAGATGAACGACACGCTGGACGTCCTGATCGTAGGTGGCGGGCCCGTGGGCGCCTGCCTCGCAGGACTTCTCCTGAGCGGCGCGGGTGGCCCGGCGCTGCGCGTCGCGGTGCTCGAGCCCGAGCGTCCGCGTGCGCCCGAACCTGGTTCGCCGTTCGACCTTCGCGTTTCCGCGTTCTCCCGCGCGAGCGAGCACCTGCTCGCGGCCTGCGGCGCGTGGGCGAGGATTCCGCGGGAGCGCCTCAGTCCCTTCGAGCGCATGCGCGTGTGGCACGCCTCCGCGGCGCCGCACGGACCCGACGTGCTCGTCTTCGACGCCGCGCACGCCGGCGAGCCCAATCTCGGTCACATCATCGAGAACCGTCAGGTGCAGGCGGCGCTGCTCGATGCCTTCGAAGAGGCGGGCGGACGCATCATCCCGGCGCGGCTGCGCGATCTCGAGATCGGCGAGGATCGCGTCACCGTGACGACGACCGAAGGGACGCTCGCGGCGCGCCTCCTGGTCGGTGCCGACGGCGCGCGCTCCGCCGTGCGCGAGGCGATCGGGCTCACCGCCGACGTCCTGGAGTACGGCCAGTCCGCGATCGTTGCGATGGTGACGACCGAGCGGCCGCACGAGCGCACCGCCTGGCAGCGTTTCCTCCGAAACGGGACGCTGGCGTTCCTGCCGCTCGCCGACGGCACGAGCTCCATCGTGTGGTCCATCGACACGGCGCGTGCAGCTGCGCTGTGTGAGGCTTCCCCGGAGGAGTTCGCCGCCGAGCTCGAACGCGATGCGGATGGTGCGCTCGGGCGCATCCGGCTCGTGAGCGAAAGGGCCGCGTTCCCGCTGCGCAGGCTCGCGGCACATCGTTACGTCGTTCACCGCTGCGCGCTGGTCGGAGACGCGGCGCACGTCGTGCACCCGCTCGCCGGGCAGGGCGTGAATCTCGGCCTGCTCGATGCCGCCACGCTCGCGGAGCTCATCCTCGACGCCCGCAGCGAGCGCGAGGACCCGGGAGCCCTTCGGGTGCTCAGGCGCTACGAGCGCTGGCGCAAGAGCGAGAACCAGCTCATGGGCTCGATGATCCACGCCTTCAATCGCTTCCTCGCACACGGTTCGGGTCCGCTCTCGCGTCTCGCGCAGCGCGGTCTCGGCTGGGTGAACCGCAGCGAAGAGCTCAAGCGCTTCTTCATCGGCCGCGCGCTGGGTCTCTCCGGCGAGCTGCCGCGGATCTGCACTGCGAAGGCGGGAATCGAAGCAGGTGCGCCATGAGAAGCGCGCCGTTGATCCTGGCCGCCGTGTTCGAAGGAGTCGTCATGGCCCAGACACCCGTGCAGGTCCCCGACGAAGCGGACATCCCGCGCCCCGTGCCCGTCGAGACGTCGCTCGCCGGAGCTGAGCGGCCCGACATCTCGCGCTTTCTCAACGTACGCACCGCGCGATCACCGTCGCTGTCGCCCGACGGCCGACGGCTCGCGTTCAGCACGAACATCAGCGGCTCGCCGCAGGTGTGGGTCGTCGATGCCGCGGGCGGCTGGCCGGATCAGCTCACTTTTGTCGAGTCGGCGACCTTTCACGAATGGTCGCCCGCGGGCGACTGGATCCTCTACGGCACGGATCGCAGCGGCAACGAGCGCGAGGGCTACTACCTGCTCAGCCCCGACGGGCTGCGCGAGCGCGAGCTGCTCGCACCGTCCGAAGCCTTCCGCGTGTTCGGCGGCTTCAGCCGCGACGGCAGGTTCGTCGCGTACGCGACGACCGAGCGCAACGGGCTCGACTTCGACATTCACCTCATCGATGTGGCGTCGGGTGAGGACCGCGAGGTGTTCCGCGGCCGGATGGGTCTCTATGCCGTCTCGTGGCATCCCGACGGGAGCGCCGTGGTGCTTTCGGAAGCGCGCGGGGAGGACGCCAACGACGTGTATCTGCTCGATCTGCGCACGGGCGGGCTCGAGACACTGTTCCGTCCGGAAGAAGCCTCGCGGTATTCCGGATTCGCGTGGACGCCGGACGGCGCGGGCTTCTACGTCGTCACCGATCAGGACCGCGAGCTCACGGCGCTCGCGTACTTCGATCTCGCACGGCGCGAGCTGCGCATCGTCGATGCGCCGGACGTCGAGGTGGAGGACGTCGCCATCACGAACGACGGCCAGTTCCTCGCATGGATCCTCAACGACGGCGGATACTCGCGGCTGCGCGTGCGGAACCTGCGCACCGGCGCGGATGTGGCGCCTCCGGAACTGCCGCAGGGCACGTACACCATCCGCTGGGCGCCGCGCGCCCCGATCGCCGCCATCGCCGTCACCGGTCCGCGAGTGCCGGGAGACATCTGGGTCTGGAATGCGGCCACCGGCGAGCTGCACCGCGCGACCCGCTCCGCGCACGCCGGCCTCGATCTCGATGCGATGGTCGTCCCGACTCATCACAGCTTCCCGGCACGCGACGGCACGATCATCCACGGGTTGCTCTATCTGCCTCGGGGGCTTGCGCCGGATGCCCGCGCGCCCGTGGTTCTCGCAGTGCACGGCGGGCCGACGGCGCAGGCGAGGCCTGATTTCTACGCTCCGCATCAGTATCTGCTCGCCCGGGGCATCGCCGTGTTCGATCTCAACTACCGCGGGTCGACCGGCTACGGCAAACGCTTCGCGCGGCTCAACGATCGCCGTCTGCGCGAGAACGAGCTGTATGACCTCGCGGACGCGGTCGCCTGGCTGAAGAAGCAGCCGCAGCTCGACGGGAACCGGGTCGCGATCATGGGCGGTTCCTACGGCGGTTATCTCACGATGGCCGCGCTCGCGCGTCTGCCGGATCTGTTCGCGAGCGGCGTGGCCCTCGTCGGCGTATCGGACTGGATCACGGCGCTGCAGGGCGCGTCACCGCAGCTCAAGGCGAGCGACCGCATCGAGTACGGCGACATCGACGATCCGGAAGACCGGGAGTTCTTCCGCCGGCTCTCGCCCATCACTCACGTCGCGGGCGTCCGCGCGCCGATCATGGTGATCCACGGCGCGAACGACCCGCGCGACCCGGTCACCGAATCGGACCGTTTCGTGCGTGCGATCAGGGAGCGCGGAGGCACGGCGGAGTACCTGCGCTTCCCGGACGAAGGTCACGGCATCCGCAAGATCTCCAACCGGATCATCGCCTACAGGCGCATCGCCGCCTTCCTCGAGCGCACGCTGCAGATGACCGGCGAGTGATCGTCTGCGGCCGCGCTCAGCGCGTGGGGATGCGGTCGATCTTCGCGGCGCAGATGAAGTCGTTCTCCGACAGGCCGCGGATGGCGTGCGTGGTGAAGGTGATCCTGCAGTAGTCGTATCCGATCTCGAGGTCCGGATGGTGGTCCTCGAGGTTCGCGATGTGCGCGACCGCGTTGACGAAGCTCATCGTGCGGTAGAAGTCGCGGAAGCGCAGCTCGCGGCGGATGGACTTCGCGTCCCCGGCGAGCTGCCACTCCGGCGCGAGCTTCTTCATGAGCGCCTGGGCCGCATCGCGCGTGAGCGGCTCGACGCCGCCCTCGCACGGCCTGCACTTCTTCTCGGCGAGCTCGGTCATGGTGCTTCCCTTCGCGCGTACTTGCGCGCCACGTACTGCTCGATGATCTCCTGGAACTCCTCGGCGATGCGCTCGCCCTTGAGCGTCACGGTCTTCGCACCGTCCTCGTAGACGGGCGCCACCGGACGCTCGCCGGTGCCGGGCAGGCTGATGCCGATGTTCGCGTGCTTGCTCTCGCCCGGGCCGTTCACCACGCAGCCCATGACCGCCACGGTCATGTTCTCGACACCGACGTAGGTCTTGCGCCACTCGGGCATGCGGCTGCGGACGTGAGACTGAATGCGCTGCGCGAGCTCCTGGAAGAACGTGCTCGTCGTTCGTCCGCAGCCGGGGCAGGCGACGACGAGGGGCGAGAAAGCCCGCAGGCCCATCGTCTGCAGGATCTCCTGCGCGACGATGACTTCCTGCGTACGGTCGCCGCGGGGCTCGGGCGTGAGCGAGACGCGGATCGTGTCGCCGATGCCTTCCTGCAGCAGCACCGCTATGCCTGCGGTCGAGGCGACGATGCCTTTCGAGCCCATGCCCGCTTCAGTGAGGCCGACGTGCAGCGGGTAGTCACAGCGCGAAGCGAGATCGCGGTAGATCGCGATCAGGTCCTGCACGCCGCTCACCTTCGCCGAGAGCACGATGCGATCGTGCGGCAGCCCAAGCGCCTCGGCTCGGCTCGCGCTCTCGAGCGCCGAGAGCACGACTGCGTTGCGCATGACCTGCTGCGCGGGCAGCGGCTGTGACCGTGCGGAGTTCTCGTCCATCAGGCGGGTGAGGAGATCCTGATCGAGACTTCCCCAGTTGACGCCGATGCGCACCGGTTTGCCGTAACGGCAGGCCGTTTCGATCATCTCGGCGAACTGAGGATCGCGCTTGCTGCCGCGTCCGACGTTACCGGGATTGATGCGGTACTTGTCGAGCGCCTCGGCGCAGGCGGGATGCTCGCGCAGCAGCTTGTGTCCGTTGAAGTGGAAGTCGCCGATGAGCGGCACGCTCACCCCGAGCTGCTCCAGCCGATCGCGGATGTGTGGTATCGCGGCCGCCGCCTCGGACGTGTTGACGGTGACGCGCACCAGCTCGGAGCCGGCCCGAGCGAGCGCCCGCACCTGCTGAGCCGTCGCTTCGACGTCGGCGGTGTCGGTGTTGGTCATCGACTGCACGGCGATCGGGTTCGATCCGCCGACGCGGACGGTTCCGATCTGCACGACGACGCTGCGGCGGCGCTCCTGGGTCATGATTCGCAGGCGGGACAATGAAACCGGGAAGATGCCGCTATTGTACCGTCCCTCCGCTCCCGCCCCCGGACATTCGCCACGGAACGGGAGGTGTTCAGGGCGGCAGCACCGTGGACTGCCAGGCGGCGAGCTGCCAGCGCCCGTCCCGGCGGACGTACACGTCCGTGAACACGAGCCGCATCTTCGAGGGCTTCCCGCCGAGCTCGCCCTCGACCCTGATGACGCCGTGGAGGATGCGGGCTCCGTCCGCCTCGCGTTCACGCAGACTCTCGACCTCGATGCTGCGATAGCGGATGCGGCCCGTCGCAATCGTCTGGAGGAATTCGCTCCGGCTCTCGCATTGGCCGTTCGAATGACAGTAGACGAGGTCCGAAGCCAGCATCGGCTCGAGGGCCGCGGTGTCCTGACGGACCATCGCGGCGAAGCGTTCCCGCTCCAGGGCTTCCATGCTCTCGCCGGCGCGAGGCTGTGTCGCGCACGCGGCGAGAAGCAACATGACGGCGGCACCGAGATATGCCGGGATGTTGTCTGATCGCATCCGCACGTGTCCTCACGAGCTTGATCGCGGCCGGATCATCGCCGCCGAGGCCGTTCACGGCAACAAGAAGCGTTGTCTGGTGCAGCTTGGGTTGGCGGGGTGCGGCTGATATCATCCGCGCGCTCGCTCGAAAACCGACCCGTCCGGAGAGATTCCGACGCCGGCCCGAAGCCCGCCCGAGGTGAGCGCGGCCGCGCGATCGGAACGCCGAAGGCGCAAGTCCCGCCCGGAAACGCTCAGGCACATGAACGGCGGATCGTCCGGGGCGAGCTCTGGAGAGTGGCGGACGTACGTGCGAGCCGGCTGCGGCAGCGCGGCGTGAAATCCGCCCACCGAAGGGGAGCGGCGCGAAGGCGCCTGATCTCTCAGGTCGAAGGACAGAGGGGCGGCAGGTGCGGCGAGCGCACCTGCCGCCTTTTTTGTTTTCGCGGGCTGGCGTCGTGTACCGCAGACCGGAGGACACATGGGACGCAGGACACCGCTTTACGAGCTGCACCGCACCCAGGGTGCACGCATGGTCGAGTTCGCGGGCTGGGAGATGCCGCTCCACTACGGCTCGCAGATCGAAGAGCACCACGCCGTGCGTCGGACCGCCGGCATGTTCGACGTTTCACACATGGGCGTCATCGACGTGCGGGGACAGAAGGCACGCGCGTTCCTGCGATACCTCCTCGCCAACGACGTCGCGCGGCTCGGGCGGCCGGGCAGGGCGCTCTACTCCTGCATGCTGAACGAGAGCGCAGGGATTCTCGACGATCTCATCGTCTACTTCCTCGGTCCGGAGTCTGCCGGCAGCGAAGCTTTCCGCATCGTCGTGAACGCAGGCACCCGCGAGAAGGATCTCGCGTGGATCCGCGAGCGGGCGCAGACCTTCGAAGTCGAAGTCACCGAGCGTGACGAGCTCGCGATGATCGCGGTGCAGGGACCGCAGGCGCGCGAGCGGCTCGCCGCGTTGCTCGCGCCCGAGGACGCGCAGACCGCGCTCTCGCTCTCGCCTTTCAGCGCGGCGGCGTTCGGCGAGTGGTTCGTCGCGCGCACCGGATACACCGGTGAGGACGGTTTCGAGGTCATGCTGCCTGCATCCGACGTGCTGCGCGTCTGGCGCGAGCTCGCCGAGCGCGGTGTCAGCCGCTGCGGCCTCGGCGCGCGCGACACGCTGCGGCTCGAGGCGGGAATGAATCTCTACGGCAGCGACATGGACGAGAACACGCATCCGCTCGAGTGCGGACTCGAGTGGACCGTCGCCTTCGAGCCTGCCGACAGAAGCTTCGTCGGCCGCGAGGCTCTCGAGGCGATCCGCGCCCGGGGCTCCGCGCGCAGGCGCGTCGGCCTGCTGCTCGAGGAGCGCGGAGTACTGCGATCGCATCAGAAAGTGATAGTGCCCGGCGTCGGCGAGGGGGAGATCACGAGCGGCACGTTCTCCCCGACGCTGCAGCGCTCGATCGCGCTCGCACGCGTGCCGGCGGCGCAGTTCGATCGTGTGCAGGTGGACGTGCGCGGGAAGCTCCTGCCCGCGCGCGTCGTCGAGCCGCCGTTCGTACGGCGCGGCAAGGTGCTGGTGGGCTGAGGTCCGGGAGCGTTCCAGAAGAACTTCCGCGAGAGGAAAGCCATGAGCAGGGTTCCGGCCGATCTGAAATACACGAAGAGCCACGAGTGGGTGCGCGAGCTGCCCGACGGAAGCGTCGAGGTCGGCATCACCGATCACGCGCAGGACGAGCTCGGCGAGCTGGTCTTCGTCGAGGTGCCGACCGAAGGACGGACGGTGCAGGCCGGCGAGGCCTGCGCAGTGGTCGAGTCCGTGAAGGCGGCGTCGGATGTCTACAGCCCGGTTTCGGGCACCGTCACGGAAGGCAATCCGCGGCTCGCGAGCGAGCCCGAGCTCGTCAATCAGGATCCTTACGGCGCGGGATGGCTCATGCGCCTCAGGCCCTCGAGCCGCGACGAGCTCCAGCAGCTCCTGTCCGCCGCCGACTATGAGGCGCAGCTCGCGGAGGGAGACGCCTGATGGCCTTCACGCCTCACACGAGGGAAGACGTCGCCGAGATGCTCGCGGCGATCGGCGTCGAGAGCATCGAGCAGCTCTTCGACGAAATCCCTGCGAACCTGCGCGTGAAGTCTCTGGAGCGCATTCCGGAGGCGCTCAGCGAGATGCAGATCGCGCGGCTCATGACCGAGCGCGCGCGCCAGGACGGCCGTCCGCTGTGCTTCATCGGTGCAGGCGCCTACGAGCATCACATTCCCGCCGCAGTGTGGGCGATCACGACGCGCGGAGAGTTCTACAGCGCCTACACGCCCTATCAGGCGGAGGCGAGCCAGGGCACGCTGCAGACGATCTACGAGTTCCAGACGATGATCTCGGCCCTCACCGGGCTCGAGGTCGCGAACGCGTCGCTCTACGACGGCGCATCGGCGCTCGCGGAAGCCATGCTCATGGCCGTGCGAGCGAACCGCCGCTCGAAATCCCAGCGCATCCTCGTTCCGACGACCGTTCATCCGCACTATCGCAAGGTCGCCGTGGCCACGACCGGCAACCAGGGGCTGATCCTCGAAACGCTGCCGTACTCGTCGACCGACGGCCGCACGCCGCTCGAGGCGCTCGAGCCTTACGCGAACGAGGACATCACGGTGCTCGTGATCCAGCAGCCGAACTTCTTCGGCATGCTCGAGGACGTCGACGCCCTCACCGACTGGGCGCACGAGCGCGGCGCGCTCGTGATCGCCGTCGTGAATCCCATCGCGCTCGCGCTGCTCAAGCCGCCGGGCGAGTGGGGCAGGGCCGGCGTGGACATCGCAGTGGGCGAAGGCCAGCCGCTCGGCGTGCCGCTGTCGTCCGGCGGTCCGTACTTCGGATTCATGACGGCCCGCATGTCTCACGTGCGCCAGATGCCGGGCCGCATCGTGGGCCGCACGCTCGACCTCAACGGCAATCCGGGATTCACGCTGACGCTCCAGGCGCGCGAGCAGCACATCCGCCGCGGCAAGGCGACCTCGAACATCTGCACGAATCAGGGCCTGCTCGTGACGGCGGCCACCATCTACATGTCGCTCATGGGACCCGAAGGGCTCGAGCGCGTGGCGGCCGTCTCGCACGCGCGCACGCGCGAGCTGGTCGCGGCGCTCACGCGCATTCAGGGCGTGCGCCCGGCCTTCCAGGGGCCCTTCTTCCACGAGGCGGTTCTGCGGCTCGACAAGCCGGCGTCCGCCGTGCTGGCGAGCCTCGCGGAGCGCGGCATTCTCGGCGGGCTCGATCTCGCCGAGCACTATCCCGAGCTCGGCAGCGCGATCCTCGTGTGCGCGACCGAGACCAAGACGGCCGGGGACATCGAAGCCTTCGCGAGCGCGCTCGCCGAGGCGATGAAGTCCGTACGGGCGGCCTGAAGGGAAGGTGCCATGCAGACTCGAACCGAGCCTCTCGTTTTCGAGCTCTCGCGTACCGGTCGCGGTGCGCGCGAGCAGTGGCCGCAGGAAGCGCCGCCGGCCGACGATCTGCCTGCGACTCTGCGACGCAGGCAAAGGCCCGCGCTGCCCGAGGTGAGCGAGCTCGACGTCGTGCGCCACTACACGCGCCTGTCGCAGCTCAACTTCTCGATCGACACGCACTTCTATCCCCTCGGGTCGTGCACGATGAAGTACAACCCGAAGGCGTGTAACAGCCTCGCGATGCTGCCGGAGTTCCTCGCGCGTCATCCGCTCGCGCCGGAGTCGCACGGTCAGGGATTCCTCGCGTGCCTGTACGAGCTGCAGGAGCTCCTCAAGGAGATCACCGGCATGCAGGGCGTCGCGCTGAGCCCGATGGCCGGCGCGCAGGGCGAGTTCGCGGGCGTCGCGATGATCCGCGCGTATCACCGCGCGCGCGGCGATCTCGAGCGCAACGAGATCATCGTGCCCGAGGCTGCGCACGGCACGAATCCCGCAACCGCCACCATGTGCGGCTGCGTGGTGCGCGAGATCCCCGTGGACTCCGAAGGCGACGTCGATCTCGATGCGCTGAAGGCCGCCGTCGGCCCGAAGACGGCCGGCATCATGCTGACGAATCCTTCCACGCTCGGCGTGTTCGAGCGGCGCATCGAGCAGGTGGCGCGCATCGTCCACGACGCCGGCGGGCTCCTCTACTACGACGGCGCGAACCTCAACGCGATCCTCGGCAAGGTGCGTCCCGGGGACATGGGCTTCGACGTCATCCACATGAACCTGCACAAGACCTTCTCGACGCCGCACGGAGGCGGCGGGCCGGGTGCAGGTGCGGTCGGAGTCGGCAGCCGTCTGCTGCCGTTCCTGCCGGTGCCGATCGTCGGCCGGGACGGTGACCGCTACCGCTGGCTCACCGAGAAGGATCTGCCGCAGTCGATCGGGCGCCTGTCGGCCTTCATGGGCAATGCGGGCGTGCTGCTGCGCGCCTATGTCTATATCCGCATGCTCGGGCGCGAGGGCCTCGTCCGGGTTGGCGAATTCGCCACGCTCAACGCAAACTATCTGCTGGCGCGGCTCGTGAAGGCGGGGTTTGCGGCGGCTTATCCGTCGCGGCGTGCGAGCCACGAGTTCATCGTCACGTTGAAGCGCGAGGCGCGCGAGCTCGAGGTCACGGCGATGGATTTCGCGAAGCGGCTGCTCGATTTCGGTTTCCACGCGCCGACGACGTACTTCCCTCTGCTGGTGCCCGAATGTCTGCTGATCGAGCCCACCGAGACCGAAAGCAAGGAGACTCTCGATGCGTTCGTCGAGGCGATGGTGCGGATCCGCAGGGAGGCGGAGGATGAGCCCGAGCGTGTGCGCAGAGCACCTCACACTCTGCCGGTCCGGCGTCTCGACGACGTGCGCGCCGCGAAGCAGCTGGACCTGACATGGAAGCCGGCGACGCAGCCCTGAGAGAGAGCTCCGAAACGTCGTCCGGGCAGGCGAGGGGCAAGCGCGGCGGTGCCGCGCGCGTCCTGCGCGCCTGCGGGGCGAGCTGGCGCGGGCTCGTGGGGGCCTGGCGCGAGGAGCTGGCCTTCCGTCAGGAACTCGCTCTGGCTGCGGTCGTCATACCTCTGGGTCTGTGGCTCGGGCGTACGGGCGTCGAACGCGCACTGCTCGTTGCACCGATGCTGCTCGTGCTCATCGTCGAGCTCGTCAACAGCGCCATCGAGGCGACGATCGACCGTATCGGCTACGAGCGGCATCCACTCTCCGGGCTCGCCAAGGACATCGGCTCCGCCGCCGTGTGCCTGTCCCTGGTGCTGCTCGGGGCGGTCTGGCTCCTCGTTCTGCTCGGCCGCTGATCTTCTTCTCAGGAAATCACATGCGATTCGTACGACTGCTGCTCTGCCTGCTCGCCCCCTGCGCCATCTCTCTGGCGCAATCCTCTCTGCCACCCGCAGAGCCCGAATCGCCGGCAGTCGTTCCCCCGCAGGCCGAGGGACCCGCGCAGCAGCAGGCCGAGGAAGTCGCCCAGCAGGCGGCAGCGGTCGAGGAAGATCCCGACTGGGCGGTCACGCTCGAGCGGATTGCCGGCAGTGTCGTCTCGATCAAGGTCGATGCGACCCGCGCCTTCGACACGGAGTGGAATGCATCCGCTCAGGCGACGGGCTTCGTGGTCGACGCCGAGCGCGGCCTGATCCTCACGAACCGGCACGTGGTCACGCCGGGTCCGGTCACGGCCGAAGCGACGTTCCTCAACCGCGAGGAAGTCCAGCTCTATCCGGTGTACCGCGACCCGGTGCACGACTTCGGTTTCTATCGCTACGACCCGTCGAAGCTGCGTTTCATCAAGCCGAAGGCGCTGCCGCTCTATCCCGAGGGCGCGCAGATCGGCCGTGAGATCCGCGTGGTCGGCAACAACGCGGGCGAGCAGCTCTCGATCCTCGCGGGCACGCTCGCGCGGCTCGACCGCGACGCGCCGCGCTACGGTCTCGCGAAGTACAACGACTTCAACACCTTCTATCTGCAGGCCGCCTCGGGGACTTCCGGCGGCTCGTCGGGTTCTCCGGTCGTCGACATCCGCGGCCGCGTCGTGGCGCTCAACGCAGGCGGCGCGAGCGGTGCGGCTTCGAGCTTCTATCTGCCGCTCGGGCGCGTGCGTCGAGCGCTCGAGCTCATCCAGAAAGGCGAGCCGGTCACCCGCGGCACGGTGTACACGGTGTTCCAGTACCGTCCGTACGACGAGCTGCGTCGCCTGGGGCTCACGTCCGGCACTGAAGCCGCGGTCCGCAAGGCGTTCCCCTCGCAGACCGGCATGCTGGTGGTGAGCGAGGTGCTGCCGGGCTCACCCAGCGAGAACGTCCTGCAGCCGGGCGACATCCTGGTGCGCGTGAACGGCGAGTACATCACTCACTTCGAGCCGCTCGCCGAGATCCTGGACAACTCGGTGGGGCGCACCGTCGACATCGAGCTCGAGCGAGGCGGCGCGCCGATTTCCGCGACGGTGCAAGTCGGCGACCTGCACGAGATCACCCCGGATGCGTACCTGGAAGTGGGGGAGGCGATCCTGCACACGCTCTCCTATCAGCAGGCGCGTCACTTCAACGTGCCCGTGCGCGGCGTGTACGTCGCGAATCCCGGCTACATCCTGAGCGCCTCGGGGATTCCGCGCGGCGCGGTGATCACCGCCGTCAACTCGAAGCCGGTCAACAACATCGACGACATGCAGGCCGTCCTCGCGCAGCTCGGCGACGGCGACCGCATGACGGTGCGGTACTTCACCATCGACAACCCGAACGGCAGTCAGCTCCGCTCGGTGCGCATGGACCGCCGCTGGTTCCCCGCGCGCCGCTGCCACCGCGACGACGTGCAGGGCATCTGGCCGTGCGTCGCGCTCGAAGCGGGACCGGCGCCGAAGGCCCCGGTTCCCGGCACCGCGGTGCTGCCGCAGATCGACGATCCGCGCCTCGCGCGCATCGCGCCGTCGCTCGTGTTCGTGAACTTCGACATGCCGTACTCGGTGTCGGGCATCACCGAGCGCAACTATCACGGCACGGGCCTCATCGTGGACGCGGAGCGCGGGCTCGTCGTGGTCGATCGCAACACCGTTCCGGTGTCCATCGGCGACGTGAGTCTCACGTTCGGCGGCACGCTCGACGTGCCAGGCCGCGTCGAGTACATCCATCCGCTGCACAATCTCGCGGTCGTGTCCTACGACCCGGCGCTGATCGGGAACACGCCCGTGAAGGCCGCGAAGCTCTCGCGACGGCAGCTCAAGGCCGGCCAGACGGTGTGGGTCGTCGGTCTCGGCTCCGACAACGAGCTGCGCTCGCGCAGCACCCAGATCGCGAACATCGATCCTCTGCAGCTTCCGCTCTCGCGCACCATGCGCTTCCGCGAGAGCAATCTCGAGGTCGCCGAGCTCGTCAATCCGCCGCGCGACTACGACGGCGTGCTGCTCGACGATTCCGGCGAGGTCGTGGGCCTCTGGTCGAGCTTCGCGTACGAGAGCGGGCGCGATCTCGTGCAGGAGAACCGCGGCGTGCCCATCGAGCTCGTGGCGGACATGATCGACCGCGTGCGGAACGACAGGCCGCTGCACTCGCTCGAGGTCGAGTTCGCGGCGCTGCCGCTCGCGGGCGCGCGCGATTTCGGCGTCAGCGACGAGTGGCTCACCAGGCTCGTGCAGCACAGCCCCTCGCAGCGTCAGGCACTCACCATCGTGCGCATCGTGGGCGGGTCGCCGGCCGAGCGGGTGCTGCAGCAGGGCGACATCGTGCTCGCGATCGACGGCAAGGTGGTCACGCGCTTCCGCGAGGTGGAGCGTGCGGTGGCCGACAAGCCGCGCGTGCAGGTCACCGTCTGGCGCGGCCAGGAGCTGCAGACGCTGGAAGTGGACACCGTTCCGCTGACGGGGCTCGACATCGACCGGATCGTGCTGTGGGCCGGTGCCACGCTCCAGGCACCGCATCGCGCGATGGCCGCGCAGCGCGGGATCCCGCCCATCGGCGTGTACGTGGGTTACTTCGCGTACGGCTCGCCGGCCACCCGCTACGGCCTGTATCCGGGCCGGCGCATCGTCGAAGTGGACGGCGTCTCCACCCCCGATCTCGACACCTTCATCCGCGCGGTGGCAGGGCGGCCCGACCGGGCATCGGTGCGCCTCAAGACGCTCACCTGGAACAACGCGCCCGAGGTCATCACGCTGAAGCTCGACAAGCACTACTGGCCGGCCTACGAGCTGCGGCGCACGCCCCAGGGCTGGGTGCGTCAGTCGCTCGAGTAGGCCCGGGCAGGGCGGGCTGCGAAGTGCATCGCACGGGGCACCGGCAGCCCTTGGTAGAATCTGTCACATGGTGCGGATCGTCAGGGCGACACAGGTCGAGCTGGAAGCCGCCGTGCAGGCCCTGCGCGACGGCGAGCTCGTCGCGTTTCCGACCGAAACCGTCTACGGGCTCGGCGCGAACGCCCAGAATCCGGTCGCGGTCCGCAAGATCTTCGAGGCCAAGGGTCGTCCGACCACTCATCCCCTCATCGTCCATCTCGACAGCCCGCGCTACCTGCACCGCTGGGTGCGCGAGGTGCCCGAGGTGGCGGCACGCCTCGCCGAACGCTTCTGGCCGGGACCGCTCACGATGGTCCTGCCCCGTGCGCCGAACGTGCACGACATCGTCACCGGCGGTCAGGACACCGTGGCCATCCGGGTGCCTTCCCACCCGATGGCCCAGCAGCTCCTCACCGCGTTCGGTGGCGGCATCGCGGCACCTTCCGCGAACCGCTACGGCCGCCTGAGTCCCACGCGCGCGGAGCACGTGCGCGACGAGCTCGGCGATGCCGTGCGCGTCGTGCTCGACGGCGGCGAATGTCAGATCGGTCTCGAATCCACCATCGTCGCCTGCGACAACGACGGAGTGCGGGTGCTGCGCCCCGGAGCCGTGACGGTCGCGCAGATCCGCGAGGTGGTCGGCGATCGTCTCATCGAGAGCTCCACGCTCGAAGCACCGCGCGTGCCGGGGAGCACGCCTTCGCACTACGCGCCGCGCACGCCGCTCGTCATCGTGCCGGCGGGCGAGATCGACGCGCGCGCCGAAGCCGCGTCCCAGGGCGGCCGGCGCATCGCGGTGCTCGCGCAGCGTCTGCCGCTCAAGTCGCACAAGTACGTCACCTGGATCAACGCCGGGCGAAGACCCGAGCAGTACGCGCACGATCTCTACGCGAATCTGCGCACGCTCGACAAGGCGGGATGCGAGCAGATTCTCGTTCAGGCGGTGCCCGACGATGAGCGCTGGGACGCCATTCGCGATCGTCTGATCCGTGCGGCGAGCAGCATTTCCGACGCGGACGACACCGGCGCGACGGCCGTCCTTCCGTAAAGACTCCGGTGCGGCGCCCGTAGCGCTGCGACTGCACGGGGCTTACTCTTCGCACTATCCCCGGGTGCGGCTGCCTCGCGGAGGGGCCGGTCATGGCGGTCGATGCGGACTTCAGGCCCGAACCGGGGCCGTATGCGGTGGCAGTCCTCGCCACGTTTGCGGCAGTCCTGATCCGCTGGCTCCTCGATCCCATGCTGGGCGACGGCTATCCGCTCGCGCTCGTCTTCGCCGCGCTCGCCCTGGCGGTCTACATCGGCGGCATCGGCCCGGCAGTCGTCGCCCTGCTGCTCGGCTATCTGCTCAGCAACTTCCTGTTCATCGAGCCTCGCGGCGTGCTGTCGATCGGCAAGCCGCGCGAGGAGATCGCCGTGCCGCTCTACCTCCTCGGTGGCGGAATGATCATGTACCTCGGCGACGCCGCGCGGCGTGCGCGCCGGCGGGCCGAACGTCTTGCGGTTCTCTACCGTGAGGCGGAGCGGGAGACTCAGCGGCTCAACGTCGAGCTCAATGCCCGCATCCGCGAGCTCGATACGCTGCTCGAAGTGCTGCCCGTCGGCGTGCTGATCTGCGAGCGCGGCAGCGACGAGTATCGCGGCAATCCGGCTGCGTTCCAGCTCATGGGCGCGACGGGCGTGCCCCGGGGGCCGGTGGCTGCGCTCAAGTCGGCGCCGGCCGAGGCCTTCATTGCGCGGGCGTCGGTGAACGGGCGGCCCGCTTCTCTCGACGAGCTGCCGCTCGCGCGTGCGTTCAACAGGGGAGAGTCGATACACAACTTCCGTTTCGACGCCGTGGCTCACGACGGACGCGTGCTCAGCGTGCTTTCCGAGGCGGCGCCTCTGCGGGACGAGCAGGGCACGGTGCACGGTGCGGTGGCGGCGTTCGTCGATCTCACCGAGGTCCAGCGGGCGCAGGCTGCCGTGCGCGCGAGCGAAGAGCGGCTCTCACTCGCGACCCGTGCGATCCACGGCTACGTGTACGATGTCGACGTAGCGCAGGACGTCCAGTCGAGCCGTATACGGGTGTGGCGAGGCCACGGCCTGCGAGACGTGATCGGAGTCGACCCCGACGAAGCCCATCCGGACGTCCCGTGGTGGGAATCACGCGTGCATCCCGACGATCTGCCGACGCTGCGCGCGCGCCTCAGCGAGGCGTATGCCTCCGGCGCCGACAGCTTCGTGGCGGAGTATCGCGTCCGTCATCGCGACGGGCACTACGTCTGGATCGCGGACCGGGCGGTCATCCAGCGCGACGCCGGGGAGAAGGTCCTCCGGGTCGTCGGCAACGTCATCGACATCTCCGCGTACAAGCAGCTCGAGAAGCGGCTGGAGGAAACCATCGCCGACCTCGGCGCAGCCGATCGCTCCAAGGACGAGTTCCTGGCCACGCTCGCGCACGAGCTGAGGAATCCTCTGGCGCCGATCCGCAATGCGGTGGAGCTGCTGCGCAGAGTGACGCCGACGTCGAGCGAGATCGAGCGCGTGCAGGAGATCATCAGCAGGCAGGTGCGGCACATGACGCGGATGATCGACGACCTCCTCGACGTGTCGCGCATCACGATGGGGCGCATCGTCCTGCACAGGGAGCGGGTACGTCTCGACGTCCTGCTTCAGCAGGCCGTCGAGGCCGCGCGTCCGGCGATAGAAGCCGCGCGCCACGAGCTCACCGTGTCGCAGCCTGCCACGCCCGTCGAGGTCGACGTGGACCCTACCCGCATGTCCCAGGTGATCGTGAACCTCCTCGACAACGCGGCGAAGTACACGGTGCCGGGCGGCCGGATCTGGCTGAGCGCATGGCGCGAGGGAGATCAGGCGGTGGTGAGCGTGCGCGACACGGGCGAGGGCATCGCGCTGCAGCTCCTGCCGCGCGTGTTCGACCTCTTCATTCAGGGCGACTCGACGCTCGAGCGCAGGCAGGGTGGACTCGGGATCGGGCTCACGCTCGTGGATCGCCTGGTGAAGCTGCACGGCGGGAGCGTGGAGGCGCGCAGCCCGGGACCCGGACAGGGAAGCGAGTTCCTCGTGCGCCTGCCCGTCGCCTCGTCCGCGCCGGCCGACGATCCGATGCACGATCCGCCTCGGCAGGCTGAAGCTTCACCAGGCGCGAGGCACGGACGCCGCATCCTCGTGGCGGACGACAACGTCGATGCGGCGGAGAGCCTGTCGCTGCTGCTCCAGGCATCGGGTCATGAGATCCGCACGGTGTACGACGGCGCGGCAGCGGTCGAAGAAGTGCAGCGGTTCCGGCCGGACGTGGTGTTCCTCGACATCGGCATGCCGCGCATGAACGGTTACGACGCGGCACGCGCGATCCGTGCGCTGCCGGGCGGCCGCGACGTCGTGCTGATCGCGATCACCGGCTGGGGACAGGCCGAGGACCGAAGGAAAGCGGCAGAGGCGGGATTCGACCACCACCTCACCAAGCCGGCCGATCCGGAAGTGCTGCACCGGCTGCTCGAAGAGGTCGGCACCGGCCGCACCGCCGCGCGTCCGGGCACTGCCGGTTGAGTCGGGAAGACGGCGGGAGCCGGAAGCTCAGTCGGCCGGCACCGTGCGGCCGCTCGCCCACGCGCGCAGCGCGCCGACCTCTTCCGCCATGACGACGGCGAGCGGCCTGGTGGCCTGCAGCTCGCGCGCGATGAGCGCCGCGCCCACCGGTAGCCCGTGCGCATGGGCGCTGTAGAGCGCCGCGACGACGGCCTGCTCCAGCTCCGCACCCGAGAAACCCTCGCTGCGACGGGCGAGCTGATCGAGCTCCGCTTCGGTCAGCATGATCCCGCGCCTGCGCGCGTGGATGCCGAGGATCTGGGCACGCGCGGCGCGGTCCGGCAGGTCGACGAAGAAGATCTCGTCGAAGCGTCCCTTGCGGACGAGCTCGGGCGGCAGCGCGCCGATGTCGTTCGCGGTCGCGACGACGAAGACGCCCGGACGAGGCTCGGCGAGCCACGTGAGAAACGTCCCGAGCACGCGCCGCGAGACGCCGCTGTCGCCGTCGCCGGATGCGAGCGACTTCTCTATCTCGTCGATCCAGAGCACGCACGGCGCCAGGCTCTGTGCGGTGCGCAGCGACTCGCGCAGGTTCTTCTCCGACTCGCCCTGCCACTTGCTGTAGAGCGCAGCGAAGTCGAGCCGGAGCAGCGGCACGCCGAGGATGCCGGCGGCGGCGCGAGCCGCGAGACTCTTGCCGCAGCCCTGCACGCCGATGAGGAGAACTCCCTTCGGCGGGTCGAGACCCTCCACCCTGCGCTCGAAGGCGGCCTTGCGGCTCGCGAGCCACTGCCGCAGGTTCTTCATGCCGCCGACGTCCGCGAACTTCGCGGTGTCCGGCTCGTAGTACAGCGTGCCGCTGCGGTTGAGGAGCTCGTACTTGGCCGCGAGCACGCGGGAGAGGTCGGTGAGGGTGAGCGCGCCGTCGTCGAACAGCGCGCGCCGCACCAGGCGCTCGGCGTCGGGCGCCGTGAGACCGTTGAGGTTCTCGACCACTCGTTCGAGCGCGTGCGGATCGAGGTGCGGCGATTTCCCCGGATTCGCCGTGCTCCACTCCTGCGCGACGCGAGTGACGATCGCCCGGCGCTCCTCGGCAGTCGGAAGAGCGAGCCGCAGATGCGCGGCGAGGTGCTCGAGCTCGGTCGGCAGCGCCACCTCGTGACTCACCAGCACGATGGTCCGAGGCACCCGGTCGTGGTCCTGAGCGATGTCCTTCAGCATGCGCACGTGGACGGGATCGCTCAGATACGGATGGAAGTCGAGGAGCAGGTAGATGCCCGCGACCGGAGTCGCCTTGAGGTGGCGCAGGAGCTGCGCGGGCTCGGCGAGCGAGCGTTGAGGCCCGCCCATCTCGACATCGACCCGGCGCAGCCCTTCGGTGACGGTCCACTGGAAGACCGCCCGGCCCTGCGGCCGGCGGACCCTGGCGCTCGCCTCGAGCACCAGATCGAGCACGCGCGCCTCCTCGCGCGTCTCGACGACGATCAGGGCGAAGCGCGAGGCGAGCAGGGTCTCGAGCTCGTGCCGCGGATCGCCGGTGGGCGTGTGAACGCTCATGGTGCGGAAGAATGCAGCAGACGAGCGCGCGCGGCCTTGTCAGGCGGTCACGTTTTCCTACAATTGCGACCCTGCGCACGAAGGGCCGGAACCCTGCAAGAGGGCTCCGGCCCGCTTCCTTTTCCGGGGTCAGCCATTCCATGCCGAGCCAGCCGCGCAAGGCGCGCTACATCGATCCATTCCATCCGGACGAGATCCGGCGTCTCGTGAGGGAGTTCGGCTCGCCGCTCCTCATCGTCGACTGCGCGCGCGTGCGGGCCCAGTTCAGGAAGCTGCGCAAGGCATTGCCCGGCGTCGACCTGCACTACGCCCTGAAGCCCATGCCTCACCCGGCCGTGGTGGAGACGGTCGTGGATGAGGGGGGATTCCTCGATCTCGCGACGACGGGCGAGGTGCAGCTCGTTGCGCGGCTCGGCATCTCGCCCGAGCGCTGCATCCACACCCATCCCATCAAGCGCGACGAGGACATCCGCAACGCGGTTCACTTCGGGGTACGAACCTTCGTCGCGGACAATCCGGACGAGATCCGCAAGTTCGAGCGCTACGCGCGCGACGTGCGGCTCCTCATCCGTGTCTCGTTCCGCTCTCCCGGCGCCGTGTGCGACCTCTCGCGCAAGTTCGGCTGCGACCCCGAGGACGTGCTCGCCCTGGCGCGGCTCGCCGCCGAGCTCGGCATCGACGTGCGCGGGCTGTCATTCCACGTCGGCTCGCAGGCGATCGATTCCGCCAAGCACGTGGAGGCCATCAACGCCTGCGCGAAGCTCATCGCGGCGGCGCGGCGCGAGAGGCTCGGCACCTTCGACACGCTCGACATCGGCGGAGGCTTCCCGATCGAGTACATGCAGCCGGTGCCCGACATCGGCCGCTTCTGCGCGCCGATCCGCGCGGCGCTCGCGCAGCTCCCCAAGCGGGTGCGCGTCATCGCCGAGCCGGGCCGCTACATCGTGGGTCCGGCAGCGATCGGCGTGGCCTCGGTCATGGGCCGCGCGAAGCGGGAAGGCCACTGGTGGTATTACCTCGACGACGGCCTGTACGGCTCATACAGCGGTCAGCTGTACGACCACGCGCGCTATCCCGTGGTCCCGCTGCGCAACGGCTCGGAGCGTCTGCCGTCCGTGCTCGCCGGGCCCACGTGCGACAGCATCGACGTCATCGCCGAGAACCTGATGCTGCCGAAGCTCGAGGCCGGTGATCTCATCGTCGGTCAGGCAATGGGCGCCTACACCTGGGCGAGCGCCTCCGAGTTCAACTTCTTCCCGCGTGCCACCGTCGTCTCGGTGAACTCGAAGCCCGGCGATCTCGGGACCGTGACGCCGTTCCCGCTCTGACGGCCGGCCGGCACTTGCCTGAACGACGGCCGGCGCGCCACCATCCCGCCCATGAGAGAACCTGTCTGGACCCGGCGCGCCTTCCTGACCGTCCTCGGTGGAGCGGCTCTGCCGCTCGGTGCCGTCGCGACAGCCGAACCGCTGACCTCGACCGGCGCGACGCTGTCCCGCGTGGTGCGGGAGCCCCGCTGGCTCGAGCTCTTCAACACGCACACGGCCGAGACGGTGCAGGTCGCGTTCCGCGACGCCGCGGGCTACGTCGCCACGGCGCTCACGAAGCTCAATCATCTGCTCAGGGACCATCGGTCGGGCGACGTTCACCCCATCGATCCCGCGCTGTTCGATCTGCTCGGCGATCTCGCGCGGCTCGCCGGCCGCGACGCACGCTACGAGGTGATCTCGGGTTACCGCTCGCCCGCCACGAACGCGCGACTCAAGGCGCAGGGCCGGGGCGTCGCGACGCGGAGCCTCCACATGGAGGGCCGCGCCATCGACGTGCGGCTCAAGGGCTTTCCGACCGCGCGGCTGCGCGACCTCGCCCTCGAGTTACGGCGCGGCGGCGTGGGCTTCTACCCGCGCTCGGACTTCCTGCACGTCGACACCGGCCGCGTGCGCTCCTGGGAAGGCTGACGTGTACCCGCCGGGGCGCGCCATGCGCTCACTTGCGCCGCGCGCGCGTCGTGCGCCTGCGGCCCGTCGCGGACGTTGCACGCCGCGTACGGCCGCGCGTCGCCTTCTTCGCTGCGGCTGAACGCGTCGTGCGCGACCGGGTCGCTGCGGTCCGTCCGCTCCGGCGTGCGCCGGCGCCACGTGTGCTTCGGCCCGCCGTCGAGGTGCGGCTGCCCGCACGCTTCCTGCGTCCGCTGCCGGCCTTCCGGCCGCCACCCGTCTGCCTGTTGACGGTAGCCCAGGCGCGGGCAGCCGCAACATCCTCGGAGACGCCGCGCGACTCATAGCCCTTCTCGATGTGCCGGGCCATGCGCTTCTGTTTCGCCGTGTACTTCCTCTTGTCTCCCCTTGCCATCGCAGCCCTCCTTTGCACGGCGCGTAAGGTGTGCGCGAATCAGCAATTTGCATGCCGCCGCAGTGTGCTATCGTCCGCGCCCGCGGCGCGGAACGCCGCGAGATTCGGCAGGAGCCCTGCGCCTTGATCCGCAACGTCGTGTTCGACATCGGGTGGGTGTTCGTTCACCTCGACCCGCGACCCATTCTCGATTTCCTCGCCGAGCACGAGGCACCGACGACGGACCTCGATACGCTCGTCGAACGCATCCGGCTCGACGATCACGAGTCCGGCCGCATCCATGGGCGGAAGCTCCTCGAGCGGCTGAAGGCGCTCACGCGCAGGCCGACCACTCTCGAGGCGCTGCACGAGAAATGGGTGGACATGTTCGATCTGCAGCCCGCGATGGTCGATCTCGCCCACCGGCTCGCGGATCGCTACCGCGTCTACCTGCTGTCGAACTGCGGCGATCTGCACTGGGCGCATCTGTCGCGCGAGTACGGACTGCACCGCATCGGCCACGGAGCGCTGCCCTCGTTCGTGGCAGGTGTCATGAAGCCGCACGAGGGCATCTACGCCGAGGCCGAGCGGCGCTTCGGTCTCGATCCGAGGCACACCGTGTTCATCGACGATCGCACCGACAACATCGCGGCCGCGCGCTCGCGCGGCTGGCACGGGATCGTGCATGCGGGGTACGAGCCGACGCGCGCGGCGCTCGCCGAGCTCGGCGTGAAAGTGGACTGAACGACAACGAGGCCCGCGGCGCACGCGCCGCACGCGGGCCAGTCTCACCGGGACAGACATGCCGGCCATCGTTCCGACGACGCTGCTGCTCATCGCATCGAACGTCTTCATGACCTTCGCGTGGTACGCGCACCTCAGGAACCTCGGGCACCGCCCGTGGTACGTGGCGGCGATCGCGAGCTGGGGCATCGCGCTGTTCGAGTATCTGCTGCAGGTGCCCGCGAACCGCATCGGCTACACCGAGCTGTCGCTCGGGCAGCTCAAGATCCTCCAGGAAGCGATCACGCTCGCGGTGTTCGTGCCTTTCGCGGTGTGGTACATGGGAAAACCGCTCAAGCTGGACTACCTGTGGGCTGCGCTCTGCATGGTGGGCGCGGTGTACTTCATGTTCCGCGGCGAGTGATAGATGAACACGCAGACCGAAACCGCCATCCACCGCCAGGTCGCCGCCGCGCGCGCAGGAAAGGATCCGAGCGTCATCGCGCGGCTCGCTTCCGGCTGGGCCGTCTTCGGCGCGAGCCAGTTCGTGCGCGGCTACGCACTGCTGCTGCCGGATCCCGTCGTGCCGACGCTCAACGCGCTCGGCACGCAGGAACGCACGCAGTTCCTGCTCGACATGTCGCATCTCGGGGATGCGCTGCTCAAGGCAACGGGAGCCGTGCGCATCAACTACGCCATCTTCGGCAACCTGGAGCCTGCGCTGCACGCGCACGTCGTACCGCGCCATGCGGACGAGCCGGAGCCGCTCCGCACGGCTCATCCCTGGGCCTACGACTGGGATGCTGCGCCGCGCTTCGACCGCACCGCGTACCGCGAGCTGGCGGATGCCGTGCTGCGCGAGCTCGCGCGCATGGGCGTCGCGAAGCCGATGCGCTTCGAGCCGGGCGCGAACGTCTGAGCGGAGAGAGCCCCGCGCGGGCTCTGTCGGCGCGCGGCAGGTGCGCAGTAGAGTAGGCGGACGACAGGAGCAGGAATGTGCTCATCATCCGTCAGCTCAGCCGCAGCTTCCGCGAGGGTAACCGCATACACCGCGTCCTCGACCGGGCCGATGCACGCATCGCGACGGGCGAGATCGTCGCGATCATCGGCCGCAGCGGCTCGGGCAAGTCGACGCTTCTCAATCTGATCAGCGGCATCGATCAGCCGGACTCGGGCTTCATCGAGTTCGACGGCCGCGAGATCACGATGCTGCGCGAGCCGGAGCGCACGCTGTTCCGGCGCCGGAACATCGGCTTCGTCTATCAGTTCTTCAACCTCGTGCCGACGCTCGACGTCGAGGAGAACGTGCGCCTGATGCTCGAGCTCAACGGCGTGCGCGGCCGCGAGGCGCGCCGCCGCGCCGCGGCGATGCTCGGCGAGGTCGGGCTCGCGGAGCGGCGCCACAGCGCCGTCGATACGCTCTCGGGCGGCGAGCAGCAGCGCGTCGCCATCGCCCGCGCGCTCGTGCACGAGCCGCGCCTCATCCTTGCGGACGAGCCCACCGGCAATCTCGACGAGGAGACCGCTCAGCAGGTGATCCTGCTGCTGCTTTCGCTCGTGCGCACGCGCGGTGCGACGCTGCTCATCGTCACCCACGACTACGATGTCACGGCGAGCGCGCAGCGCGTCCTCGAGCTGCGGGAGGGACGCCTGCACGAGGTCGGCGCTCCTGCGTACGGTGCCTTCGCCGGCGGTTCCTGATGCGTACGCTGTGGGCCGCGAGTCTGCGGCATCTGCTGCGTCATCCCGCACAGCTCGCACTCGCGCTGCTGGGGCTCGCGCTCGGCGTCGCGACCGTCATTGCCGTGGACATCGCCGTCGCGAGCTCACGCCGCGCCTTCGAGCTGTCGATGCAGGCCGTCAACGGCGCGGCAACGCATCAGATCGTCGCAGGGCCGGAAGGCGTCGACGAGGAGCTGTACGCGAAGCTGAAGAGGCAGCGCTGGCCGCTCGACCTCGCACCGGTCGTCGAGGGGTACGTTGCCGTCGGAGGACGGACGCTGCAGCTCGTGGGCTATGACCTCTTCGCCGACCCGGCCTTCAGAGACGAGGGCACGAGACGAGATCTCCCGGACGATGGAGAGTCCGAAGCCATCGAGCGGCTCGCACGCTGGATCACCGAGCCGGGCGCCGCGATGCTCTCAGCATCCACTGCAGCGGAGCTCGGTCTGGCGCCGGGCAGCGCGTTCGAAGTGCTCGTGGGTGGACAGTCGTACCCGGCGGAGCTGGTCGCGACGCTCGATGACGCCGCGGGCGGCGCGACGATGCTGCTCACGGACATCGCGCAGGCGCAGGAGTGGCTCGCCAGCGCGGGAAGACTCACGCGCATCGACGTGCGTGCGCCGCCCGGCGAGGCAGGCGAGAAAGCCCTCGAGGATCTGCGCGATCTCCTGCCGGCGGGGACGGATCTGCGCGAGGCGCGCCAGCGCGCGGCCCAGAACCTCGACCTGACGGCAGCGTTCACGACGAATCTGCAGGCGATGAGCCTGCTCGCGCTGCTCGTGAGCATCTTCCTCATCTACAGCGCGGTGAGCTTCGCGGTGGTGCAGCGGCGCAGGTCGATCGGCATCCTGCGAGCGCTCGGCGCCACGCGCGGCGGCGTGCTCGGCATCGTGCTCGCCGAGGCGGCAGTGCTCGGCTGCATGGGCGCGGTGCTCGGGATTGCGCTCGGTACGCTGATCGGACGCGAGCTCATCGCGCTCGTCTCGCGCACCATCAACGATCTCTACTTCGTCGTCTCGGTGCGCGAGGTCGTCCTGCCGACAGGTTCAATCGTCAAGGCGCTCGCTTCGGGAATCGGGGTCGCGCTCGTGGCGGCGGCGCTTCCCGCCGCGGAAGTCGCGAACAGCGCTCCGCAGCTCGGGCTGCGGCGCTCGGTGCTCGAAGGCCGGACGCTCCGACTCTCGTACGTGCTCCTTTTCGCGAGTCTGCTGCTCGCGGCGGCGGCAGTCGCGATCGTCTGGCTGTCGAGCCGCAGTCTCTTCGCGGGCTTCGTGGCGCTGTTGCTGCTGCTCGCGAGTGTCGCGGCGCTCACGCCGGCGGCGTTGCGCGCGTTCGCTCTTCTGCTGGCGCGTCTGTCGGGGCGGGCGAGCCCGTTGATGCGTCTCGCATTCGGCGACGTCGCGGCTTCACTCAGCCGCACCGGCGTCGCCGTCGCGGCGCTCGGCATGGCGGTGGCGGCCATGATCGGCGTGTCGGTGATGGTGGAGAGCTTCCGCGAATCGCTGCGCGAGTGGCTCGAGCGCACGATGCGCGCGGACGTGTACGTCTCGGCTCCCGGCCCGGGATTCGGCCGTCCCGAGCGGAGACTCGAGCCGGAGGTCGTGTCCGCGATCCTCGCCGTCCCGGGCATCGCGAATCACAGCGCGACGCGCAGCGTGATCGTCGAATCGGCGGAGCATGGGCCCGTGCCGCTCTCCGCGCTCGATCCCGCGCCCGAGAGCTTCGAAGGCATCCAGCTCGTGGCGGGCGAGCCGGAGCGCGTCTGGCGCGAGTTCCGGGAGGGCGCGATCGTCGTATCCGAACCGCTCGCCTGGCGCATGCAGCTCGAGCCGGGCGACAGACTCGTGCTGCTCACGCCGACCGGCGCACGCGCGTTCGACGTCGCCGGTGTCTATCGCGAGTATGGAAACGACCGAGGCACGACGTACATGGATCGTGCGGTGTACCGCTCGCTGTGGGGTGACGATGCGATCACGTCCCTCGGGCTCTATCTGACACCCGGAGTGTCGGCGCAGAGCGTGATCCCACGGCTGCGCGCGGCCGTGCAGGACCGCCAGATCCTGCTCATCCGCTCGAACGAGGAGCTGCGCGAGATCTCCATGCGCATCTTCGACCGCACGTTCGTCATCACACGCGTGCTGTACTGGCTCACCGCGGGCGTCGCCGCGATCGCGCTCGTGAGCGCGCTGCTCGCCTGGGAGCTCGAACGTGCGCGCGAGCTCGCGATTCTGCGCTCGCTCGGGCTCACGCCAGCCGGCAGCGCCGTCATGATCGAAGCGCAGACCGCATTCATGGGCTTCGCCGCGCTGCTCGCGGCGATTCCTGCAGGACTCGCGGCGGCGGTGCTGCTCATCGACGTCATCAACCGTCGCGCATTCGGCTGGAGAATCGATCTGCACGTCGATCCGGCGCAGATCGGCGATGCGCTCCTGCTGTCGCTCACTGCCGCGCTCGTCGCAGGGCTCTATCCTGCGTGGCGAGCCGGACGGGTGCCGCTCGCGAGCGAGATCCGCGAGGAGTGAGCTGCATGCGAGTCGCCACTGCGCGGTTCATCTTTGCATTCCTCACAGCGGTTGCCGGTCTGACCGGCGGCTGCTCCGGCCGAAGCGACTCGCCGACGGATGCAGTAGGGGCGCGCAATGTCGCGGGAACGGACCGTGACGAATCGGGTGAAGTGGAATCAGGCGATGCGGAGCGGTCGCGCGGCTCACCGGGCGGGGTGCCGACGACACGCATCTCCGCTGCGCTGTCCGATCCCGGCGAAGGCTTCGAGCGCGCCGAAGAGATACGCGCGTTCGAGTTCCCGCGCGATCACGGACCTCACTCCGGTTTCCGCCACGAATGGTGGTACGTGACGGGCAACCTCGATTCCGCGGACGGTGAGCGCTTCGGTTTCGAGCTGACGTTCTTCCGCTTCGCACTCGCACCTCTCGATACGAAGCACGCGGTTGCGGAAGACGGTGTCGGGGAAGACGCAGATGTGACCCGCTCACGCTGGCGCACGCGGCAGATCTACATGGCGCACTTCGCGCTCACGGACGTCGCGCGGGGCGAGTTCCACTTCAGGGAGCGCTTCGCACGCGGCGCGCTGGGACTTGCCGGCGCGCAGGCGGAACCGTTCCGCGTCTGGCTCGAGGACTGGGAGATCGGAGAAGAGCCGCCGGCGCCACTCCTCTCAGATCCACAGCCGGCGGTTGAGACCTGGAGCGACGGGCAAAGCGGGACGGCTGCAGGCCGGTGGTTCCTGACAGCGGCCGATGGAGATCGCTCACTGACGCTCGAGCTGCGCCCGCTCACCGGCCCGGTTCTGAACGGCGAGCAGGGATTGAGCCGCAAGTCCGGCGCACCCGGCTCGGCGAGCTACTACTACTCGATTCCGCGCATCGCTGCGCGCGGCACGCTCGAGCTCGACGGGCGGACGCTCGACGTCAGCGGCCTCGCCTGGCTCGATCGGGAATGGGGCAGCGGATCGCTCGGCGCCGATCAGGAAGGCTGGGACTGGTTCGCTCTGCAGCTCGACGACGGCAGCGCGCTGATGTTCTACGTCCTGCGAAAGCGGGACGGGAGCCGCGATGCGCACAGCGCAGGGACATGGATCGGATCCGACGGCAGCGTGCGTGCACTCGCATCGGACGAGGTGCCCATCGATGTTCTGGACCACTGGCAGAGCCCGCGCGGCGGCCGGTATCCCGCGCGCTGGCGCTTGAGAGTGCCAGCGCTCGGGCTCGACGTCGGCGTAAGGCCCGTGCTGGCCGATCAGGAGCTCATCGCGCAGACGCGCTACTGGGAAGGCGCAGTGGACGTCGAAGGTACGCGCGTAGGCAGCCGCATCACCGGTCGCGGCTACGTGGAGCTCGTCGGCTACGCGAGATGAGAGCGGTCGGACCGCCCGTCGCCCGCGGCGAGCGCGTCATCGGCCGCGGAGGCGGATGCAATACCGCTCGACTCGTGCGACTCCTCGTCCAGCACATCGGCAAGACTGCGTCCCTCCCGCATCCTTTCGTCGAGACGCCGGTGCGCCTCGAGCCAGCGGTCGAGATCGTCCCCGGGCGGGGACTGTCCGGAAGCACTTCCGGACCTGGAGGAAAGGTCGTGCCCAGTGAATTGTCCGGACGAGGCCATGCTGTGAGCCACTTTTTACAGGCGCGCATTCGGGGAGCAATTCCCGTGCCCGATCGCGCGTCCCCGTGGCATTCGGCGTCCGGCGATGATCCAATCTGTCCCATGAACGACGACTGGCTGGAATGGGCGCGCCGCCTGCAGGCGATTGCGCAGACCGGTCTCGAGTTCGCACTGAGCGACTACGACCGTGAGCGCTACCAGGCCGTGCGCGACATCGCCTTGTCGATGCTCGCCGCCGGCACCGGCGTCGAGCGGCGCAGGGTCGAATCCCTCTTCGAGGGAGCAACGGGCTATGCGACGCCGAAGGTGGACGTCCGTGCGGCGGTCTTTCGCGATGGACGGATTCTCCTCGTCAAGGAACGCAGCGATGGCCTCTGGACTCTGCCCGGCGGCTGGGCGGACGTCGGCGACAGCCCCGCAGCTGCCGTCGAGCGTGAGGTGCGTGAGGAATCGGGCTTCGAGGTACGTGCAGTGAAGCTGGCCGCGGTGTACGACCGCAACCGTCATCCGCATCCGCCCCTCATTCACCACTGCTGGAAGCTGTTCTTCGTTTGCGAGCTGCTCGGCGGCGAGCCACGGCCGAGCAACGAGACCGAAGCCGCCGACTTCTTCGCACCGGACGATCTGCCTCCGCTCTCCATCTCGCGCACGACGCCCGGGCAGATCGCTCACATGTTCGAGCACCTGCGCGATCCGCTGCGTCCCACGACATTCGACTGAGAGCCGTCCGCGACTCGGGAAGAATTCCTGACGGACACAGCGCGCACCTCTCGATAACTGCCGAGCTTCAGTCGCGGCTTTCGCCGTGCGATGTCGCGCACGGCGGATGGTTTATGATGCGCCGCTCACCCGCCGCTTTCGTCGTCGGGTCGCTTGCATACATACACCATTCGATTACGGGGGTCTTCGATGATCAGGAGTCTGATGCCGGTGGCGGCAACTGTCGCGGTGCTGCTCGCGGAAGGGTGCGCGACTGCGCCACGGTCGGCGAACACGGAAGCGGCGAACGCGAGGTCGTGGGCGGGGTCGTCCCTGTGCCGCGCGACCGACGGCGCGACCTGTGCGGACGAGCGTGCGGCTGCCCACGAGAATGCACCCATCGTCGCGGTGTGCACGGATCCTCACGGCTGCGCGAACAGACCGAGCTCGGTTGCGCGCGCTGCCGACGTGCCGGTCGAGCCGGGCGCGCCGTACATCGAGGGTCATCCGCTCACGTCGGTCGTGGTCACCCAGTGCAATCTCATCGTGGCGGTCTACATGACGATGCCCGATGGTCGACTGCTGCGCTTCGACGCCCGAGCGAACGTGCCGGCGGAGGAGCTCCTCGGAATGGCGTACACGGCGACGCGCAGCGAGCGCGTGGAAGTGTCGTGCGGCGGTGATGCCGGCGCCGTCGGTTACGAGAAGCACGATCCGGTCTGAGTCCCGGCATCCGTCGCTAGCGGTCCGGTTCGATCGCCTCGAAGAGCAGATAGGCACGCAGCGCTTCGAGCTGCGCGGCATCGAGCGAGCCCCTGAAGCTCGCCATGCCGCGCGGCGCGAGCGCGCCGCCGAGCACGATCGCCTCGAAGGTCTTCGCATCGAGGATCGCGGGCGAGCGGCGCAGATCGGGCATCGTCGGGCCGCTGTGCGCGCCGGTGCCGTGGCACGTGAGACAGAACGCGTTGTAGAGGCGTGCGCCCTCGAGAACGCTGCCTTCCGCCTCTGCACCTGACACGTCGAGTTTCCGCCGCTCGAGCGGTTCGAGCGGCGGAAGTTTCTCCATGCCGCCGAGCCGGAACGCGAGCACACGACCGTGTCGCGCGCGCGGCCGTTCGGTGAACAGCCGTCCGCTGACGAGCGGCGTGGTGCCGCCGAGCCCCGCGACCGCAGCGACGTACTGCACGCCGTCGATCTCGTAGCTCACGGGTCCGCCGAGGATCGCGTCCTGCACGTCGTAGCTCCAGAGCTGCGCGCCGTCGGCGATCGCGAACGCGCGGAAGTAACCGTCCGACGTTCCCTGGAACACCAGACCGCCCGCCGTCGCGAGCGTGCCGCCGTTCGCAACGGACGCGTGCTCGACGCGCCACGCCGCGCGCTGGCGCACGGGGTCCCAGGCGAGGAGCGCACCGCGCGGTTCCGCATCGAGCAGCGCGCGGCTCGCATCGTCGAGCTCGACATCGAGCGGCAGCGGATCGATGCCCGTGCGCCAGGCGTGCATCTTCGGGGTGAAGTGACGGTCGTGCACGTAGAGACTCGGCATGTCCTGCACGGGAATGAAGACGAGCCCGCTCGCGGGATCGAACGACATGGGATACCAGTTGTGCGCACCTGCCGGTCCGGGACGATTGACCCAGGGCCTGCCGGTGCGTGCGTAGCGTGCGGCCGGGTTCTCGATCGGACGGCCGCGGGCATCGAGCCCGTACGCCCAGTTCACGGGCGCAAACGCGGCTCCGGAGATGAGCTCTCCCGTGGCCCGATCGAGCACGTAGAAGAAACCGTTCTTCGGCGCCTGCATGAGCACCTTGCGCAGACGCCCTTCGATCTCGAGGTCGGCCAGGATCATGTGCTGGGTGGCCGTGAAGTCCCAGGTCTCACCCGGCGTGGTCTGGAAGTGCCACACGTACTGGCCGGTATCCGGACGCAGCGCCACGATCGAGGCAAGAAAAAGATTGTCTCCCCGGCCCTGCGAGCGGATCTGGTGATTCCACGGACTGCCGTTGCCGACGCCCACGTAGAGCAGATCGAGCTCGGGGTCGAAGGCCATCGCGTCCCACACGGTCCCGCCGCCACCGAGCTCCCACCAGCGTCCCGCCCAGGTGGGACGTGCAAGCCGTTCGAGCACCTCGTCGGACGCCGCGCCGTCGCGAGCACCGGGTGCGCCTGGCACGGTGTAGAAGCGCCACGCGAGTCGCCCCGTGTCGGCATCGTACGCCGACACGTATCCGCGTACGCCGAGCTCCGCTCCTCCGTTGCCGATGATCACCTTGCCCTTGATCACCCGAGGCGCGCCGGTGATGGTGTAGGGCTTTCCGGGATCGATGGTGAGCACTTCCCACAGAACCTTGCCAGTGGCCGCCTCGAGTGCGACGAGCCGCCCGTCGAGCGTGCCGAGGAAGAGCTTCCCCTCCCACGCGGCGAGCCCTCGGTTCACCACGTCGCAGCACGCATTGATCGCCCACTCACCGGGCACCTGCGGGTCGTAGCGCCACAGCTCCTTTCCGGTCTTCGCATCGAGCGCGAAGACCCTGCTCCAGGCGCTCGTCACGTACATCACGCCGTCGATCACGAGCGGCGTGGCTTCCTGACCGCGGCTCGTGTCGAGATCGAAGTACCACGCGAGTCCCAGTTCGCCGGCGTTGGAAACGTCGATCTGCGCGAGCGGGCTGAAACGCTGCTCGTCGGGAGTGCGGCCGTGCATCGGCCAGTCGGCGCTGTCACGCGGCGGCGATGTGGATCGTCCTGCGTCGACGTCCGCGGCGAACGCAGTCGCGGCAAGTGCGGACAGCGCGCTCGTCGATGCGACACGCGCCACGCACACGACCGCGCCGCGCATCGCGCAGCGAAGCCTGTACACCGGCAAGAGTCGGATTCGGAACCCGCCGGGAGATCGCCTGTCGAGTGCATCCATGGATACGGGGCTCCTCTCCCTTATTGGGGATGCATCTCGGCGCCGGTATGCCGTTGAATTCCGTACATCGCAAGCCTCACGGCACGGCGGTGCACGTCTGACCGCCGGCACCGCGCTTCACGTTCCAGGGACTGGCGCATCATGTCCACCGCAAGGCAAACCGATCGTGCACGTGCCTCGTGGCTGCTGATATCCGCGTGCCTCGCGGCCGTGTACATCGTCTGGGGCACCACGTATTACGCATTGAAAGTGGGCCTCGAGGACGCCGGTCCGTATTTCCTCATCGGCACGCGCTTCGTCGTCGCCGGCGGGGTCCTCTTCGTGGCGCTGCGGCTCGCGGGTCATCCGTGGCCGACGGCGCGGCAGTGGGGCGGCGCGACTCTGATCGGCGTGCTCATGCTCGTCATCGCGCTCGGCAACGTCACGGTCGCCGAGCAGTGGGTGAGCTCCGGCGCCGCCGTGGCGCTCATCAGCATTCTGCCGCTCGTGACCGCGCTGTGGTCGGGTGTCTTCGGACAGTGGCCGCGGCGCCTCGAGTGGATCGCCATCGTCATCGGCGCGCTCGGAACGCTCGTCATGGTGACCGGTCAGGATCTGCAGGCGAGCCCGCTCGGCACTGCGCTGATCCTGATCGGCACGGTGTGCTGGTCACTCGGCACGCTGCTCTCGCGACGCCTCGATCTCCCGCCGGGCGCGATGGGCTACGCAACGGAGATGCTCACCGCAGGCGTCATCGCGCTCGCGGTCAGCGCGGCATTCGGCGAGTCCTGGTACGTGCCGGATTCCGCGCGCGTGTGGTGGGCGTGGGGCTACCTCGTCGTCTTCGGCTCGCTCATCGCATTCTCCGCCTACCGTGTGCTGGTGGAGCGCGCCTCGCCGACGCTCGCGTCGACCTACGCGTACGTGAATCCCCCGGTCGCGCTGCTCGTCGGCTGGTGGCTCGGCCACGAGACCTTCTCAGCCAACGTGCTGATCGGGCTGCCCATCGTGCTCGGCGCCGTCGCGCTGCATGCGTGGGTACAGCTTCGCAGTGCCCCGCAACCGGCGCAGCCGCTGCGCACCACCCTGGCGCGCACTGCCGATTGATTTGTTCATGCGTGCGTCCGCAAACTCGGTCCGGTCACGGATCGAGGAGAGCGTCATGAGCGCACGAGAACAGCCGAGCTCGGTATCCGATGCTCCCAGTGTCAAGCTGCCGCCTCATGCGGTGGACGTTGCGCGCGAGCACCCCGGCCTGTGGCAGGCCTTCCAGAAGCTGGGCGAGGAGGTGAGCAACGCCGGACCGCTCGACGCCCGCACGCGCCGGCTGGTGCATCTGGCATACGCCATCGCGGCAGGCTCCGAAGGCGCGACACATTCTCACGCCCGGCGCGCGCTTGCGGACGGCATCTCGCCCGCGGAGCTCGACCACGTGGCGCTGCTCGCCATCACGACGGCCGGCTGGGGACAGGCGATGAAGGGGCTCTCCTGGGTGCGCGACGTAACGCAGGCGAAACCCGCGCCGCGCTGACGGCCGGCCGGTTCCTCCGCGGCACAGCAGAGCGGCGCCCGCGCGGCAAGCCTGACCCGCGGGTCGCCGCCGTAGTAGCATCTTCATGTGCCGCCCGGACGAAAGCAGGGCGGTGCGCGGAGGAAGCATCAATGAACGGTCTCGAGCAGAGTCTGAAGTCGGCGTCCGATCACGCCGCCGATCCGGGTTTCCAGTCGCTGCCGCCTGCCAACGACGCGAGCGTGGCGTCGGATCGCGGCGTGCGGTCCGTCGAAGCGCGGCTGCTGCGCCGGCTGCTCGGCTTCCTCGGCGATCCGCCGTTCGAGTTCGTCCTGTGGAACGGCGAGCGCATCACGACGAGCCGCGGCGAGATCATCGCGCGCGTGCGCATCCGGGATCGCGCGACGCTCCTCGGGCTGCTCACCGACACTCAGGTGCGCTTCGGCGATGCCTACAGCGAGGGCAGGGTGGAGGTCGATGGCGATCTCGTCGCCTTCCTCGAGGCCGTCTACCGCAGCGGCGCCAGCGCCGGCCAGAAGGGCGCGGTGTTCCGCCGGATCCAGGAATGGCTGCACCGCCCGCGCTCGAACACGCTCGCCGGCTCGCGCGAGAACATCCACCATCACTACGACATCGGCAACGAGTTCTACTCGCTGTGGCTCGGGCGCACGATGGCGTACACCTGCGCGTACTACCCGACGCCGGACGCTACGCTGGACGAGGCGCAGGAAGCGAAGATGCACCACGTGTGCCGCAAGCTCCGGCTGCGTCCGGGTGAGTCCGTCGTCGAAGCCGGCTGCGGCTGGGGCGGGCTCGCGCTGCACATGGCGCGGCACTACGGCGTGAAGGTGCGCGCGTTCAACATCTCGAAGGAACAGATCGCGTACGCGCGCGAGCGCGCGAAGGCCGAAGGGCTTGCCGGCCAGGTGGAGTTCATCGAGGACGACTACCGCAACATCTCCGGCCGGTACGACGCCTTCGTCTCGGTCGGCATGCTCGAGCACGTGGGCGTCGCCAACTATCCGGAGCTGGGCCGCGTCATTCACCGCTGCCTGCCGTCGCACGGGCGCGGGCTCATCCACACCATCGGGCGCAACGCCCCCGCGCGGCTCCATCCCTGGATCGAGCGGCGCATCTTCCCGGGCGCGGAGCCGCCGTCGCTCGCGCAGATGATGCAGATCTTCGAGCCGTGGAACTTCTCGATCCTCGACGTCGAGAACATCCGCCTGCACTACGCGCAGACGCTGCGCCACTGGAAGGAGCTCTTCGAGGCCTCGAGCGATCGCGTGCGGCAGATGTTCGACGAGAAGTTCGTGCGCATGTGGCGCCTGTATCTCGCCGGCTCCATCGCCGCGTTCACCACCGGATCGCTGCAGCTCTTCCAGGTCGTCTTCGCGCCGCAGTCGAACAACGACGTGCCGTGGACGCGCGCCTACCTCTACCAGGACTGACCGGGAGCGCACGTGCAGTCGCATGATGTGATCGTCGTCGGCGGCGGGCCCGCCGGCTCTTCCGCTGCGTGGAAGCTCCGGCGCGGAGGCGCCGACGTGCTCGTGCTCGACAAGGAGCGCTTCCCGCGGCTCAAGCTGTGCGCCGGCTGGATCACGCCGGAAGTCGTGCGCGATCTCGAGATGGACATCGGCAGCTATCCGCACCGCTTCCTCACGTTCGACCGGCTGCACATCCACATCAAGGGGCTGCACCTGAAGGTGCCGTGCGTGCAGCACTCGATCCGCCGCTTCGAGTTCGACGCCTGGCTGCTCGAGCGCTCGGGCGCGCCCGTCGTGCAGCACACCGTGCGGAACATCCGGCGCGAGAACGGCGAGTACGTGATCGACGATACCTTCCGCTGCCGCTATCTGATCGGTGCGGGCGGCACGAGCTGTCCCGTCTACCGCACGTTCTTCCGCGAGGCGAACCCGCGCGTGCGCGAGCTGCAGGCCGTCGCACTCGAGCACGAGCTGCCCTACGAGTGGCGGGACGGTGACTGCCATCTCTGGTTCTTCGACAACGGCCTGCCGGGCTACTCCTGGTACGTGCCGAAGGCGAACGGCTGGCTCAACGTCGGCGTGGGCGGGATGGCAGCACGCCTCAAGGCCCGCGGCGAGGACATCAAGCAGCACTGGGCGCATCTCACGCGCGTGCTCGACCGCTCGCTCGCGCCGGGCGCGCAGTACGACCCTGCCGGCTACAGCTACTACCTGCGCGGACCGGTGGACGTCGTCCGCATCGACAACGCGTTCATCACGGGCGATGCCGCGGGACTCGCGACTCGCGACATGTGCGAGGGCATCGGTCCTGCCATCCGCAGCGGTCTGCGAGCGGCGGAGTCCATCCTCAACGGCACGCCGTATCGCATCGACGACGTCACGGGTGCGAGCCTCGGCGGCGGGCTCGCGAGCCGTCTGCTCGACTGGGCGTTCACGCGCGGCGCGGGTCGCGAGACCGTCGTGCCGCGACCTGCCATCGCGCATTCCTGATTCACGCGCCGGTCCGACACCGCGTGTCGGCGCTTCTGCGGCCGTGCGGGTACGGCCCTTGCTCCTGCTTGTCCTTGGGCGGCGCGTCCAGCGCTCCTCGAATGCTGCGATTCGAACGAATCAGGAGTGAAAAGATGTTGCGTGCAGGTCTGAGTGCGGTGCTGGCGGGTCTTTTCGTGCTGGGGCTCTCGGCGTGCGAACGCGAGGGGCCGGCCGAGCGTGCAGGCGAGCAGATCGACGAGGCGGCCAGCGAAGTGCGCGAGGGCGTGGAGAACGCCGCAGAAGAAGTGGAGAGCGCGGTGGACGACGCGCGGCAGTAGTGCGTCTTCCCGCTGCCTCGCGCTCGGTGCATGGGACGCGCCGCGCGAGTGTGCGCGGCGCGTCATGAACGCGTGTGACGTCTGAGGAAGCTACAATCTGATCTGACATTTGCGTAATCTGCTCCAGTGTCGGTCG
>ERZ795043.89-NODE-89-length-122523-cov-7.603831_pt1 | contig 122523 bp, 93 predicted proteins | sample MGYA00375127_ERZ795043 | MGnify/ENA primary metagenome ERZ795043 (study PRJEB30172, sample SAMN05518447) | compost metagenome | isolation source: Feedstock adapted compost from Newby Island compost facility, Milpitas, CA | place: USA:Newby Island compost facility... | reverse complement strand
AGGGTTGGCAGGCGGACGTGACAAGCACGTCCCTCCGAAAAAGCGGACCTGACAAGCAGGTCCCTCCGGACAATTCGGAGGGGCACGCTCGTCGTGCCCGACGCGGAAGGATGGATAATTAATCGGTGTTCATCGGACCCGACGAGCGGGTCCCTCCGGGAAAGAGGAATCGGAGGGGCACGCTCGTCGTGCCCGGTGTTACATGTATGTGTCACGTTACCGACCTTGGTAGGGGCAATTCATGAATTGCCCCTACCGGAACGCGAGTGAATTGGGGTGGATCATCGAGGGTTGGCAGGCGGACGTGACAAGCACGTCCCTCCGAAAAAGCGGACCTGACAACCAGGTCCCTCCGGACAATTCGGAGGGGCACGCTTGTCGTGCCCGGGGAAACCCCTAACGGTCGGGCAAATCGGGAGACTGTGGCGACCTGGTGAGACGCCAAACGGCACTCAAGCAACCGAAAACCCTGTACCGGGTGGTCCGGGGAAAGTCGCCAGCACCCGGCAAGATGTTCCGCCGGGAAGCAGCGTCCCTAATGCGGAGCCGGCAGAGAGACGGATAAATAGGGAATAAGCCTGGACAAGAGGGGGCAGGTGGCGGCAGGACGGAAGACAATGGGATTTTGTTAACAGACGAGCATTAGGGCGACAGTTTGCGTAAGGAAAAGTGTATAGCCCACAGAGGGTGAGAAGTCAAGCGAATGTCCCCGTATTATGCCGCTTTTGTGAGCGGAGCAGAGTCGGGGAGGAGCGAGAATTTCGATTTTAACGCTGGACATCGGCCAGTTTTTGTGTAGAATTGAGCGACGGGCCCCATTGCGAACCCAGCCTCGGTCTTAGAGGCACGCGGGTCAATACCAAATTAGCCAGTCCCGCCTTAAAGAACATTTGGGGCACGGCCGTTCCAGTGCTGATGTGGGATCGTGTTGACGAGAACGCGATTCGGGACCAGAACTCATGGGAGGCTAAGCCCCGCTCATCCGGCTGCTGATCTGCTCCGACTGCTGCCGGGAGGTGCGCGCGGAGTGTGTGTGCCTACGGGGAGTGCGGGGAATCCATCGATTCGAGTGATCCAAGTGATCCAAGAATGAGGGTCCCTCAGCCAGTGTTCCATCAGCAGTGGCAACGGCGCATCATCCCTTCCCGGCGATTGCATGAGAACACCTTCGCCGTCGCTGCCTGTTCGCCGGGTTGCCAGCGGTGTGGTGAGGAGTCAGTCATTTTGTGAGGGTGGTTAGAAAGCAGTCTGGAGGAGTCATGGCCTTGTACGAAGCCGATCACCTGTTTGACGATCTGGAATTGCGCCCAATGGAGGATGAAGAGGAGCTTGAGCTCCACGAGGGGGCACTGTTGGAAATGGCTGAGTCGTACGCGCCGGACGAGGAGGACCTCGAAGATGAGGATGAACTGAACGAGGAGGCCTGTCGCGCGGCGGCCGAGGCCGACGAGGACGATGAAGAGGCCCCGCTCACTGCCGAGGAAGAGGAGTCCTGGTCCGACGATCCCGTCCGCATGTACCTCACCCAGATGGGTGAAATCCCGCTCCTCACACGGCAGCAGGAAATCGCCCTGGCCAAGAAAATCGAAATCACCCGCGCCAAGTTCCGCCGCAAACTCATGGAGTGCGACTATGTCCTCCAACAGGCGGTGCGGACCTTTGTGCGGGTGGACGAGGGCAAACTGCCCTTCGATCGCACGGTTCAGGTCTCGGTGACGGACCACCTGGAAAAACAGCAGATCCTCGGCCGATTGCCCCACAATCTCAAGACGCTCCAGGCCATCCTGAAGCGGAATCGCCGGGATTATCTCACGGCCCTGAGCAAGTCCAAGCCCATGGAAGAGCGGCGAGCGGCCTGGCGGCGATTGGGTCGATCCCGGCGGCGGGCAGTTCGCCTCGCCGAAGAACTCGGTCTGCGCACCCAGCGGCTGGAGCCGATGATCAAGGCCCTCGAAGAGTTCAGTCGTCGGGTCGATGAGTTGAAGGCCCGCATCACGGAGCACGTCAAGGCCGGCCGTCCCTACAAGGAACGGGAACCGTGGATCAAGGAATACCGCGATATTCTCCGCCTCACCCAGGAAACCCCAACCAGCCTGCGAAACCGCGTGGCCTATGTGAAAAAGGTCTACGCCGAATATATGGAGGCCAAGCAGGAGCTGTCGAAGGGTAACCTGCGGTTGGTGGTGTCCATCGCCAAGAAATACCGCAACCGGGGACTCAGCTTCCTGGACCTGATTCAGGAAGGGAATGCCGGTTTGATGCGGGCGGTGGACAAATTCGAGTATCGCCGGGGCTTCAAGTTCTGCACGTACGCCACGTGGTGGATTCGGCAGGCGATCACTCGGGCGGTCGCCGATCAAAGCCGCACGATTCGCATCCCGGTCCACATGGCCGAGACGATGAGCCGCGTCCGTAACGTTTCCCGCAAGCTCTATCAGGACCTCGGTCATGAACCGACACTGGAAGAAATGGCGGCGGCGGCCGACGCCAAGGCCGAGGAAACCCGTCGCGTCCTCACCATGAACAGGTATCCGATCAGTCTCGATCGGCCTGTCGGAAACAGTGAGGACAGCCATTTCGGCGACCTTCTCCCCGATACCTCCGCGGAGAACCCGCTCGACGGCGCCACCTTGGATATGCTCCGCGAAAAGATCAATAAAGTGCTCAAGACGCTGAGCTACCGCGAGCGGGAAATCATCAAACTCCGTTACGGCCTGGGAGACGGCTACTGCTACACCCTGGAGGAGGTCGGGCACATCTTCAAGGTGACCCGCGAGCGAATCCGCCAGATTGAAGCGAAGGCCGTTCGCAAGCTCCAGCAGCCCTCCCGCAGCCAGGAGCTGGTGGGCTTCCTCGATTGAGGATTTTCCATCTGGGCAAGACGACAGGCGGCCCGTCCGTCGGCATAAAGGCCGGCACGGGCCCTTTCTTATTGGACCGTAGCACTCAGCAATCCGCCCCGCGCCACGATACGGCGAGAAAAAGCGCAGATTCTCCCTCATATGCGGTCGGAACGACTCCTGAAGCGCCCTTGGCTCCGGAGGGACCTGCTTGTCACGTCCGCCGTTTGACTCCATGGAGTGCGGCGATTTATCGCCGCTTTTCGGTGAAGGCTTTAGCCTTCACCACCTTGGCGTTGATCCGGATGGAAACGCATTACCGGTCGCGCTGGAACCCGATCCTCCAATCCACACAATGGAGGTCCACATAATTGGAGGGACCCGCTTGTCGGGTCGGCATCTTCGGAGGGACGTGCTTGTCACGCCCGCTTCCCCTCGGAGGGACCTGCTTGTCAGGTCCGCCGTTTGAACGTTGGATCATCCATTCGCTTTCGCCGGGGACTGAAGTCCCGCGCCGAAAGCGGGGCTAAAGCCCCGCACTCCATGGAGTGCGGCGATTTATCGCCGCTTTTCGGTGAAGGCTTTAGCCTTCACCACCTTGGCGTCGGTCCAAATGGAACAACGATGAACGGCCGGGCCGATTCATGAATCGTCCCTAGGCACTGCGTGTTGCGTGATTGCCCTATTGCGGGTAGGGGCAATTCATGAATTGCCCCTACCGCGCTGGCGTCGCGCCTTTGGCTTCTTGCAGATCTTCACCAAACCGGGGCGCGAAAGCCTCCTCTCTATTGACAGCCGCCCCTCAGCGGCGACAATGAATCCATCGGTTTTGGCCAGGCGTTCCGAGCTCTCCGCCTAAATTGGACGGACTGCCAAGGTCCCACACCTGACCTTCCCGCGGCAGCGTCTCCTGCCGCTTTCGGTAAGGCTTTCGGAACTACCCATGCCGTTTTTTTGGACCTATCACGATCATCGACGGGAGGATCAGCATGAAGGACAAGACCCACGGCACGACGCGACGGAACTTCCTCAAGACCACAGGACAGGTCGCCGCTCTTTCTACCCTGGCAGGAACGGCCATCCCCGCCGTTCACGCGGCAGAAAACAACACCATCCAGATTGCCCTCATCGGATGCGGTGGTCGGGGAACGGGAGCCGCCCGCGACGCCATGTCGGTCCAGAAGATTCTGAACGTGCCCATCAAACTGGTGGCCATGGCGGATGTGTTCGAGGACCGCGTCACCCGCAGCCACAAGAGCCTCAAGGAACGGTCCCCCGATCAGGTTGATGTTCCCGAGGACCGCCTGTTCGTGGGATTCGACGCGTACAAGAAGGCCATGGACTGCCTGCGCCCGGGCGACGTCGCCATTTTTGCCACTCCCCCCGCCTTCCGCTGGGTGCACTTCACCTACGCCATCGAAAAAGGCCTCAATGTGTTTATGGAAAAGCCCGTCACCGTCGATGGTCCCACGTCACGGCGGATGTTCGAGCTCGGCAAAAAATCGGTGGAGAAGAATCTCAAAGTCGGTGTCGGGTTGATGGTGCGTCACTGTCGGGGACGTCAGGAATTGAAGAAGCGAATTGAAGATGGCGAAATCGGGGAAATCCAGTTCCTCCATGCTTATCGGATGGGTGGCCCCGCTGCCAATATCCGCCGCAAACCCGATAACATCAGCGAACTCCGCTACCAGATCCGGCAGTTCCACAGTTTCATCTGGGCCAGCGGCGGCGTGTACAGCGATTTCTACATCCACCAGATCGACGAATGCTCCTGGATGAAGGGCGCCTGGCCTGTCAAGGCCCACGCCCTCGGTGGCCGACATTATCGCGGCGATGCCGTCGATCAGAATTTCGACACTTACTCCGTGGAATACACCTATCCCGACGGAACAAAACTCTTCTACTTCGGCCGACAGATGGCCGGCTGCCACAACGAGTTCGCCAGCTACGGCCACGGGACGAAGGGCTGCTGCATCATCTCCACATCCGCCCACACACCCGGCCGGGTCCGCACGTTCAGTGGCCAGGACTTCAGCCAGGACAAACTGATCTGGGCGTTCCCGCAACCGGAACCCAACCCCTACCAGATGGAATGGGTGGACCTCATCGAGGCGATCATCAAGGATCAGCCGTACAACGAGGTGGAGCGCGGCGTCCAGGCCAGCCTGGTAACCACCATGGGCCGCATGGCCGCCCACTTCGGCCGAATCGTGACCTATGAGGAGGCCCTCAATCATCCCCATGAGCTGGCCCCGGATGTCGATAAATTCACCGAGGATTCACCGGCTCCGGTCCAGTTTGATGAAGCAATCGGCATGTATCCGCAGCCGATGCCCGGCATCAAGACCGATCGCGAGTACTGATGCCACATGGCTGCGCTACGCGATCCGTTCCCTCTTTTGCAGGGATCGCCGAGATAACATGATCGCAGGTCGTTGTAGGGGCAATTCATGAATTGCCCCCACCGAAGCGCGAGTGAATTGGGGTTGATCTTCCAAGGTTGACAAGCGGACGTGACAAGCACGTCCCTCCGAATACGGGCCTGACAAGTAGCTCCCTCCGAAGCGTGTTCCACCGAAAAAGGTTTTCCGAAGGTCGGAGGGGCACGCTTGTCGTGCCCGATGTCACATAGACATGTGGCGCCACAATCCCCGGTAGGGGCAATTCATGAATTGCCCCCACCGTTGGTCCGTCCGGGTTGAATTCCGCTTCCACGCGAGCCCGGCTGGATGTTCGCATTCCTCTCGGCTGGGGAAAAGTGGGGACGTGTCAGCACCGCTGTCGGCCGGTGCCCTTGATTCGTGATAAAAGCGGCAAAATGATTCGGCGGGATCTGACCCGTGTGGTTAGGTCCCGTTTTTTATCGCCTCAAAAAAAGAATGGCTGACACATTTGCCGTCAATCCTGGGAACCGGCGGAGAAGGTTGATGTACCGGAAGCATTCCGCCGCGGGGACGAGGCGGTGGTAGAGCCGCGTTCGGTCTTTTCCCGCAACTGGCGGCGGAGTTCCCTGATCTGGGTCCGGTAGCCGAGCCGGTGCAGCCGCCACGCGTGTTCCTTTTCAGCAAGCCGCGCTGCCTGCTCGGCCAGCCTGCGTTTTTGATCGGTCAACTGCTGGGCCAGTTGGTCGAGTTCCTCCCATCGTGCGGCAATGGCGGTTTCCAGGCGGGCCTTTTCCTCGCGAACCTGTTTCAAAAGCTCTTCTGTTTGATGATGGAGTTCGGCAAGTTGCTGTTCCTTGTGCTGCTGCTCTTCCGCTTGTTCCCGCAGAAGAGACTCGCGCTCTTTGCGAAGGGAAAGGATTTTCTGGGTAATCTCTGCAACTTTGTCCGGATCAACTGCGGCGATCACCTCCCGAGCGGCCAGGTGGTGTTCCAGCGCCGCCAGTTGTTTGGCCTCGACTTCCCGCCGAAGCTGAACGAGTTCTTCATGAAATTGGGCGAGGGTTTGACCGCGACGCCGAATCGCTTCTTTTTGCTCTTCGAGTTCGGCCAGGGCCCGCCGTTGGTCCTCTGCCCACTGACGTCGCCATTGCCGCTCTTCCTGCCGGAAACGTTTACGTGCCTCCCGCAGTTCCTTGAGCAAGGTTCTGGCTTCCTCCAGCAACTGACGTAACTCGGCCTCCTCATAATGGGACGGCCTCTGGCCGGAACCGGGCACAGCCTCAGGCGGTGTCGCCGAGTTCGGCTCCACAAGGACCGCCAGGGCCGTGAGATCCTCTTCCCGCAGACGGACGGAGGCTTCTCGGTGCAGCAGGTCTTTTCTGCGGCGTTCAAGTTCCTCTTCCCGCTCCCGCAGCTCCTGTTCGCGGCGGCGGAGGGTTTCTTCCCATTGCGCGATGAGAGATTCCCGCTGTTGGAGTTGCTCCTCGCGCTCTCCCAGGTCGGCCCGGCGACGGGCAACGGCCGCCGCCTCATCCGCCAAAGCCCGTCGTTTCTCTTCCCATTCCGCGAGACGCTCCGCCAGCAAAAGGCGACTTGCCCGCAGGTCGTTTTCCAATTGGGCGAGCTGCGCGTTCAACCGGGCCTCCCGGCGGTCGAGATCCGCCTGGCGACGCCGCAGATACTCAGCCAGTTGCCGTGCCTGTCGGCGGAGACGCTCCTGCGTGACCGGAATGTCACCTGGCCCTTCGGTTTCCAGAAGAAGGTCCGGAACTGCCCCGGTTCCCGCAGGGGAGGTGTTTTCTTCGGAATGATCGGCCGACTCTTCGACGCGGTTGTGAGTGGCGGAGTTGGGTTCCGGCCCAGACGAATGAGCAGGGTCGATTCGGGCGGAGACCATGAGCTCAGGCCCGACCGGCGTCGCCTCGCTGGCGAGCGATTCCTTCTCTGGAACGGCCGTTCTCTGCTCACTCCTCGGGTCGAACATGCTCAAGTCGCTGTCTCACTGGGAAGCCACGCACCTACAAAACGTCGGTTACTGCATTTGACCCAAGCGGCAGTTCGAATCGAACCGGACAACTCGGGCTAATCGTTAGAATCGTCAAAGTTTTCCAAAATCTTCGGGTAATCCTGGAAGAAAAGGGGAGTTTTGTGGGCAGTGCAAGCTTTGGTCTGTCTGCAGAGCAATTGTGCGAAGGGAGACCTGTGTCGGATGAAAATGGCAGGTCCAGGGAGACTGTACAACATGGAAAAATTTTTACAAATACCATGGCAAGCGCCTTTGGACTGGCTATGATAGAACAATCACCGGCGGAACTCTTTGCGGTTGGAGACACTGCCGGTTCGTTGTTCCTGGCCTGCACCAGATCGGTATCCTATGCTTTCCTAGACCATTCTTCGGAACCCGGATGCGGAAGACACGTGTGAATAACTCTCATGGCTGCTCGGACGGGGAATCATTCTCCTTTCGTCGCGGCCGAGGTTTCAGTTTGCGTCGTTGACAAGATTGTTTATCCTGAGCGGAGGTTACCCTGCAATGTGTCTCACCGTCAGTCAAGCGCGCGGCATCGTTACAGTGCTCGGAGGAATATGGGCCATCAGCTTCACCGTGATTTTTGCGGCGGCCGCCTCGGGCAGCACGGTTGAAAAACACGACCGTGAGGCCCTCGCACCCGCTGGATCGCACGCTGTTTTCGAAGAGGCCGAGGATCAGGATGAGGAAAAACAAAACAAGGAGGAAAAGCACGAGGCGGAGGAACACAAACCCGCTCCCAAAGCGGAATCTCATGCCCCGGCCCACGCGAAGCAGGCTCCGTCCGGCGAAGCCGCCAAGGCCGAGGGAGAGTCCGGCCAGGCCAGTAAACCTGAACAGGCCCAGCCCGCGCAGCCTCAGGCCAAACCGGCAGAACAGGCAAGACCTGCCCCTGCCGCTCAGGCGCCCGCCCCACCGCGGCCAGAGCGTTATAAAGCGAAACGCGAACTGATCAAGATCGAAAAAACGTACACCGCCACGCTGCAACCGCGCGATCCGGTGGAGATTCGCCTGGATGCCAAAACCTGGTCGAGCTTCCAGGTGAAGGAAGTTGTAGACCACGGACAGGAGGTCCGTCAGGGAGATGTGCTCATCCGATTTGAGACGGAGGACGTCGATCGCGCGATCGCTGACCAGGAACGAACACTCCGCTCCACCGAACAGTCCCTCAAGGATGCTGAGCGACTCCTCGCCCTCATGGAGAAGACTGTTCCCTTCGATTTGGCGACTGTGGAACGCAATCTCAAGATCACCAAAGAAGACACGGAGCGCTATTTCTCCAAAGAGCGCGACCTGTTGATTCGCAACTATGAAATGAATCTCAAGGCCGCTGAATGGTCACTCGAATCCGCCAGGGAAGAACTCCGCCAACTGGAAAAGATGTACAAGGCAGATGATCTGGTTGAAGAAACCGAGGAGTTCATCCTCAAACGGCAGCGCCAGGCTGTCGAACGCGCGGAGTTCTATTATCAGGTGGAGAAGGATCGCTATGAACGGTTCCACACAATGGACCTTGCCCGGCGCGATGAAGACGCCCGCCGGGACCTCGAGCTGGCGTCATTTATAGCTGAGCGGTCCCGCATCAATCTCCCATCGTTGCTTTTCCAGCAGCGGATGACCGTCGAGCAACTCCGCACCGATCTCGAGCGGGCGAAAGACCGGATGGCAAAACTCCGGGCTGATCGTGCCCTGTTTGAAATCAAATCCCCCTGCGATGGCGTTGTCTACTATGGCCAGTTCAATCGTGGAGAATGGTCGGGAGCAAGCACCCTGCAAAGCAAGCTCCGACCGGGTGGCTCGGTCTCCAAGGGAGATGTCATCATGACGGTGGTCCATCTCCCACCGGCCACCGTTCGCTTCAAAATCGGCGAGGAGGACCTGCGGTGGATGGAACCCGGTCGGGAGGGAGTTTTCAAGCCGACAGTTCTCCCTGACCTGGCAATCCCGGCCGCTGTCACAAAGGTTGATCATATCCCTGTCGCCCCCAACCAGTTTGAAGTCCTGGCGGAGCTGGACCTCCCCAAGAAACCTTTGCCGTTGGCTCCGGCCATGGGTGGAAAGGTCCGCTTCTTTGTGTATGTTCGGGAGGATGCCCTGGTCGTTCCGGCGAAGGCCGTGTTCGCGGAAGACCTCGATCCTGAACAGCGGTACGTCTATGTCGTGAAAGGCGACACCCAGGAGAAGCGACCGGTGAAGGTCGGCGAGCAGGTGGGCGACAAAATCGAGATTCTCAGCGGACTCAAGGAGGGTGAAGAAATCCTGCTCGACAAACCTGCAAGCTCGAACTGACAGATCAAGCAGAGTGATCGACTCCTGGACTGCAAGAGCAACTCCGAGGGCCTCAGCCATGCGGTGGCGATTGTTTGTGCTTATGGCCTTATTGGTGGGTGGGGGCCTGCCGGCTTTCAACTGCCGACCGCTCTTTGCCGAAACTCCGCAGACCCCGCCCGGGCCACCGCCGCTGGCCACCGAGGGCCCCAAACCGCCGCCCACTGCGCCGCCCACTGCGCCGCCCACTCGCGAGGAGATCGATCGGGCAATTCGCCGCGGAGTCGATTTCCTCCTCCTTCGCCAGAATCGGGACGGCTCCTGGGGATCTCCCCACAACACCAAAGGGCTCAACATTTATGCTCCCGTGCCCGGGGCCCATCAGGCCTTTCGCGCGGCCGTGACGTCACTGTGTGTGGCGGCCCTTATCGATGTCCAGGACCCACGCTCCGAGGTTCAGGAGGCAATCGACCGCGGTGAGGCATGGCTCATCGCGAATCTGCCGAAGGTCCGCCGCGCGACGCCCGATGCGATTTACAACAACTGGGCGCATGCCTACTCCCTCCAGGCTTTGACCCGCTTGATCCGCCGTCACGAGGGCGATCCCGCCAAACAAGCGGTCCTTCGCGAGGTGATGGATACGCAGTTTGATCGGCTCCTCCGCTATGAGTGTGTGGACGGCGGCTGGGCCTACTACGACTTCGATTACGGCACTCAAAAACCCGGCGGATCCACCATCAGCTTTGTAACGGCCACAGTCCTGGTCGCCTTTCACGAAGCCCAGCAGGTGGGGCTCAAGGTGCCCGAAAAACTCATCGACCGTGCGAAAGCCTCCATCCTTCGCCAGCGTAAGCCGGATTACAGCTACTGTTACGGTGAATACCTGAAAATGCGCCCCCTCCATCCGGTCAACATGCCGGCAGGGAGCCTTGGCCGGTCCCAGGCCTGTAATCTGGCCATGCGTTTGTGGGGTGATACCACGGTCACCGATGAAGTCCTCCGCACCTGGCTGGATCGCTTTTTCGCCCGGGATGGCTGGCTCGATCTCGGCCGAAAACGTCCCATCCCCCATGAATCCTTCTTCGCCATCGCGGGATACTTCTTTTACTACGGCCATTACTACGCCTCGCTGTGCATCGGACAACTTCCCGAGTCCGAGCGGCCGGAGTTCTACGGGCGTCTGGCCGCCATTCTGCTTCCTCTTCAGGAAAAAGACGGTTCCTGGTGGGATTTCCCGTTCTACGACTATCATCAGCAATATGGCACGGCGTTCGCGCTGCTGTCACTCGTTCCGTGCCGGGCGAGCGCACCTTCGAAGCCAGCCAGACCGCCGGAGGAGAAAGCTGTCGCCCAGTCGCATCCGCCACTGCGGTGAGCCGTCGAAGCGACTCACGGGCCGGAATTTCCCCCTCTGACTCATAACCACTTTTACTCTAAAAACGGGCAGGTGGCCCGCCACAAGAGTTCGCGCGGGGACGAGATTCAACCCGGAGGGACCCGCTTGTCAGGCCCGCTTGCTTCGGAGGGACCCGCTTGTCGGGTCCGTCGCGCCACGTTCGATCATCAATTCCCTTTTCCCGGGCACGACAAGCGTGCCCCTCCGACCTTCGGAAAACCTTTTTCGGAGGGACGTGCCTGTCACGTCCGCTTCCCCTTGGAGGGACCCGCTTGTCGGGTCCGTCGCGCCACGCTCGATCATCAATTCCCTTTTCCCGGGCACGACAAGCGTGCCCCTCCGACCCCTCGGAGGGACCCGCTTGTCACGTCCGCTTTTTTAACCTTGGATAATCCACCCCAATTGACTCGCGCTTCGGTAGGGGCAATTCATGAATTGCCCCTCCAAGACATTGTGCCCGTGACATGTCGTGGGTTTTTGCAAAAGTCGGGATGGGTCAGTTTCCCCCTGAGGCCATAAGCCGGTCGATCGTTTCTCGGATGAACACCGACGGCACGATGATCGCCAGGCCCATGCGATGACGAAACTTGCCGCTCTGATAGATGAGCTTGAATTCCTCATCCACAAAGTGCTGCCCGCTGACCAATCCAATGACATAACCAGCCACCGCGCCGGTCTCCTTGTTTTCGCTGGCGAGCGCGAAGACCGGCCCGCCGCTATCCCCTTCAAACGTATTCATGTCCACCAGAAAGCGAGGATTTTCTTTGATCGGCAGTAAAGGATAACTGGCGATGCAGCCCAATCGTGCGATGCCGAACTCTTCCGGATTGCCGTTAAAAATATTGGCATGAGGAAATCCCAAGGCGCGCACGATAAGTCCCGGCTCCAGCGGCAGCTTTTCCAGCATCTGTTCCGTTGCCAGACATTCGTAGGGCAGAACCCCCAGGTTGGCATCGCGCTGAAAATCCACCCTGATGACGGCCACATCGGCCGTGGGGTGTTTCTCCCACAGGTCCTTGTTTTCCCGACGCACTGGAACGGTTTGCGGATTTTTCACAATCCGGCCGTCGTCGCCCCGGCGGTGCAAAATGACCGTACATTGGTCCCCCTTCATCGATGAGAACACATGGGCAGCCGAGACGAGCACCCATGGCCCGGAGGGCAGTTCCACGAGAAACCCCGTAGCGGTTGAACCCGGATTGGTGATCTTCACGGTGGCCCAGGTGACCTGCGTGAGAAACCCCGGGGTCTCCGAGGCCTGTTCCGCCCGGAGTTGTGTCGTCACCCCCAACCCGACCACCTGCCAAATCAACCAGAGCACGAATGCCGCGCCACGATGCTGCCTCACGGATGCCGTCTCCTTATCCCGTTATGAACGAGTAATCCAAAAGACCGCCTGGTCCTCACGACCGACCAGAAAACCCACAGTGGCCACTCTCGCAGAAATCGGTCGATGGGGAAACTTCCGGTTCCCCGGACGCACAGCCTCGCGGAGCAAATCTTTCCACCAATTCTCCCGCGCGAGTCCTGCTCTCCCGCCCCAACTCCCTTTCTCTCTGTTGTTGCCAGACTCGGGCAGATGTTGCAAGTTTTCGTCATCCCCGCTATCGCCGCAGGCTACAGCCCATAACAGCTGCCATCGACCAATAAATGACTAAACCGTCAGCCACGAGGCAATCAGGGACCATCCTGAAACATCCCATTTTTGTGCAAACGACGAGACGCCGCGGATACAAGCAGTGATAGGGGCAATTCATCAACGGCCCCCACCGGAGTGCGAGTGAATTGGGGTGGATCATCCAGGCGGACCTGACAAGCAGGTCCCTCCGGACCATTCGGAGGGGCACGCTCGTCGTGCCCGATGTCCCACGCATGTATCACGTTATCAACCTTGGTAGGGGCAATTCATGAATCGCCCCTACCGGAAGGCGAGTGAGTTGGGATGAATCATCCACCGTTGGCAAGCGGACCCGACAAGCGGGTCCTTCCGAAGTGAACCGGACCTTACAGGCACGTCCCTCCGAGGGAATTCCGCTGCCACGCAAGTGCGTGTGGATGTTCGCGTTTCTCTGGGCAGAAAATACGATGATGGGGCAGGGGACCACCGCATCACCCGATGCCTTTTCCAATGGCTATGATCCCGTCGGCCGATGAGCGTCTGTTAGAATGGTCAAAAATAGACAAAAAGCACTGCGGTCCATGCAGCCATGCGGGATGATCTGTCGCCTTTCCGTCCTTCACGATTTTTTCCACCAGCAGAATCGGCCAATCGTTATGGCGTGGTGGCGGTGGGGGGAACTCTCCATCCGGAGGTGCTCCTCGACGCCTATGCCCACGGCATTTTTCCCTGGCCGATCGATGAAGACTCGCCCATTGTTTGGGCCTCGCCGGGCACTCGGGCGATTTTCGAATGGGAACACATCCACATCCCGCATCGCCTGCGACCGATCATCAAGCGTGGCGATTTTCAGATCACGGTGGACCGCGATTTCTCCGCGGTGATCCGCGGCTGTGCCACCGCGAATGGCCGGGCGGGTGCGACCTGGATCACCCCGGCGATGATCGAAGCCTACACGCATCTCCACGAACTCGGCTATGCCCACAGCGTCGAAGCCTGGAAAGCTGACGAACTGGCCGGTGGCGTGTACGGTGTGGCGCTGCGTGGGCTTTTCGCGGCAGAATCCATGTTCTATCGCATCAGCAACGCTTCCAAGGTGGCCCTGTTGTATCTGCTCGCCCATCTGAAGGCGCGGGGCTATCGCCTTGTGGACATCCAGATGCTCACCCCGGTCACACAATCGCTGGGAGCCCGCACGATTCGCCGCCGGCAATACCTTCATCGTCTGGCGGAGGCCCTCCGGGCAAGCGTCACCTTTGGGACCACCCTGGAAGTGACCGCCACCGACGTCCTCGCCCTGGACCAGACGTGTCGTCCATCTTCAGAGCCACCCGATGATTAGTCTTGGCCATCCACAACGTTTGAATTGGGCCAATTGACCGCCCTGGCCGCCGTCGCGCGTCACCTTAATAGATTTTTGCCACGCTTCAGAAAAAGGGGCTCCTTTAAAATGAGGCCACCACTCAAAACGACACAAGTGCCACGCGCAGCATGAACAACATCGCACTCGCCACTCGGATGCGGTTGGCAAAGAACAGAAGCGGCGATTAGCCAAATGGGTTTAAACCTCTCCGCGATCAAGGGCCGCACGTCCCTTGTCCGAAATCTCCCAAATTCCCCTGGGTGAATCAGCTCGCATGAGACCTTCTGTGACGAGCGTGTTGCGGCACCATTGCGCGGTATTCCGCCACCGCACACTCTTCCGACCCGAAGGTAACGACCCGTAATCGTACTCATTCAAAGCCCCGTTCATTTTCTCCTCCACGCGTTGTAAGACATCCCGCACGGAGGCACGCCCTCCGAATTCCTTAAGGGCCTCCAGAATCGGTCTGCGAAAAGCATCCTCAGGTGTGCGTAGCCCTTTTGGCAGTCGACGAGATTGTTCCCTTTGAGTTTCTCTCCTGCGGTGTGCGGCACCCGGGAGTGCGTTCCACTCTGCTTGCAGTTGCCGGACCTTCTTACGAAACTCCGTAACCCGAATTTGCGACTCAATGAGCGCCCGCGCCTCGTCATACTTATGGCGTTCAAGCAATTCCTTGCTTTCCCGCTCTGCAATGTCGATAACCTGCTCGATCTCTTCCAGCAAGATCTCAAACGCCACACCCACTTCGTTCGTGTCCATGACTTATCCCCTTTTTAATTCAGACGTTGACCTCGTTGCTCGAACGCGCGTTGTTCATTACCGTCACACACTCTAAATACGTTCTGTACGGCTACTTAAAAACAAACCCAACCAAACTTGGCAAGTTAACCGGATGATCGTGACCTACCCATCAGGCTCCGGTTCCCATTGACCCGAGAAAGTTTTTTGCGACTTATGCAAATCCGGCAGTTCTTTCCTCCACTCTAACTCGACGCCGCGTTGTTCTCCTTCGTTCGCACCAGAACGTTTTGGCGCGGGTTTTTCTCCCGCAACTCATTACTTGGCAAGTTCGATCGGATACGGTGTCCAATTCTTCTTCGGGCGGGCGGGAGTCCGCCTGAGCAAGCTTCACGAGCCCAACCCTATCCGACCTTGCCCCTGGGCTCCACTTCCACCTGACGTCACCCCTGCTACGCGTCAGATGCGCATCAAATGGACATCTTTTACCTGAAACGATCCCTTCGTCATGCTTGCAATTAGTCCACTTCGTGTGCTATACTGGGCGGCGTCCTGACTGAAACCCCGACGTACCACGTGGGCAGGTCGATCTCGTGCCAACTCTTTTGTCGAAAGTCTGAGCGGGTTCTCCGACAGCGTCTGGCTTTCCCGGCAGAGATCGCCTGCCTCCTTTTGACGTCGTAATAGTGTACAGATGAACACCATCACGCGTTCGCTGGATTGGAAGGGACCTGTACCCCAACGGAGGCCGTCGTGATCTCGCCCGCCCTTGCTGAAAAAGTCCGTTCTCTCCTGGTTGATCAGAAGATGAGCCAGCGGCAGGTCGCCAGGCTCACGGGTGTCAGTCGCGCCACCGTGAAGGCGATCGCCTCGGGCGAATGGTTTGAACGCTACCGCGCCCGACACGGTTGTGACGACGCTGTTCCGACACTTGCACGCTGTCCGGAATGCGGCGCGATGGTGGAAATGCCCTGCCGCGCCTGCGAAGTACGGCGGCTCAAAAAGGCTGGCCGAATTCGGCCACTCACCGCCACTGAAGACGGACAGCCCCGCGTGGAACTCCGCGGCCCGGAGTATGCACGTTATCTGGAAGTCCGCGCAGCGGCCCTCGCGCGAGGAGAACCCGATGCCGACCCCGCCTGGTCACCCGATGGCGATTCCCACGACGCCTACTTCGACGACGATCCCTTCATCGATCTGGAATCTCCCACCGAAGCCGAACTCGCCAGCCTTGCAGGCGACGATTGGATGGAAGCTCTGGTTCTGCCGAACGAACTGCGGAGGGCCGCCTGATGCACACCGTCCGTCTTCATGTCCCCCTCAACCAGGCCCAGGAATGGATCCGCGACGGCGATCTGCTCCTCTTCCGCCGCCGGGGTCTGATCGCGGCGGTCGGTCGCGGAGAACATTCCCATGCAGCCCTCGCCGGATGGTGGGGCGAAACGCTCTGCTGCCTGGAAGTCCGCGCCCTATACGGCGGCAGAGTCGTCACGCTTGCCAGTCAGGTGAACCGTTATCCCGGCCGAATCGATGTGTACCAGGCCGACCCCGATGGCCGCTGGCCGGAGTTCGACCGCCAGCAAACCGTCCAGTTCATGCTCCGCTACGCAGGAGAGCGCTACGGCTACCACAGGATTCTCCGCGTCGCCCAGTATCATGTTCCCTTGATTCGGCTTTTCCGTCGGCCCAGGCTGCACGATGCGGAATCTCCGTTGTCCCGCCCATTTTGCAGCCAGGCGTGCGTGACGGCCACGCGAATCGGTGGTGGCGTGGATCCCGTGCCCCAGTTGGCCGACGAAGCGACGGAACCGGCCGATCTGGCGCGGAGCCCCTTTTACCGCTACCGCGCCACGCTCGTCCCTGATGACGAACCGGCCGATTGTCCACCGCGAAACGTCCCCATCCGACGCTCCAGAGGAATCTGTTCCTGGATGGGAGTTTTTCTTGTGGCATTGGCGACTATCGCAATTTGTCTGGGTGGATGGCAACGGCTCGCACAGGCCCAGGGTTGCGCCCAGGGTTTTTGCCCTGCCCCTGCTGCCCCCTACTCATCCGGCGCGGACCTTCCACAGATCGTTGGCAGCGGCACCCCTGGGAGCTTGCCGAAGGACTCTCTCCCCACCAGGTCCGTCGCCCGAATTGAAAACAGACTCACCTCGGGAATAGCCGTTTACGGCTCGGGTGTGCTCATCCGCAAGGATGACCGGTGGGGTTGGATCCTCACCTGCGACCATCTTTTCCGTGAGGGGGTTGGCCGATTGACCGTCTGGCTGCCGAACCGCTCGGCCTACGCCACTTACGAGGGCCGCCTCATTGCGCGGAGTGCCCCCGATGATCTCGCCGTTATTGGCATTGCGGCTCCACCCAACGCCCCGGCTGCCGTCGCCGAGACGGTTCCCCGGCCAGGCGATGTCGTTGCTTTGGCGGGATTCGGACCCAACGGATCACTGAGAGTGGCGCAGGGAGCAGTTCTCGGCTATGTCCAAACGGCCGGCAGTTCCGGTGTGGAAACACTCCAGATCCGGGCTGCTGCCCGCGATGGCGATTCCGGCGGACCGATCCTTGACAGCTCAGGTCGCGTGGTGGCCATTCTGTGGGGGACAGACGGCTACCGCACCGTGGGCACTTATTGCGGAAGAATCCGCCAGTTTCTCGCCGGGATTTTTGGTGACCAGCGGCCTGCTCCCCGATCGCCGGAAAACCTTCTCGTGCCGATTCCTCCGCAGGAGGCGGCGCCCTCTCCATCCGGGCCACCGAGCAACCCGATCGACGGAAGTCAGAGCCCGCCAGATTCACTGCTCGCGCAACTGCAAGCACGGCTGGAAGAACTCCGCCAGCGCGTGGAAGCCCGATTCGCAAGTGAAGAACCTCTGAGCGAGCGTCTCCGGCATCTCGAGGAGCGGACCGCGCTGGTGAGCGAGTTGCGGGAACGCGTCGAACGCGCGGAGCAGGTGGTCGGGGCGGAAAACATTCGGGCGGTGATCCGGCAGACAGCCGCCGATCTTCTCGCCGAAAAAGGCCCCGGCTGGCTGGATACAATCCTCCCTGCCGTGCTGACGGCCCTGGGATGGACCGGTCCACCTTCCATCGCGCTGGCCTTTGCGGCCCGACTTGGTTTGAGAATTCTCGAGCGTCGGCTGCGTCAGCGAGTGGCAGAGGCCCTTTCCTCCAGGGAATCGACCTCCACGGACGCAACATCAGATCAGAAGACGTCGCCTTCAAGCTGAGTGACACACTCAACGACCCAGGTTAAGGAGCCCACACCATGTCGCCGCTTGATTGGGGGTTTGCCACGGCCCTTGTGACCACTGGCGTGGCAGTGCTTTTACCCTGGATGCTCATGGTCCATGCACGGCTCGCCGTAGCCGTCAGCAAGCTCCAGGACCTGGAAAAACGCATGACGGCGCTGAGCGAACGTCTGGATGCCCTGTGCGATCTGGAACACGAGCGCCAACTCGACTCCGCCCGCTGGGAAGGCCGCCTGCGGACGTTGGAAGAGCAACTGGGAGACATCCCCGAAGTTCCAGGTGATTTTCCCGTTTCCTGACCCCTGTATAGGCAAAGACAACCATGCACATCCGTGATCGGATCAAAGAGTTGCGGCGTGTGCGGGCAGGAGATCTCCGGCCCAACCCCCGCAACTGGCGCATCCATCCCGACAAACAGCGTGCAGCCCTCCGCGGAATCCTGGCGGAAATCGGCTATGCCGACGCCCTCCTGGCCCGGGAACTGGCCGACGGCACCCTCGAGTTGATCGACGGTCATCTCCGCGCCGAGACCACTCCCGATGCCGTTGTCCCGGTGCTCATTCTGGACCTCAACGAGGAGGAGGCGGCCAAGTTACTGGCCCTGCTGGATCCCCTGGCCAACCTGGCCGAAGCCGACACCGAAGCACTGGCCGACCTTGCCAGTGAACTGGATCTTCAAAACCCCGTCCTCCGTGATCTGCTCCATGAGATGCTTTCCGTCCCTGGCAATGACGAGGAGTCTCCGGATTCCCCTGTCCTGCCGCAATCGCTCCCGGAGAGCTTTCAGGTGGTCGTGGAATGCGAGGACGAAGACCAGCAGCGCGAGGTGTTCGAGCGGCTCTCCGCCGAAGGATACAACTGCCGCTTGCTCACGCTGTAGACCGGCTGATAGCCCAACGCAAAACACCGGCCACTTCAAGCACACGCCGCGTGATGAAAGGGAAAACCCCATGTCTGAACCGTTCGTGATCGAGTTGACCCTGGAAAGTCCGGTGGCCAACAGTTTCCGTGTGGCCCAGGTGGCGGGAATGTTCGACCTCGATCTGCAGAAGGCGTCCCGTGAAACGATCACCCTCACCATTCCTCCGCAGAAAGAGGACTGGCGGTTGGGGGTCATCGTGGGACCGTCGGGAAGTGGCAAATCGACGCTCGCCCGCTGGTTGTTTGGCGATCGGGTCCTCTCCCGTTTTTCCTGGCCCAGCGATCGGCCCGTCATCGACGCCTTTCCCGATCTTTCCATCAAGCAGATTGTGGGCCTGCTCACCACAGTGGGATTTGCTTCACCGCCGGCCTGGTTGCGGCCGTACCACCTGCTCAGTAACGGTGAGAAAGCCCGCTGCGACCTCGCATGGGCCCTTGCCCGCTCTCAGACCTGCCCGTCCGCGGAAGCCGCCGTGGAGCGCTGGTACCGCCTCCTTCCGCCCGATGCCGACAAACACCTGCCCCTTGTCGTTTGCGATGAATTCACCAGCGTGGTGGATCGGCATGTAGCCCGGGCCATTGCCGCCGGAATTCACCGCCGGATGCAGCGTGGCGAGCTGGCCTGCCGCTTCGTCGCCGTCACCTGTCATTACGACATCATCGAATGGCTGGCCCCGCATTGGGTCATCGACATGGCGACGCGGCAGTTTACAAGGAGGTGTCTTCCACGACCGCCCATCACGCTGGCGATTGTTCCCTGTGGGCGCGAGGCGTGGCGGGCCTATCGCCGTCATCACTATCTGAGCGGCTCGCTCCCCGCTGCCGCTGAGTGTTTTCTCACCGTATGGCAGGGTGAGGCCGTCGCATTCTGTGCCGTCGCCTCCCAGGTGGGAAATCGAGGTTACTTCCGAATCAGTCGCCTCGTGGTGCTGCCCGAGTACCAGGGCATGGGGATTGGCTCGGCGGTTCTCGACACCATTGCCCGGCTGTATCGCCGCCGCGGCTGCCGTATCGGGATCACGACCTCCCACCCGGCCATCATCCGCCATTGCCAGCGCTCTCCTGACTGGCGCCTGGTTGCCGTTCGCAAACATGGTTCGCGGGGTGGCGGAAGAAATCTGCCGCGGTACCGCGGTTCGCGGGGTCGCGCCGTCATTTCGTTCGAATACCAGGGGCAGTCGGACCACTCCGGGAAAACACAGGCGGTTTCTAGGAGTCAGCCGGCGCAAAAAAAGGATCTGCCAGTCGCTATGCCGCCAACCCCCCACCTGAATTGATCCAGTCGCTCAGGTTGTTTGCGTTTCACACCAGCCGGACCGAGCACAACCTTTTTGCCTGGAAGGCCTGAGTCGATGCCCAGTCCGCCAACTGACACCTTCAATCAAGAGTCGGGTTCGCGTCGCGGTCTGGACGAATTCCGGAAGCGTGAAATCCTCGCCATCCTCAGCGTGGGGTGCAGCCGTCGGACAGCGGCCCGGTATGTGGGGTGTTCACCCTCCACCATTCGCCGCACGGCAGAGCGCGATCCGGAGTTTGCCGAGGCCCTTCACAAGGCCGAAACCAAAGCCCAGATCCTGTTCATGAAAAACATTGCAGCCGCCGCTCGAAAAGAGCAGTACTGGCGTGCCGCAGCCTGGGCCCTGGAACGGCTCAATCCCGAAGATTACGGTCCGCGCTCACCCCAGGCGGTGACGCTGGAACAGATTCGGACGCTGATCTCCGAATTCGCCCGCATCATCGTGGAAGAAGTTCCCATCGCCAGTCACCGCAAGCGGATCCTCAAACGTCTCGATCGCCTCGGTGCACAGTGGCGGGACGAAGGAGAAACCCATGATCCTGGCGAACCATCGGAAGATTGACATGGTACGCGGCAATACGACCGACCGTGAAGACGGGCCCGACATGCCCGATATCCTGCACGACATCCCCTGGATGTCTCAGGCGTTTCGGTGGTTGCGGCAATCGCTCGCCCGGGAACACTCCCGCGCCAGGAAACGCCTCCAGATGAGCGGTATCTCCCGGTGCCTTCTGGATTGGGCCCGATTCTTTCTTCCCCACCACTTCGCCTTGCCGCCGTCCCGGATGCACGCAGTGGTTGCACGGTACCTGGAACGGGCGGTTGACCAACGCGGTCTGCGGTTGAACGTGCTGGCCCCACGAGGGTCCGCCAAATCCACGCTGGCCTCGCTGGCCTATCCCCTGTGGTGTTTGTTGGAAGGGCACGAGCCCTACATCTGGCTGGTTTCGGATAGCCGCCATCAGGCCCGCGCACACCTCGAGAACATCAAACGGGAACTGGAATCCAACGAGCGCCTTAAATCGCACTATGGGCGGTTGACCGATCCCGGGCCCGTCTGGCGGGCGGAGAGAATCACGCTGTCCTCGGGCACCACGCTGGAAGCCTTTGGAACCGGCCAGCGGATGCGCGGCCGTCGCCACCGTTCCGATCGGCCCACGCTCATCCTCGCCGACGACCTTCAAAACGATGGCCATATTATTTCGCCACGTCAGCGGGAACATTCCCGCACATGGTTTCACGGAACGCTCCTGGCGGCAGGGAGCCCGCGGACCAATGTCATCCACCTGGCCACGGCTTTGCACTGGGATGCCCTGGGCCTTCAGCTCAGCCAGACACCCGGCTGGAAGACCCTGCTGTTCCGTGCCATCGAGCGGTTTCCCACACGCATGGATCTGTGGTCGCAATGGGAAAACCTCTACAGCGACCTCCGGGATCCGCAGGCCCCGCAGCATGCACGGGAGTTTTACGAGCGTCATCGGGCGGAAATGGACGAAGGAGCGGTCGTCCTCTGGCCCCAGCGGGAGGACCTTTACCAGCTCATGTGCCAGCGGGCAGAAATGGGAGCGGCGGCCTTCGCCCGGGAAAAGCAAAATCACCCCGTCTCCCCGGAATCCTGCGAATGGCCGGAAGACTACTTCGACGAGGCCATCTGGTTCGACACCTGGCCCGAACAACACCGCCTGTGCGTTGTGGCCGTTGATCCCAGTCAGGGCAAGGATTCCAGGCGGGGAGATTTCTCGGCGGTGGTGGTCCTCATGATCGATGCAAGGGGTCAGATGTACGTGGAAGCCGATCTGGCGCGACGTCCCGTTCCGCAGCTCATTGCGGATACCGTGGCCTGGTGCCGACGCTTTCCCGTGGATGCGCTCGGGGTGGAAGCCAACCAGTTTCAGGAGTTGCTCGCCGAACCGCTGGAAGCGGAGTTCCGCCGTCAGGGGCTTGTAGGGTTTTCACCCTGGATGATCCATAACCATGCAAGCAAAGTGGTGCGGATCCGACGGTTAGGGCCGTTCCTGGCGCGACGGATGCTTCGCTTCCGGCGGAGCTCGGCCGGCACGCGGCTCCTCGTGGAACAGCTCCGAATGTTTCCCACAGCCAATCACGACGACGGACCGGATGCCCTGGAGATGGCCATCCGCCTGGCCGCCGAACTCCTCCGTTCGCCTGGCGAGACACACACCATCTCCCGCATGTCGGTGGAGTAATACGACACAGTGAAAGACCCGCGTTTGTGCGAAATCGATCATCACCATTCCCTGCCTTGCAATCGACTTGAGGAGATCATACCGATGCCTGTCCGCGACACCCTGAACACTTCCGAGCGCGCTTTGTGGCGTGCCGTTCGCAACTTGCTCGAAGGCTGGATTTCCGCGGACAACGATGACGACCCTGACGGCACCGAGTGGTGGCCGCTGGGGCCACACGGGGCCGCACCGTCCCGCGTCCCGTACACCAGCGAAAGCCAGCTCGACCAGATCCGAAACGAATGCCGTCGTCTCCTCTTGGAAAACGAATTCGCCATCAACGCCCAGGAAAACCGCATCAGTTACGTGGTCGGCACAGGCCATCGCTATCGGGTGATAAGCCGCGCTTCGCAACACACTCCGGAAAATCTTCTTCGGGCCGCTCAGACTGTTCTGGACGAATTCCTCCGCGAAAACCGCTGGCACCGCCGTCAGCAGGAGATCATGCTCCGGCTGGATCGGGACGGAGAAGTGTTTCTCCGGTACTTCGCCAGTGACGACGGCCTCCTGCGAGTGCGTTTCGTCGATCCCGAACAGGTCCGCACTCCGTCCCGCTACGCAACCAGACCCGAACACAGCTTCGGGATCGTCACCGATCCCCATGATGTGGAAACGGTTCGCGGTTATTGGGTGGATGAAAAATTCATCGCGGGTTCGGACATTCAGCATCGTCGGGCGAATGTGGACAGCCACATCAAACGCGGACTTCCCCTCTTCTATCCTGTGCGGAAGAATCTTCGCCGGGCGGAAAAACTCCTCCGAAACATGAGCGTGGTGGCCGGTCTCCAGTCGGCCGTGGCGCTGATCCGCAAGCACGCCGGAGGACGAAGCAGTGTGGAACGCTTTCTCGCTGATCGGGAAGCCCAATCAGCACTACCAACTTCTCACGCCGGGCCAACTTCGGTGGAACACTTCGCGCCGGGCACAATCCTCGATGCCACAGCCGGCATTGAGTATGAATTTCCGGTCGCCGCGATCGATGCCGCTCGCTATGTGACACTTCTTCAGGCGGAGCTGCGGGCGATTGCCAGCCGCCTCGTCATGCCGGAGTTCATGCTCACGAGCGACGCCTCCAACGCGAATTACGCCTCCACCCTGGTGGCTGAGGGACCCGCCGTGAAAATGTTCCAGCGGCTCCAGCAGGAGATGATCGAGGCCGATCGGGAGGTTCTGGAGCGTGCCCTGCGCACCGCGGCCGAGCATGGCCGTCTGCCGAAAAACGTTCTCGAGGCACTGACCATCGAGGCTATTCCGCCCTCTCTGTGTGTTCGTGATCGGCTCCGCGAAGCCCAGGCCGACGCCATTCTTTTCCGCTGCGGCGCCCTCTCCCGGGAGCAACTGGCGCTTCGCCACGGATTACCCGTCCCTAATCCGCATGTCGAGCCGCCGTCGGGTGAGGAACCTTGAACCCCTGCCAACGCCACCGGAACCTGTGGAGAGTCGCGCGGGCTTAGAGTCGAGCATACCGGATCAGACACGCAACAGTTACAAATACAAACGTAGCGAGGTGCTGTGATGAGTGAAGTGAATCTCCGCGAGTATCTTGGCTGGGGTGATCACACCGTGCAGGTGGACGGTGCGGCCGGGATCATCCGAGGCGTGAAAGTCCTGGGACTTCAGTCCCGCAATGGCCGGCGGTATACCGAGGAGGCCCTTCGCACGGCGGTGCCGCTCTATGAGGGGGCCAAAGTGAACGTCAACCATCCGCAGGGAGAGGCGGCGGCACCCCGAGATTACCGCGACCGGCTGGGATTGTTGCGCCACGTGCACTACCGTGCAGGTGAGGGACTGTTCGCCGATCTGTACTTCAACCCCAAACATGATGTGGCGGAGCGACTGGTTTGGGATGCGCGGCACGCGCCGCAGAACGTCGGCCTCTCCCACAATGTGCTGGCCCGCATTCGCCGCGAAGGCGACATCACTGTGGTGGATGAAATTCTGCGAGTGCTGAGTGTCGATGTGGTGGCGGATCCTGCCTCAACTCAGGGGCTCTTCGAGTCGCAAAACACTCCGGCCGAGAGTTCCCCGGTCGAGGATCGCACGCCGATCGATTCGGCAGCTCCGGTGGACCTGGAAGAAGAGGTCCGTCGGCTTCGGCGGGAACTTGCGCTCCGCCGTCGCCTGGCGGATTCATTCCTGAAACCACCCGGGGATGCCGAACCGGGCAAGGTCCCCCTCGGAGACGTCCTTTGGCGGATACTCCTTGACGACGCCAACGAGCAGCATCAATCCCGGCTGGTGGAGGAACTTCATCAACTCGTGGAGTCGGCCCGCCGAATAAGCCCAAAACAACTTTTTCATCCGGAATCCCGGGATGGAATGCGCGACCACGTCGAACTCACCGCCGAGGAATTTGCCCGGGCCATTAAAAACAGGGCTTTTTAACACGGGGCGACGACGCAACGTCGGCCCAGGACGAGACCCCCGTCAGCCCGGAGGAGTCTCTTTCGGAGGGACCCGCCTGTCGGGTCCGATGAACACCGATTGATGATCCATTTCTCTGCCCGGGCACGACAAGCGTACCCCTTCGAAGGATTTGCCGAAGGGAGCCGATTGGCGTCCCCCATTCAGGCCCTGGAAGGCTCAAAAACCTGTGTCGTGTGATGGTGGTCAACGGGGCGGCACAGCGTCCACGCCGTCCCCATGTTCCGTTTCTCACTGTGAGGAGGTTTTCCATGTCTGATGTCATGCGATGGCGCTACGGCGATACCCAGCCGGTTGTTGCACCGGTGGACAGCACCACCGTCATCGAAATCGGCGATCTTGTGTACTGGGATGGCGATGACGCCAAACCGGCGTCGCTTCAACCGGACCAGGGCAACGAAGCCGCCAATCAGCAACTGTTCGCCTCCAAATTCTTGGGGGTGGCGATGCAGCGGAGCCCTGCGGGAAGTGCCAGCCCGATTCGCGTGGCGACGGCCGGCGTCTTCGAATTCCCCACACCGGAAACTGCGCTGCGGCTTGGCGACTGGGTGGGTGTCGATGAAAACGATGCCGGGACAGCCCTCGAAAACCAGCGGCTCGTCAAGGTGACCGTGGCCGATAATGCCGTGGGGCGCGTGGTTCGCGCTGCCAGCGGCACAGTTTGGGTGGCGGTTTGCTCCACGATCATGGCGGGCGGAGTGAAAGGCACAACCGCCTGAGCCAACGGCACAGTCTGAGTTTGTTTCCTTTGTCCTGTGGAAAAAGAAAACCCGATTCCTTGCAGGAGAACAGTATGCCCGCGATTTCCTATCGTGAATTGCGTCGCCGTTATGACTTGGATGGTCCGCAGAAGACCGTAGCTCATCTGGCCGAGGCTCTCCAACAGGGGCACCTTCAACCGGAAGACTTCAGCCTCCGCGATCTCGCCGAAGCCCTGATTCCAGACGGCCATCAGTGGGTGAAGACCCTCGATCCGCGGCAAGCCGGTCCCGTGACCCTGCTGGAAGCCGGAGACGCAGTAGACGTGACGGCCTTCCTCAACGTGACCGGCCAGGTGATCTATTCCAAGATTCTCCAGGCGTATCAGCACGAGGCGTTTGTCGCTTCCCGCCTGGTACAGACCATTCCCACCCGGTTCGACAGCGAAAAACTTCCCGCCATGGCAAGCGTTCCGGACACCCTGACGGAGGTCCACCCCGGCATGCCCTACCCCCAGGTGGGCTTTGGGGAGAGCTACGTGGAAACCCCGGCCACGACCAAGCACGGTCTCATCGTGCCCATCACCCGGGAGGCCATCTTCTTCGATCGCACCCATCTCGTGCTGCGTCAGGCGGCAGAAGTGGGGCAAACGCTGGGCCGTCGCAAGGAAAGCCGCATTCTCGATGTCGTCCTGGGTGCCGTGAATACCTACAAGCATAACGGCGTCAATTACAACACGTATTACGCCGCAAACGACAATGGGCCCTGGGTCAACGCCCTGGGGCAGAACCCACTTCAGGACTGGATCAGCGTGGACAAAGCCGAAAAACTGTTCGCCCAGATGAAGGATCCCATCACCAATGAGCCGATTCTCATTCGGCCCAACACCGTGCTTGTTCCCACGGCTCTGAGACACACCGCCCGGCGGATCTTCCACGCCACCACGATCACCTTCTCGGCAGATGGTTCCCCCAGCGCCACGACTTCCCCCAATCCGCTGGCGGACTACCGCGTGTTTGACAGCCAGCTCCTCTATCAGCGGATTGTGGCCTCGGGAGTCAGCCCCACAGCAGCCGAGACATGGTGGTTTTTGGGCGATTTTGCCCGGGCGTTCGCCTACATGGAAAACTGGCCGCTGACGGTCACACAGTCGGCGCCCGGCAGTGAAGCCGACTTCACTCAGGATATTGTGGTGCGCTTCAAAGCCAGCGAGCGCGGAACGCCCGCTGTTCTCGATCCCCGCTACGTGGTCCGCTGCACGGCATGAGATAGCCGGCAGATTCTTTCTCTGTGCGATGAACAACCGCCGATGAAATCCGATTCACGGGAGGCCGGCCATGGCGCGGACCTTTAATGGAAGCAACCAGTTCCTTCGCCGTGCGGAAGCGCTGAGCTTCACCTATCCCCTGACACTGGCACTGTGGGTCTATCCCCAGCGGAGCAACCTGTATGAGGACGTGCTGAGTCTGGCGCGGTCTGCGGACAACAGCACAGGGTGGTTCCTCCAGCTTCGGGGACCTGATGGGATGAAGGCGGCGGCTGTCACCGCCTATCAGAACACCTTCGCCATTGCCCGCAGCAGCACGACGTTCACCCTCAACCGCTGGTGTCATCTGGCTGGGGTGTTCACGGGGGCCAGCTCCCGGATGGTGTATCTCGACGGAGTGCCCGGTAGCGTCGAGGGAACCACCCTGCCCGTGCCGACCGTGGATCGGATTCTCATCGGGGCGTGGGAACGTCAGGGGAGTTGGATGGCGTACTTCGCCGGGTATGCCGCCGAGGCTGCCGTGTGGAAGGTCGCTCTGAACTCCACCGAGATCGCGCAACTGGCCGCGGGCAATTCGCCCCTCCTCGTCAGGCCTGGCGATCTCGTTGCCTACTGGCCACTTGGTGGCCCGTACGGAAACGACGACCGTGACCACCTGGCCGGGCTGTACGACCTAACAGCTTTCAACAATCCGGGCTGGACGGATCATCCCAGCATCATCTATCCGCAGCCGGAGCCACCTCCTCCCCCACCGGCAATCCGCCCAGCACCACGTTTTCCAGCGGTGGCGGGAAACGTCTGGACGGCAACGGCTGGCAAGGGAGCCGTCTTTTGCCCAGGGGCCGTGACAGGTTGTTCAGCAGGCCACGTAGCGGCTGGGATGGCTCGCAATCTTTGATCTGATGGCAAGGAGAAAATCATGCCTGACGCCGCTGAGATTTACGGGATTGTGTTCCAAAAGGCTTCGGCCACCCTGCTGGCCCGTGTGCTCGGTGCCGACGGCAACCCCATCACACCGTCTCAGATCACCGCGGCCAGATATTCGGTGGCCCTCATCGACGATGAGGATCCCACATCGCTGAGCCCTGTTTCCGGCCATTGGGAGGTGTCCCTCACACCTTCCGCCGTGGTGCTTGCGACACTTCAGAAGGATGCGCTTTGGGACGTGGACGAGATCGGATACAACTTTCGCCACATCCTCGACGTCACCCAGGCCCCGGCCTTTCCCGAAGCCCAGCGGACCTACCGGATCGAGTATCGCCTGACGCCCCAGACTGGCCAGCAAATCGTCGTGCGATTCCGTGTTCGTGCCATTTAATGTGAACCTTCCAGCATCGATTCTGAATCCGAGGAGTTGACCTGATGCCCGACGAAGACGTGTTACAACTCATCCGCTCGCAAACCCTCGCCATCATCCAGCAGGTGACCGCACAACCCAAACCCAGTTATGAGCTGGACGGGCAGCGGGTGTCATGGTCGGAATACCTGGGACGCCTGATAGCCGTCGTGGATTGGTGTGACACGCAACTTGCCCGAAAAACGCCCTGGGAAAGGCGTTCTCGGGGTACGACATGAGGAGCCCACCGGTGAATGAACTGTTTGCCTGGGATTTGCCCGAGGATTTTGCGGACGGCTGTCAGACGATCACCTACTGGCGCAGGGGGCGCCCGCCGGGTGTGACCGTCGCGGGGGCCATCTGTCGCCCGGTGTCACCGACGCGCATCGATCGCCGAAACGGCTGGGCGGGTGCGGACGCCGTGTGGCATATCCCCGAAGGACGCCTCCCGGGACCGGCTCGGCCGGGCGACGTCCTGCAGGACGCAACCGGAAGACGGTGGACGGTGCTCGTGGTCTCGGCAGCGGCCACGGGGCGACTCGTCCTCTGGACGCGTGACTGGGCGGCTTCCTTTTCGGCGGCCCAATCGGCGGATGTCGAAGTCGCCGAGACCACCCAAGGACCGGACGGCGAGCCGGTGATCCACTGGCGGCCCTATCTCACCGGCGTTCCCATTCAGTTCCATTCTTCCCAGAGCCAAACGCCCAATGCGGAAGGTCAAACACCCACCTACCGCGTTCTCGTGGTGGCGGAGCTTCCCTCACGGACGCTTCGCCTGAAAACCTCTGCTGGAGTTTTGTACTGGGTGGATCGAGTGGAGCGGCCGGGATTGCCGGGACATCCCGCCGTCCTGTATGTCCACCCGATCACGCAAGACGTTTCGTGAACCCGCAGATTCGTTCCCCCTGGAAGGAGCCTTGCCGATGCTCCGGCTGGAACACGCCCTCTACACACGCTGGTCGGAAGATGCCACGCTGGTTGGCCTCATTCCTCCGCAAAATGTTTGGACCGGCTGTCAAACTCCTCCGCGACTCCCCGGTGCCTGCCTGCGGTGCCTGGCGGAAGAGCGTGCCTGGCTTACCGCGAAGCCCGAATGGGCGGACCGTGTCCACATCCAGGTGACGCTCTGGTCGGAGAGCTTCGATCACCTGCGAAAAGTACTGGACGCCGTGCGCCGCGTGTACCACGGGGTATCGCTGGACTTGGGAGACGGCGCCCGGGTGGTCCGCATGACCTACCGCCGCATGACAATCGAAGACCCAGACCACAATGTCTGGCGGGGAACCGCGGAGTTTGACGCCCTCACTCTGCGACCGGTTGTAACGACGTGACGATCCGACTGGCGGCCAGACACCTCCGAGCCTGTGCCGCCGTGATGCTCAGTCAAGTGATACCCGAGGAGCCGATTGATGACAACGATCTTTCGCAGTTCTCTGGAGTCGAAAGTGGGCTGGACCTGGCGGGACGAGCAGGACCGCTCGGCGGTCGTCGACAGCAATCAGTGGTTGTGGCGAATTTCGCTTCAGGAAGGCACGGACGAAGGCCAGGCCAACGCCGTGTGGTACGTCCTTGGCAAAACGCTGGCCAGCGGGGCCAGCAACGAATGGGATCTAACGGCCCTTTCTCGAACGCTGTTTAATGCATCGGTGAATCAGGCCTTTGCAAGCGTGAAGGCCCTCTACGTGATCAACCGTAAGGAAAGCACCGGTAATCTCATCATCGGCGGTGCCAGCACCAATCCCTGGCCGGGACCTCTTTCATCCGCTACGCACACGCTCCGCGTTGTCCCCGGTGGCGTCCTGCTGGTGGTCCACCCGAACGCGGGCTGGTCGGTGAGCGCATCGGCCAAAAACCTCAAACTGGCGGCGGAATCGGGAAGCGTGACCTACGATCTCATCCTCGTCGGTGTCAAGGCCGGATGATAAAGACATCTTGAAAACACGAGGGCCTTTTTCATGGGCGTGATTTTTCGCGAACTGGCAGGCTCCCCCGAGGAACGCTACACCGTCGAGGGATTCACGGCTCGACGGACATTTCTTGTTCCGTGGGAACAGCGGCATGCCTTCGCCGCGGAGATTCTCGGCGATGCCGCGGTTCACGGCGGGCAACCGTGGGTTCGGTACCCTGGCCGGGAAGGCGTGTTCGCCGTTTCCGTCGCCTTTTCCCCGGCCGACCCAGAAAGCCTTCTCGCGGAGGAAGCGGCGGGCACGGATCTGCTGAAGGACCTGGCCAGTTACACCGGATCGTTTGCCCGGGCGGTGGTCGAATACCGCAGTGTTCCCCCGCAGGACCGTACCGATGGGCCGGTGGCCCCGAGTGAAACCCAGCTCAGCTACCGCATGGAGCACGGCTTTTTGGAGCGGTCCCTGTTGGCCAGCGGATTCGTCGCCGAAGACGACCCCCAAACGCCGCTTCCCCCCGAACTGCCGCTTTCGCACCTCGTTCCCTACACCGATCACTGGCTCATCTGGCGCCAGGTGGTGGGACCACCCTGGCAGGCGATCCGCGAACTCCAGGGAACGGTGAACAGCGATACGTTCCTCGGGGCGGCCGCAGGTACGCTCCTCTTCCTCGGCGCCGATGCGAACAAGCTTTTTCGGGGAAGTTTCGATGAAGGCGCCTCGCCGTTTTGCTGGGAGCTTCGCTACCACTTTCGCGAAATGGCCATCAAACACGGAGGGGAAGTGTTCGGCTGGAACCATCTCCACCGTACCCAGCCGCCGGGGTTCGTGCTCATTCAGGACGCCAGTGGTCCTCTCTACGACAGCGGCGATTTTTCCCGATTGTTCCGCCCCGAGTTCGCTTAACTTCCCCAAAATGCGTTGCCGTCCTATGCCAGCTCGTTGATGAGCTTCATTCGGGCAAGCCGAGCGAAGCGTTCGAGGTCCTTGGTGATGTCCCCCAGGCATGTGGAGCGGTGGAGACCGGCCGTCCAGTTCCGCCAGAGCTTTTCCACATCTCCATCCACCTTGACTGTGATCTTGGTGCGGCAACCGCGTTCAACATCCGGAGCCGCCACGATCTCCCCTGTGAAGTAAAGGAGCGTGTTGGGATCGACAAACAGGGCCTGCGTCGCCCGCTGACCCACCGGCATGAACACCTGCGGCACCACGCCTTCCTGACGCTCCAGCACACAGCGGATCTTGTAGGGCATGGTGGGCGTGTTGGGACCGTCCATCTTCACCGTTCCCATGCAGTGGGCAAGGATGATGGTGTTCGTCGATTGATCCACGGTGGGGTCACTGATGAAGCCGGGTTTACCGGCCAGCCCCTGGAAGATGATGTGCGTCATAGCGCAGCGGAGGTCGCTCTCGCAAATGCCCCCCAGACCCATGCTGTTGAGCCGCGAGAAGCCCAAGCAGGGATACGCCGGCAGCTTGATCGTCCGGTCCCACATCGTGCCGTAGCAATCGACAGTGAGCACGGTGGCGTCTTCTTCATCGAGAAGCCTTTCAAAGGCCAGCGCGAGCTTACAGGCGCGGACGATTTCCTCGCGGCTGGGCTCGACCACCTGCTTTGCCCCTTCGATCCAGCGCTGGGCTTCCGCTTCCGCCTCCTGGTCGCTGACCTTTTCGTACGCTGCCACGACGGGCTCCAGACCAATATGCTTGATTTCTGTTCCGAACTTCTCCTTGACAGCCTGATGGAATTCACCGGGCTGGCGGAGAGTCACATTGACGATCTTCGCTTCCCGGAGATGGTGCAGCGCCCGGATGGGGCGCACGGCGGCCGCCAAATCGCGCTTGTCCTCGCTGAGGATGGCGTCGAAGAGTGGCGGTTGCTCCTGGCGAAGCATTGTTCCGAAGCCAGCCCATTCATGCCCGGAATAGGGCACGGCGAAGAACATCGTGGGGCGACCGGTCTTAAGAATTTCCGCCAGCATCCCACCCACGCCCATTTTGAGATGGATTGCCAGGATCCCGTCGGCCTGAGCAAGCTGATCAGCGAGCGCCGTGATCTGTCGCGGATCGGTGATGAGTTCATCGACGAAGAAATCGACATCCGCGAACTGGTCCGCCATCTCCTGAAATGCCTGGGCGTAGGTTTGCCGCTCGGCCTCGACGTCCAGCTTGGGATGGGGCCAGAGACCGCTTCCCGCCAGATACAGCCGAGCCACCTTGACCTTGGAGCGACGACAGCCGGGACTGATCAACTTGGACGCCGGTGCCTGCCACGTCCAGCCCCAGCGTCCCAACCCCAGCGAAGTGGTCCCCAGAACCGTCAATTCCAGAAAGCTACGCCGGTCCAATCCGCGGATCATGGCAGTCCCTCCCGTTGTTTTGGTTCCCGAAAGCACAAGCAATTCCCGAAACGGGGATCCCATCCCGCTGGCAATATGCCAGGGGTAATCGGCGTTGTCAAGCGCGAGGCAAGCCTGAAGTTGCCCCTTGCACACTGCGGGGCAGGCACGGGGTAGGGGCAATTCATGAATTGCCCCTGCGAGAATCGAACTTTTGGCTTCTTGCGGACCCGTGCAAAAAGCGAAAATTTGTCAGGCTGGCGTTGCATGGACGACCCGTTCGGTATCGGTAATTAATTGTGCCGATCGTAGCGCTGAGGTTGGTGCGTGGCCGACGAACAGCAGAAATAAGTTCATATTTCGGCAACAAACGTTTGGCCGTTTTCCATAAGTTCTCCGGCATCCGATACTTGTCGTAAAAACTTTTGCCGTCCAGGATATTTCGCCCGGTGATAGGATGATTCGAGTCGGTCGCTCTCTTGCCGGAGGAAATCTTTCCAGGTAACCTCACAATCGGATTTTCGGACGGGGGCTTGTCAGTAATCATCATGAGTGCTTTGGCGCTGCCAGGGTTTTGATATTTCCAAAAAAACAGATGGACCATTGTGCAACCCTGCTCGGATCAGATTAGAAATTCCTCGTACCAGGAGGCGAATGACTCGCAGTCGTACCTTGGCCCCGTTAAAGTACGCGCCGATTGCGTCAGGAATTTACGCAGATGAATTCAAGAGAGCTTGTGAAAGCAGCACTGACCGGGAAGGAAGTGGGACGAGTTCCGACTGGCCCCCTGGCGGTGCATTAGTGTGCACGGTTCGTCGGAGCCACGCTCCGCCAATACACGTTGGATCCGGCTGTGCTGGCACAGAGTGTCGTGAGCTACTACCGGCGCTTTTTGCCGGATGCCGTTTGGGTATCGGCAGATACCTGGGTCAACGCCCAGGCGATGGGGGCGGAGGTGGGTTTCAGTGATGAAAACCAACCAGCCGGAGGAACCGGGCAGCCATGTGTCCGCACACTTGCGGATCTTGACCGTATTCCGCCGCCTGATCCGCAGGTGCAAGGACGTTGGCCTTTAATGCTGGAGGCCCTGAAGCGAATCCGAAAAGAGCTGGGAGACGAGGTGTTTATTGTCGCCTGTTTTGACCAGTATCCCTTTTCCCTGGCTTCGGAATTGATGGGGCTCAATCAGATCATGCTGGCCGTCGTGGAAGAGCGCGATTTCGTAAAGCGGGTCATGGACCGTTGCCTTGAGTACGGCGCGGCCTATGCGTTGGCTCTTGCTCAAGCCGGGGCCGATATGCTGAGTGGGGGTGACTCTCCGGCGGGACTCCTCGGTCCGCGGCTTTATCGTGCGATTGCCCAGCCTTTTGAAAAGCGATTGATTGAGACAATCAAAGCGGAGACTGAATTGCCGGTCTCGCTTCATATCTGCGGAGATGCCAGGCCCATTCTGGCCGACATGGTGGACACCGGGGCCGATGTGCTGGAGATCGACTATCCTGTCCCGATAGACGAGGCGTTCAAGATTTGCGATGGGGAGGTCGCCCTCTGGGGAAATCTGGATCCCGTCGGGGTTCTGGCGCAGGGAACTCCCACAACGGTGTACCAGAAAACCATGGAATTGCTGGAGTGTGTTCACCGATCTGGCGGAAAAAAGTTTGTATTGAGTTCCGGATGCACGCTGGCTGTCGAAACGCCCGAGGAGAATCTGGACGCCTTTTTTGCGGCAGCACGCGATTTCGGCAAGACTTTTGGTTGCTAGTGGAAAAGACGGGGAAAGACATGAGCCAAAAGACTTACGGTGTTTTGGTGAATGGTGCGGGTTGGGTCTCCACTCAGCACATTGCCGCGTACCAGCGGAACCCAGCGACCCAGGTGCTTGCCATTTGTGATCGATTCATCGAGCGGGCGCGTGCCAGGGCGGAAGCAGCGGGCCTAAAGGATGTGGCCATTTACGACGATTTCGAAAAGGCCCTCAAGCACCCCGGCATTGATATCGTGTCCATTTGCACACCACAACACGTTCACTGCGAAAATGTGCTGGCGGCTGCGGCGGCGGGCAAGCACATGGTCATTGAAAAGCCTGTGGCCATCAGTCTGGCGGAACTTCGCAAAATGCAGGATGCCGTCAGGAAGGCTGGTGTGCGGACCGTCGTGAGTTTCGTCCTCCGCTGGAATCCCCTGTTTCGCACGTTGAAGTCACTGCTGGCGGATAATGCCTTTGGCCAACCATACTATGTCGAAACCGACTATCTGAGTTACAACGGGAGCTGGTGGTCGGGATGGAACGATGCCAGAACCCTGGAACACGGCGTGAGTGCCCTGCTGGTCGGTGGGTGCCATGCCGTCGATGCCCTGCGGTGGTTTGCAACCACTGGCGAATTCGAAGCGGCAGAACCGGAAGAGGTTTTTGCCGTTCGCGGGGGACGCCGCAAAGGACAGACGCGGGAGTATAACCCATTGACCAATACCTGGATCGAGAATGCGCCCCCCATGGAGTACGATGGCCTTGAGGTGGTTCTCGTGAAATTCACCAATGGCGTGATTGGGAAGGTCTCGGTCAACGCCGAGTGCATCATGCCGTATCGGTTTCCCATTCGTATCTTCGGCGATCGCGGAAGCGTCTTTGACCATCACATCTGGTCCCACAAGTTTCCTGGGCAAACCGACTGGGTGGAAATCCCCACCATCCGGCCGGATTCCAGCGATGTGGCGCATCATCCGTTTCAGGCTGAAATCGATCATTTTGTGGAGTGTTTGCAGAACGGTGTTGAATCCCACTGCAATCTTGAAGACGCAGCCAAGTCCCACGAAATCGTGTTCGCCGCCCTTGAGTGTTACCGCCAGGGGCGTCCGATTCGGCTTCCCCTTGGGGCCGACCATAAACCAACCTGACGCCTCCCTGCTTTTTTCCACGGGTCTATGAGAGGCCAAGCGTTTTGGCAGGGGCAATTCACGAATTGCCCGTCCGGAAGTGCGATTCGTATGGCTCACTTCGCCTTTCAGGTGAGTCATGCAGCCGCCCCGACCGGGCTCCGATCGGTTGGCTTTCGGCAGTGAAACAACCGATGTTCTGGCAGTCCAGGTGCGAATTTCGGCGCAAACATGCCTTGCGCGTCGGTCAACGCCGGTGCGGCAAGCTCTTCGGCACGGGTCGGCTGGTAAAATAACAAAGGGCGGTAGGTGCTACCAGCGGCACGGTGAATGCAGTCATAAGAAGCTGCTCCGAGAACGCATGTTGATGAACTGCCTCATGGGAGGAGTGAAGGTGAGGCTTTTTTGACGGGGGTGCGCGTGGGATGAATCCCGATCAGATTTACAACGCATCGCAGCCGGGCATCGCTTCAGAAACGGAACCTGAAGTGCGGATGTCGCCCCCGCCAGAGATGGCCCAAATCCGTTCGGATGACGGAATCCCCTGGGGCATGGTGCTGCGGGGACTGTTTTGGCTGGTGGTGCTTTTCGGACTCCTGTTCTCGACTCCCTATTTGGTGGAAGAACTGTCATTCGCGGTGACCCGGGGGCGATTGCGGGCAGAAGCGGCGGTGGCCCGCGATCAACTGGCCCGACTGCCCCAGTGGGAAGAACGCTTTCGCTGGGTCGTTAAAAGCGTGTTTCCGGGCGTGGTGGGGGTCGAAGCCTCCCGCGGAGAGATCGCACTGGACAGGCCGGGGCGGCCGTCATCCGGTGCAGCCCCCAGAATTCGCGAAGAGAGCGTCGGTTCGGGGGTCATCGTGGACGAGGAGGGATATATCGTGACGAGTCTTCATGTGGTGGAGCAGGCGCGGGATATCGTGGTCCGGCTGGCCGATGGCCGCACGATCAAGAGTGTCCAGTTGGTGGGGAGTGATCCGCTCAACGATCTGGCCGTGCTCAAGATCCCAGGTGGTGGCCTGACCGCGGTGCCCTGGGGCGATAGCGATCTGCTCGAAGTCGGTGATACAGTGCTGGCGATCGGCAATCCTTACGGTCTGACGCGGACCGTGACGGCCGGCATCATCAGCGCCAAGGAGCGCCGGGCCCAGAGTAATGCGGGCGGATTTCAGGAGTTGCTGCAAACGGACGCCGCCATGAACCCCGGCAACAGCGGCGGACCGCTGGTCAATGTCCGCGGGGAGATTGTGGGCATCAATTCCGCCATCTATGGTGAGGCCTATCGCGGGATCAGTTTTGCCATTCCAAGTCGGGTTGCTCGACAGGTGTATGAACAAATCCGCCGGGAAGGACGCAGTCGCCACGGTTGGCTGGGGATCCAGATGGCGGATCTCGACGAAGAGGAGTCGCGGAGCCGAAAACTCCCAGATGCCCGCGGTGTATTGGTGCTTTCCGTGCTTCCCGGGTCACCAGCGGAGAAGGCGGGTCTTCGACCGGGTGACGTCATCCGCGCCTGGAATGGTCAGGTGGTGGAGGACTCATCAGCTCTGGGGGTGATGGTGGCCAAAACGCCGGTGGGCAGTGAGGTTCCCGTGGAAATTTATCGGCAGGATCAGCCGCAAACCCTGCGTGTTCTCGTCGGCCAGCGGCCGTTATGACGTAAGGATGAAACTCCCTGTATGAACGCCAACATCGCCGCAGGGTTCAAAAAGTGAACTCCGGGCGTTCTGTGAACGGTGGCCGGAGCGGCCTGAAGGGTATGTTGCCATCGCGCAGTTTTATCTAGCGGTGGCAGGCCGTGCGGAGGATGCCCGGAAGGCCGCGGAAAAGGCGGTCGAGCTTGCGGGAACGGCAGCCAACTACGCTCTCCTTGCCCAGGCCGCCCATGCGGCAGGAGATGTACAAAAGGCGGAGCAGGCACTCAAAAAGGCGATGGAACTTGCCCCCGGCCGACCAGAGTGGGAGAGACTCCGCGAGATGATCCTGCAGGAAACATCAGCCAGGCAAAGCGGTCAACCGTGATTGAAAAAGGGGCCGGTTTTCTGTTTCAATGATTGAGTGCCGTTAAATGACGGAAAAAGGGGGCCCCATGGTGGTAAGGCAATGGACTGATCAGGCAGAGGGGGCACGCTTGTCATGCATGATGAGATGAAATCGAACGTTAAACGGCGGATCTTACAAACAGGTCCTGCGGGAGAAATGGACTCCCCTGTCGGGGTCTTGTCCGGCATCAGCGATTGAGGGGAGGCTTCTGGATGCGGTGGTTTTCGAAGCGATAATCGGAAAGAATGTAATACACAACAACTCAGCTGACACAATGACTGAAAGGGGTGCTTATGACCGGATTAACGGGTGGTGACTGGACATTGCATCGCGATCTGGCTCGGAGGGGTTCTCCTTGGGTGAGGCGTCCCGCAACGAATGCCCAATGGATGGCGTTGGGAGTTGCCGTGGTTTGCTTTTTTATTCCCGCGATCTTCGTCACGCTGATGGGCGAAGGGGCAACGCCGGTAGAAAAAGTGATGGCAGGACTTTTGTTGGTGCCAGCTGGAGCGGTGAATGCGGTAATCGGCGCCTATTTGACGTCGAAACTGCTGGCCTTGGCGGTGCGGAGTGAGGATTACACGTTCATTATCCTCGGCACCCTGGTCTTTGCTGTGCTGGCCATCGCTTATGTGATGTTCCTTAGTGTGCCGGAACGTCCTGAGGAGCCGCCATTCCCCCCGCGCCCCATGTTTCGAGAACCGGAGCCAAGCCCCTCTTCCGAAAAGGCCGTGAGTGCTTTAATGAGATCCATTGCGGGATTGATGCTGTGCGGGGCCAATTTGGGAGCGATCGTCTCCGCGCTATCGGTGGTCGTTATTCGTAGCACGGTTCGCCCAAATCCAGTTGCATCCCGGGAATCGATTCCATCGCGCGACTGGCAGTCGCAGGGAGAAATCCCTCCCGAGGGTCTTGCTGCTCCCGTCGCAGATCCGTCTTCAAGTTACCAACCGCCTCCCCCACCTTTCATGCAGACACCCCAGAGAGTCGGGCAGAGCATGTCCGAGGCTGTTTTTACCGGCTCTCCACCTGGGACCGAGGTTCCCGCGACGAGCATGACGGCCAATGTCGACCGGCGTGAGATAGAGGCCAGTTCGGTCCTGCGCGAGGCCATCCGCAAACTCAACAGCGGGCAGCGCGAAGAGGGGACCGGCCTTCTCCAAAACGTCGTCTCTCAATATCCCGGCACGAAGGCGGCCCGCACCGCACAGGCGTATCTCGCGAAACTTGGTCGAGGCTGATTGGGGGAGCGCCTTTCTGCACACCCGGGTTGGCGACTGGGGCACCCCTCGTGTTCACCCCGGCATACCCGTCCTCAGTCAAAAGGGCACGCGGCGAGAATCCGTCACAACATCGTGGCGCACCTTGGGCAAAATGAGGCGCGGAGGCTGTTCAGTATCGTTTGGACTTTTCGACAAGGAACACGGCAGGGTAATTGCAGGCTTTCACGTCAGACCTGACACCGCACCCTGTGAGGTCACCTGTCTCCATCGTGCACCTGCTCTCACCATGACCCAGTTGGGAGCCTCGTTTATTCTGCTGGAGCATCAAGCGGGAACGTCAAAAAAGTGAGCGACTCCCGCCATGGCGAAGTCCGTGAGCGACCAGCGCTCGGCCCCGTAAGGCTTGGGAAATGGCAGTTTCGCGGTACTCGGATGGTCACGCGGTTACAAACTGGGCGTAACCTTGATCGTTGTCGCGGCTGTACTTCTCCGATATACTTCCCAAATCAAGGGCTGAGTGGTGCTTTCTGCAATGTGCAGCTTCGGGATCGACAGATGAAGAAACCGAACGTCATCGTGATTGGTGCCGGGCCGGGAGGGCTGGCAGCTGCGCTCCTGCTGGCCAAGGCGGGTGTGGAAGTGCTCGTCTTGGAGCGCCTGGGAGTGGTGGGAGGTCGTTGTTCGCAGCTACAAATTGGGCAGTACAAGTTCGATCGTGGTCCGACGTTTTTGCACTATCCCTGTGCGCTGCGGGAAATCTTTCGCGCGATTGGTCGACAATTGGAAGAAGATATTCCCCTCGTCCGACTGGACCCCATGTATCGGCTGTTTCTGGGTAACCGGGGCCACCTGGATGCCACAGCCGACATCCCCAGAATGATGGAGCAGATAAAAAAATTTGCACCACAGGATGTTCACGGTTTTGAAAAGTTTTTGCGGGATAATCAGCGCAAGTTCGGCCCGGTTATCCGTTGTCTTCAGCGGCCATTCGATCGCATTTATCACTATCTGAGCCGGGAGGCGCTGGGGCTGCTTCCGGTGCTGCGACCACACAGAACCCTCCAGCAGGATTTGGCGAAATTTTTCAGTGATCCCGATTTGCAGGTGGCATTCACCTTCCAATCGAAATATCTGGGCATGTCTCCAGAGCGTTGCCCGAGCATGTTCTCGGTGCTGTCTTATTTGGAATACGCCTACGGCGTGTTTCATCCAATCGGCGGCTGCAATGCGGTGCCGCGCCGTCTGGCGGAACTGGCGGTGCAATTCGGGGCACAGATTCGCCTCAATGAGGAAGTGCAGGAAATCTTTTTCGAGGGGCGTCGGCCGATCGGAGTACGGACGCAGAATGACGCCTATCCCTGCGATGCCCTGGTCATCAATGCAGATTTTGCGCGGTGCATGCAGCGGTTGGTGCCAGATCGGCTGCGGCGTCGCTGGTCAAACCAGAATTTGGAAAGGAAACGTTATTCATGCTCTACGTTCATGATGTATCTTGGCATAGAAGGCAAAGTAGACGGATTACTTCATCATAATATTTACGTACCACCAAATTATCGAGAATATTTGAAAGACATTGAAGAACGACACGTCCTTTCGGATGAACCAGCGTTCTACGTGCAGAACGCCTGCATTACCGATAAAACGCTGGCGCCACCGGGCCACAGTACCCTGTACATCCTCGTGCCGGTCACCCATCAGCATCCCAACGTCGACTGGAAGAAAGAACGGCTGCGTTTTCGTGAGCTGGTTCTGGACCGGCTGCAACGGATTGGCCTGAAGGATGTCCGATCCCGAATCCGCGCGGAGCTTATCTGGACCCCGGCCGACTGGGAGGCATGGGAGATCTTTCGTGGCGCCACTTTCAACCTGGCACACAACCTGGGGCAGATGCTCTATTTTCGGCCGCACAACCGTTTCGAGGAGCTTGATCGGGTATACCTGGTGGGTGGAGGGACCCATCCGGGCAGCGGGTTGCCGACGATTTTTGAGTCATCGCGCCTCTCCGCGCGACTGCTGCTGGAGGATTTTGGGTTCGACACGGCATGGCTCAAGCCGGGGCCACTGGAGCCGCCGCTCGTTACAGTGCCTACCTGAGAAAGAAGATTAGTCGGGCACGACAAGCGGGTCCCTCCGAAAGAATTCCGGAGGGACGTGCTTGTCATGTCTCCGCTTGTCAACCGTGGATGGCCCAATCTCGATTCATCGACCACGACAAGCGTGTGCGGGTAGGGGCAATTCATGAATCGCTCCTACCACGATGGCGACGCCCATGGGCAAGGGATACGGACCCGACAAGCGGGTCCCTCCAAAAGAATTCCGGAGGGACGTGCCTGTCACGTCCGCTTGTCAACCGTGGCTGTTCCACGCCAATTCACCGGACCCGACAAGCGGGTTCCTCCGGAAAGCGTTCCTTCGGGCTGCGAAAAGTCCAAGCCTCAATCCGCCGTAGGGGGAATTCCTCAATGGCCCCAACCGGGGTCTTTTTGGATTCCCTCGCGGGGGCGAAAACACGCGGAGACTACCAGGGGTTTTCCATCATCCCCACGATCTGCGACGCCAATCGCTGAATGGCCGCCTGCTGGGCTGTGGCAAGCGACTGGCCCACTTCCGGAACAAATGTCGCTTCCGCCACCACGCTGGTCAATTCCGGTGGCACGGGGATCGTTTCCTCGGCTGTGAGGGATCGCCCCCGATTGTCAATCCACTGCACCTCCACCTGGAAGCGCGTGGCAATCTCGCGGGGATCGTCGTAGGGGTTCTCGACGACCGTGCGTTTGGTTTCGGAAACAATTCGGCCGGTGAGAATGCTGTCGGCCTTCTCGGGTGAACCCACCACCTTGTATGGTGTGCGGAGTTCGATCTCTTTAATGACCGCCTCTGTCAGTCTTTCTCCCAATCCGGGGCGCAAGCTGGCCGATTGAAACATGGGCACATAGACCGTTTGGATGTCCGGACGATACAGCTGCACGTTTCCCACCTGATAGCCGGCACATCCACCCACCACGAGCAGAGATATCCCCACCAGAGCCAGCACGAGGGCGGCCGTCGACCTCGCCCCGCCAAAACACTCGCCGGTGCGATCACCCAACCTCGCCCGCCGAAGGCAGCTCAAAATGACGCAGGGAGAAAAATGGCTGCCAATCATGGCTCATCCTTGTGACTCTCGAAAAGATCAGTGAGGAATTTGAAACGATTGGGGGGCTTGTCGGGAAGGCCATCGATCTGCCGGATTCGCTCGGCTGCCAGGACGGCCGCCTTGGTGTGAGGAAACTCCCGTAATGTGGCACGGTAATAATATCGAGCAGCTCCGTAGTAATGGCGATTGTCGTAATACTGCCCGATGGCGAAATACCGCATGGCCTTTTCTTCGGTGATTTCGTTTTTGGCACGGACCACTTCTTCCCTGTCGGAACCCAGGCGATCCCGGTACACGGTGAGCAATTCGTCCGCGGCGCGTTCCGCTTTTTCCAGGGGGGTGCCATCGTAAAGTGGTCCCTGATAGGACAATTCATGAGCTTTGATGGCCAAAAGTGCGGCGTTCACCGCGTGTTCACTCTGTGAATAGTCTTTTCGCAGGAGGTCATAATGATAAGCGGCGTCCTGGTATCGCCCTTTGAGAAAATAAGCGTTGGCAGTGGCCATCACCGCATCATCGGCAAGGGGCCCTGTGGGGTCGTAGAGACGCACGTTCTGGTAGGCCTTGATTGCCCGACCCCAGGTGTCAAAGGTGGGTCGGCTCTTATCGCCCCACTGAACCAGCCCGAGCATCGAGGGTTTTGAAAGTTCCACCTGTTCCCAGTACCGTCCGATGGCAAACTCGCGCTTGGCGACAGTGTCCAGATATCGGGTAAACTCGTACTTTTTGAGCAGCTCGAGATAGGCATTTTCTGCCTGGGGATAGCGATCGGCAAAAAAGTATGATTCGCCCGCCATGAACAGGGCATCTTCTTCGAGGGGTGAATTGGGCCAGTGCTTGGCGGCTTTTTTGAATTTGGCGGCCGCCTCTTCGTATCGACCCCGGCGGTACAGTTCGGCAGCCTCCTGATAGAGCGAGCGGGCGAGAGATTCGTCGCGTTTCGGCTGGAACAGTTTGCCCAACCGCTTGGGGATTTCAAAAAGGATGAAGTCTTCTTCCTCTTCTTCCTCGTCCGAACGGGGCACAATAACCGTGTCGGCATCGGCAGGCGGAAGCGGTTCACCACTGTCTTGGTTGGCCGACGTGCGCTGGACAGCCGTCCCGTTGTCCGCGGTCTGGTGGAGATTCCCCAATTCGTTTTGCCCGGCAGACCGAGCCGGCTTCGCCGCGGACGAGTCCGCGCTGGACGGCTGGGATGTGGCGGACGGTTCCTCCCGTCCGGTGATCCTGCGGAAAAGCCACCCCTCTTCAGCCGGTTGCTGGGGATCGTAACCCGACCGCTTGGCCCGATCCGGAAGTTCCAGCATACTTCGGCATCCGGCCACTGAAAGAATCGTCCCTATCACCAAGGCCACCAAGAGGTGCGGGGGGAGCCACCGGCCGGTGCTCCGCACAGCCCGCGCAATTCCGTTTGTGATTGTGGCCCTATCGGCCGGACAATCCCAGGTATTCATGCATCCGTGGCCTTTGGCCCAAAAGGTGACACACGTACTGTCCCAACAGGCCGCGCAGTTGACCGCTTACACTCGGCGCGATGTGCAACGAGCCAACGTCCCGCGGTGTTTTTCCCCGAAGCTCCTCCATCGCATCGATGGCAATGGCAGGCACGAGCACGACTCCGCGTTTTCCCGGGCGACACCGGCCACACAGCACGCCACCATCAAGCAGCGAAAAATAGTATTCCTGCCGGGCATTCGCCCCCGATGTTGGATGACCTTCTTCCCGGGACTGAGCAGAAGCCCTGCCGCGAACGCTCTCCCCACAACTCACGCACATGTCGAGTGCCGGACTGTGGCCGGTTAGATCCAGAATCCGCAACTCATAAAACGGCACTAGAAGCTGGATATCACCTCCTTTCTGAAGGACCGTCAGGGTCTCTTCGGAAACGTCAAACAGTTCCGGATGGGCGTCCTCTTCGTCCGTCATGGCGTTGAGGAGCTCCGCGACATAGAGGGCCGCATAATACCGCGGCAAGCCGCTTTGTTCCACCCGAAATCGCCGCTGGAGCTTCGCCTCCGTGATAATGTGGAGGGCCTCTGAGGACTTGCGAAGAAAGACTACGCGACAAAGCGAAAGCAGGTCAAGAGCAAAGTCAAAGGGGTTTTTCGGCCGTTTCGCACCTTTCGCTATCCCCCGGATTTTGCCAAATTCGCGGGTAAACAGCGTGACGACGAGGCTGCTCTCGCTGAAATCGTAGGTGCGAAGAACCAGGGCCGTCGCTTGTTCGGCAGACATCGGCGTACAAACCTGCTACTCCATTCCAGTGATTGTCAGGCGGAACACACAAGGGCTTGTTCTTTTTCGCTTGGATTTCCTCATTTCAATTGTCGGGCAAGGGCCCGCGACAGGCGATCAGCCCAGTAGATCGGGTCTGGTAAACGGTGCTGGGCGAACAGCGGCCGGATCACCCGTACGCACCCCTCCACATCAATGCGGTGTCCCACCGAAAGAAAGACTGGCTGGGCATGTCCCCGCTGACTCCGCAGCACAACCCCCAGGTGGCGTCCTTCCCATTCCACCGCCAGAGTCCCACCCGGCAGCAATTCCTTCTGTTCCATCTGGCCGCATAACAGGGTTTTGGTGATTCCGATCGTGGGCCGATCGATCACGACCCCCAGATGACTGGCGATCCCCATTCCCCGCGGATGTAACAGGCCACTCCCATCCACCGCGATGACGTCCGCCAGTTGGTCCTCCCTGGCGGCCTTCCTGATGACCGAAAGCATCGGCGACAACTCGCGGAAGGCCAGGTAACTGGTGATGTAAGGAAATCGGGCTCTTTCCACCACCGATGTCTCGTAAAGTTTCTCCCCCCCGGGCCAACTGACACGACAGTACACTGCCACCGCCCACTGCCCCCGATAGGAAACATCCACTCCAGCGCAATCTTTTGGATCAGCGGGAAGCGGCGTGATGATCACTTTTTTTCGCAGGTCCTCCTGGATGGCTCGCAACTTTCGCAGCGGCCGGTCTTCATCTTCAATTCCAAGGAGGCTTGCCAATTCCTGGGGGCCGATGATGGCCTCTTCCGAAACCCCTCCCGGCAACACAGCAACACCTTCCCGCCGCAGCAAATCTCGCTGTACGTCCGCTCCGATGCCAGAACGCCCCAGCCGTCCTCCGACTCGGACCACGCGATGGCAAGCACATTCTTCCAAATGGGTGTGCTCGACCAGCCACGTACCCACCCAGCGTGCCGCTTGCCTATCGCCGAGCAACTCCGCAAGCGCTCCGCAGGTCGTCACCCGGCCTGGTGGGATCGCCGCAATGCACTGGCGCAAAATGGCCTCCAGATCAGGAACCACGTCATCCACTTCCGATTCGCTCATGGTGACCATCTCCCCCAAACCAGGCGAAGGGGCCGGACCAATCCCACAACGTCTTCCCGCCGCCAGCGACGACCGCCCTGCCGGCTGTCCAGGGAAATGTGAGGGTCGTCCCCCAGCAACACAAAGCCGTCACCCGCGTCGGCAACCAGCCCATCGGGATAGGGCACCACCCACCAGACACCCATTTCCCGCAACCGAATTTCTCCCCGGGTCACAGTGAGCCGCAACACAACCGGAGCATCCTTCGGCGAACCATCGTCGTCCCAATCGTGGGTGAACAGGCACGTGTCGTCCATCAGAAGCATCCATCGCCGATCCACGGAAGAGAGCACAATCCGCCGCGGAATGGTCCCCCGAAGTTCCCGCCGCCCCTGGAAAAGAGGTGGCTTTTCTTGTGCCAGGATCCGCCAGGCCACACTCGGGTGCTCCCCCGCGGACCAGGTTACCTCGATCCCACAGTCGCCGAATTTCGCCGACATTGTGAAGACGCTCCCCGGCTCGCCATGCACCACGCACACCGACCAGAGCACGTTCGCGCAGAGCCGCTCCGCCTGATCTGCCGCGGGGTGATAGGGGCAGAAGGTTGTCAGCCGCCGGGAATAAGCCCATTCCGCGGATTTTTTATCAACCCCGTCCGCGGACAGCACGAGTCCTTGCCCATCCTCATTGCCGCATCGTGTCAGCAATCGCGCCATCTCCCATTGCACGGGTAGGGGCCGGCGCATCGGCACCTCATTGCAATACAAAAGTCCGGCTTTGACATAGACTTTTTCCCCCGGCAAACCCACCACGCGCTTCACCACCAGACCCGGGATGTTTTGCTCCCGAATCGCCGCCAGATCCCATCGCTGGACAGGCCGAACGAGCCCGCGAAACACGAGAATCCGATCCCCCGAGTGCTGGCTGACCGGGGGGGCTTTGGCCGACTCGCCGGGCTGCACCTCGGCCCAACGCTTTCCACAGCCGGGACACACAGCCCGTATCAGCGTCGTCCGTTTTTCCCCCCATGCTGCATCCCACAGCAGTTCGCGCCCACACCGCGGACAGTGGCTTTTCCAATGGGGGCCTCGCAGAGTCGGAAACATCGATCCGCTGGTCACGACGATCGGCGTCATCAGCCCCTGAAGCGCCAGTTGGTCCAGCGTGAGCACACCGATTGCGATCAGGACCAAACTCCGGCCTAATCGTTTGACAGGCGAGGCCATCCTGGACCGGCGAAAAATGCGAGTGTCCTCTCTGGGCCGCACAATCTCCCATCCGTTTTGCTGAGGCGCCCGCTCCACTCCAATTCGTACTGAAAGAAACCCCCAACCCGCCTGTGTTGCTGACACGACGGCGCCAACGCGGGGACCGTTGAAGTTATTGCAGGCCCGCAATCCCCTCCTTACAGGCGGTAGATGAATTCCTTGGCTTGCCGCAATTCGGCCAGCGGATCCCCTTCTCCGGTGGGGCGAAGGATCAGATGTCCCTGATAGCCGACTTTCTCAAGGGCAGTTAATACACCGGGATAGTCAACATTGCCCTGACCGAGTGGTACTAAGCGGTAGCCTCTTCCCCCCGGACGGCTGGTCACATCGCCCGCGTGAAATGCAAGAATCCACCTTCCGAGCGTCTCGATCGCTTCTGCGGGGTCGTAACCGTGCATGGCGAACTCGGCCGGATTCACCTCCACTCCGATCCCCCCTTCGGGGAGGCCATTCAGTAGTCGCACCACATCCGCGGCCGGTTCCCATCCCGTTTCAACAGCCAGTACCGCTCCCGCCCGCTCCCCCCACCGGCTCAGGTCGGCAAGGACTTCCTTCAACACCTGCCATTCGAGATTTTCGGAGTTTTGCGCGATAAAGCCGATTCTATAGCTCAGGTATCGCCCCCCTAATTGGTAGGTCAGATCCATGGCCCGCCGGATGTCCTCGATCCGCTTTTCCAGCCCTTCAGGGTCATCCAGGCCCCTCGAAAGTCGCAGCCGCGCAAGGGCCAGGGTGAGGTTCCAATCCGCCAGATGTTTCCGTATTTCCCGGATGGCCGTCCGCGTGTAGTCTTCCAGCGGCATCAGCCCGATGAGGTCCAGTTCCACCCCTTCCAGGGCAAGGTCCCGAATGCGGGGTAACGTCTCGCGGAGATCACCCGGGATGGGACCGACATCAGCAGCCAGGCGGATTTTTAACACAGTTTGAGTCCCTCTCAATGAGCGTCCCGTTGTCGGCCGAAGCGCTTCCAGGAGCCTGTTGATCTCGACAGAGGGTATCGACGATCCTGCAATCGGGATTCGCCGATCAGCCTGTCCCGCTTCGCGCCTTCAGACGCAGGGTTCCGAACCGATAGCCACCAGGAGAAACGATCGAAAGTGCTCCCACCTCAGATTGTGGTCTCATTGCTCATTGTAGGAGTGGCGGCGGAGGTCCCCAAGTCTCCGCCCGCTCTGAGTGTCCCCTTGCCGCCGGACCTGAGCATCGTTTACCGCTGTAATTTTGACGAAAGTCACGACCAGAACTACGACTCGTTTCCCGATTACTGGACCCGCGCGTATGGGCCGCGCTACCCCCTCTACGTAAAAGCCGAAATCGTCCCTGTTGCCTCTCCCGACTCTCCTCGCTCGCTGTGGGGCTACCTCGATGGTGGTTCCCTCGCCTTGAGCACCCCACCCATCAGCATCACGCAGCTTTTCAGCTATCAGGCCCAGGTTTGGGTACGGACGCGAAATGTCCAGAGCGACCGCATTTTTCTAGAAGTCACCCTGCTGGACAGCAACGACAAGCCGCTTCGGCTCCTCAGCTCACGCCAACTGGGAGAAACCGCCGAGTGGACCCTGCTGTGTGTGGGACCGTTTGACGTGGACGACCCGCTCGTCGCAAAAGCTGTGTTGACCCTCCATGTCGAGGCCGGTGTCCGGGCTGACGTCGGGGCAGAAGTTTGGTTCGGAACCGTCTCGCTGCGCCGACTGCCGATGCTGAGAGTCACGCTCGACCGTCCCAACGGCCTCTACCTGCTCCCTCAACAACCGCGTGTCAACTGCGTGGTGTCGGGAGTCCCTTCGCCGGCGCCCCCGTTACAGATTCGCGTGATGAATGCGGAGCAACAGGAGGTTTTACAGGAGAAGATCTCGCTCGAGTCCCAGCCGGCATTCAGCGAGGAGGAGATCCCGCCTGAACCAGCGCTACGTGGTATCACCCTCTACAAGGGTAGCGCCCAGCGGACCCTACCGCTGGACCAGCCCGGCTATTATCGCATTCGGGTGCATCTTGCTCAGGATTCCAATTCCTCTCGCGATGCGGAGCTGGCCTTCGTGATCATGCGACCGCCCGAGGGCAATGATCTTTCACCCTTCGGTTGGAGTCTTCCCCTGGGAGTTCTCCCCCCGGGGCCAGACCGCCTCCGGGAACTCCTGCATCACGCGGCGGTTGGATACGTCAAATTCCCCGTTTGGTGCGATGATAACACGGACAAGCGAACTCTTCAGGAAACCTCGCATTTTCTGGAGCATCTTGCTTCTCACGGCGTGCAAATTGTTGGCCTCCTCACCCCGCCCGACAGTGTTCGAGAAAAGATTTCTCCTCATGCGACCACGCTGGATGTGCTCAGTTCCGATCCAAAAATTTGGCAACCATCTTTGGAGTTCACCTTTGCGCGGGTTGCCACCCTGGTGCGCTACTGGCAATTGGGGGAAGATGATGGCGAACCGCTCCCCAGCCCAGCGCGAATCCAGCAGGTTCTCGATCAGGCCCAGAAAGCCTTGGGTAACGTCGTGGCGGAAATCCGGCTGGGCATTCCCTGGAACTGGCTCCGGCCCTTTCCTCCGATCCGTCTTGCGTTTGTCCATCTAACGGGCGAGCCGTCGCTCACTGCGGAAGAACTCGAATCTTTTTTGCAAGCAATTCCCAAAGATCCCGCCCCGCCGCAGATTTTCCTCACGCTCCGTCCCCTGGATGATCGCGAGTATTCCTTACGCGATCGTGTCCGCGATCTTGTGTTGCGGATGGCCGCCACTCGGGAAGGGGCTGTCCTGGCCGCGTTTCATCCGGACCCCTTTGATCCTCACACCGGCCTGTGCACTGCTACCGGCACACCGACCGAGCTCTATCTTCCCTGGCGCACAACGGCCAACGCCTTGGCATCGGCCCAGCCGATCGGCTCCGTTCTCCTTCCCGGAGGCTCCACCAATCGTATCTTCTCAATCGACCAACAGAGGGGCGTCATGGTGTTATGGGCTGACCGTCCCGCCAGGGAAGTCCTCTATCTCGGCAGTGAGATCACCGCCTTCGATGCCTGGGGGAAGGAAGTCCCCGTGGAAAACACTCCCCAGGGCCAGGCCATTTTGGTGGGAGACTGGCCGCTCTTTGTGTACGGCGTTTCCGTACCCATTGCGCGATGGCGGCAACGCGTCACCCTGGCAACGACGCGTCTGCCCAGTGTTTATGGTGTTCCTTACCGAAACCAGCTTCGTTTCCAGAATACCTTTCCGGAGCCCGTTTCAGGAGAGGCTTTCATCACCACGCCGCCCAACTGGCACGTCTCACCCCGCCATTTCACTTTTCAGCTCCAACCCGGCGAAACACTGGAACGCGAGGTTTTTTTCACCCTCCCATTCGACGCGGAAACCGGCCCTCAACCTGTCCGCGTCGATTTTCGTGCCCAGGGTGAAAGCGGCTACCGCTTCAGCAGTTACCACTTCGTGGAGGTGGGGCTGGGCGACGTGTACATCGAAGTTTCCACCCGGTTGGATGAATCGGGCGACCTCGTGGTGCAGCAAGTCTTCGTCAACGAAACCGAGTACCCTGTCTCCTTCCGCTGTGAGCTGTTTGCTCCCGATCGCCGCCGTCAGTTCATGCTCATTCGGGAGCAGGGCCCCGGGCGAACTGTACACCAGTATCGGTTTCCCCGCGGAAGAGAGCTCATCGGCAAAACCCTGTGGCTTCGGGCGGAAGAAATCGGCGGCTCACGAACTCTCAATTACCGAATCACGGCTGCCGAGTGATCTCGCTCTCGCTCGCCTCCCCTGTGACGGCCACCCGGGGTTGCCATAGCGCGGAAACAGCCGCCACCACGATCCCCACCACCAGCACGCCGATCGCCCAAAGCGCCTCATACGTCCTGTTCTGAATGGCGTACGTCACGCTGGAATAGATCATGAACAAACAGGAACTGCAAAAGATGACAGGCGTGATGGGGAAGAACAACGTACGGTAAGGACGGGGCACGTCCGGGTACCTGGCCCGCAGAACAAACAGCGACAGCCCTACGAGAAAGAAAAATGTCCAGAAAACCGGGGTCGTGAAATTGAGCAGATTATTGAAGCCATCCTGATACCATCCAAAAGCGGTCACCAGTCCCAGGGTGATCACCCCTTGAACCAGAAGCGACCATACCGGCGTGCTCCGCTGGGGATCCCAGCTTCCCAGAATTCGGAACACGCGGTGGTCACGGCCCATGGCATAATACACCCGGGCTCCGGTGAAGATCTGGCCATTCACCGAGCCGAGTGCCGAGATGCAAATAATCAGCGCGATGAGTTTGCTGCCGAAGTCACCCATCGACAGCCGCAGCAGATCGGCCGCCACCACTTCCGACTTCTGCACCCCCGTGAAGCCCAATCCGCGTACAAAGGCCACGGTGGCCAGCACGTAAATGGCCGTGACCGCCAGAGTTCCCAGCACCAGTGCCCGAAGGATGTTTCGCGTGGGATTCTTGACCTCCGCCGCAACGTAGGCCATCTCATTCCAGCCACCGTAGGTGAAAAGCACCAGGATCATGGCCAGCCGCAGATCAAACGGCGGGGGATCGGCGGAGGGGGCTTTCTGTCCTGTCGCACCCGGAACAAACAACATCCCCACCACGAAGATGAGTGCCAGGCTGAGCACCTTCAGAACGGTGAGGAGATTCTGCGTCCACTTCCCTTCCCGCACGCCCAGGATGTTGATCAATGTCAGAACGGCGATGGCTCCCATGGCATAGGCCATGAGAGAAAACTGTGGACCACCTGGTAAACGGAGGGGGAAGATTTCCCGGGCATAGGTGGCGAAAACGAACGCCATCATGCCGATCGAACCTGGTCGCACGACCCACAGTTCGCACCAGGCGAAGAGGAAGCCCATCCAGCGCCCATACGCCCGAGTGAGAAACACGTAATCACCCCCGGCGTGCGGGAAGGCGGTGGCCAGCTCTGCATAGCAGAGGGCTCCAATCAGGGAGAGCAGTCCGCCCAGCACCCACACGGCCACCAGCCAGCCTGCATTCGGTAGGACGCTGGCGATGATGGGGGTGGTCTTGTAAATTCCCGCCCCGATGATAATGCCCACGATGATGCAGATCGAATCGAAAAGCCCCAGTTCCTTTCTGGGTTGGGGGGCGGTGGACGGCACGGAGGGTGCATTCAGGGAAGTGGCTTTGTTCATCATGGATCGGCTGCGATACGGCAGGATATGAAAAACCCGTCAATTGTAACACCACGCCTTGCACCATCAGCCCACGGCAAGCCGTCATTGTAATCGGAACCTGGCCCGGCCGCCACGGTACCAGCGAAAAGTTGAAATGGTAGGTTTTTTCGGAGCGGCACGCTTGTCGCGCCCGGTGTCAGTTGGCCATTTGACGTCAGAACTGGTAGGGGCAATTCATGAATTGCCCCTACCGAAGCGCCAGCGGTCCGCTACGCACCCGGTCGTGCCACGGGCGATGCATGAATCGCCCTGACCGAGAATTCGATGCGGGTTGCTACGCGCCGACGTGTTCCGACGTAATCTGTGAACTGCTCCGAGGGGTCAATCTTTGTCGTGCTCGGTGAGACGTGCGTTTTCCTGTTTCCTGTGCCGTCAACCGTCGCGATAGGGGGTGAACTTCAACTGTTATTGCGGCTTGTCGCGGGTGCGCCCTAGAATAAAAGCAGAGGGGAATCAATCTCAGGGCAGGTCCACACGCGCTGTTATCAGACGATCCACGATGACACGTCAGTGGCAAGTCTGCTGGGCTGCGGCTGGCCTTTGACGATGACGACAACGGGAAGTCCTTGGGGGGATGTTAACGTATCGCACCTACCTCAATACAGATCCGCCTCATCTGTTACGGATATGGGCTGAGTGTACTGGTCGGCCCGGCCTTGTCCAGCCTTTGAACATGTCCTCCTTGGAGCGCAGCGTGCTGAACAAGCCGTATTTCGACCCCAAGGGTTTGATACTGGCGTTCGACGACAGGCGTCCGGTGGGCTTTGCCCATGCCGGCTTTGCACCCCCGAGTGATTTTGGCGATGCCCTGCGTCACGACGTGGGAATCACATGTCTGCTTCTGGTGTGCCCGGACTACGAGAAGTCGCGGGTGCCCGAGGAACTTCTCTTGCGCTGCGAGGAGTATCTCACGTCCCGGGGTGCGCAGGTGCTTTACGGGGGTTCTGCCAGTCCATGGCATCCGTTCTATCTCGGCCTTTATGGGGGTTTTCAACTGCCCGGCATTCTGGAGAGCGATACCCGACTCATCGAGACCTTCACGCAGCACAGTTACGTGCTGGATGCCCGATACCGGCGCTTTCAATTGAACTTGATGCATTACCGTCGGCCTCCGGATCCGGATTTGCGGTTGCAGTTTGCCCAGTACTCCGTTTGCAAGCGACTGGATCCCCAGCTCACCCAGTGGTGGGATGCAGTGTCCTACTGTGAATCCGAGCTTTTGGATTACTTGCTCGTCAACCCTACCACAGGCCGACCGGTGGCCCGGGTGCGATTCTGCAAGCATAATCCCAATCCGCATTCCTGGCCGGCGGTAGGGCTGGTGGATATTCGTGTTGCTGAGGGATGGGCAGACCGGAGGGTCGATGATTTCCTGCTGGGAGAGTCTCTGGTCCGCTTGCAGCAGGAAGGGATTTCCGTGGTCGAGGCCCAGTGTCCCAGCGGGGCCACCGGCACGGCGAATCTCCTCACCACTCATGGATTTCAGCCGGCAACGGGAGGGGTCGTCTTCCGCAAAGAGAAAACCACCTGAAACAGCCCGCAGGCCACGCTTTTCCCGGGAAGGCTTCGCGCTTTCCAGCGCATTCGAGGCCACCAATTCCCGTTAGTTACTCCGCGGAGACGCGAGGCGCTTCCGGCGTGGCGGCCTTGTCGGCGGGAGCTTCGTCATTCGGGTGGTCGGGGCTCTTGTCCGGCTGATCGACGGACTTTGCCAAAGGCCAAATCCGGACCTGCCGGGTTCGATCGAGGCTGATGAATTGTGAAGTGCGCGGCACAAAAAGGACCGGTCCGCCAAAATCGCTGAACGAGGCATGACACCGACCGGTAGCCACGTTCCAGATGCGAAGTTCCACCTTGCCGGCGGCTGCATCGGGCGGAGTGGCTGAGAGGAGTGCCTGCCCATCCGGAGAGTACGCCAGATAAGTGATGAACCCTGGTGTTTCTTCCCACGAACCGAGGAAGCGAAGCGAGGGAAATTCAAACCGTTGAATGGCTGGGATCAGGCGGCTGACGACGGCGATCTGACTTGCGTGGGGTGAAAAAGCAACGGCGGCGACGGGGCCATTCTGAAGGAAGGCGGTGGCCACCTGTCGTCGACGGTCGAAATCCCACACCACAATCTGACCATTCGCCGTGCCCGCCACAAGGTACTGTCCGTCGGGAGAGAAACCGAGGCTCGTGGCGTAGGTGCCGGGAAGTGCGAGTCCCTGGAGTTCGGTTTCCAGCCAGGATTTGGTATCCCATGCGATGAATCGGCCGCGACGGTCCGCCGCGAGCACGAGTTTACCGTTTGGCCTCAGGGTCAAGGCGGTCAACGGGACGTTCAGCGAGGACACGGTGCGGGGAGGACTCAGGCGCTGCGCGTCACGGACTTGAAGCTGCCGCTCCCGGACTACGGCGATGAGCCACTGGCCATCGGCGGTGAAGAACAACCAGTCATCGCTGAGACCGGCCTGTTTGGCGCTCACCAGACGGGTTCTCGTGGCCGCGTCCCACAGGCTGATGGTGGAGTCCCGAAAGGCCAGGCCTTCCACCGTGGCGATGCGGGTGCCATCCGGGGATACAGCGATTGCCCGCACGATGCGGTTCTCTGTCTCCAGGCGGGGAGGCACCTCCTGCTTTTCCAGATCCCAGACATTGAGAATACCCTGGGAGGCGGTGTACACCAATCGGGAATCCTTGGAGAAAGTTCCATACACGGCGTAGCCCGTGTGGGCACTCAGCCGATGGCTTTGGGAGAGATTCCGGACGTCCCACACGCGGGCGGTGTAGTCTTCCGCGGCCGTGAGGAGATAACGCCCGTCCGGAGAAAAGCGGACCGTTCGGATGGGATGGAAGTGGACATCGCGGAGGTATCGGGCCTGGCGCGTGGCGAGGTTGTAGAGCCAGATGCTACCACCGGCAGCTCCCGCCAGCAAATTGCTATCCGGCGAAAAGTCGAGGGACCACACCGGCTCCTGAAACTCGCGAACCTGGTGGACGATTTCCAGATCCGGCCAGGAGACGAGGGCCACGCGGCCATTCGCCGATCCGCAGGCAATGAGGCGGCCGTTCCGAGCAATCGCCACCGAGCGAAACATTCCTGCGGAAAATCGCGCGGATTCCCGAACGACAATAGGCCGCTGGACTCCCGAGTTGATGGAAGGAATCGCGAAGTATATGGCATCGCCCGGTCCCAGAGTGCGGAGAACGTTCGGCGTGAGGACGGTGACTCTATGGGTGTGAGCCGGGCGAGCCGAGCCCGGTGGATCTCCCGTCGTTGTTTCGTCGGTGGCCGCGAGATCGTCATGGCCCTGAGCGATCTTGAAGACGCCCACTCCGCCGTCGGTTGCGGCCAGGAGGAATTCGCCTTGCGGGTGAAACGCGACATCCCAGGCCACATCGTCTTCGGCCAGGCGAAACGCGCGAATGAGGCGGACGGGCGGCTCTTCCGAGGGAGTCCACTGCCACAGATGGATCGTATGGTCGTACGAACTGGTGGCGAAGACATCGCCGGTGGGAGCAAACGCCATCGCGGCGATCCAGTCGGAATGAGCGGGCAGTGTCTCTTTGACGATATGCGCCTGGGTGTCCCACAGGATGATCGAGCCGTCCCAGGTTCCCCAGAGAAGGAAGCGGCCATCGGGAGACATCACGAGACGGCGAATCCATTTGTCTTCGCTGGATGCAACAGTCCATGAAGTCCGGCCCTCCAGGCAGAGGTTGTGGAGGAGGTTCCAGGCAAAGTCGCGGAGATCGGGCGGGCAGCGGTCAGAGTCTTGGAGGATCGCGAGGGCCTGGGCCGGGTTTTCAAAGAGGAGTTCTTCCGCGCGAAACAGTGCGTCCACATACCGCTGGTGGCGCGAAGCATCCTCCTGGGAGCGGAGTTCCTCGGCTTGCTGTTCGGCGAGATGGCTGAGGGCGCGCCGATCGGCCTCGATCCGCTCCATCTCGCTGGCGTACCAGCGCAGCCCCACGATGGCGACCGACACGGACACCGCGATGGCCGCCAGTGAAAGGGCGACCGTGGCGTGTCGGCGCAGCCACTTGAGGGCCCGCTCGACCGGTCCCGCCGGGCGTGCCCAAATGACCTGCCCTTCCAGGAACCGATGGAGATCATCGGCGAGGGCCCCCGCGGAGGGATAGCGCCGGCTGGGGTCTTTTTCCAGGCATTTCAGACAGATCGTTACCAGATCGCGGTGGACCGAGGGTTGCAGACGGTTGGGGGGAACGGGGTCCTGATGCCGAACCTGAAGCAACGTCTCGATGACGTTTCGCCCGTGAAACGGCGGGCGACCCGTCAGGAGCTCGTACAGGATGGCGCCCAGGGCGTAAACGTCGGTCGCCGGCCCGACCCGTCCGATCTCGCTGGAAGTTTGTTCGGGCGCCATATAAGCAGGCGTCCCGATCAACTCCTCCTCGGTGGTCATAAGAGATTTCTCATCCAAACGTTTGGCCAATCCGAAGTCCGCAATTTTCGGACTGCCATCGGCATCCAGGAGAACGTTGGCCGGTTTCAGGTCGCGATGCAGGATATGGTGTTCATGGGCGTACTGGACGGCACGGGCGAGAGTGGCCACCATCTTTGCGGCCTCGCGGGGACTCCATACCTTGTCCGGCCGATCGGCGAGGGAGCCTCCCTCGAGGTACTCCATGGCCACGAACCAGGACTCGGCACTCTCGCCGATTTCGTAAATTTGCACGATATGAGGATGGCGGAGAGCGGCGGCGGCTTCGACCTCGGCCAGAAAGCGTTGCCGCGCTGTTTTGTCCCAGGCGGCCTGGTTTACCACTTTGAGGGCGACATGGCGTTTCAGCCGCAGGTCGCGGGCTTTGTACACCACGGCAGTGGCACCCCGGCCGATCTCTTCCAAAAGCTCATAATGGCCGAGGATGGTGGGGAATTCGCGATCTTCCTGAACCGCACCTTCGCCAATGCGCGAGGCGGAACTCGTAGCTTCCCGATCGGGAGAGATTGTCGCCGAGGGGCCTGCATCGGACTGTGGTGGGAGGGAGTCCCCAGAATCGGATTCCGCCCCTGGCGTCGCGTTGGGGACGTTGGATTGCAGGGGACCAACGTCCAGGACGGGCGAAGGTCCGTCTGTTTCCACCAGAGCCGTTTCGTTCAGTGATTCCTTGACGACCTGATGGAGAAAGAAGAGTTCTTCCAGGTCCTGGGTAAACTGGGGAAAACGACGGAAATATTCCTCCGTTTCAGGTTGTTCGCCAGTTTCGCACCGGGCCACATACTCCGTGTAGATTAGCTCAAGCCACAATTCGGTGGAAAGTGAGTCAGGCTCAAGAGAGGACAGGTAATCCTCGACGCGGCGACTCTGACGCTGCCGGATGGCCTGGTCCAGCGCCTGGCAGATTTCTCGCACGCTGTCTTCAATACCTGCCATGAGCCTGTTTGTTGCCGCGGGTGGCGAAAGGGTGAGGCAGCATAACGGAAGACACTACACGGGTTCTTCCCGCCGCGCAAGTAGCGGGCAAACGCATCCCCGCTTGTTCCTTCCCTCCATCATAGTATGGTTTGGCGTGGTTCCGCGCACGAATTATCCCCCCGGAGTAGGGGAATTGTGCGAAAACTGCCGTCGCCACGTCTTTCGTGCTTTCCCACGGTCTCTTCCACGGTGAAAAGTCGTATGGTTCCGTAAAGCGGGACCGCCGACAGATCAGTCGGCCCCGTTTTTTCTCTAGCGCCAGTAAGGATCCCGGACCTCGCCGAGACGTTTTGCCGGAGTGAATTTCAGCTCGAAGGGAGCTGTCTGTTAGGTGCACATCGTGACCATGGACACTCCAATTCGCAGACCAATCTTTGTCTACCAAGTTCAATTCCCGTGAAGACGTGGGGGCGATTCATGAATTGCCCCTACCACGGACCATTCCTTTAGACCTCGGTAGCCCCCTCCAAAAAGCGGGGATGGGTCAACGGGACAGGGCGTTCCGAAGCCTGAAAAGTAGAGGGCGTGTTCGTCAGAGGACCCGGTTCGTTCGTCAAAATGGGTGAGTTTTTCCGGCAAATCGGATTGGAGGATTTATCCTGCGTTTGCCGATAGTAATATCGACACTCGGGATCACATTCGCTAACATCATGTCCCTTTTGCGTCAACCCACGGGCCGGCGCGACTGAGCGGGAAGGACTTTTTTCGAGAGCAAGGATGCCACCTATGTCGCGGAAAAACGGACTGCTTCACCACGAGGGTCGTCGGTTGGGAGCCTCTCGCAAACATCGCAGGTTGACGGTGGAACGACTGGAGGAGCGCCAGCTCCTCAGCAGCGTCGGCTTTAGCTGGGAAACGCCGCTCGGGTACGACGACGCCGGGGTCATGTCGGGCAACATCGTGCCAGGAACACTGAGTCTGATTCCCGCTCCTGATTTGACTCTGCCCGCCACGATCAACCCTTATCATCCGCCGCAGGAAGTTGAGGCCTGGATTGATGGCAGTACGGTGCGCTATCGCGCTAACGTGGGAGGCGTGTGGCAGGAAGGCTCCACTTCCTATGATTCCGATCAGGTGATTGTGGATGTGTTAAGCGAAGATGGGGTGGTCGCCTGGACGGTGGGCACCGCCCTGCCCAACGGCCAGATCGTGGCACGCAAAGTGGGCGTGGCGATCTACGACACCAATCAGGGGGCCTGGAAGACGGCGGAAAGCCCGAATCTGGGCGTGCTCGCGGTTACTCAGTTGGATACCAAGGATGGCATTGTCGCCTGGACGATCGGTTATCCCACCACGAATGGTTACGTCCCGCGGGAAGTGGGCGCCGCGGTATACGATTCCGATCCGGCCAGTGGCGGGTGGAAGTTCTTCCAGACAAATACCTCGGGCGGGACCCGAACGATCGAGGAACTTCTCCTTAATGATGGCAGCGTGGGCTGGGCCATCGGTGATCCCACCGCCGGCTCACCGACGCCCGTTCGGTCGGTGGGGATGGCCACCTACGATTTCGTCAATCATGAATGGGCCCGATTTCAGGTCAACGCCAGGGCAAGCGAGCGCTTCATCAACGTGACCAACGGGGGCGGAGCCATGTTCTGGGCGATAACCCGGGACGGTAGCGCCAACGCCGGGGCGCCTCAGAACTTCGGCGTCGCTGTCTACGACGAAGCCCGTCACCAGTGGAAGTCCAACCGAACCAGCTACGACGGAAGCTATGTGCTCGGCGATTTCGCCGTGGGAGACGGGGTGGCCGCCTGGACGCTGACGCAGGACGGCGTCAAGGTGGGAATCGGTATGGGGGCCTGGGATTCTCGGGCAGGGGGTGTGGTCTTCCGCAGAATTCCCCTCGCCTCGCATCAGGAAGTCGATCGGCTGGTTGTTGGGGGACAGATCGTCGCGTGGGTGGCACGCGACCGAGCCAACGCCAACAATCAGCAGATTTTCCTGGCCACCTACGATGCAGGTCAATCGCTGTGGAAAACGTGGAGCGGCTCAGCGGGCAACAATCAGCAAATTGGGGATCTTCAGGTGGATGGTTGGGCGGCCTGGACCGTTCGCCGTCAGGACAACTCCGGCCAGTGGGTGGATCGCTCGGCGGTCGTCGCCGTTTATGATCCTGGTCGGGGTGTGTGGAAAACGTTCCAGTCGCCCGAGGCCACCAATCGCTCTGTGATCAACCTCGGCCTCAGCCAATCCATAGCGGCGTGGAAGATCGGTTACGCGGACAGCTCGGGCGGGAACTATGTGCCCCGCAACGTTGGGGCAGTGAGTTACGATTACCTGACCGGTCAGTTCAATTACTATCTCACCAGTTACGACACGGGTACCTTCATCGAGTACACGGCCGTGGGTGACGGTGTGGCGGCGTGGTCCACGGGGAGCAACGTGACGGTGTTGGTCTACGATCCGGTCGCGCAGAGTTTCAAAACAGCCAGCACCGCCCATGGGAACAATGTGCGGATCCGCAACCTGACCACCCAGGGCCGACTTGTTGCCTGGACCGTGGCGTATCCCAGCGGATATGACGACTCTTTTATTCCACGGGATGTGGAATTCGCAGCCTACGACACGCAAATTCAATCCTGGGTGCTAGGCGGGGAGAGCTATCCCACGGCGCAGGTGACGGACCTCTATATCGAGCATCAGTTTGTCAAGTACGCAGTCAATGGCACAGGATACAGTCGCGCATACGACGCCTGGACGAGTAGCTGGGGCACAGGGAATCCTGTTGCGGTTTCAACCTTCTTGGCAGCTCCCACGGTTGTCCCTGTCAACCGCGGGATCACGGTTCTCGACTGGTCCATGGGTGCCACGGACGGCTTCATCGACTTTGGGGATGGCTGGAAGTCAGACAGCCGGTTGACCACGCACGCCTATCGCGATACCGGGGTATATACCCTCTCTCAGCAGGTGTTTGGTCCCGGCGGTAGCGACACGTCGCTTGCCGTGATCGCGGTTGTCCCGGCCCGAACTCCAACCGATCTTGGTACCATCAGCAGCACCACTTTGCCTGCTCAATCGCCCATTAACGGCGCTCTGTGGTACAGTTTCCAGGTGGCTGCCGACGGAGCGTTCACCGCGAACGTGACTGGCGCTGGGGTCTCCAGCAACACAGCCATGGCCTTGTGCACCTCAACCGGCCAGCTTTATTCTCTGGTCGGGACGGGTACCACTTCCCTGGCCATTCCGTCCGTGACAGCCGGAACGACCTACTATCTGATGATCTCCGGACTGGAGGGCCCGGTGAATGTGGCGCTGGACAATCCTCCCACGCTGTCGCTCGACGATCGAGTGGTCACTGTTCGTGGGACGCTTGGTGACGACGAGGCGTATCTCTCGTATTTCGGCGCGCCGGCTGCTCTGATCAACGGCGTGTTCATGAGTTTCGAGCCAGGTACGACGGGAGTCATTTTCGATGGTGGGGCTGGGCGGGACACCGTCGGAATCTATGGCACGGATGGAGACGAGCATGCGGTTCTCGGCCTTTTCGAGGACAACAGCCCCGGTGCTGACGTGATGGGCTTGGGCTTCCAGCTTTCCGCGAGAAATTCGGAGGATATTACGTTCGTGGGAGGCGGGGGCCAGGACGTGGCGGAATTGAGCGATACGCCGGGGGCGGATCTCTTCACTGCCGAGCCTGGCCTGGCCGTTATGACAGGAAGCGGCCTCCGCTTTGCCGCGGAAAACGTTCCCATTGTGCATGGTTACAGCCGGCGGGGCGGCAACGATGAGGCGCGATTGACGGGCACAGCGGAAAAGGACCAGGGGGTCGTGACCCCGCAGTGGACGTGGCTGAGGAGTATCGACAACAGTTACTTTGCCCGGGCCAAGGGGTTCAGGCAGGTGACCATCAATGGTGGCGATGGGGCCGACAGCGTGGAATTCCGCGACTCGGCGGGAAAAGACGTCCTGGCGGTCTCCCCGGGGATAGCGCGGATCTCGTACCCCAGCGTTTCTGTCATTGCCAACGGTTTTGAGCAGGTCCAGGGAAACTTCAGCGGCAACAGTCAAGACGAGGCTTATCTCTTCGGGACGTCAGGCAATGACACTCTGACGGCCGAGCCATTCAAGGCAACTCTCCAGGCTGGCGAACTTCAAGCCGTGATCAGCGGTGCTTCGCAAATTGTGGTGGCTTCGATGGGCGGCCAGGACAGTGCGACCCTCTTGGATTCAACTGGGGATGATACGCTTTTGGCGCGGCCTCGCGACGTCACCTTAACGGGAACCGGCTACCTCCTTCGCGTGCTGGGCTACAAGAACGTCGCGGCGCATGCCGCGCGGGGCGGAACGGATGTCGCCCATCTGTACGACTCCACTGCTGATGACCTGTTCGTCGGCCAGCCGGGAGAAGCTGTGCTGCAGGGGCCGGGCTACTCCAACACAGTTCGGGCGTTCGACTACGTGCATGCCTACTCGATCACTGGGGGACGCGACGTTGCCCAGCTCTACGGTTCCTCCGGTGACGATGAGTTCGTTTCCTGGCCGGAATGGACCCGGCTCTCCGGACCGGGGTACTTCATCCGCGTCAAGATGTTTGAGGAGGTCACGGTGGACGGTGGCGGGGGCAACGACACGGCAGTGGTGAATGATTCGCCAGGGCCTGACGCTCTCGTCGCCACGGGCACCGAATTCCGGCTCTCTGGGAATGGTGCGTCCATTGCGTACCTCCACAAACTGTTGGGATTCGAGCAAATTCGTGCCCGCTCGCACGGCGGTGCCAACACGAAGTCGGTGGACCCTGCAGCACTGGCTTACTTGCTGCTTTCCGGTAAATGGTGAAAGGACCAGCCGATCCCCTAATACAACCGGCGATTGGTGGATCGTGACCGGTAGCCGGTCTATTTGATCTGCCTTCCCTTTGCAGGCGGCGAACGAGCGCCGCCTTTTTGTTTTTCCGCCATTTGACCGCTTGCCCGCGGTGGCGCACTGACTCTGAGAACTTTTCCCCTACCTTGCCATGCTTCGCCCACTTTCATCGCAAGAGATTGCGGAGAACGAACAGCCACGCCACTGAGGCCGCTGCGACCAGCACGCCCCGCCAAAAAGCGGCCTGGCCCAGGCAGGTTCCTCCGGGCGGAATCTCGCTCCTGCGCGCACGGGGGGAACGCAGGCGTCCCCATCGGCAGAGGAAAGGCTGGGGAATGGATTGGGGCGATCGCGGCGGTCTCGGGAGGGATCTCGTTCTTATCGGCGACAGAGTTCTGATCTACGCCCCGGCCGCGTGCCAGCAGAGAGCGACCCACAAGGACCCAGGTGCTTGCAAGCGACGGCCCACCGGTTTCCCCGAGAATTGCAAGCAAATAGGTAACACTTTTCCTGAAATATTCCAGTACTATAATGCTCTATTGAACGGTACTGAGAATCAATCTCAATAGGTGTCTCAAGATCAGAGAAAGGAGGTCGCATCATGGCACCACGTGCTCTGTGTGGCAACGAGCGTTGTCAGGTTGGGTTGCGAAATGGATTCACTCTTGTGGAGCTCCTGGTGGTCATTGCGATCATCGGGATTTTGATTGCCCTGCTGCTTCCGGCGGTGCAGGCCGCCCGAGAGGCCGCGAGACGTTCCGCGTGCGTCAACAATTTGAAGCAATTTGGGCTGGCACTTCACAACTTTGAAAACATCAACCGGGTTTTTCCGCCGAGCATTGGAGGGCCTGTGGGTTCGGGATTGCGGACGGAATGGTCGGCCCAAGCTCTGCTTCTGCCCTATCTGGAACAGGGGAGTCTCTACGCTGGGATCGACTTTACGAAACACTATAACGATGTGTATCTGCCTGACGGAAGTCGCCTCAGTGCCCATCGCGTGCCGGTTTATGTCTGTCCCAGCGAAATCCGCGCGGAAGTCCGGCGGGAAAATGGAATCGACGTCCATTTTCCGCTAAACTATGGCGTGAACGTGGGGACTTGGTTGGTGTGGGACCCCGTGACACAGCGGGGAGGCGATGGGGCCTTCCGGCCGTTTGAAGGCACTTCGGTGGCCGAGTTCATCGATGGGTTGAGCCAGACAATCGCGGCGGCGGAGGTGAAAGCCTACACTCCCTATTACCGCAACGCGGCCATCAATCCAGCCCCTGCCCTTCCTGCCAATCCCACTGATGTGTGCGGGTTCGGGGGAGAGTTCAAAACAGAAAGTGGCCATACCGAGTGGGTTGACGGAAAGGCCCATCAAGCAGGGGTGACGGCCACTTTCACCCCCAATACGCATATTCTGTGCGTTGTTAACGGCAAAACCTATGACGTGGATTGGACCAATCAACAGGAGGGCAAATCGAACACGGTCCCCACCACCGCCGCTGTGACCGCCCGCAGTTACCATCCCGGCATCGTCAACGTTCTGATGGCGGATGGTTCCGTGCGGAATGTTGCGGAAACCGTCGATCTGGGTGTCTGGCGGGCGCTGGCAACCCGCAATGGAAGAGAAGTCGTAAACGACTTTTGATCTGTGAGAGAATCGCCGCGTCAGACGTGGGGTGCTATCAGCGCAGTCGCCCTGCATCAGGTTTGCAAGGTCCCTTCCCCGGTGCGCGCGCCTAACTTTCCCGCGTCATGCGAGTGCTCTCAGCGTCGCCACGCCACAACGATCTCATTGTGCAGTGAGCCCGGCGCCAGCCGCATCGCGGCGTGCTGGGCTTTTTGCTTGATGTGGAAGCTCGGGCAGCGTCCCAGCAGGGTGACAGAATCCCCCTCCACGATGACGCGGAGGTCAGTCACAGAGTGGGCGGTGGCCTCTTCGATCGCCTGGTGGATCCGTGCAGCCAGACGCTCCGCTTCGGCCAGAGATGGGGCGAGCGGGTAACTTATGAGCCGCTCTTCCCGGAGCACGACGTCCTCGTCGTAGGGTGAATAAAAAGACATGGTTCCCTCCACGGGCGATGGACCAGCTCCGCACGGGCCATCACCTCGCTCTTTTGCGGAGGCCTCCCTGCTCCTCTACCCAATGTGACACTCATTCGATCCCCTCGAAGGCCACACTCCTCAATCGGGATCGACGAAACGGTCCCTTGTTACCTCGATGAGGTTGAGGAGCTCAACATCGTGGCCCCTCAAGATGGATCGAACCGCTTCCTGTGCCAGTTGTTTGTGATAGAAACTCGAAACCACCCCCCTGAGCACAATCGTATTGTCACGCTCTTCAACATCAATATCGCGGAGCTCGTAAATCGGACTATTGCGTAAAGCCAACCTTGCGCGCATTTCGAGATCGCCGGAAAGAAGTTGTACACTCATAGCTGCTTCCATCCTTGGTGCCAGGAATATTCAATCACTTCTGCCGGCCCGCGCCGGTTAGCTCAAGCTGCGAAAACTCGGAGAAGCATAGTCAAGGGGCGAATCAAAGCGGGTCGCGGCCTCCCGGACCAAATATCGAGGATTCACCAAAACCTGCGGCACATGCGAACCATTGACATTTATACCACAGGACATCCGTCGGTCAAGGCCAGGCCGCCGCAAGGGCTGGTTTTTCTGAAGTGGTTCTACTGCCCGGGTGCAGCCTCTTTACTGCCTAATGAGAATCACATCAGCCATTTGATGGCGACAAAACCGAGGATCGCGAGAAGGGCCAAAGCCAGAGCCGCCCAATCGAAGTAGCGTTCGATCAACGACTTAACGCCCGGTCCGAAGAAGTACAGGCACGCACCCACGAGAAAGAACCTTCCAAATCGTCCAATGATCGAGCCGGCCACCAGCACGCCCAGGGAGACATATTCATGGAAAACACCGGCGGCGATGGTGAACACTTTATACGGAATCGGTGTGAAACCGGCGCAGACAATCGCCCAGAAGGCATTTTGCTCGTAAAGTCGCCCCACGTACTCAATATTTTCCTGAGTAAAGCCAGGGACATATTGCATAAAAAAACCACCCACCGCTGCCCACAGGAGCAGCCCGATGGCGTAGCCGAGAATGCCCCCCAGGACTGAGCCGACACCGCTCACGAGGGCATAGTAGAAGGAACGCTTCGGCCTGGCGACAGAGAGGGCGATTTGAAGGACGTCTGGCGGGATGGGGAAAAAGGAGCTTTCTGCCACGGCCAGCAAAAACAGGGCCGGTGTGCCATAGGGGGTATCTGCCCAGTGAAGAACCCAGTCATACAGACGGCGAAGGAAATGAGGGCGGCGGGCCCGGGGACGTTCCGCCGAGGCGCTGACCTTCTCTTCCCCACCGTTTGGCGGACTTGCGACGGACCGTTCCGATTCAGCGACCGTTTTTCGTAGGGACATAGGATATTGGAAGTATTCTCGCCACTTGGAGGGATGTTACGTCAATGCTCCATTTTACCCAGGGGCCATTGCTTTTCCGCATCACGAGGCGGCCAGGCGTGCTCCCGGTTTCACGAAAGGCGATCAGCCTGCCGGACCTGGACAGGGTTTTCCCGGGCGTCAGACCCGGGCATTCCCCTGCCTGTGGTGCCGTCACGGCGCGAAAAGGTGCCCTGGTGCAGATAAAATCGTACATGCAAATTGCGTGCCGTCACCATGGAACGCCTCCCTTCAATGCACCCGGTCGTTCGTGTCCCTCCACAAGACGCCGGGGAAGGTGTCCTTCCCATGAAAACCTTGGAAGGCCCGATTCCACCTGGACCCTGAGAAACCGATTGGAGACGAGACGGCAAAATGCGATTCGACATCAGCTTAGAGAGGCCTGCCGGGTTTTTTCGATCCAACGCGCGAGGAGGTCTTTGGCGGCCCCGCTGGCGATGGCCTCTCGTGCACGAACCACTCCTTCCGCAAGATGACGTACCGCACCTGCCAGAACAAGAGCGGCCGCGGCATTGGCGAGGACGCAGTCGGTAATCGGGCCGGGAACACCTTCGACGATTTCCCGGATCTTCTGGGCGCTTTCCTGTGGACCGCTGACCTGGAGCGATTCGAGAGGCACCTCCGCCAGGCCAAAGTCGGCTGGATTCCAGGAAAACTCCGTGAGTTGTTCGCCGTCCACCAGAGTTCCTGCCGTGGGACCGGAAAGGCTCACTTCGTCGAGATTGCCGTCTCCATAGACCACGGCGCTGCGAGTTGTGCCCAGCAGTCGCAGGGATTCGGCAAGCAGCGGACGGAGGTACGCTCGTCCCACGCCCACCAGTTGGTACCGCACCTGGGCGGGATTCGTCAGCGGCCCCAGGAGATTGAAAATCGTGGGATGGCCGAGCTGGCGCCGAACCTCCGCCACATTCTTCATCGCCGGGTGTAAAAGCGGGGCGAAGCAGAAGCAGATTCCCAGTTCGGCCAGGCATTCCGTGACCACCGCAAGAGGAGCTTCCACGTTGACACCCAATTCGGCAAGGACATCGGCCGATCCGGTCCGGCTGGTGATCCGTCGGTTCCCGTGTTTGGCAACGGGAACCCCTGCAGCGGCCACCACAATGGCTGCCGCCGTGCTGATGTTGAAGGTCCCGGCTCCGTCACCCCCGGTGCCCACGATATCCATCACATTCGGCCGGTCGGTCGACACAACCAGCATATGTTTGCGCATGGCTTGAGCGGCCCCCGCCAACTCTTCGGGGGTTACCCCCTTGGTGTGGAGGGCGATCAGCAGTCGGGCGACGAGTTCCTGCGGGGCATTTCCTCCCACAATGAAATCAATGACCTGTTCCGCCTCGCTGATGGTCAGATCCGCACCGCGTTCGGCTTTGGCCACAGCGCTTTCCAGCATAGGCGTCTCCTTGATCGTCTGTTGTGACTTACTCTTGCGAGCGGGGAGAAGGTCCCCTAAAATCGGCCGATATCCGGCGGGCTGCCGCGATTTCCCGCACAATCCTGAGGAGGTGCAATGTCCCGGAAGATCATCATTGATTTTGATCCTGGCATCGACGACACGCTTGCGCTCTGTCTTCTCCTGTTTGATCCGGAGTGGGAGGTCGTTGCCGTTACAGCCGTCGGCGGAAACGTTTCGCCCGCCGTTGCCAACCGGAATGTTCAGGCTCTTATAGCTTACCTGGACCCGCCGCGCATTCCAAGGATCGGGGTGGCCACAGCCCCGGATGAGGGACTCCCTGTCGAGGGGCGTTTTGCGAACGCTGTCGATGACCTTCGCGATGCGGAACTGCCCGTCGCAGAACTGCGAACTCCCCACCCGTCAGAAAAAGTCCTTGCGGACGAAGTTCGGGCCGCTCCTCATGAGGTCACCGTGCTGGCCCTGGGGCCTTTGACCAACCTTGCCCGGGCCATGCAGAAAGATCCTGACTTCCCCAGCCTTGTTCACCGGATCATTATTGCCGGAGGTGCCGTCCAGGTTCCGGGGAATATCACGCCTGCTGCCGAATTCAACATTTACTGCGATCCTCGGGCGGCCAAGATCGTGTTTGCATCCCGGGCGCCCAAGACACTCATCCCCCTGGATGTGACCAATCGGCTCAGTTTTTCCCTTTCCCTTTTGAACGATCTGCCGTCGGAAGAGACGAAAATCGGAGCGCTTTTGCGGAAAATACTTCCGGCCAAATTCCGCGCCTACCGTCAGCAACTGGGGCTGGAGACAATTCATCTGCACGACACGATCACCTATCTAGCGGCGTGTCGGCCGGACCTGCTGCGGTACGAAATGCTGGCGGGCGACGTGGAATCCACGGGCGAAATCACGCGGGGCGCGACGATTTTCGATCGGCGTCCCGTGCCCGCGTGGCGGGACAATCGGCTGGAGGTGGCCATGGGGATCGACGCCGGGGCGATGCGTCAGGAGTTCTTCAAACGATTACGGCAGGCTGCCGAGGCCGCTGGACCGTTGACTTCCTTAGAAGACGAGTGACCGCCTGCCGGCAAACGGTCAAGCTCCAATTTCAGCTTCCTGGGAGGATTGTTCGTTGGTCACGGCGCCCGAGTCAGTCACCCGTTCGCACACGCCACGCTACCGGATGGGGTTCCTCTGGACCGTCTGTCTGGTGGCGGCGATGGGAGGATTCCTCTTCGGATACGACTGGGTTGTCATCGGCGGAGCCAAGCCATTCTACGAGCCCTATTTCCACATCCCACCCGGCACGTTCTGGCAAGGATGGGCCCAGAGCAGTGCCCTTGTGGGATGTCTCATAGGTGCGGCGTTATCGGGTGCGTTGAGCGACTGGACCGGCAGACGCCGACTGCTGATCACGGCGGGTTTCCTTTTTACGCTTTCTGCTATCTGGACCGCGCTGGCCTGGGACTACGCTTCCTTCAACCTGGCGCGGATTACCGGCGGGGTCGGGATCGGTTTGGCCTCCAATCTTTCCCCCATGTACATTGCCGAGATCGCCCCGGCGGAGATCCGCGGGGTGTTTGTGTCGATCAATCAATTGACGATTGTCATCGGCATTTTGGCTGCCCAGATCACGAATCTGCTCATCGCGCAGCCGGTGCCTGGGAATATCCCGCAGGAGCAGGTGGCGGAATTCATTCGCCAGTCCTGGAACGGCCAATGGGGATGGCGCTGGATGTTTGGGGCGGAGACTTTTCCCGCAGCCGCGTTTTTTCTGCTCATGTTTTTCATGCCGGAGAGCCCTCGCTGGCTGGTCAAATGGGGGCAGAGCGCTGCGGCAGAGAGGATTCTCGGTCGAGTCGGCGGCGCGGCCTACGCAAGGCACGCGATCGCGGAGATTCGGGAAACCCTTTCCCAGGAAGAGATTGGGCGGGTACAACCGGCCGATCTTCTTGACCCACGGCTTCTGCGGATCATTGCGTTGGGGGTGTTTCTGGCCGTGTTCCAGCAATGGTGCGGGATCAACGTCATCTTCAACTATGCGCAGGATGTTTTTCAGGCGGCGGGTTACGCCGTCAGTGACGTCCTGGTCAACATCGTGTTCACCGGGGTTGTGAATCTCGTCTTTACCTTCGTCGCCATTTTCACCGTCGATCGCTGGGGACGCCGCATTCTCATGCTCTTCGGGGCAGGTGGGCTGGCAGTCATTTTTGCAGCCCTGGGGGCGGGCTACTATTTTCACAGCACGGGCACGCACATGCTCATTCTGGTGCTGGCCGCGATTGGATGTTATGCAATGTCTCTCGCCCCGATCACCTGGGTGGTGATCTCGGAAATCTTCCCCAATCGCATTCGCGGGTTGGCCATGTCGATTGCCGTGCTGTCTCTGTGGGCGGGTTGCACGGCGCTGACGCTCACATTTCCGCTGCTCAACCGCTCGCTTGGCCCGCACGGCACTTTCTGGCTCTACAGCAGCATTTGCGTGCTGGGGTTTGTTGTGATCGCGTTAGCGCTTCCGGAAACCAAGGGGAAGAGCCTCGAACAAATCGAGCACGAACTCCTGGGCTGACGCGATGTTCCCGCTGACCGGGCCAGGGGCCAGCGGACTATTTCACCGGTCACGGGCATCACCGGTCAAGTCTCCGCGTGGCACGTCGGTCAAGGGTTGGAACTGTTTGCTGGGGATGGTGGCTCGATGGCATCGAGGCCGCCCTGCTTTTCCTGGCCATCTACAAACAGACGCCCCCCTGTGTCCACCCAGGCGGGTGCCGTGTTGCCCAGCACCTGGCTGTTGAACACGTGCAATTCCGAGTACGGAAAAGTGATGATTTGGGCCGCTCCATTGTCTCCGAGAAGTGAATCCAAGAGATCTGCGCGACAGGCACCGCCGATGGAAAGCCCGGCCCGGCCGTTTCCCCGCAGGACAACCCTTTGCAGACGGATCTCCCGGGCTGTGTTGGCGAGGCTGATTCCATCCAGTTGATAGCCCTGGATGGTGAGGTCCCGGATGGTTACCCCATGCACGTGATGGAGCGTGATTCCCACGGTGAGTTTCGCGTAGCGGAGGGGATAATCTTCCGGCCGGTGGTCAGGTTCCACGCAAAAATAGATTTTTCCTTCAAAAAGACACCACTCGAGCGGTTCGAGCTTGGGGGGTGCCTCGGCCGATTTGTCCACCAAGACCCGCCTGGCTGGTCGGTCACCGAGAAAGAGCTGCTGATAACTTTTCTGTTCTGGTGTGAACCGATAGACGGTCCGGCCCCACCGTTGCCAGGCCTGCCGATCCAGTTCCCAGGCGTCCACTGGAACGGGAGCGGAGCCGTCCAGCACGGCCCCGTTTCCGTCGAGGATGAGGTCCTGCAGAATTCCCCGACTGAGGCGCTGACCGGCCAGCGTGATCGATTCGCGATAGGGCGTCTTTGTGGGAGCCAGCACAATGCGATCCCCCGGCTGCGCCAGCTCAATCGCCCGGGTAATCGACCGCACAGGCCCGTCGACGGTGCTCCCTGGGGTGGCCACCCGGCCGAAAAACGCATCGTCGCCGGCCTCATTGTTGACAAAAATATCGCGCCCGGGGCTGCTCCCCACCTCAGCAATCCAGCAGCCGACAATAACGGCCACAACCAGTGTTCCACGAAATGCGAGCCGATTCTCTCTCGACACCATGGTTCAGGGATCCTTCGCGGCACAATCCATCAGATATGAAGGAGTATGTGAAAGCCTTGTGCCAGCGTGTCAGGTCAGGCTTGAGTGAAAAATTTCTTAATTGCCCAAGTTTAGCATCGGGCAGTCATCGCTGCCAACGGGATGGCGGGGTGCCTCGGTGGGGAACTTCGGAGGGCACGCTCATTGTGCCCGATAATAGGGATGGATGATCAAACGTTGAACGGCGGACCTGACAAGCAGGTCCCTCCGGAAAACGTCCCTCCGGGAAAAACGGACCCGACAAGCGGGTCCCTCCGATGTTGTAGGGGCAATTCATGAATTGCCTCTCCAGCAATTCGGCGAGATCGTCGTGCCCGGCGAAACTGGCCTGCAGCGGGGAAAGACTGTTAATCGACTATGGAACTCGCACCGCAACCGAATTGTTCGCCAAGTGGATTCTGGACCGCCGAGGCGAAGGCAAGGATGTCCACAGCGAGTTCCTGAATCCGGCTGGCAGCTCCCACAAGATGGGCGCAAAGGTCTGGTGGTTTTTCGGCAAGTTTTTGCGCCATCTTGTCGCGTTCCCGTCCAATCTGGTTGAGCGCGTCCTGGATGATGTCTTCCGCGGTGTTATCTGCGGCCAGTTGCTGCCCCTGTGCCCAGGCTCTTTCCGAAAGCACAAGGTTGCGGAACCAACGGAGGAGCGATGCCCGACTCACCGCTCCAACGGGAACGCCCTGATCGGTGATGATGACGCGCCGCATAGCCACGCGGCAGAGAAACTCGTAGATCACCCGCACCGGCGTGTCGGCGGGATACGTGATCACGTGGGGGCGCATGAGTTCCGAGATCGGGCGGTTCCAGCCTTCCGAGGAAGTGATGGCCTCCATGAGGTCCTTTTCCGAGACGATTCCGATGAGCTGCCCATTTTCGTTGACCACGGGAGCGGAGCTGATGCGTGAGCGGAGGAAGTAGGCCGCCACGTGCTCCACGGTCTCATCGCCCTGGAGAGGGGCCACGATAGGCGTCATGACGTGCTCCGCCAAAATCCCCTCGAAGAGGTCATGACGTCGATGAGACTCGTCCAGATTGAATTCCACATTCTGGTTGACCGTTCGAAAACTGACCACCCGGTCACGGCCAGTGCGTTTAGCACAGAGCAGGGCCTGATCCGCTTGATCGACGAGCTGTTCGGGCGTGAGTGTGTCCTCATAAAGACCGGAAACGCCGATGCTACAGCTCACTGTGAGCTTTTTATCCACCACATCGATTTGCGTTGCCCGCAACATTTCCCGAAATCGCTCCGCCCAATTGACGGCCTGCTCTTCGGTCGTTTCCGGAAGCAGCACGCAGAACTCTTCACCGCCATATCGGGCCACCACATCGGAGTGCCGGCAGGAACGGAGGAGTGTATCGGCTGCGACCTTAAGGACCACATCGCCCACCGGATGCCCGTATACATCGTTGATTCGCTTGAAAAAGTCGAGGTCGAGCATCGCACAACTGAGGGGACGATTGGTTCGTCGGGCCCGCTGGAATTCGTAGGAGAGAATGTCGTAAAAACTGCGCTGAGAGAGAAGCCCGGTGAGGGCATCCGTGTGGGCAAGTTGCTGGAGTTTGCGTTCGCCTTCCAGGATGCGAGCGGCTGCCCGAAGTCGGGCCACCAGTTCCGCCTCGCGGATCGGTTTGGAAAGAAAGTCATCGGCCCCGCTTTCCAGCCCCTCCACGACCCATTTCGGATCGTTCCGGGAAGTCAGAATGAGCAAATAAACGTAATGTGGTAGGGGCAACCGCCGGATTTCGCGGCAGAGCTGAGGGCCTTCCACGCCCGGCATTTCCCAGTCCGTGATCACAATGTCGGGCGGCTCCTCACGAGCCATTTGGAGGGCCTCGCTGCCGTTGGCCGCCTCCCGCACGCAATAGCCGGCCCGAGTCAACCACCGTGCGAGAATCCTTCGAATGAGATCGTCGTCATCAGCGACAATGATGTTCCGAATATGAATCGGTGCGGTGACCCCAGATGGTGCAACAGTGGACATGTTGTCCGTCTGGCCGGAGGGCGCATCCTTCGGCTCCACAGTCGGCTGGGGAGTGATGAAGCCCTCCGGCTCCAAAACGCGGTTGGTTTGTGCCTCGCTCATACGATTCATCACCACAGTCTGCGTTCCCAGCAATCCACATCTTCCCTGTAACCATAGCCCAGCCCGTGGCACGCGACACCGTTTTTCAACCCTTGGAGAGCCTCAAATCGGGCAGGGATGTAGTGAAGGAGCCGAGTGTAACAGCAAAACCGAAAAAAAGAGCTTCGCCGACCAGTTCACCCCGTGGCGGGGGGCAATAGTCTCCCATTTCAGGCCGCTTTTTCCTGGGTGCGTGAAGATTCACTTCTCGCCGGGGCGGTGCTCAAGATTTCGCCGTTATCGCTGAGGTCCTCAAATCGAACAGAAACGCGTTTGGACACCCCCGACTCTTCCATTGTGATCCCGTAAATCGTGTCCGCGCAGGTGACGGTGCGCTTGGAGTGCGTGACGATGACGAATTGTGTGAGTGAGAGAAACTCCCGCAGCACGCGGGTGAAGCGATCGATATTGGCTTCATCCAAGGCCGCGTCCACCTCGTCAAGGACACAAAACGGACTGGGGCGACTGCGAAAGATGGCCAGAAGTAATGCGACGCACGTCAGGCTCTTTTCCCCACCGCTGAGCAGTGAGATATTGCGGGGTTCCTTTCCGGGAGGGCGGGCGATGATTTCGATCCCACTTTCCAGTATGTCAACGCCTTCCTCCAGCTCAATACTGGCCTGGCCTCCGCCGAAGAGCTCCCGAAACAGCATGGCGAAATGTTCGCTCACCGTCTGCAAGGTCGCGGCGAAGAGACGGCGGCTGTCGGCGTTGATCCGTTCGATGATCCGCAAAAGCGCCGCTTTCGCTGAGACGAGATCCTGATACTGGCTGGAGAGTGTGTTGTAGCGCTCCTCGAGTTCGCGGAGTTCCTCCAGCGCTTCCAGGTTGACGTTACCCAAATAGTGAATCTTCCGACGCAGATCGTCGATGGCCGCGGCGATTTCGGCCCGGTCGCGTGTTTCCTCGGGTGAGGCGGGCTGATCGATTTCTGCCAGAGAGATGTTGTAATCCTCTTCCGCCCGCTGGAGCAGGGTCGCTTTTTCGTGCCGGATGGAGTTGAGCTCGAGATCAATTTTGTGTCGTTGTTCCTCGGTTTCCTTGAGGCGGCGACGCGTTTCCTGGAGGCGGTGCTGAAGGGCCTGCCGCTGCTTGTGGACGGCTTCCCGCTCCTCTCCTGCCTGGTGCAGGGCAAGCGTGAGACCGTCCTTTGCGGAATAGAGTTCAGCCAGCGTCATCTCCACAGAGAGGATCTTTCGCTGGGATTGCCGCCAGGCCGTTTCCGTTTCTGAAAAACGTAGCTGAAGATCCGCCAACTCTTTCAGGCGTTCCTGCGCCGCCTGTTCCTGTCGTCGCAGTTCGTGACGAAGGGCTTGCAGTCGTTCTTCGCTTTTGGCCAGCTCGACCTTGAGTGCCGTGAGCAGGCCGTGATGTTCCTGGACGTCGTTTTCCAGTCGAGATATTTCCTCTCCCAGTCGCGCCAGGTCCTGTTCGATTTGGCGTGCCGCGTTTTCGTAATCACCCTTAGCCTGAACGGCCGCATCTCGGGATTGCCGGAGTTTCTCGCAGGCCTGATCCAGCTCGGCGAATTCACTCTCAATGGATTGCCAGCGCTGCGTGCTTTCCTCGGTCCGCCGCTGCAGTTGCCGCTCTTGCTGTTCGATTTCGCGGAGTTTATCGGCGAGGCGGCGTCGCTGTTCCGTCAACTCGTTCAGATGGGTCTCGGCTTCCTCCCAGGCTCGTCGCGTTTCCTGGAGGTGTGCTTCCAGTTTTCCGGCGGTCTGCTCCCATTCGGCAAGTGCCCGAAGCAGGCTCCGCAATTCGCTGCGTCGGGAGATGAGGCCGGTCACGGCGCTTTTGGGGCCGGCGATCACCAGACCATCCGAAGTGACCACCTCTCCCGCCATGGTGACAAACCGACTTTGGGGATACCGACGCGCCAGCTCCAGCCCTGTTTCCAGGGACTCCACGAACCATACATTCCCCAAAAGAAGGCGGCGAAGAGGGAGGATCTCCTCGGGGACCATCACAAATTGTTCGGCGTTCCCGAGGACACCGGGAACGGCGGCCAGTTCGCGGGCAACGGCCTCGTGGGAAGACGCCGCGGCGGCGGGTTCCAGGCGGTCCAGGCAGAAGACGCCGACCCGGCCGGTGAGGCCCGCATTGCCCTGCCGAAGTTGCTCCAGGAAGGGACGGCTATCTCGAAGGACGACCCATTGGGGGGCGTCTCCCAGCGCTGCGTCCACGAGGAACGCCACCTGTAGCTCCACCTGAAACAGATCGGCGACCAGGCCGCAAAGAGAAGCCGCTGCGCCGTCACCGCTCTGGCGCATTCGCTGCAAGAAGTCCTTGACGCCGCTATCGATCCCTTCCAGGCGTTCCTCCCATTCCTGAAGCAGTCGGGCACGTTCCCGCGCCGCCGTCCGTCGTTCCTGCAGCTCGGCCAGTTCCGACTGAACACGAAGACAGTCCTCGCGGCACTGGTCACGGCGTTCCGTAGCCAGGTGGATGCCGTGCTGGATGTCCTCCAGTTCGCGAAGCACATTCTCGTGCCGACGGCGAACGGCCTCGTGCTCCTGGCCAAGGTCGGTGATGACCTGTTGCAGCCGCTCGCGTTCCTGTTGCAACCGTTGAATCGTTGCCGCATGGACCTGCAACTGGCCTTCGTGCTGTCGGGCTTCCGCATCTGCTGCGAGGGATTTTTGAAGCAGTTCCCAGTGCCGCGCGCGGAGTTCCTCATACTCCGTTCGGCGACGGTCGAGAACCTCGAGGCGCTCCGTGAGGAGGCGTTCGCCCTCGGCGATCTGGCGGACGAGGTCGCGATATTGCGACTCCGCTGCCGCCAGGGCCTCCGCCAGGGAATGCCGCTGCGTCTCGACGTCTTCGGCACGGAGCGTCAAACCTGCCAGGGATTTTCTGAGCCGTGTCAATTCCCGTTCCAGTTCGCGGGATCGGGTGTGCTCGTGTTCGAGTTCGGCTTCCGCCGCGGCAATTTGTTCGCGATTGACGGAAAGGGCCTTCTGCAGAGTGGAGAGCTGTTCGTCGCACCGGCTCTGGAGGTCTTCCGCGGTGGCTAGCTCCTGTTCCAGGTGTTCGCACTGGGCGGAAAGGTCGGCCTGAAGCCCAGCCAGGCGGTTCTCTTGCTCTTCCAATCGAGCAAGTTCCTGATTGAATTTCTGCCAATCGAGTCTTGCCAGATGGATCCGCAGGGAGCGTAGTTCCTCGGCGTATTTCTGATAGCGCTGGGCCTTTCCCGCTTGGGAGCGGACCACGCGGAGGCGGCTTTCCACTTCCTCCACGATGTCGCGGAGGCGGACGAGATTCTGTTCGAGGCGCTCCAGCCGCCGCTGCGCTTCGAGCTTGCGGCTTTTGAATCGGCTGATACCGGCCGCCTCTTCGAACACGGCCCGGCGTTCTAACGGGGTTGCCTGGAGAAGCTGGTCGATCTTGCCCTGTTCAATGACCGAGTAAGCCTGGGTGGCCAGGCCGGTGCCCGCCAGCAAATCGCGGATATCCCGCAGTCGGCAGGGCTGCCGATTGATGAGATACTCGCTTTCCCCGCTCCGATAGAGTCGCCGGGTGATGTGAACCTCGGGGGTATCGATGGGCAAAATGCCCCGGGAGTTATCGAGGGTGATGGTGATCTCCGCGAAATTGAGGGGCCGCCGCGTCGCCGACCCATTAAAGATGACATCCGTCATCTCCTTTCCGCGGAGATTCTTGATGCTTTGCTCGCCCAGGACCCACTTGATGGCGTCAACAACATTCGACTTTCCGGAGCCATTTGGCCCGACAATGGCGGTGATCCCCGGACGGAACTCAAACCGGGTCCGGTCGGCGAAGCTCTTAAAGCCCACTATTTCCAACGCTTTGAGCATATCTCCCAGATTCTCACGCCAGTCAGGATCTGTGGGGGAGCATACGACGTTTGGGTGACCTGCCGTCTTCGTCGCGCGCCAGTTCGGGTTATTTTCCCCAGGATACCCGATTCCACCAATCAGGACGAGGTCGTTTTTGAGACGGGGTCACAAGGAGCTTAACGGGAGGGCGGAAGTGGCCCGGCGATGGCCCCTCGGATGTGGCAAATTGAATGTTCTATAGGGGATCTGCTGCGTGCCGGCCTTTTCGCGCCGCGGAATGCCGCAAATATACGACGTTTCCCCTACTTTTTGGCCCCCTGCAAAGACGACATAGGTCCTTGGTAGTGTGAAAAAACTTTACTTCAAGGATTCCAGCGTGGTTGCCCTTCAGCTTGTGCTTGCTTTCACATTTCTGGCCGTGGCCGCCTTTGCGGGGCTTGTGTCTGTGCGTGGTTGAAACGGGATCGGCTCACACGTCCGTTTTCCACAGCCCGTGCAAATTGCAGTATGCGCGGATGGTCGCCGCTCCTTTTGTGGCGGGTAATTTTACTTCGGGTTGCTGCCCGGGCTGAAGTTCCACCCGGCACACGGCCTCTTCCGTGACCACCTCCACCCATTCGATGAGATGTTCGGCGGTCATCGGGTGGGGCACACTGCCGACCTTGACATGGAAAGAGGAGCCTTCCCGGGTGGCCACCGGGACATGTTTTTCTTTGGACGCGTCCACGGTGTTTTCCACAAGATGCTTCATGGGCATTTCACAGCAGGTGAGCGTGCCCCGGCCGGCATCCACCACTTCCACAATACGGCCACATTCCTCGCATCGGTACAGGTGATGTTTGTCACTCATGAGCCGACCTCCTCCCAGTGAAGGACCAAGACCAGGGGATGTGAGACCAATACCCTCCGACCGAGTTGAGAGAACCCATACAACACGGAATTGCGGTGGGGAACCGCAGGCCCCTTTTGGATCACCGCAATGCGGTAATTGTTTGCTACTATTTGACTTTATTTTGCTTCGCTTGACAATAATGGCGTGTTGTCGAGCCAACATGGCGGGGTTGGCCGAGGTCATCCATTCCGCCGTCTTTATTCCTCGGGCTTGGGGTTTGCCCGAGTAGTTCACGTCGGATCAGTTGAAATTTGCGGTTGGCAGGGGCAATTCATGAATCGCCGCTACGGGTGTTGTGCTCCGAAAACCATACGCAGGACATCGGTCTGGGCGATTAGTTAAATAACAAATTGTGTAGAGCTTCCTTGAGTCATTCGGGGACTTCTGGCCCGGTTTGCAGTTGTCCATGTGAAGAGAAGAAAGGATCCAGCCATGACAAATCGCGGTTCTCTTTCCCGTCGGGATTTCGTGAAGCAGGCGGGCGTCTTGGCCGGCGGAGCCGTGTTTGTTCCAGCCGTGCTCACCAAAAATCAGTTCAGTGTTGCCGCGGCGGTCAACAGCGAACCGCTCCCGCGCCGTGTGCTTGGGCGCACCGGCGAGCAGATCACCATCTTCACGCTGGGCACCGCTCCGTGTGGGAATTCGCGATCGGTGGAGGAAATCGCCGCGGTCGTTAACGCGGCGATCGATGCGGGGATTAACTCGATCGACACAGCCCCGGCCTATGTACGGGCGGAAGAAGGTGTCGGCCTGGTCATGAAGAACCGGCGGAAAGAGGTGTTCCTGGCGACGAAGGTGCCCGCCGACACGGTGCAGCAAGGCGAACGCTCGCTCAGTCGGTCGCTCCGCCTTTTGCAGACCGATTATGTGGACCTCCTCTATTACCACAGTGTGGGCAACCGTAAGGTGGAAGGCGCTCTCGATCCGGAAGGCGTGTTCACTTGGCTGGTCAAGCAAAAGAAGGCGGGCAAATGTCGCTTTGTGGGGATTTCCGGTCATAATTTGCCGGGCCGGTTTGCTCAGTTTCTGAACACCGGCGAGGTGGACGTCCTCTTGGCGGCCGTCAATTACGTTGATCGACACACCTACAACTTCGAGGAAGATGTGCTTCCCATCGCGCGGGAGAAGCAGGTGGGGATCATCGCGATGAAAGTGCTGGGCGGTGCCGATCCTGCCAAGGGAAGCTACGGCAACCCGAATTCCGTCGGCCGATTGGTTTCCGATAAGCCCGAACGCATCGAGGCCGCCATCCGGTATGCCCTTTCGCTGCCGGGGGTAGCGAGCGTCAATTTAGGAATCAACAGTGTCGAGCAACTCCATCAGGACCTTGCTTATTTCCGCAACCCGCAACCGCTTTCAGAGCAGGAGCTGGCGCAGCTTCTGGAAGAGGGGCGGGCGCTGGCCGCCAAGTGGGGTGAGCACTTTGGTCCGGCGAAGGAAAGGGGGCAAGCGTAAAACGGAAGGGTGTCGGTCATCCCGTCGCTGCGTGCGCTCGCCGATAGCGATAGTAGGCAGCGCACGCGCCTTCCGAAGAGACCATCGGGGCGCCCAGCGGATGTTCCGGCGTGCAACGGGTGCCGAAGGCGGGACATTCCGGCGGCTTTTTGTGTCCCTGAAGAACTTCTCCGGCGATGCATTCGGGGGATTCTTCCGCCAGAAGCTCGGCCGCCGCGAACTTCTTTTCCGCGTCGAATTCCGCAAACTCGGGGCGAAGTCCCAGGCCGCTTTGCGGAATGACGCCGATTCCGCGCCATGCGCGATCGACCACCTGGAACACCCGCTCGATCTGTGCTTTGGCTGCGGGATTTCCTTCCGGCCGAACCGAGCGGCGGTACTGGATGGTGACCTCTGCCTGATTGCGTTCCAACTGTTCGACGCACATCGTCAGCCCCTGGAGGAGATCCAGCGGCTCGAAGCCGGTCACGACAATGGGCACGCGGTAGCGCCGAGCGATTGGCTCATATTCGGCTGTTCCCATAACGGTGCAGACGTGTCCGGCTGCCAGAAATCCGCGTACCTGACACTGGGGAGAACTGAGAATGGCCTCGATGGCTGGGGGAACGCGGACATGGGCAACCAGCACGGAGAAGTTTTTCAGGCTCCATTGGGCGGCCTGCCAGACGGCCATGGCGTTGGCCGGTGCCGTGGTCTCGAACCCCACGGCAAAGAAGACCACCTCTCGCTGAGGGTTCCGGCGAGCAAGGGTGACGGCATCAAGGGGTGAATACACCACCCGCACGTCACCGCCCTGAGCTTTCACGCGGAACAGATCACTCCGCGAGCCCGGTACCCGCAGCATATCGCCGAAGGAACAGAAAATGACGCCGGGCAGGGACGCGATGGCCACCGCGCGATCGATGAGCTCGATGGGCGTGACACACACCGGACAGCCCGGCCCATGAACGAGCGTGATTTCTCTGGGGAGCAGCTCATCGAGGCCAAACCGCAGAAACGAATGTGTCTGGCCTCCGCAAATTTCCATGATGGTCCAGGGGCGCGTGACGGTTCCGCGGAGCCGCTCCAACCAGGCCTTGACGGCCTGTGCATCGCGAAATTCGGCAAGATATTTCATGACGACGTTTCCGTTTCCTCTGAAACCGGCGGCCAGGGGGATTCTTCTCCAGCGGCTTCCATCTCTCGGAGCAGAGCAAGTTGCTCCATGGCCTCGGCCTCATCCAGCCGGCTGATGGCGAAGCCCACGTGGACGATCACATACTCCCCCACTTCCGCCTCCGGAACGTACGCCAGGCAGATTTCCTTGGCGATGCCGCCGAAATCAACCTGGGCATAAGGAAGCCCTTCGCGGTCATATTTTTGAATGATTTTTCCTGGCACACCCAAGCACATGTGAAACTCCTCAACCTGAGCTGGCAGGCACACCTCCCAGCTTCTAATATCAATCTTTTTTGTTGGAATCTTTGTTAACGTTTTCCGCAACACCGCCCCGCCCGGGGATGAGATCCCCTTGGAGGACCCGCCGGGTCAACCAGATTTGGCCGAGGGCCAGGCCACCATCTCCGGGTGGGATTCGGCGGGCAAACCAGGGCGTCACCCCGCGAACACGACAGGAAGCGGCCAACAACCGCCGAAGAAGTTGATTCTGAAAGCAACCGCCGGAGAACATCAACCCCTGGACGTTGAATTGCTCTGCCACGGTCAGGACCGCCTCAACCAGTTGGCGATGGAAGTCGAGGGCCAGCCGCTCGCGGGGAAGCCCCGCGCGAAGACCGGCCACAAGCGATTCCAGTACGGGCTGCCAGTCCAGCACGATCGGCCTGCCCTTTGTGAGAGCGAATCGATGAACGCTCGACATGAACGCGTCGCCAGGCACCTCACCGGCGGCGCGAGGATTGGGACTCCGGGTTCCACTGGAGAGTGGCCCGGCTGAGGAGAAATAAACCTGCTCGGCGGAAAATTGCAACGCCATGGCGGCCTGGCCTTCGAAGCTGATCCGCGCCCCTAGCCCCAGCAGCGCCGCCACGGCGTCGAAAAGCCGTCCCATGCTGGAGGTCTGCGGGCACTGGATGCCGCGTGCCACGGAGTGAAGAAGGATGCGGGCCTCGGTTTCCGTGAACAGGTTTCTTAATAATCCGTCCAGGCTGTCCAGCTCGCGCTCCGCCATTCCACATGCCGCGAGAAGCCCCAAGAGCGAACGGCGCGGCTGGCGAACGACGACTTCCCCACCGGGGAGCGGGAACGGACGCAGATGCGCAACCCTCTGGAACGACCGCCCGTCAAAGAGGAAAAACTCACCGCCCCAGACGGTTCCATCAATTCCGTAGCCCGTGCCGTCCCAAATGACACCCAGGAGTGGTCCGGGCAGTGGCCGGGTGTTTCGTTGTTCAATTTCCAACGGGCCAGGCTGTGGTGCAAGGACCCCGTCAAAGGCAGGATCGCTCCGAGGCGTTTCCCACTCCGCCAGGCAGGCCGCAAAGTGGACCACATGATGCTGCCAGCGAAAGAGCGGGGCCTTGAGACGGCAGGCGAACTCCTCAGCCACCCGAGTCGATGCGTAGTCCGGGTGGAGATCGCAGGCCACCACTTCCGGCACGGCCTGAAAGAACCGTAACAGGTCTTCCACAGCCCGGCGGTGCGCTTCCCACGCCAGAAGATTGTCCAGGTCGCCGACATGGGCACTCAAGATGGCCTGGTCCTCCAGGGCCAGACCCACCACATTCTTCAGATGGCCGCCGGTGGCCAGGACGACCGGCCCCTTGGCGGCCAGCCGGATCGGACGGGGGGCGAATCCTCTGGCGCGACGAATGAGAAAGATGTCGTCGGGCTCTCCCTCCGCCATAACCGAATCATCCACGGGCCGAACGATCGGCCGGTTGTGGACCAGGAACACATCAGCGATCTTGCCCAATCGCTGGAAGGCCTCGTCATTGGCGATGGTCATGGGCTCTTCCGTCAGGTTGCCGCTGGTGCAGACGATGGGACGACCCACGGCCTCCATCAACAGATGATGGAGGGGCGTGTACGGAAGCATGACACCGAGATAAGGATTTCCCGGGGCCACCGCTTCGGCGACAGGACAGACGCCATTCTCGGGCCGGAAGTCCTCGGCTGGGCTCGTGGTTGCTTGGTTGCGCCGCTCGTCTGAGGATGTCAATGAAGCATTGCCGGTCGCCGGTTTGCCTGTGTGGTCGGTCGAGTTGTACCGTCGGCGAAGCAGGATGATAGGGGCAGTGGGAGATCGCAACCACTGCCAAACGGCCTCAGATGGCTCCTCGCACACTTGCCGAAGCATCTCTTCGGTCATCATGAGGGCGAAAGGTTTGTCTGGTCGCCGTTTTCGCTGGCGGAGCGTCTGCACAGCGGCCTCGTTCCCGGCATCGCAGATTAACTGGAATCCCCCCAGCCCTTTCAGGCCCAGGACTTGGCCCTCGCGAATCGCCTGGGCGGCGAGGCGGATGGCGGTTTCCCGTTCGGCGAGCAGTTCGCCTGAGGCACTCCGGAATTCCACGTGGGGACCACACGCCGGACAGGCGACGGGCTGGGCGTGAAAGCGACGATCCGCGGGGTTGTGGTATTCGCTTTCGCACTCCCCGCACATGGGGAAAATCTTCATGGAGGTGAGCGGCCGATCGTAGGGGACGCCCTCGATGATGGACCAGCGCGGTCCACAGTGCGTGCAGTTGATAAATGGGTACTGATACCGGCGGTCGGCAGGATCACGAAGTTCGGCGAGGCACTCGGCACAGGTGGCCAGGTCCGGCGGGATTGTCGGCTGGCGGACGCCGCCCTCCCGGCTGGGAAGAATTTGAAACGTCGGTTCCTCCGAAGCAAGCGGCGGAAGTTCTGTTTTTTCCAGCGTTTCGTAAACGACCCCCGCCGGCCGGTGATGCAGAAAGTCTTCCCAGAAGTGCACCAGGCGGTCGCGGCTCCCCTGAACCTCTAGCGTGACCCCGTCCGACGCGTTGCGCACCCACCCGGTCAGCCCGTGCTTTCGCGCAATGCGGTAGACAAACGGGCGAAAGCCGATCCCCTGAACAACGCCGGTCACGTGAATCCGCCACCGAGCGAGGCTGGTCGCGGCAGTCGCTTCGGTTGATGAGTCGCTCAATCGGTGCTCGGGGACGGGCGAGGCCATAAAAGAATAAGATGAATGGAATTCCGCTGGTTCCAGGTTTTACCGTGTGGCCCATGGGGGCAATTTGACCGGCAGTCCTGGGAAGTCTGGCCAATTATTCCTATCCTGAAATGTAATCAAAGAGCGCGGAAATCGGCGGTGCGAACGCCGGTCTTTCCATTCTACGCATCGAGCCTGGAAAATTGTCGTCAGCAGGTACGGCGCTTTCCTTACGACGGATTTCAACACGAGGCATGCGTTTTTTTTCCATCCAGAACTATTTGCGGATTATCAGTGGCCAGGACAGGACGCCACGAGCAGCACTTCTTCGACTCGGGCTCTGGCCTGCGGGAGCGCTTTATGCTGCCGCGATGGTGCTTCGCAACAAAGCGTATGATTGGCGCTGGCTGCGGACCGAGCAAGTGGAAGTGCCGGTCATCTCGGTAGGGAATCTCACCCTGGGAGGAACCGGGAAGACGCCGTTTGTTGCCTGGCTTGCCCGATGGTTTCGTCGTCACGGCGTCCGGGTGAGTATCGTCAGCCGGGGATACGGGGCGGTGGAGGGGAGTCGCAATGACGAGGCCAAAGCCCTCGAATGGGCGCTGCCGGATGTGCCGCACCTTCAGAATCCCGATCGGGTGGCGGCTGCCCGAACGGCCATCACGGAACTGGAGACCGAGCTCATCCTGCTGGATGACGCGTTCCAGCACCGCAGAATCGCCCGAGATCTGGATATTGTGCTTCTGGATGCCCTCCAACCATTCGGATTTGGGCATGTCGTTCCCCGGGGTTTACTCCGGGAACCCCTCCGGGGAATCCGTCGTGCCCAAATCGTGATCCTTTCTCGGGCCGATCTCGTCTCGCAAGACCTCCGGGAAGAAATTCGGCAGAGGGTGGCCAAACTCCATCCCAGCGCCATCTGGGCAGAAATACGCCAGCAGCCAACCGCGTGGGTCAGCGCAGCGGGAGACGCGCAGACGCTGGAGTCATTTCACCCCGACAAAGTCTTGGCTTTTTGCGGCATCGGCAATCCGGAGGCCTTTCGACGAACGCTCGAACGGTTGCAATTCACGCTGGATCCCGGAGCTGTACGCGTCTTCCCGGACCATCACCCGTACACCCGGGAAGATATCGCCGATCTGACGCGGTGGGCGGAACAGATGCAGGCAAAAGCGGTGGTGTGCACGGAAAAGGACCTGGTGAAGATCGGGCTTACGCACCTGGGAAAGATCCCGCTGTGGGCCCTGCGGATTGAGGTGGCCTTTATCTCAGGACTTTCGGACGTGGAAGCCGCGCTTCAGCCCTTGGTGGAACGAGTCGTCCGGAATCGGGAGAGCAGGTAATGGTCGCCGGTAGGGCGGGCGGCACTTGTTCAGACATCACCCCCGGGGATACTGGCGACAGTATTCATACAGCGCGATGGCGGTCGCGGTTGCCACATTGTGGGCATAGGGCAAGCCATACACAGGGATTTCCACCACGTGATCCAGCATTGCCAGAATTTCCTCTTCGATGCCCAAGCGCTCGTGTCCCACCACGAGAACACACCGCCGCGGAAAAGTGAATTCATAGATGCAGGTCGAGTCTGTTGTTTGTTCCAGGCCAATAAGAGGATAGCCTTCACCCTTGAGCTTCTTCAGGACCGGCGGAAGCGTGCGGTGAAACTCAATCTGAAGTTCGGGGCCTGTGTCCCGGGCGATTTCCGGAAGAATCCGTGCATTGCCGCAACAGATGAGACGCCGGATCCCGCAGCAGCCTGCCGCCCGCACGATCCGGGATAGATTGACGTTACTCTTCATGGGCGGGCAGGCTACGATGAGCTCCCGCGGCCGTTCCAATTGAATCGGCTGCTTGTGACGTTGCTGGACGAATCGGGTCATCGGCGGTCAGGAGGCTTTCTCGGGGGAAGTGCTCGATGGGGTATTGTGTGAGGGGCTGGCGGAGCACTGCTGGGGAGAGGTTTTCGGTGCGGCGGTTGTTTTTTTGTCCCATCCCAGCATCGCCGATCCCTGGGTGAGCCCGGCGTCCACGTAGCCTTTGAGGCGTTTAAGCAACCGTCGGGCCCAGGCGTATTCCAGTCCGAGGATGGCAAGCCCCATAGGAATGACCAGCGTGGCGGGTCCAGGGGCAACGATCATGATCACCCCCACCACCAGAAGCGTCAACCCGACGATTGTAATGACGATCCGTCGGACCCAGCGAATGCCGATACGCAGCAGGACGCGGTCGAGCCAACTGAGCGAGGCCAACAAATCTTCCAGAGCGGCGGTTGGCTGGCCCTCGGGCGTGAATTCAATGTGCGGGGACTCCTTCCCGGCGAGGCTATTTTGGAGCGGTGTCCACATCGATTTCTCCTTTCCTCGTGCTTCTTGCGGAGTTTGCACCTATTCACAATCATAAAGCCAGGAACGCCATGTGCGGCAAGATGAGTGTCCCTGCCTGAAAGGTGCTCCTGAAATTCCGTGAGAATAACGGCTGCTCTGTCAAACAAAAAGGAATAAGCACGATGGACGTAAGAAACCTCAACGAAGTCCCGGCCTTTATCACAAAGGATGGCTCCGAGATCCGCGAACTTCTCTCTTATAGGAATTCGTGCATTCGCAACCAATCTTTGGCCGAGGCACGGCTTCCCCCCGGTGGCAGCACACAAGGCCACCATCATATCAAAACAGAAGAAATTTACTACATTTTGGAAGGTTTTGCCCGAATGCAGGTGGGTGACGAAATCCGCGATGTCGGTCCCGGTGATGCCATCGCGATCCCACCTGGAGTGTATCATCAGATCACCAACACGGGGACAACCACGCTTCGTTTTCTGTGCTGCTGCGCCCCCTGTTACGAGCACGAGGACACGGTCATTCGCGCGTGAGGTGGCTTGGAAAGGACGCATACTTTCGTGGGTTGAGAAGGGCTTCGGTAGGTCCCACTATCGAGAATCGGGGAGGGGGTTGTGCCACCTTGGACGAGTCAGGACTTTCTCGTAATTGCGGCTCAACGGATGCATGCCGCGGATGTACTATTCCAATACGGGTTATATTTGGATGCCGCATACATTGTAGGTTATGCTGTGGAATGTTCCCTGAAGGCGCTGATTATGGAGCACACGGCAGTCGAGAAACGGTCGCAGCAACTCGCCAGGATCACCCGTGGTGCTACGATGCATCGGCCGGAAACGCTCGTAGGTATTCTGCATGGTGAATTAGGAGTACAGCTGCCGGAAAAGATTGTGGAAAGATTCCGTCGGCAGTCATTCGCATGGAGTGTTGACTTACGCTACGAAACGGGCCGCGGAGATAAGAACGCGACAGAAGCTTTGTTTGAGACGGCGAGGATGATCTACGAGTTCGTGTCCCAACAATTGTCGGGGGATCGTCATGAGTCAAAGCACTGAGCCGCGTTGGCAGACAATGCGTACAGAAGAGTCATGCATTGTCGAGACGGTACTCAAAGAGGCCGGCTTCCACCAGGTGGATGCGTATCGATATAACCCCGGTTCGATTCGAGTTCGTGTCATCGACCCGCGTTTCGCGAACCTTTCCGAGGACGAACGGGCAGATCTGGTGGAACCTCATTTGAAGCGTGTTCCCGAGGATATTCGCCGAAAGATTATTATGCTCCTGGCGTTTGCACCAGAAGAGTTGGAGTTCCAATCACACCCAACGACAACAAATTGGAAATTCCTGTTCCTCAACGAAGAGTTTGAGAACCCCAGTCCTTCCCTGCTGTAATTCCTTAGGCTTTGCGTGGGAATACAATCGCGACATGTAAGTCACCACCGACAGAGCCAACCCGCAAGACTTGCAATTCGTGCGGTGTCCCTGCCTACTCTGACGAGTTGGGGCATTGATAGGGGCAATTCGTGAATTGCCCCGACCAGGGATTGTCACGTCGTACGACCAAGTCTCACCGGGCACGACAAGCGTGCCCCTCCGACCTTGGGAAAATCCTTCGCGGGGAAACATTGCCTCGGAGGGACCTGCATGTCGGGTCCGCTTGTCAACCTTGGATGATCCACTCTAATTTACTCGCGCTCCGGTAGGGGCGATTCATGAATCACCCCTACAACACATGGCGATTTTGCCTTTTTCGCGATTTTCACATAAAGTGGGGACGCGGCAAGTGCTTGTCACCGCCGGCAGAGTTGCTCCGCGGGCGGGATGCCGACCCTGTTCGGTCACGCGAGATGCTGCTTAATCGCCTGTTGTGGGCAAAGGGCCATGGGTGAACGCCGGAAAGAGATCACGGGTTGGATCCAGACTGCGGGGAAGGCGGGGGTAACTCTTCGGCGACAATGCGAAAGCCGACGTTGAAGACTCGCGCATAAGGTGGATAGGCGAGCCGGAATGAAGAAGTGGCACGCTTTGGCCGATCGTACCAAGAACCGCCACGCACCACCCGGCATTCAGACGAGTCTCCATCATTTCGCCCATCATTTTCAGAATAGGGATAGCCTCGGTAGCAGGAAAGCGTCCATTCCCACACATTGCCGTGCATGTCGTAAAGGCCCCAGGGATTCGGCCGATAGGAGCCAACAGGCATGGAAACCAGCCCGCCGTCATTCCATCGCGGGTCTTTGGGAATCCAATCATCGAACGGGTTTGGGTTGGGAATGATTCTCACCTGGATGTAGGTGTCGATGACGAATTCGCTCAACTTTTTGTCCGCCAAATTGGCATAACTGGAGAAGTCATCGTCCGATGTGCCATACCAGAAGGGCTTTTCACTTCCGGCCCGGCAGGCGTATTCCCATTCTGCTTCACTGGGAAGACGAAAGCGAACTTCGTGACGTTGCGACAGCCAATCGCAGAACGCCACCGCCTGGTGCCATGTCACGCGGACGACAGGCTGTTCCGGTTGATCGAGCGGCAGCCCGTGAAATCCAAACTGATACCCGTGAATTGACTCCACATGGCTATCATGGGTCGGATCAAACACCGCGAACTGGCGGTTTGTGATTTCGCAGGCACTCATCCAGAAGTCGTGCGGAATCTGGACCACGCATGGGGGAGTTTCGTCGGCCTCGCCATTTACACTTCCCATGATGAATCGACCCGCGGGGATTCTGACCATCGGAATTGTTACTCCTGGTGCAATCGTGATCACACGTTGCCACTCCCCGAGGCGCCTCTGTCGTTCCTTGGCCACTTCAGCGGAAAACGGCCAATCATCAAGCGCGGGCAGCGCAACGTCGTTTTGATAGCGGCGTGCCTTTTCGGAATCCATGCCCGGAACGGTGTAACCAACCGGCTCCACGCGATCTTCCTTGGTAGTGGACTGCTGCGTCGGCTGAATCTCTCTTCCGAAAGCAGTCACCGCGGGGATCTCTTCCCAGTTGTCATCCATGCCGGTGTACCGTTTTCGCATTTCGCGGGCACGGGCCAACAGGGGTGCCACCGTTTGGGGACCCACAATTTCTGACCAGGTTCCGTGATATGGGGCATTAAGGTCAATCCACGTGTAGAGTCGATCCCAGGCTTCGGGCGGTAACTGAACCCCGTAATGTCCTTTCTTCAGGATCTGAACGAGCTCAGTTGTGGCCGCGTGGTATTCCATGGGCGAGAGAAGGTGAATATCGCTTTCGATCCCTGGTCGTCGTACAAAGCGATGCAGGTTGGCGTAAGCGATTGAAAACTTTCCGCCCACTTTTTCCGAAACATGCCCCGCAATTGCCGACGACCAATCCTTGAGGGGTATGTTTCCCCGCAGATCAAAGGCATTTGGTGGCCCGGATTCACCGTTGTGGCAGGATACACAATAGCGATCCAGGACCGGTTGCACCTCCCGGGCAAAGCTGAATCCCCGGGGCGGACCATACCAGGGCTCAATCGTGGCGGGTGGCTGTGAGAGAGCCAGAGTGGCGAGATTGGGGACCGCCTCGTTGGGGTGTTCATGACAGCCGATGCAGGAGAGAATCTCCCCGGGCATTGCCGTGAACCAGCTCCGCATGATTTGCAGGGCCCGCCCTTCCGCATCCAGGGGCTGAACAGCGATTGGGGTGTAAGCCGGCACCCGGAATAAGGCGGAACCGTCCTCCTGGACTGGAACGGTGCCCAGGATGCGTTTGACATCCCAAGGACCATCCATCCCGATGGCCCCCAGCAATCCGCCCATCCCTCGAAAGCTGAATTCGTAGCTGATCAAGCGAAGTTTCTTGACCGTACCGCGTGGGATGTCCTTCAATCCAGGTCCACGGTACACATCAACGAGATAGACAAGAGCCTCTTTTCGCGAAGGATCGACCCGATCAGCAATCACAGGCGGTCGGCGACGGGGGACGAGCGGAATCGGTTCAAGCAAGGCATAACCCGGTTTTTCCCGCATAAGAACTGAATTGCCAAACACGTCAACCAGGTAAATTCCCCATGGTCGGTCGGGTGAGGGCTTGCAGCTCACCAGGAAATAGTTCTCGCTCAGTGGCCAGGGTGTTAAGAACTGCGGCCAGACCCCGTCAACGAGTTCGTCCCGGATGATAGGTTCCACCTTGCCCTCGGCGGGTGGGATTTCCTGAACCACGCCCTGGGCCTCATGCCGCCCCACCGCCGGATCGATGATCATCAGTCGCCCCGATCGTCGCACCCCATGGTGACCGCTCACGATGCCCACGACCTTTGTGGGATGGTTGGGAATTGCACGGGCATAGAAAAATGAATTGGGAAAGTAGCTATTACTTCCGTAATACGCCATCTGGTTTGTGCCATCGGGATTCATGGAAAAGAGAATCCGTGAATGGGCGTGCGGAAGGTCTGTATATTCCCAGCGCAGATAGAGAACGCGCCCATTGTTGAGCAGGCTGGGATGCCAGTTGTGTTCCTGGTCCACCGTCAACTGTCTGATCGACCCATCAGGGTCCAGCCGGTACATGTTCGTGACATGAGAGCTGCCATAGACACAAGGAACTCCCACGAAGGGAGCCGTGGATGTGAAGATGATCCGATCATCGGGAAGATAACAAGCGTCATAGTTATCAACGTCGGGCTCGCGAATGAGTGGTAATTCCCTGACTTCACTCACCGACAACCGCCCATTGTCGCGTTTCAAGGAAAGTTCGAAGACCTGGAATCGGTCGAACGAACCCGGCATCGAAACAAGGAGCTTCTGGGCGTCAAAGTGCAGGTCAATCTCGCCCACGTAACGACCATCGGGCGGTTCAAATAAAATCTGGGGCGGGTCATTCATGCGACGAGGTGAGACCACGCACAAGCGGTTGTCGTACCCTCTCGTGGGAAGACTGGAGTGACTTTCCCAATTCGCGGGCAATCCGAGATTGGGCTCCTTCCTTTCCACATAGAGAAGTTCATCGAAATCCAGGAGGGGATTGGCCTCGACAAGGGCTTCCCGTTGAAGTTCCAGGAACGACTTGCGAGCACTCTCCACGGACTGGCTGTCGATGGAACTCTGATGTCGCAGGTGATCACAGGCAGCCGCCAGTTCGCTCAACCTTTGCTGGAAAACCTGACCCCTGGGATAGCGGTCACCAAAAGTGGCGATCAGATCATCGATAGCAGCTTTCAAAGCCGACAATTCTTTTGCCGTAGGGATTTCTGAACCCGTGGATGATCCGACGATCGAGTCCTGCACCGTCCACTCCACCCATTTCGTCTTGTCTGAAAGATAGTCAAGGATATTACAGGTCAGTTGTTCCAGGGCTTTGCGATGGAGATTGTTGGTCAGGGAATAATGTGGGATTCGCCATCCAAGAACGATGATCCGGCCTTTCCCCAGGCGGTATTCGACCAAAGGGTTTTCGTCGGCGTAATTAGCGCGGGCTAAAAGCCGTCCCGCCAAGGGACGTGGACTGCCATGGAAATCCGCAAAGGCCGGATATCCACCCGATGTGAGAAAAATGATGCCGATTGGGCTCACAGGCAAGCTCGCGAAGATGGGATGATCCTTCACAACAGGGATCAAAGCTGCCTGAAAGCTGTCGTGACCTGGCGATACGGTTCGCATGGACGCGGTTTCCACGCCCATCTCAACGACCAATCGGGCAGCAACTCCCGACAGGAAGAGCCCTCCCCCTTCGGCAACGAAAGTCCGAAATGCCTCCAAAGTGCCAGGGTTTTGGAGATCGGCAGGCAGTGTCGCCAAATCCCCCTCGTGGCACCACACGACATCGAACTGGATCAATCGAACGCTTTGCTTCTGCTCGTCGACAAAACGTTCGGGTCCCTGGAGGTAGACAATTTGACAACCCCGGGCTGTCTGGCACCAACGCAGGGCGGCTTCGCTCTCCCTGCCAAGCGGTGTTCCGTGTTCCCGCGGGACCAGGAATGCCACGCCGGAGGCGAAACTCAGTTGACCCAACAAGGCCAGGGCATAAACCAGGACGCTCGAGACCAGCCCGCGCCCAATCATTGATCTTGCTCCTTGCGATACAAAAGACCTCGGAGGAATGCGTCTATTGGCGGAGCAGAAGCGACATTCCTCGGGCGCCCATCAAGTCTAATAGGTAACCCCGGCCCAGTAAATCTCGCTGAGCATTGAGTAACCCGTTCGCGCGGGTTCTTTGCGGTGCCCATGAAGCGGAGGCAGGACGAATCGGGAAAGAACGTTCACCGCAGGATTTGCCGGAAGGCTGACAGGGTTTTCACGCTGAACCATCCCCAATTTTGTAAAAACTATGAGATGCCGCGGCCGCAAGGTATCGTAGGGGCAATTTATGAATTGCCCCTAGCGGGAGGGCACACCACGGGGAAAATATTGCTACGGGCGATTCATGAATCACCCGTACGTAAATGGAACTGGTTGGCAGGCCCTTGCCGAGCCATGCGGGCAATGGGTGAATTGCCCTGGAGATTATTCCCGCAATCGGGCGAGTTCCTCCCGGAATCGGGCGAGCCCCTGGCGGTAATTCTCTGACCAAGCGGGATTGGGCTCCACGGTGCCGCGGAATCGTACCATCACGGAGACGGCGTCGGCCACGGTAAATTTTTTGCGAATCCCCTTTTGCTTTCGCAGGTATGACTCCATCGCCGCGAGGGCCGTCACAGCCGCCCCCAGCGCAGGTCCCTCCTCGGATTCCAGCCGAAGGAGCGGCCGATTGAGCACCGTCGCCAGGATTTCGCACATTAGATTACTGCGGGCGATTCCACCGGAGACGGTGATGCGGGTGATGTTCTGCCCGGCGTCCTCGTGCTCGGCAACGGCCAGCGCGATGAGATACGCGATCGCTTCGAGGGCTGCTCGGAAGCGACGGCCCATTTCCTCGGGCATGCGCGGGATCCAGCGGAGCTGGGCATCTTTCTGGGAGATACCGAGGGATGGTTCGGGATTCACGAAGGGGAGAACGAGGATGCCGTCGCAACCCGGCGGAACGTTCCGCGCCGCCTGTTCCAGGGCTGCCCAATCGGGTTTGGGTCCCACAACCTGGTCCAGGAATTGTGCTCCATTGTTGTAGCAGCGCATCCAAAGGTAGGGGCCCCAGTTAAGCCGCATGACATCGAGCTGGCCGCGCTGCGGTCGATCCTTGGAGGAACTGTTGACCACAGCGGAGTTCCCCAAAATGACCGCGACCTGCCCAGCGTCGACGGCGCCACCCCCCACCAGGCCGGCCTGCTGGTCGTCGGAGGTCGGGAAAATCAGGGGTCTCACTCGTGGCGGCAGGCCCGCCTGAAGCGCGACTGCTTCCGAGAGTGCTCCCACCGGCGTGTAATGATCGATGATCTTGGGGAGTTGTTTCCACGCCAGGCGGCGATATTCCTCGTTTTCGAGGGCCTCCAGCATTTCCCGCCGCCATTTGTTTGTGCGGAGGTCCATGATGCCGGAAGAGGCTCCTACCGAAACACTGCACACGTCGAAATTGCCGGTCAGATACCCGGCAGCGAGGACGCCGTGGGCGGCGATCCGCCGCGTTCGACGCCAGTCCGCGGGACTGAGGTGCACCTCGTCTTTGACCAGGTGACTCAGGCCGTAGCGAATGGCCCAGGGACCGCCGATCAGTTCCTGCACGCGTTCCTGGCCGCCGAGTCGCGCCAGTCCCTTGGCGTGATACTCCGCCAGGGTGGCGTCATTCCAGCAGATAGCGCGGCGGACCTGATTGCCGAGGGCGTCAATGCGGGCGGAGGTGTGGTGCGTCGCCGAAATTCCTCCCGCCACCCAATCCTTTATTCGGCCCAGTCGGGTCAATTCGGCGGCAATGGCCCGCACGGAGGCATACGCCTGGCCCTCCAGTTGCATCACGTTGAGCTCCCGAATTCCCGTGGCGGGACTGTCGCCGAACCAGATATCGGTGGGCAGACGGACCTCCGCCAGCACGTGTCCTTCAGTGTCGAAGGCGAGGCATTTCACACCCCCGGTGCTGAAATCCCATCCCGTGATAACGGCGCTTTTCTTAACGCACTGGAGCCCTTCCGACATGGTGATGCACTCCTTCCCACGCGATCCTTGACCTCAGCACGTCGTTCCGCGATGAGGCTCTCACGCCCACGGCTCGCCATTTTTGCGAGTTCCACACATGTTGACGCGGATGCCCAGGGCGTCCGCCATGGCAGCTTTGGCCAGCGCTGCTTCATCCGCCGCATCCGCGTCTTCCGCATACGCGACCTGTATGTGATTGGCCTTGTGCTTGGCCATGAATTGATCCCGGGTGATGCCGTATGTGACGGCGTGCATGATCGGCCATTGAGGTGTGGTTTCTTTCCAGCGGCGCTCTGTTTCCTCGGGGGGCAGTTCGACCACCCCCGCCCGACCGATGTCCATGCAGAGGCGACCATCGTCGATGTACACCCGGGACCACACAATTTCGCCCGGCTTGGAGATCCCTTTGAGTGTGCCCCCACCGAGGCGGAAATACATGGGGGGCTGGCGTTCGCTGGAGGCCCCAGCCCAACCTCCGATAAAGTGGGCAGGCGGTGCCGAACCACTGATGAGGAACACCCACACATAATCCTGCACGGTTCCGGAGCGATCCCAATCGCCCCAGCGGACATCGTGGAGTGTCGTTTCCACGGGCTGTCCCATCGCCTTGTGGATGCGGTAGGTCATGAGGGCGTCCAGGCCCGCGCATTCGTCCACCTCGTTGAAATGCGGGAGCGGCTCTCCTTCATAGAGAATTCGCTTGCCATCGCGGCTTTTGACGGGAGGACGATCAGCGTTGTTGAGCATTCCCTCCACCAGATCGCTGGCCGGTAAAAGGTCTTTCAGGCCCTGCTGGTACTGAATACCAATCGTGTCGCAGCCGAAGTCGTCGGCCAGCCGCAATGCGGCAATGTACATCTTGCACTGGGTGAGGACCTGGTCTTCGGTGAGGTCGGTTTCCGGGTTGGTGCCGAAGACAAACTTCATGCCCCGGTCCACCATCCACTGGAAAACTTCGCGGGCCTCGGCATCGCTGACCTGGGTCGTTTCGTAGTAGAGGGTGGACTGGCTGAGGCGTTCCTTGAAGACGCCCAGGGGCATCAAAAGCTCGTCGGGGATGATGGCGTTGTACATCCCCATGCAGCCTTCATCAAACACGCCCATGATGGCCTTTTTCCAGCGGAGTTCGTCCGCCAGAGCCTGCCCCAGTCGCTTGATGGCGCCCGGGATCTTCACTTTTTTAAGCGGCGTGACATGCTTGAGAGGATGCCGCACCTCACCTTTTTCCAACCACGTGGCCAGTTTCTTGCGAAATTCCGGGGCGGAAAAATCCTCACTCCACAGTGTCGAATAAGGCTTGCCGGCCTTGGTCAGACAGGCATTGAGGTTGAGCATGCCCACCAAGCCAGGCCACTGTCCGGACCAATTGGCGACAGTGAGGATCGGCCCCTCGTGGCTGAGCAGCCCCGCCAGAACGTGGTGTGAGTACTGCCACACGGCCTCGGCCACGATGAGTCGCGCTTTGGGATCAATATTGGCAAAGACCTCCATGCCCTCTTTCTGCGAGCTGATAAAGCCGTGCCCTTCTTCTGGCTTGTAGGGATGGGCACGGACCAGCTCGTAGCCTGCCTCGCGCACTGCCTCCGCAAGGGCATCTTCCATGGCTTTTTGCGCCGGCCAGCAAACCTGGTTGGCCGACAGGCGAAGATCCCCACTGGCAACGAGATAGACCTGTTTCCGTTTTGCCTTCGGGGGCTTGGGCAGTTTAGGCAATTGATAGGCCATAAGCGTGACTCCTTGCATGTAAGAGACGGCCTGCCATCAGCGAAGATGATTGTTTGCTGGAGATATTAAGTGCTGTTTGAGCTTTGGCGATCCATGATAGCCGTTTATCTCCATTCCGAAAAGAACCCAGCAGAGACGATCTTCACATGTTTTCCAACTTATTTTGCGCGAGGCGGAGCCGCCGGTTGTACAACGACAGAGAATCAGGCGAATATCGGTGTACCGATTGCCAGCGTGGCGGTGTGCAATGGGCGGAATGGCCTGATCGTGAAAACCGAAAACGCGCGACTTGCACGGATTGGGGCGACATCTCCAGCCCATATCGGGGCATGAACCGACCTCGCTTGTCCAGGCAAAGCGCCCGGGAACGGTCCGCCGGACAGCCTGCCCGCCAAAGTTGGACTATTTGGGGCAAGGGCCGCTTGGTATTATAGATGGGTTAGATCGAAGGGAAGACGTCCTGCTTCTGCGTCTCAGGCGCGGATTCTGCGGCTGCGTTGGACAATGAACATCATACTGATCGGTTACCGAGCCACGGGAAAAACCACCGTCGCCCGACTTCTCTCCGAGCAACTCGGCTGGCCCTGGGTGGATTTGGACGTGGAGATTGAGCGGCTGGCGGGCAAATCCATCGCTCAGATTTTTGCAGAGGACGGAGAACCGGCCTTCCGGGATTTGGAATCTCGGGTGGTGGCCGACTTCTGTGCCCGGCAGGGCTGGATCATTGCGGCAGGTGGGGGGGCACCGCTGCGGGCGGAAAATCGCCAGGCCATGCGCCAGGGTGGGAAGGTATTCTGGCTCACCGCCACGCCGGAAACCATTTATCGACGCATGACGACCGACCCCACGACGGGAGCGCGACGCCCAAATCTCACGGCACGCGGCGGGCTTGAGGAGATCGTCGAACTCCTTACCAAGCGTGAACCGGTCTATCGAGAAACCGCCGATTGGGTGATCGATACCGAGAATAAATCTCCATCCCAGGTAGCGGACGAAATTCTCGCCCACTGGTCCAGGATCAGGGACGATAAAGGAATGCATTTGTGATGTGGCCGGCCTTTCCATTCCCCGTCCAAATGATCGTGCTGGCGGTGGTCGGCGCGTTTCTTGGATCGCTCGCCACCTGGGCGGCGGACCGGCTGGCCTGGCAGTCCCGCGCGGTTTCCCTGTGGAGCCGAGTAGGTCGGCTCGGACCACGCCACCTGGCCGCGTATGTGCCGATTTTGGGCTGGTTCTTTCAAAAGAGTCCTTCAGAGGGCCAGGGACGCTGGTCCTGGCTGCCACCGTTTTGTGTGGAGTGTCTCAGTGCGGCGGGGCTTCCCTGGCTCTACTGGTGGGAAGTTTGCGAAGCGGCGATTGTTCCAGCGGGCGTCCTACCGCCGCCTTTTCCCGTTCTGCTGGTGGTGTTCATCAAGCACACCATTCTCTTCCTCTTCATGTTGGTGGCCTCACTTATCGACTGGGATGAGAAGGTGATCCCCGATGCGGTGACCATTCCGGGAACGCTCCTGGGGCTGATCTTGGCGGCGGTTGTGCCTGCCAGCCACCTGCCGGTGCCGCAGGAGCGGGCACGTCCACCCCTGATTTCGGCGAGCCGGGCGGTTCCAGGAGCGGTGCCGGCCACCTATCTGAAACTCACGTCGCCTTCCCCCTGGCCGGAATCTCTCAATGGCCAGCCCCACGGCCATGCCCTGAGTTTGGGGCTGTTTTGCTGGTGGTTGTGGTGCTTTGCGCTGATGCCCCGGCGGTGGTACCGCCATCGGCGATTCTGGAAGGCCGTGCAGTTGATGTGTGCGCGGCTCTATCGATCCCAGGTGACCGGGGGGCTTCTGGTCATGGGATTTATCGGCACCGCGGTGATCCTGTTCGTGTGGATTCTCGGTGGGGATCCGTGGCGTTCGTTGCTCTCAGCCCTGGTGGGGATGGCCGCCACGGCGGGACTGACATGGATTGTGCGGATCGTGGGGACGCTGGTCCTCGATCGGGAAGCGCTCGGCTTTGGCGATGTGACTTTGATGGCGATGATTGGCTCCTATTTGGGCTGGCAACCGGGGCTGATTCTCTTCTTTCTCGCCCCCTTTGCGGGACTTGTGGTGGCGATCTACATCATCGTGCGTCATCAGGAGGTGGAAATACCCTATGGGCCATTTCTTTGCCTGGGGGCCCTGGCGACAATTGTGTTCTGGCGAGACGTGTGGGGGTTTGCGTCGCTGATCTTTGAACTGGGCGGAATCCTGCCGCTACTTCTGGTCGCACTGATTGTGCTCCTCGCGTTTCTCCTGTTGGTGATCCGCCTCATCCGCGAGGGATTGAGGATTTAGGAAGAGAAGTCAGGCTGGCCTGCGTGTGCAGCACCACCCCGCGGTTTTGTTCCCCTTCCGGATTCGTCTGTCCAGGACGTCCGCCACGGACATCGCGCATTCCGGTCGGGGTAATTCATAAATGGCCCCTACCCGCAACAGGGCAATCACGCAACACGCAGCGCGTAGGGGCAATTCATGAATTGCCCCCACCGCTGAGCCCTTCTGGTGCCCATGGAATGAAATGGGTAATCAAGGGTTGGAAAATCGGACCTGACGAGCAGGTCCATCCAACTCCGAAAATGGAGGGGCACGCTTGTCGTGCCCGGTGAAGGGGATGGATGATTCAGCGTTGGACGGCGGACCTGACAAGTACGTCCCTCCGAGGCGAAGCGGACGTGACAAGCACGTCCCTCCAAACAGGGACCTGACGAGCAGGTCCATCCAACTCCGAAAATGGAGGGGCACGCTTGTCATGTCCGGTGAAAGCGAATAGATGATCGAACGTGCGCGAGCGGACCCGACGAGCGGGTCCCTCCGGAAGATGGACCTGACAACGCATGAATGGACGCCCTGGAACGTGTCCTTCCATTGGATGGATTGGAGGGTGGGGTTCCGCTCCGACCGGTCATCGTCGTGCCATCCGGGCCGAGGACAGAGTGGTGAAGGCTAAAGCCTTCACCAAAAAGCGGCGATGAATCGCCGCACTCCATGGAGTGCGGTATGTGTGGAGAATGCCGTAATAGGCTGTGAAACTGTGCAAGCAAACGGTCATGCAAGATGACGGTCTGCGCACATCGAGCGCACAGGACCAACGTAACACTGTTCCCCCTAATTTTTCTTCAAAGACCCGCGTCCTATCTCTGAAACACACCTTTTTCAGCCTCGCTGCACCACGCAACCACTGATTCTTCTTCTGTGACTTTTCCTGGTTTATCCAGTTTCAATTTCCTAACTCATCTCCTCGCCAACAGAGGTTACAACGCAAACGGCTCTCCCCGACCGGCTGTGAGGAGTTGGAGGGGCTCGCGTCGGAAGACAGCCAGTGCCGCTGGAACGGCAGCGACACCACAAACCAGGAATGTCGCGCCAATCCCGAGCATTAGTTTCTGCCATGGAATGATCAGTGGGGTCTCCATGCCACCGAAAAAGCTCGTGTATTGTGCCAGACCAATTCCGCACCATCCGGCGGCGATGCCGAAAAGAAGACTAATCATGGAGGCCACCGCAGCAATGAGGAATCCTTCGACAAGCACCTGCCGCGCAATGAGGGTTGAAGGAAAACCAATAGCTCTCATGACGCCGAACTCCCATTGTCTGGTTCGCACCGATGCATTGACGACAGTCATAAGACCTGGCAACGTGATCAACAAGGTCACAAACGGCAATTGTGCCATACCCCAGATCATTGTGTCGGCTCGTCGGTTGATCTGTTGTCGGATCTCGTCCCGAAGCGTCACGCGGAGGGAGCGTCCAAACATTCGTGCGCCAAAAGCCCACGTTCCCTGAAAATTCACCGGCTGGCCGGGTCCAAGGTGTCGGTCTGCCACTTCCTGGAGTTTCCGACAGACCAGATCAAGGTTGGCATCGTCTTCCAGGTCGATCCACAGAAAGTTGATACCTACTAGCTTGAAATCCTTTCTAACGACGTTCTCATCAGCAAAGACCAGGGCCGCCGAACGTCCAAACCGTCGGCGAAGGCCAGAGAATTTTGTCATCCAATGCCAACCAGGCAGGGAAACGACACCAGCAATTCTGTATTCGACCGTTTGCTCTGGTTGATCGGGTAAGCACACAGAAAACGTGTCGCCAAGTCTCAATCCCGTGGCTTTCAAGAAATGATCAGGCACGATGCATCCCCTGTTCGATTTGAGCTGTTGAACAGCGGCGTCTCGAGATCCTTCAACAAAATCAACTGTGAACACAGGGTTTTTACCGCCGAATGCCAAATCGGGATTGACCCCCATTATGATGACATTGTCCTGCCGGACGACAGATGCCCCCCGGGAGGCGCCAGTCAGGTCCTCAGCCAATCTGGGCTGCTCCACCGCGACAGGGAGCAATTTGGAAATGCCTGGAATGGTGCTGATTGATTCCAATTCACTCTCAGGCACATGACCAAGTTGAAATGCCGCGAGAAGATCCGGCGCCCAGGTCGTGGGTTTGAACGGCTCCAGCATGGAGTAGCCCCAAACCATCATCGCAGTAAACACGCCCAAACCTACGGACACCGCCATGCAGATCCCCACGCTGCGGGGCAAGTTTCGCGTCAATTCCATCTTGCAGAGCTGCCGGGGAATCCCAAGCACCATTCCCAAGGGGATTGAAAACGCCTTTTCCGCAATGACGACGAGGGCTGGAGTCCAACAAACAAAGCCCAGAACCATCAACGGTGCTCCCACAGTGGTCGCGATCGACACTCGAATAACTTCGTCGAGTGGTAGGATGTACACAACAAGTGGATGAATCACAATCAGAAGACTCCCTAGAAAAGCCAGCCAACCCAGGGTCGAGGGTCTCGCGTCACGAAGCAACTGGGTGTGCCTTGCTTGCAGGGCCTCCAAAGGCGAAACCCGGCTGGCGCGAAGCATTGGCCACACGGCAGCCACCCCGGCCCCTAGGAAGGTCACCGCCGCTGACAGCCCCAGGCTATATGGACCGATTGTCCCGCTCCACGTGAGGTTCAGGCCAAATCCGCGTCCTAACTGGAACACGATTCCGGCTGCCCCAAGACCACCCACCCAACCGGCGATGGCCAGCAGCAAGGCCTGCGTCAGGATCGTTCCCGCCACTTGAGCTTGCGTCAGGCCCACAACACGACAAAGGCCGATCTGGCGCGATCGCTCGTCCACACCCATGTTGAGGGTTGCGAAGATAAGAAACACCGCAGCCATGATCGCCAGCCCGCACGCTGTCCACGCCTGTGAACGAATAGAACGACTCGCTCGCGCCGTCGTGAATGCCTTTTCCAATTGCCGCTCACCCATGAGGAGGTAGCTCCCCCCATCAACAAACGGCGACACTCGTGACGTCCACTCCGCGAGGAATTGGTCCAGTCGAGTTGCCGAAGTCAATTTGAGGCCAAGGAGATTTATGGCGCCGGGCATACCAAGAAACTCCTGGGCCACATCCAGCGGCACATAAATGGCACCTGGTGGCATGCCAAGGAATGGCCCGATCGTGGATCCGACAGGCCGACCCGTAGGTCCTTCTTTCTCCAAAGTGGGAACACTTTCCGGCTGTTGGACGATCCCCACGATCTGAACGGAAAGGTCTTTGCCACCAGAATTGAGCCTGATCGTCTGGCCAACATCCCATCGGAAACTCTCGGCCAATTGTTCCGAAATCACAGCCTGAACGACAGGGTGTTTCTTAACGTCCAACCATTGGCCGGCAACCACGGGATACGGCGCGACTGGCGAGTCAATTCCCACCACAGTCGGGAGCAGAAACAACGGCCGTGTCGGTTGAGAGTCGCCGGGGGATCGTTGATTCTCTCCGCCCCGAACAACGGGTTGCCTACGTCCTGACCTACGGAGGTCGTCTGGAGATCCCCCGCGCGGCCCCTCACCTTGACCGAAAGATCTTCCTATCGTGACAGCTTTACGCAACGAACAATGCACGTCAGCAATCCGCGGATCTTTTCGCAACGCTTCGATGAGCCGGTCGGAAATGACCGCCTTCTCGTCAAGCGAATCCGGTACAACGAACAGATCGTAATGTCCGAGTGCCTCCCTGGCCGTTCCTTCAAATTCCGAGACAAGCTTGTCGTAAGCCGAGACGACCCACACCACCAAACAGGAAGCCGCGAGCAGAGCCAGAACCGCTCCCAGGATCCTTTGCGGGTAACAGAGGGCATCTGCAATCGCAAGTCTCACACTAACAGGCATCACCTCACCCCTTCCGGTTCCTCGAGTTGAAGACTCTCCTCGTACCGCGCCGCCAGTGTGCGGACCGAATCACAATTCCCGGTGGGAAACTCTGTAACGATTTGACCGTCCTTCAGAATCAGGATTCGATCCGTCCATATTGCCACGGATGGCTCATGCGTAACGATGAGGATTGTGCGCGATTGTTGTTCGGCAAGCCCTCGGAGTAACCGGCACAACTCCTGACCAGCGATCGAGTCCAGGTTTCCTGTAGGCTCGTCTGCCAGGATGAGAGCCGAATCAAGCGCGAGGGTCCGTGCAATGGCGGTTCGCTGTTGCTCTCCGCCACTGAGTGCGTCGGGGCGATGCCGACGTCGTTCCCAAAGCCCCAGGTCGCGAATGATTCGGCGAGCATTGTCTATTTTGTCCGCGTGAGTTCGCTCGGCCAGCAGAGGCAGGAGAACATTCTCTTCCAGCGTCAACGTGGGAATCAAGTTGAAATGCTGGAAGATCACACCGATTCTTTGCCGCCGGAATATCGTCATCTGATAATCCGAGAGTTTGCTCGTCTCGCAACCATCCACGAGGATCCGCCCTGAATCTGGCGCCGTGAGACCGGCGATCACATGGAGAAGGGTACTTTTTCCTGAACCGCTTGGCCCCATAATGGCAACGAATTCTCCCCGAGCAAGGGAAAACGACACCCCTTTGAGGACCTGAATCACATTCCCGGCATACCTGAAACTCTTGGACACATTTTCGACAACCAGGGGGCACTCAATGTCCCCGTGACCACGACTGCGCTCGTTCATTCGCTTTGTCCCCGCAAAGAAGGCCAGAAACTCATGGTACGCTCTCGACTTCTCCACCGGCCCGAGTCCAGAGAGCATACCAGGCGGTTGATGCAATCGTCTGACTGACGAATCGGACACTTCCATCGCATAAGCAGGCATTGACCCCACCAGGATGCCAGCTTCGCGCCGCGGTCACCTTGGCTGATCCGCTCACCAGATCGGGTATCCGAGAATTCGGGAGAAGGCGACCATTCATGACAGGGCCAGTGGGAGAACATCCCCGCAACCAGTACATGAGGCGCGTCCCATCCCAGCCACTGAGCTGGGAGTAGAGTACGGAGAGGTCGCCTGATTGCTCGATCGCATCGATTAACGTCGTGGGTGCTCTGGCTCGAAAGATCTGATGATTTGGCCGATCTGTGGACGGCAGGGATGTTCCCGGTCCACGAAGCGATTCGGTCAAGGCCAGCGTGTTGCTCGTTCCGTCGAGAACATCGTCAAGTCGTATCTCAGCACCGACCCAGCAAAGCCCATCCGTCGCACCAAATCCGGGATTGAACATCCCGTCGCGACCGCTCCCCTGATTCATGGCATAGTTTGCCCCTGCCACAGGGATGACACGACCACTGGGTAATGTCAAATCGTGAAGGGGTTTCTCGCCATCACTGGGACACAGGAAGATGGAGACAGGAGTTCGGGCAGCCTCCCAAAGGGCTTCCGGAAGATCATCTCGTCCCACGTGCCCCAATGTGATGCGAAAGTCGATCAGGTTATGGAGATTCTGCTGCTCGACGAATGGAAGGAGCTTTGCCAGCGGGGAATAATCATTGGGGTATGTGGGACCGGCAAAACCGGCGTTTGGTAGCATACGATGGATGTCATGATAATTGTGCATCGCCAACCCTAACTGACGAAGATTGTTGCAGCACTGGGCACGGCGTGCTGCCTCCCTTGCAGCCTGAACCGCCGGGAGAAGGAGCGCGATCAGAAGCCCGATAATTGCGATGACGACGAGCAATTCAACCAGCGTAAACCCAACTCGACTTAGGAGTGGTTTGACCGACGATTCCTTCGACTTTCTTCTCTCATTCATATGGCGACTTTTCCCAATCACACTCCGCCAATTCTTCCGAACGAGCCGTTGTCCGTGCTCGCGAGCAAATCCCGTACCGAGCTTCAGACCTTGCTTGAGTTGGCCGCAAGACGTGCCTTTTTTCCGTAACAATGGAAGGAGCACTTGGAAGACCAGCCAACGTCTGTGTCGATCTGCGCAACATGATGTGTTGCGCAAGGCGACATGCTCGGTTTGAGGTTCAAGTGGATTCGGCAGACAGTCCTATCAGAAACACTGTCGTGAACAACAGCGATAGACTCGCGAAATAGTGTTTCCTTGCCTGCGTCTTCATCGCCGGTCGGGGCGTCTCCTTCGTGGATGATCGTTGGTGGTGGTTTCGAGACTTGAGAGAGCCAAATGGTCTTGGATTTGCATCACCTGTTCTACGACCTGAATCGAGTTCGTTGTAACGTCAAGAAGCTTGCGAAACCGGAGTGTGCCCTTGTGCGTTCTTACTTTTGAAGGACCGTTCAGAAGACTCATGTGGTCATCTGGAATGTCAAGAACGCCTGTGTTTTCTTGGCTTTTTTGCGGTTGAGTCTCATCCATCAACGGCAAAGCCAATTTGAGTTAACTGATGTCGTCCCTGGGTTTCCGGCAACGCTGAGGATAGGGGCAAAGCAGGCCCCCTTGACATGACGGAGGTTCTGGGGATCAAGAGAGGTACTCGTATCCTCAGAGATTACTAACGGTAAACACTCACGGGGTTGTGATAAGATTCACCATTTGTCTGAAAAGGAGATTGGTCAAATGCGTCAGACTTTGGGAATGCAAACATGGTCCGGGGCACTTACCATTGGTTCGTTCATTGTCATCTCCTTGACGGGCATCCTCATGTTTTTCCACATCAATATCGGATTGGTCAAGCTTGCTCACGAATGGCTGAGTTGGGTCTTCGTCGTCGCGGCCATTTGCCATGCGATCGTTCACTGGAAACTCCTCCTGGGGTATTTTCGTAACCGGGCAGCCCTGGCCTTGATGGTGCCCATCCTCGTCCTCGGCGGCCTCTCACTGATCCCCGCTGGCGGGAATGGGCCGACACATCCCCTGGTCCAGGTCATGGCACGGCTGGAGCGTGCCCCCCTTGAATCCGTCGCAAAACTCGTCGAAAGCGATCCTTCCGCTGTGATTCAGACCTTGAAGGCATCGGGAATCGAAGTGGAGACCCCTGGCCAGACAATCGCGGAAATCGCCGAAAAGAATGGCAAACGGCCTATGGATGTTTTGCTCATTCTCTTTTCGGACAGAAGCTCAACACAGCACAAATCCAGGAGGGGTTAATTCTGCATTTCCCAGACCACCTCCAACAGCGCCGGCTCATTCCCATCGACGGCTAACGTCCGCACAACCCAGGTGTTTCCTCTGCCTATCCGAATTAGGTATCGACCGCGGAATCCCCGTACATGGTAAACCCCATTCTGATCCGTTTGGCCTTCAACGTGGGTCTTCCATTCCTCATGAATAAGCCGTTCAAGTTCTCGATAGGCGGAGGGGCACGCTTGTCGTGCCCGGTGAAGCAAAATCGATGGTCCAACGTTGGAAAAAGCGGACCTGACGAGCGGGTCCCTCCGACGATGTAGGGGCAATTCATGAATTGCCCCTACCGTTGAATCCTTCCCGTGCCCACAGAATGAAATGGGTTATCAAGGGTTGGAAAAGCGGACCTGACAAGCAGGTCCCTCCGAACACGGACCTGGTAGGCAGGTCCCTCCGGATACGGACGTGGCAAGCCGGTCGCTCCTGGAGATGACACGCTCCCCCAATTGCCGAACTGCTTTTGCCGGATTAGGCTTGGGAAAAGCGCGCCGTTTACAGCCCGGCCGTGCTTCGGGCAAATCCGAAAACCAATGGCGTCCGAGAATTCACGCCAATTTTGAGGTTTTCGGATTGGTTCTTTATGGCGAACAGCAATTGCCGAGCTGACAAAAGCCGTTCCACGCTAGATACCAGGTGATCGGCGAAGCGTGCCCGTCAGTCATCGTAGACGTTTGAAAAACAAGGCAACAATCCCGAGGAGTTTGCGATGGTGAAGCGTGTTTACAATTTTTCGCCCGGTCCCGCCATGTTACCTCTTCCCGCTTTGGAGGAGGCGCAGCGTGATTTGCTGGCCCTGCCGGGATTGGGCATGTCGATCCTGGAGATCAGTCACCGTTCGCCAACGTTCAAGGCCATTATCGAGGCCGCCGAGGCCAACCTGCGCCAGTTGCTGAAGATCCCGGACGATTACGCGGTGCTCTTCATGCAGGGTGGCGCGCGGCTGCAATTCGGCATGATCCCGATGAACTTTTTGCGGAAGACCGGGCGGCCGGCATCCTACATCGTCACCGGTTCCTGGAGTAAGCTCGCTGCCAGCGAAGCCCAGACGCAGGGGCAGGTTCACATCGCGTGGGACGGCAAAGCGACCAACTATGATCGAGTTCCCACCAACGAGCAATTGAACATCGATCCCAATTCTGTGTACGTGTATATTTGTTCCAATGAGACGATTGCCGGGGTGCAATTCCCGACCGAGCCGGAAACCGGCGGACTGCCGCTCGTCTGCGATGCCTCTTCGGAGTTGCTTTCCCGGCCGGTGGACCTCTTCCGGTACGGCATCCTCTACGCCTGCGCCCAGAAGAATCTTGGCCCGGCGGGGGTGACGGTGGTCATCATCCGGAAAGACTTTCTCGATATGTGCCCGGATGATTTGCCTTCGATGCTCAATTACAAGCGTTTTGCGGAGGAGAAGTCGCTTCTCAACACGCCACCGGTCTTTGCTGTTTACATGGTGAAGCTCGTGACCGACTGGCTCATCCGGGAGTTCGGCAATCTGGAGAAGGTGAAACAGTTCAACGAAGAGAAGGCCCAGCTGATTTACGACGTCATCGATCGCTGCCAGGGTTTTTACACCGTTCATGCCGCCCCGGGAAGCCGCTCCGCGATGAACATCGCTTTTCGACTTCCCAACGGAGATCTGGAGAAGGAATTCCTCAAACAGGCGGAAAGCCGCGGCCTGTGCAACCTCCAGGGGCATCGCTCGGTCGGTGGGTGCCGCGCATCGATCTACAACGCCATGCCACGGGAAGGCGTCGTGGCCCTGCGGGACTTCATGCTCGAATTCTACGAGGCCAATCGCAACAAAGTCGCGTGAAGCGCCGCGGAATTTGGTTCGCCTGTCCGGCTGTGGTTTCACGCCGGCCAGTTGGCAGCGTGAAGGGGGAATGTGTCGGACCCGGCTGAAGACGGGGCACGGACAGTCCCCGCGAGCATGAATTGTCAGACGATGGGGAGCGACGCAGCTGAGGCCAAAAGGCGGGACTGCGTGGATGAGAGATCGCGGAAACGTGTATTGAACAAGTGGCAGAAAACAGGAGTGTTTCCTGGATTCTGACACACGCAACAGCGAAATTAGGTGGCAGATTCTTCATATTTCAGGGACGGTTCCATGCATGACGACTTACTGGCTCGTCTGACCCCGGCGCAGCGAGAGGCAGTGACACACGTGGAGGGCCCCCTCCTTGTCCTGGCCGGCCCGGGAAGCGGGAAGACGCGGGTGATCACCTACCGGATTGCCTATCTTCTTCGCCTGGGCATCCCTGACACGAGCATTCTGGGGCTGACGTTCACCAACAAAGCAGCCCAGGAGATGCAAAGCCGCGTGCAGCAACTTGTGCCCGGGGCTCGGGTGTGGCTGGGAACATTCCACCGGTTTGCCGCGCAAATACTCCGCAAATACGCCAACCTTGTGGGGCTGGAATCGCACTTCACGATCTATGATAAGGACGACAGTCTGCGTGCCCTGCGCGCAGCGATTGCTGATGCCCGGATTGACCTGGGCTCGTACAGCCCGGAAGCCGTAGCCCACGCCATCAGCGGTGCCAAAAGCGCCCTTCTGACGCCGCAGAATTACGCACCACGGGATGGTTCGCCGCTGGGAGAGCTCGTGGCGCGGATTTATCCGCTTTATCAGGAACGGTTGCGGCGGTCCAACGCGGTGGATTTTGATGATCTGCTCATGTATCTGGCTCTCCTCCTGCGGCAATCGCCGGAAATTCGCCACCGTCTCGATTCGACCTACCGGTTCGTCATGGTCGACGAATACCAGGACACCAATCTCGTGCAGTACGCCATTGCCCGGGCAATCTCGGTGGAATATCCGAACCTGGCCGTCACCGGAGATCCGGATCAGTCGATCTATGGTTGGCGGGGCGCGAATCTCAACAACATCCTCGAGTTTGAAAAGGATTTCCCCAACGTTCGTGTGGTGCGGCTGGAACAAAACTATCGCAGCACAAAACGGATCCTCGCGGTCGCGGCGAAACTGATTGCCCATAATGTGCGGCGGAAAGAAAAAGACCTTTTTACCGACAACGAAGAGGGACGCCCGGTGCGTCTGGTGACCTACGCCGACAATCAGGAGGAAGCGGACGATATTGCCGGGCAGATTGCCCGGGCGATTCAACGTGGCGAGCGGCGACCCCGTGATTTCGCGATTTTCTACCGGATCAATGCCCTGTCTCGCGGTTTTGAGATCGCGCTTCGGGAACGGGGGGTTCCCTACCAGATTGTCAATGGCGTCGAGTTCTTCCAGCGCAAGGAAATAAAAGACGTCATCGCCTACCTGCAACTGATCAACAATCCGCGGGACGATGTGGCGTTTTTGCGGGTGATCAACACGCCACCGCGATCCATCGGCGAAACGAGTGTGCGTCGCTTGCGGGAGTTTGCCGCTGCGCACGGGATTTGTCTGCTGGAGGCCGCCCGGCATGCCGACGCTATCCCGGAATTCAGCCTCCGCACGATGGGAGCGTTCCGGGGCTTCGTTACTCTTTATGATCGGCTGGTGGCCGCCGCTCAGGGATCCGTGGAGGAACTGCTGGGGCTGGTGCTCACAGAAACCGGCTATCGCGAATACCTGGAAAGATCCCAGCACATGGAAGATCAGGAGCGATTGGCGAATATCGAGGAGCTTCTCACCGTGGCCCGTCAGTTCGACGAGCGCTACGGCGAAGCCGCCAGTCTGGAATCGTTTCTCGAAGAGACCTCGCTGGTCAGCGACACGGACGCCCTGGATGAGGGTGCCGACCGGGTGACGCTCATGACGCTTCATGCCTCCAAGGGCCTGGAGTTTCCCGTGGTGTTTCTCGTGGCGTGCGAGCAGGGCATCCTTCCCCATGAACGCAGCCGCAACGACATGGATGAACTGGAAGAAGAACGCCGGCTCATGTTTGTCGGCATCACCCGGGCCAAGCAGGAATTGCAGATCAGTATGGCCGAGTACCGGGATTTCCGGGGCCAGCGCAAGCTGACCATCCCCAGCCAGTTTTTGATGGAGTTGCCTCGCGAACATCTGGAAATCGTCACGTCTTCCAGGGCGGCCAGCCGCTCCACATCCTGGGTGGGGACCAGCCCGGCGCGGGAACCGGCCTTCCGCGGCTCGACCTGGGAGGCTCCGCGCCGCACCAGTGCTGTGCCGCCATCCCCACCGCGGCGTGCTCAAAGTGGCGCGCTGACTCCCGACGATTTCGTACTCAATATGTCGGTCGTGCATCCTCGGTACGGCGTGGGCCGGATTGTGGCCCTCAGCGGTTCAGGCGATGCCCGCAAGGCGACCGTGGACTTCGGCGGCGCCATCGGCAAAATGAAATTCATCCTCTCTCAAAGTCCCCTGCGTCCGAAGTAACACGACGGTTCATTACCAGACGAGAGAGATCAGACGGATGAGCGACGAATACCAAGGCGATGCAGTCAATCCGCAACCGGAAGGCTCGACCAAACGCTGGCGTCCTTTGCCCGCTATCGAGCGCCGTGTCCTCGGCGTGCTGGTGGAAAAGGCCAAAACGGTTCCGTCCTCCTATCCCATGACGCTCAACGCCATCGTCACCGGGTGTAACCAGAAGAGCAACCGCGATCCCGTCATGGACCTTACCGAGGAGGTGGTGGAGCGGGCACTGGACAATCTCCGCCAGATGGGTGCGGTGGGAATTGTTCAGGGTGTGGGCCGGGTGGATAAATACCGCCACTATCTTTATGAGTGGCTGGGGGTCAACAAAGAAGAACTGGCGATCATCGCCGAACTGCTTCTTCGCGGTCCCCAGACCGAAGGCGAACTCCGCGCCCATGCCTCCCGCATGGACCCCATCCCTGATCTACCCACCCTCCGTCAGCATCTGGACTCGCTCAAGGAGAAGGGACTGATCATCGATCTGACGCCACCCGGGCGGGGACACGTTGTGGCCCACAATCTCTACCCCGAGCCGGAACTGGCACGACTCAAGCAGCGGTACTCGGCCGTGGCCGTTCGGGAGCCATCCGTTTCGGCCTCTGACGCCCCGGAGAGCTCGGCCACGTTCAGCGATGTTCCCGGCCCCGTCGCATCTTCTCCGGAAGTCGAAGAACTCCGTCAGGAACTCAACGAGTTGAAACAAACGGTGGCCGGTATCCTCCAGGAGCTGGCCACCATCAAAAAAGAACTGGGGCTGAACGGCGAATCCTGAGCGGCGGGCGCATCCTCCGCGGATCAATCGGCACCTTCCGCCCGGCAACATCAGGTGAAAAGGGGGACTTCGGAAAACTGTGAGCCCAGAATCGGTTGGCTTGGCACACCCAACCAGCGATTCAAAAACGTGGCATAGAGGGAGCGAAAATCCACCTGGTGTTTGACGCCTCCATTCTCGACCTGGTCGAGCGGGGGATGCTTGCCGATCAAACCACCGTGGATGGCTCCCCCCATGACAAAGACCGGGGCCGCCGAGCCGTGATCAGTCCCTTTCCGTCCGTTTTCACGAATTGTCCGCCCAAACTCCGAATACGTATAAACAACCACCCGTTCCAGGAGCCGATCGCGCTGGAGGGCTCGTCCAAAAGCGGCCAGGCCACTGGCGAGCTCACCAAGCAGGGCACCATGATTGGCGGCCTGAAGGGCATGGGTGTCGAAGCTGCCCGGCTCGGTTCCGCCCAGGTCCACGCAGAAGATGCGGATGCCCAGGTCCGCGCGAATCAGGGCCGTCACGCATGCCAGTTGCTGGCCGAAATACGTATCAGGAAAATCCTCATGGCGAACCGAGGAAAGAACGGCCTCCAATCGTCCCAGATCCCGAGCAGCCTGTTCCCGCGCCGCTGCCACCCGATCCAGGAGGGATGCACTGGTCGTCAGCCGGGAACTTGCCCGGGTTAATCCTTCACGCAGATTCTGCAGCGCGTCTCGCCCGGCAGGAAAAGCAAAGAGTTCTTCCGGCTTCTGGCACCGCACCGCAGGCCGATGATGGCCGAGCATGGTCGTCGGCACCGGAATTCGGCCGGTGAACACTCCCCGCGTGGTCGCGCCCTGCGCGTGATCCGGAAGCGATTCCTCAAACCAGTGATCGAGCAGTCGGCCCAGCCAACCTGTTTCGCCGAGTGGGTCCTCGGGCCGAGCCGTCTGCCAGATTTCCATCGAGCGTTCGTGTGCTCCGGACGGATTGGGGTACCCCACTCCCTGGACGACGGCGAGGTGTCCTCCTTCCCACAACTCCATCCAGGGACGCAGTGCAGGATGAAAGCCCACCGCGTCCTGGAGTTTGATCACCTCAGCCTCTCGAAGTGCCAGGGTGGGGCGCTGCCGATGATAGTGGTCATCCTCATAGGGAACGACTGTATTGAGCCCGTCATTTCCGCCCGCCATCTGAACGGCTACGAGAATGGTCTCGTCCTTTGCCCGTGACAATTGCGTGCCCGTGTGGGCCAGGACCGCGGGAATCGGTGCGGTGGCACCAACTGCTACCGCCGCTCCGGAAACTTTGAGAAAATCACGCCGCGTCCACATGGGTATCCATCCTCGCTATTTGACCAAGTTGGGTTCGCTCCAAAGCTTGCCGGTGTTTTGACCGGCAATCATCACGCTCGGCCGGCCGCTAATACCAGGCCAGCACGGTTGTTCTTCGACCATCGCTCAGGAGAGTTGGAACTCGGGCAAAGTTGCCAGAAAGGCCAGCGCCTCCTTTTTCGCGGTCTCGTCATGGGCCTCCTGGACAAGTTTCTGCCAATCCGCACGGACCTCAGCGGGAAGCTCGCCGCTTAGGAGTATTTCCACCAGCCTGGACGACCAGTCCGGCCGCAAGAGGACTTCCGACATCTGGGCCGTGGCCCCCCAATTTTCCCCACCAGACAGAAGCGTCCGGACGAGAGCCACATGCCGGGCAACCTGAGAACCCGTCAGCCAGGCCTGTCCGCGAGGCCAACCGGCCAGCGTGGGTGGATGGACGACATCCCAACCCAATTCAGCCAGCGTTTCCGCCGCACGGATGGTTGCCCGATATCCAAAGGGGCGTGCCACGGCAAGGTACACCTCGAGGGGTGATTTCACCCGGCGATAACGCTGATCTTTCAGACACTCCTCCCATCCCAGAAGAAGCGTTAACAACTCCGACACCGGCCGCCCACCGAGCACCACCTCCTCTGCGGCGAGCAGCAATTGCTGGGGAATGGCAACCTCTGTGGTCACGAACCAGCCGAACAATCTTCGCACCACGTTTTCAGCGGTTGCCCGATCCCGCGCCAGGGCCCTGGCCACATCCTCCGCCCGCAGATCCCCCGTCTGCTCGCCGACTGTTTTCGGCCGCGGATCATGTTCGTAGTCCAACACCCGCAATCGGCCGGAGGAAACAAACATGCCTGTGTACGCCCGGGCAATATCCGCCACCAGGGCTGCTTTTTCACTGGGGTCGTCGCCGACGACATACTGCACAAGGAACCGGCCGATTTGCTCCTGGGGCTGGGATCGATAGTTTGAGGGAGCGCGCAGATTGAGCAAAAGCGCCGGATGCGTCAAGGCGAAGGTGAATACTTTCTCTAGCGGCTCAAACGCCCTTTCCCGCAATCCACTGCGAAAATCGTGGTACAAGCGGAGCGGCTCCACACGCAGGGCTGACACGGCAAACAGGTCCAGCCAGAAGAGAGTCAGCATTTCGCGAAATGGTTGGGGTGATTCCACTAATCGACCAAGTTGCCAGGTGCGGTACCCTGCCAACTGGCCGCGCTCGGCACTCATCCCCTCCAAATCTTGAATCTCTTGCCAGCGCGGACCTGCCTGCATGCCACCAACAAGCCGCGCCACAGCCTGCGGTACATCCAGACCCACCAGGGCCTCGCGCTCCTCGATGACGAGGGAACCAACAGCCCGGCGGAGTAATCGACCGGCCAACTCTCGGTCCAGCGCCCCACGATGGAAGCCCTCGGGCTGCGCGATCATGATGGGAATCCTCCGCTATGGGACGGCCTCTGAATCACGGCCTCGTCAATTCAAGCTGAAAATCCCATCGATTGCTGCGGTCGCGAAAACTCTCGGTAACCCGCAGTTCGCTCAGCAGCTTGAGCACCGTGAGAAGCTGCGAGAGCTCTTGCTCCGCCTTCTCCCGGCTGTGTCCTTTTTCCGCCATATTCTGGGCGATCAGGGCCTCCTTGTTGAGTTCCAGCAGACGAACGATCTGCGTTCCCAGGACCTCAAGCTGCGTCGTTACCGCCTTTTGCACGCTTTGCACGGCTGCCTCCTGCGCTGCCAGGGCATCCAGGATGTCTTTGGCCAGCGGCTCGGCCGTGCTGAGGATCAGGTCCCGATCGCGACATGCCAGTACCGGGCTGAAGTTGAAGCGAATGTCAGCATGTTCTTTGTCACCTTCCGGATCTGGATTGAAATACGCCAGTGTGTATTTAACGCCCTTATACACCGGCCGATCGAGAATCATGCCCGGCTTGGCGTCCTGCCCGCGAACAAAATTGATCAGCCCCAGCGCTTTCTGGAAGCCCTCTTCCACAACCGGCTGAAACTTTTCCGGATTCTTCATGCGGAAGACAACCGCCACGGCGGGAAGCTGCACGGCTGGCGTGCCGACTTCCGGTGCATACCGCTGGGCCGCCACCACCACGCGGACATACGGCTCGAGCTCGGCAAGCACCTCCTCCGTGAAATTTCGACCCGTGAAGAAGATGCCCATCATGTTTTCGAAGAAGATCAGGCCGGATGTCCTCTCCGGGAAAAGCTCATTCTTCTGGGCGTAAAAATCGCGAAGGTTCCGGTAGAAGCTCGCCGTGAGTACGGTGCCGGGCACATGAATCGGCGGCAGGACGCCATCTTCCGGAGACGTCACGGCGAAAGAGAGCGTGCTGGGCCACTCGGCGACTTCCCCTGTTTGCAGCGTACCCTTCACACGGTTTCCGTCAATGCTCAGTCCCACAGCGAGCCACGGGGCCTTCTGAAGGGCCGTCACTGTTCCCGCCAGCAAGAGGATGGGCAACGGCTGGCGCCCCTGTTCCAGGCCTTTTGCCACGTTGGGAAGTGCCCGAAGTGTCTCTAGGTCCAGATAGAGCACCAAGTTATGATCAGCGGTGGCCTTTGCCGCGGCGGCAAATTTCGGATTGTCCCGCCGGCCCCCGCCGCGAGAATCCTGGATGCGGTCGATGATCTGCTTCATTAAGTCGGGCTTATTGGTCAGGATGAGGCGATTCTCGACAATCGCGTGAATCTCATCTCCGCCGAACGTCCATGCCGTCACACCGCGGTAATCGGCCGATTTTACCCGATCCGGCTGGCCCTTGTTCTCCGCGTCGAGTTTCGCCAATCCAAGGAGAAACTCGTGCACGTCCCGCAAGAGCTGACCGTCCTGGGCCTCCGCGATCACGAGGACCTCTCCCCGTGGAAGGGCCGCCACAAACAGACCACCGCCCAGCAATTGCTTGAGGAGCGTCCAGCGGTCCTTTTTCGTGTGGACCTCCACCAGCCCCACCAGGGCGTCGGCCTGCTTGAGTCCGGGATTGGCCAGCGCTGCGCGGAACCCCGGATTGCTTTCGACGGCCTGGCGCAACGGGGATTTTTCCCACTGTTCGATCAGGCTCGTCGGATTCTTCAGGACCAGGGTGGCCACCGCGTTCTGCGGGATCCAGGCGGTGGTGGACTGGATGTCGCCCGCCGGACACCAGCCTTGCCAGCCCCCAATTAGCAACGCGACCACGCTCGTCAGCAAAAGCGATTTGAGACCTCGCATGAGCACACCTCCCAAATCCAATCAATGTTCACGGTTTTTCAGCGAATTGTCACAGCATCAGCTTTCGCGATGACTCATTTGCGGCCACTTCACAAATCCCGGTACCAGAAGCACAGGTAGGACAGTCCAAAAAACAGCACCACCGGCAGGGTGTAGCTGAGGGCTACCCGCCCCGGTCGGATGTCCTTGTATTCCAGGTCATGCTGGAAAAAGTCGGGACGGCGTTCCCTTCGTTGCGGTTGCCCGGAAAAGACACGCAGAAATTCGTCCGCCTGCTGTTGGAGGATGGCCACATCCAGCGGATTCACCTGATCGGAAGAGGTGGTGGCGCGCCAGCTCTTTCTGAACACGGTGGGCAGTGCCTGGTTGAGGCTGATGGGAGAAAACTCCGCCAGTCGAAACGTTGTCAGTACCGCGTTGATCGGATACCACACAAAAAGGACCACCAGAAGGGCCACCCAGGCGTTCCGAAGGAGCACGCCCATCAAAAAGCCCAGGCTCAAAACGCCCAGCAGCACCAGCGCCACAATTCCCAGCCCGACAATCGCCCCGTAGGTCGTGACGGGGTCAGGCTTCACCGGCCGATCAGCCAAACCTGTGATCAATGCCGCAGGGATCACCGCCACGACAAACACGAGGAGCACCGCAATCGCTCGTGCCAGCCACGCCGCCCCGAGATATTCCAGCCGTGTGATCGGGCGACTCAAGATGCCGTCGGCAGCCGCTTCCAACTGTCCTGAACTGACCGCACTGGTGCCCAGAATGATGACCACCACAAACCAGGGGAAAACGAGGAAGGGAAAAACCAGCGAGGCCAGCATCACCGGCTGAGTCAGAAACGACCAACCCGTCAGCACAGTCAAAAAGCTGAGCACGATCGCTGCTGCCAGCCACAGTCGCACCAGCCAGCTCCGAAAGAGTGTCCGGAGCTCAAGTCTGACTAGTGCCTGGGTGGGGAGCAGCAGGTCGCGGAGCATCTTGAAACCGCTTAAAGCCATGGAGTTCATCCTCTTGGAGAAGCTGCAAATAGGCGTCTTCGGTGGCCCCCAAGCCCGTTTGCACACCATGCAACACCACGCCCGCCTGATCCACTCTTCGGAGCACCTCGGCGAGTGCCTCGGCCCGGCTGACTTCGCCGTTGACAGAAATCCGTACCCGCCGCGGATCCAGCCACTCCGCGGAAACCACGGGAAGCTGAGCCAGCATCCCCGCCAGTCGTCGCAGGTTGTCTTCCGTGCCCTCCAGGTCCAGAAAGAAGCTATCTCCCCGCAGCCGCCGCTTCATCTCCGCGATCGGACCGCAGAAAATCATTCTGCCTTCGTGCATGACCCCCACGTGTGTGCATACCTGGTCGATATCCGCCAGAATGTGCGTCGCCACAAGAATCGTTCTTTCTCGCCCAAGCTCGCGAATCAGATCGAGGGCGAAGCGCCGGGCGGCCGGATCGAGTCCTGCCGTGGGCTCGTCCCACAAAAGTAAGAGCGGATCCCCCACGAGGGACGCGGCAATTCCCAGACGCGTCGTCTCGCCGGTGGAAAGGGTCGCGATTCGCTGGTCGGCCACACCCAGCAGCCCTACCGCCCGCAGCAAGGACGCGATCCGTGGTCGCCGCACGTCCGCCGGAATGCGATACAACTGTCCGACCAGGTCGAGGTATTCAAAAGGTTTCAGATGTCCAGGGAATCGCGGGTTGGTGGGCAGATAGCCGACCAACCGCCGGACCGTCACGGACTGCGGCCCACACACATGGCCGAAAATCCATGCCCGCCCTGCCGTGGGACGCTGAAGCCCCAAAAGCAGCTGCAGGGTGGTCGTTTTTCCGGCCCCGTTCGGTCCCAGGAAGCCGAAAATAACCCCCTTGGGGACGCGAAAACTCAGATCGTTGACGGCGATCACTTCACCGCCGTAAACCTTCGTCAGATGTTCGGTTTCGATTGCCCAGGTCTCGTCCGCCACACCGGTTGCCTCGCCATGGGGCCGTTTCATTGCTATTCCCTCGTCGCCTGCCAGTCAATACACCCGTCAATCAGTATTCGTTACAGACGGCGAAATCTTGATTTTCCCCCAGCCTACCCCGGGTGATCGCCCGGATGACCTGCCCCGGGGACCCAATTTCTTTTCGCCGGCTCTTTCCTCTGTCTGGCAGCTTTGCGTCGCGGGCTCAGCAGAAAACCAACGCCGCAAAGGTTCTCCGGCCCTTCATGTTTGCCCCACTGCTAAAGGGGTCAATTTTTTCTCCTGGAACTCTGTAACTCTTTTTCCACCATCACCTTGGGGAGGTGTTCGTAAACGGGCTTTGGATTGTTGGACACCCTCCAATGCCGCGGTCATAATAAAGGCGAGAGACGACCGTGCGCAAGTTTTTGCCTCCTGTTTTGCAAAACGGTTTGGAGGATGCAACGATGTCTCGTTTGAACCGCCGCCGGTTCATTTTCCATTCTGCCCATACCACCGTGGGTCTGTCAGCGACGTTAGCATCGCTTCGAGCGGGAGAAGTTCTCGCGGAGTTCCTGGAAGTCGAGACGCCGCCCCGCAAGAGTGCGCCACCCCTGCGGCTGTGTCTCATCTCGGGAAGCGAAGAGTACCGCTCCGATGACAGTCTGAACTGGCTGGCGGACTATCTGGAGCTGAATTACGGGGTCAAGTCCCATAAGGTCTTCGCCAAAGGACTGACCGAATTGCCGGGGCTTGAGGCCCTGGACAGCAGCGATTGCATGGTCCTCTTCACCCGGCGGCTGGAAATCACCGGCGAACCGTTGGAACGGATCAAACGCTACATCGAATCAGGCCATCCCATTGTGGGAATCCGCACCGCCAGTCACGCCTTCCAGAATTGGCTGGAACTCGACAAGCTCGTGTTCGGAGGCGATTACCAGAACCATTACGGTAAGGACCTTCACCCTTACATCGAGGTTGCCGAGACGGGAAAAAATCACCCCATCGTGCAGGGCTTTGAGCCTTACACATCATCGGGTAGCCTGTATCGCAATCCCAATCTCGCACCGGATACGACGGTTTTGCTCAAGGGAACCATACCTGGGCACGTTGAACCCGTCGCCTGGGTCCGCCTATATAAGGGGGCCCGCGTGTTTTACACCTCGCTGGGCCATCCGGACGACTTTCGGCAAAAATCGTTTGTGCGGATGCTCGTGCGGGCGATCTTTTGGGTGTGTCGCCGCGAGCCCCCGGATTGATCGTTCACGTCCGATCCAGCGTTCGTCCGATTCTTGGCCGGCTTTCTCCACCAGCTCGTTCGCACCACGGAGTTTACTGGGCGGCGATAAACAGTCGCTTGCGTAAAAGATAGGCGTGGCACAGGGCGAGAGCCAGGGCATCGGCCACGTCGGGTGGTTCAGGAGGCTCAACCAGCGCCAGTTCCCGCTGGATGGCCCGCTGGATCTGGGCCTTGCTCGCACGCCCCGATCCCGTCAGAAGTCGTTTGACCTGCGTGGGCGCGTAGGCCACCACGGGAACCCCCGCCTGCTCTGCAGCCAGACAGATCACCCCTCGGGCATGGCCCATGAGGATGGCGGTTCTTGGTCGCTGGTAATGAGAAAAGACTTCTTCCAGAGCGACCGCGGCAGGGTGGAAGCTCTCCAGGATTTCCCGCATGCCGTGAAAAATGGCGCCGACCCGGGCAGGGAGGTCTTTGTGAGAGGGAGCGCGAATGACTCCCGCTTCGCAGAGCGTCGGCGGCGTTCCCTCTGTAATCTCGATGACACCGTAGCCGGTGACCCGCAATCCGGGGTCCACCCCGAGGATGCGCTGTTTGCCGGGGGATTCCCCAGCCCTCGGCGCTTGCGAAGAAAATCGCTTCATGAGTTTGACCATCCCTGAATGGCAAGCCAAGAACGGCCGATTCTCCGTGGCCAGCAATTCATTTTTTGTCGTTGATGCGCTTCGGAAGTTTGCTCAATCGCCGGAGCGATTCTCGATTCGCCAGGTGGTGCCGTCGGGACGATCCTCCAGGACCACCCCGAGTTCCGCCAGGCCGCTGCGGATGCGGTCGGCTACCTGAAAGTTTTTGGCCTTGCGTGCTTCCGCCCGAATGGCCACCAGTAGGTCCAGCAGTTTGGCTGTCAGGCCGCTTTCCTCGACCGTTTTTCGCCTGGGTGGCGGCGTGCGGAACAGTCCCAGGACGTTACCCAGTTCTTTCAAAACAGTCGCCCCCTTGACCAGATTCGTCAGCTTTTCCGGGGTTCGCAAGGCCGGCTCCTCCAGCCGATTTTCGTCGATGTACCGATTGAGGCGACGTACCAGCTCGAAGAGTTCACCAATGGCTCCCCCGGTGTTGAAATCGTCGTCCATGAATTCGAGGAATTTTTCCCGGTGGGCGTGGACATCCTTGAGAAATGGATCGTCGCCCGGCGAAAACTCGCCCTCTTCCCGTCGTGTGGGAGCAGGCAGCGTGTAAAACGACCGTCCTGTGATACGCTCAAAACGTTCGAAAAACCTGTAGAACGTCTCGACGGCGGTTTCCATCTCTTGCAGGCGACGCTCGCTGAACTCAATTGGCCGTCGATAGTGTGTGGAGAGAATGAAAAAGCGAATGGTCTCGGGCCGGTACTCCGCAAGGAGTTCCCGGAACGGACTGGCCCCTTTGGACTTGCTGATCTTGCCTACCTGCTGAGCTTCCAGATCGTCGGCGGGTCGGGTGTGTCGGCCGCCCACTTTGCCGATTTCGTCGGCGGCCTGCATCAGCCCGTTGTGCAGCCAGTAGCGGACCATCGGCTTACCGTGCCGGGCCTCACTCTGGGCGATTTCATTCTCGTGATGGGGGAAAACCAGGTCCAGCCCGCCGCCGTGAATGTCGAACGTCTCGCCGAGGATCCGACTGCTCATCACGGAGCACTCAATATGCCAGCCGGGTCGGCCGGGACCCCACGGACTGTTCCAGAACGGCTCATTCGGCTTGGCGGACTTCCACAGGGCAAAATCGTACGGCGATCGTTTGCGGTGGGCACCTTCCCCACCCTCGGGCAGCATGGATTCCAGTTTTCGGCCGCTCAGTTTGCCGTAATCGGGAATTTTTGTTACGTCGAAATAAACATCGCCGTCCGCGGGATAGGCATAGCCTTTGGCAATCAGGTCCTGAATGAACTCGATGATGGCGTCGATATTCTCGGTAGCGCGGGGAAAATGGTCGACCGTGTCAATTCCCAGGGCCTGAAGATTGGCCATGTAATCGGCAATCATTTCCTCCGCCACCTGGGACATGGGGATCCCGCGCCGCTGGCTTTCCGCGATGAGCTTGTCATCCACATCGGTGATGTTGACGACCCACGTCACCCGGTAGCCGTTGTAGGTGAGATAGCGTTTGATCGCATCGAAGATCACCGGACCGACCATGTGGCCGATGTGGCTGGGTTTATAAACCGTCGGTCCGCACAGATAGATGCCCACCTGGCCGGGTTTGACGGTTTCAAAAGGCTCTTTTTTTCGGGTCAGGGTGTTATAGACGCGGATCATAGGTACGACGATCGCTTACAATGCCATGTTCAGAAGTGTTTTCCGAGTTTTTTCCCTTTGCCTGTTGGAAAGCGTTGAAGGTGACCGATGGAAATCCACGACAGCTCTGGCGAGAGCGGCCATGGGACTCGTTTTCAATCCTGAGCGGTCGACCTCCACAAGAGGACGACGGCCTGGGCAGCGATGGCCTCCTCGCGACCGACGGCGTCCACGCCTTCACCTGTTTTGGCCTTGATACTGATCTTCTCCGGGGAAACTCCCAGGATGTCTGCCACGCGTTTTTTCATTTCGGGGATATAGGGGGCCAATTTGGGTTTCTGAGCGTGGATGGTGCAATCGAGGTTGGCGAGCCGCCATCCCTGTTCGCTGGCCATCAACCACGCCCGCCGCAGCATATCATCGGACGCCCGGCCGCGGTTGGCCGGATCGGTGTCCGGAAAAAGCTGGCCGATGTCGCCCAGACCCGCCGCCCCCAAAATGGCGTCGGTGACAGCATGGAGGAGCGTGTCGGCATCGCTGTGTCCTACCGCATGGCGATTGTGCGGGATCAAAACCCCCCCTATGAGAAGCGGCCCTGGCTCCTCCAGGCGATGGATATCCGTCCCAAGCCCTATCCTGTGCGATATCATTCGCTTCGTTCAAAAACCTGGTCACTTCAAGCACGTTGTGGACTCGTAACATGTCACCGAGCCACAACCATTCGCATGTTGGGTGAGCCTCTTCTTTCCAACGATTTCTGAATGCCGGTGTAGAATTCTCGGAGTGGCGGACTCTTTGACCGATTGCAACCACCACGCGTATTCGGTGCTCCATCGGGTGGTTTTAATTATCGACAAACTTTGCCTGGATTATAGCCCTTTCCCGGTATTCTCACAACTCCGCATCTGGATGGTGGATCCCCGTTTTGGTGGAGATCTGTGAGAGGTCAGAGGTTCGTAACGTATGGTAGCGACAATCCATGAATTGCGTCTCCTCAACACGGGCTGAACGGAACGGGCGGAACTCGGTCGGTGGAATGGATTGTCCGAGGTTGAAATATGGGCCTGACAAGCAGCTCTGGCCGGGTAGGTTGCACCGGCGAGTATGCCCCCGTCGAGGTCCGCGTCCCATTCCAGTGGCGTAGGTGAAAAGGGATGACGCCACCTGTGTCGTGCCGGCCGGTTGGGGGTTGGGGCTGTGATTGGTTTGCGGTGGGCAGGCGGTTTTTCCGTCAGAGAGCAGCAAAATGAGAAAGTCGAGCAAGCGAGTTCCTTCCATCCGTGTGAAACGGGTGCACGATCCTGCCTCGCCAGACGATGGTTTTCGCGTTCTGGTCGATCGGCTCTGGCCCCGTGGGATCAGAAAGGAGCAGCTCGTTCTCGATCTATGGATGAAGGATGTCGCACCGAGTGATGCGCTGCGCAAATGGTTCGGGCACGATCCTGCCAAATGGGAAGAGTTTGGGCGTCGCTATCGCGAAGAACTTCAACAGCGACCCGAACAACTGGACCTGCTTCTTTCCCACGCGTTAAGCTCTGGATTGACCCTCCTGTTCGCGGCTCACGATCGCGACCACAATCAAGCGGTTGTTCTGCGGGAAGTGCTCCTGGAACGCGCCAGGAGCGGTGAGAACCAGAGTGGTTGTTAGACTGTCTCGAAAGATGAAAGCAGCTACGGGCCCACGCGTTTTTTGTCCCCGAAGTCGTTTCCCGCGTCAGTTAGCCGGTACACCGAGAACACTTCACCCGTTTGAGTGAAGAGGTATCGTCTATGGAAGCTGATTCAGCCAGTCATCAGATCCGTCAGGCCATTCGCTTGGTTGTCCTATTGGGACTGGTGAGTCTGCTCGCGGACGTCACCTACGAAGGTGCGCGGAGTGTCGTCGGGCCTTATTTTCAGGTGCTCGGTGCCAGCGCTGCCGTGGTGGGTGTGGTCGCTGGGCTGGGAGAACTCGTCGGCTACGTGCTACGGTTGGGATCGGGTTACCTGGCGGACCGTACACGCCGCTACTGGATGCTGACCCTCATGGGATACGCGATCAACCTGCTGGCCGTCCCAGCGCTGGCTTTGACCAGTCGCTGGGAGGTGGCTGCCGCTCTGGTGGTCCTCGAAAGAACGGGCAAGGCGCTGCGGACTCCGGCCCGAGATGCCATCCTGTCTCACGCCACGGCAAGAATCGGACGAGGATGGGGCTTTGGACTCCATGAGGCCATGGATCAAATCGGCGCGATACTCGGGCCGATGGTCGTGGCGGGCATCCTGCTGGCGGGCGGATCGTTCCGTACGAGCTTCGCTGCGCTGGGGATTCCCGCGATCCTGGCCCTTCTGGTACTCGCGGTGGCCTGCGCGCTTTATCCCCGTCCCCAGGAACTCGAGTCCAAAGCCCCCGATCTTCGTATCAGGGGGTTTTCGGCGTCATTCTGGCTTTATATGATCGGGGCTGCCTGCGTGGCGGCAGGTTTTGTGGACTTTCCCCTGATTGCTTATCACTTCGAGAAAGTTCGCCTGTTGCCGGCCGGTTGGATTCCCATTTCCTATGCCCTTGCGATGGCAGTGGACGCCGTGGCGGCCCTTATCTTTGGACGGCTCTTTGATCGCATCGGTTTTCTGGCCGTCGCTCTCGGGGTCGTGGTCTCGGCGCTGTTTGCGCCGCTTGTTTTTCTGACGGGAACGGTCGGCGCGGCCGTTGGTCTGGCATTGTGGGGCATTGGCATGGGAGCCCAGGAGTCGATCATTCGCGCGGCCGTGGGGGCCATGGTGCCCTCCGAATGGCGCGGCAGGGCGTACGGGATTTTCAATGCCGGCTATGGTCTGGCGTGGTTTGCTGGCAGTGCCTGCATGGGTGTGTTGTACGGTTTCTCGCTCCCGGTATTGGTGGCTTTCTCCGTGGGGGCACAACTCGCCTCGCTGCCGTTCTTCCTGCTTGTGATCCGCACTGTGAGGAAAGAATCAAGCTGAGTAGCCAGACGATCATTTAAGAGGGGATGACTGGGAGGGCAGATCACGCGCCGGCGCGGAACGGGCCGTATGGACCATAGCCGAACCGCATTCCGGTAGGCGCAATTCATGAATTGCCCCTACCAAAGCTTTTGACGCTCACATATCCAGGCGTCGGAGGGACCTGTTCGTTAGGTCCGGTTTTTCCGGAGGGACGTGCTTGTCACGTCCACTTTTCAACCTTTGATAATCCATCCCTGTTTGACCGGGCACGACAAGCGTGCCCCTCCGAGTCGTTTTTCGGAGGGATGTGCTTGTCACGTCCGCTTTTCGACGTTGGACAATCCACTGCCTTTTGCCGGGGACTGAAGTCCCGCGCCGAAAGCGGGCTAAAGCCCCGCACTCCATGGAGTGCGGCGATTCATCGCCGCTTTTTGGTGAAGGCTTTAGCCTTCACCACC